>Ga0116172_10004906_pt1 | contig 10766 bp, 8 predicted proteins | sample AD_UKC083_MetaG_FD_89799 | JGI IMG/M metagenome (GOLD analysis project Ga0116172, IMG submission 89799) | Active sludge microbial communities of municipal wastewater-treating anaerobic digesters from USA - AD_UKC083_MetaG | ecosystem: Engineered > Bioreactor > Anaerobic > Digestate | place: USA...
GCCGCTGCCGTGACGCCGGTGCTGGAAAAAGTGGAACAGGAAGTCGGCGAAGGCCACGGCAAAGCCAGCGCCGGCGCGGCCAATGCCCTTCGGCACGCGCTCAAAGAGTTTGGCCGGGTGATTGACGACAAGCTGGAAAACCAGGCCCACGCTGCGCTGGCCGCCGCGGGTGAACTGGAGGGCTGGCAACGCTGGCGCGCTGACCAGCTGCGCGAGGCGCTGGTCACGCAGGCAGAAGGTCTGCTCAAGCGCCCAGAGGGACAAGCCATTGGTGGCCGCAAGATGCAGGAAACCCTGCGCAGCTTGCGTGAGCAGTGGAAACAGACCGACCAGGGCGGTGCACCCAATCATTCCATGTGGAAGCGTTTTGACGAGGCATGTAACGACGCCCACAAGGTGGTCGAGGCTTGGCTGGACAAGGTGAGGGCCGAGTCTGCCGAACACAAAGCGCAGCGTCTGGCCCTGATTGAAGAGGTCAACGCGTGGGCTGCGGCCAACCAGACGGCGCTGGACGACGACTGGAAAGGCTTCAACCGCATCCTGCACCAGTTTGGGGACCGCTGGCGCGATGCGGGCCACTTGGGAGAAAAGGTATTTGCCGAGCTTCAGCCATTGTGGAAAGCTGCCATATCCAATGCAGCGGCACCGCTGGAGGCGCTGCAAGCCGAGAGCCTGGCCTTGCGCCACGCGATGATTGAAGAGGCGAAGGGGCTGGGCGCAGCCGCAGAGCTGCGAATTGACGCAGTCAAAGCACTCCAGCAGCGCTGGCAGGCTCAGGCGCACCGGGTGCCCATGGACCGACGGCACGAACAGAAGCTGTGGGATGCATTCCGCAAACCCATTGATGACGCATTCAATCGCAAAACTGCTGAGCGCGAAAAGGCCGAAGCAGCGCTGGGTGCACGCGACCGCATGGTATTGCAAGCCGCCAAGGCTCTGGACGCGGCAAACGCCAGCGGGGATGCGCAGACCATTCGTGCAGCCATGGCCAGTCTGGAGGCGGCCTTGCAGGGGCAGGCTCAAGCACAGGCAGACGTGCAAACCGCTGGTTCTCAGGAAGTTCAGGCCAAAGCGGCATCACAAGCCAGTGATTCACAAGAGAATGTGGCCATAGCCCCAGTGGAATCTACAGAGGCCGCTACTGAAGTTATAACAAATGCGATTGAGGCATCAGAAGGCCTGGCGGCTGGAGATGTAGCAGATGCGCCGGTTGAGCCCGCTGCGCCTCCCAAGGCTGCCCCCAAGCGCGTGGTTGCCGCGCGGGGTGATGACCGGCCTGGCACCAGAAAAGACACACCCGCAGTTGTCGGAGGAAGACCAGGAAAATGGGGTGACCGCAATGACGCGTCACGCGGTTCACGCGATGCCAAGCCTGGTGCTCCAGGATTTCAGCGTCCCGGCGACAGGGGTGCTCAGCGGCCGGATAGCCGTGATGGTGGTCGACCTGCTGGGCGTTTTGGTGCGGAAGGACGTGGTCGCCCCGAGGCTTGGCAGGATGCCCCACGCTTGGGCGACGCCGCCTTCAGGGCCCAGCGTGATGCGCTGGAGCATGCCCAGATGGCGCTCAACAAGCTGGCGGTTCAGGCCCACGGAGAGGCTTTGACCAAATTGTTGAGTGCATGGGAGAAACGTGATGCGAGTCTGGTGCCTGGCGCGCAAGATTTGGGAAGCCGCGCCACGCCGGCCACTCGCACTGCCTGGATACAGGCTTTGGGTGTAGCAGGCAAAAGCGACACGAAGGCCAGCGATCCCAAGGTGGCGCTGTTGCGGCTGGAAATGGCTGCGGAATTGCCCACGCCAGCGGACGATCTGGACGCACGGCGCAGCCTGCAATTGCAACTATTGACGCGCCGCAATGATCCGCCACCAGCCCAAACCTGGGGTCAGGATGCGGCGTCGGTGTTCGCGGGCGACTTCAACCCAGCGACTGCGCGGCGGGTGCAAAATGTGTTGAAGGTTCTGCTCAAGAAGTAGGGACCGCCCGCCACCGGGCATGGGTTTTTTTGTACCAAGGGGGATTTGTGGACTCCATCGAAGACCTGCTGCGGCGACTTGAACAGCTCAACGCCATTGGAGCAGCTCTCTCCAAAGAGCGCGATATCACCCGTTTGCTGGAAAGCATTCTGGTGGCTGCCAAAACCATTACCCACGCAGATGGCGGAACCTTGTACCGGGTGACGGAAGACGGGCAGGCGCTGCGGTTCGAGATTCTCAAGACCGACTCGCTCGGCATTGCAATGGGTGGCACGTCGGGCAAGCCAATCGATTTTCCAAATTTGCCCTTGCATGACGAGCACGGACGACCCAACGACTCACTCGTTGCTGCCTACTGTGCGATTCACTCGCAGACGGTCAATATTGCGGACGCCTACACCGAGGCAAATTTCGATTTCTCTGGTACCCGGCAGTTCGATGCGCGAACCGGCTACCGATCCCAGTCGTTCCTTGCCGTGCCCATGAAGGATCACGAAGGTGACGTCATCGGCGTGCTGCAGTTGATCAATGCGAAGCGTACGGTTGGTGGCAGTGTGGTTCCGTTTTCCAGTTCGGATCAAAGTCTGGCCGAATCCCTGGCTTCCCAGGCCGCCATTGCCATTACCAACCGCAACTTGATGTCGCAGTTGGAAACGCTGTTTGAATCGTTTATCAGCCTGATCAATCTGGCAATAGACGAAAAATCGCATTACACCGGTGGCCATTGCCAGCGCGTTCCCGCCCTGACGATGATGCTGGCCGAGGCGGTGAACGCCCACAAGACTGGGCCCCTGGGGTCATTTAATATGGATGACCGCGATCGCTATGAACTCAAAATAGCCGGGCTGTTACATGACTGCGGGAAAGTGACCACGCCAGTGCATGTGGTGGACAAGGCTTCCAAGTTGCAGACGCTGTTTGACCGCATCGACTTGATCGATACGCGTTTTGAAGTGGTCAAGCGGGATGAGGAAATTGCTGCGCTTCGCGCGCAGCTGGCGTTGCGCGAACAGCGCGACGCCGCAGCAGAAACCAGACTGTTGGCGCAGTGCCGCGAAAGAATCGATGCGCTGGATGCCGACCGAGCGTTCTTGCGGGGTGTTAACCAGGGCGCTGAGTCCATGCAGGATGCGGATTTGCAACGTGTGAGAGATATCGGTCATCAGCGAACCTGGCGCAATCCCAATGGGCTGGAGGCGGAGTTGCTCAGCGCCAATGAAATCGAGAATCTGACGATTCGGGCTGGCACGCTGACATTTGCAGAGCGCGACGTGATCAACAACCACATTGTGGCAACCATCAAAATGTTGGAGCAATTGCCGTGGCCCAAACATCTGAAGAACGTGCCTGAATATGCCGGTGGACACCATGAGCGCATGGACGGCAAAGGCTATCCCAAAGGACTGACGCGTGAGCAGATGTCGGTCCAGGCCCGAGTGATGGGAATCGCGGATATTTTTGAAGCGCTGACCGCTTGTGACCGTCCTTACAAGAAAGGCATGAAGTTGTCACAGGCCATGGGCATCATGCACAAGTTCCGCGTGGGTGGTCACATCGACCCGGACCTGTTTGATATTTTTGTTGAAGAGGGTGTCTACCTGCGCTATGCCCAGAAGTTTCTCGACCCTTGGCAGATCGACGCAGTCAATCCACAGGAGTGGGTGTAGCCTGACTGGAGCGTGCCGCCATGGCGGGTGGGATGCGTTCGACGGTGAAGCTTTCGGCCACGCCCAACACTGAACGCCTAAGTCGCAGGACTTCACCGCGGGGCGGCATCGCTGCCATGTCCCAATCGCTCAGCACGAGTCGTTCACTGCCTTGACCCATTGGATGGCGTGCAGGTCGGTGTGTGTGTCCGTGAATGATATGGCTGGCCCGCTCAGACGCCATTTGCGCGGTGGCAGTTGCCGTATCGACATCTGCGTAGGTGGTCTGCGTTTGCTTGCGTGCATCGCTTTGTTGTCGCAAAGAACGCGCAATATCGATTCGCTCGTCGAGGGGCTTGCTCAAAAATGCATGCTGCCATTGCTGGCCACGAACTTGCTCCCGAAATTTCAGGTACGCGGTATCGTCCAGGCACCAGGCGTCGCCATGCGTCAAAAGCCACCGCTGGTTGGCAAACGTCAGAATGGTAGGGTCATCGAGCGCCTTGCTGCCACATACGTCCATGAGCTGCGAGCCCATCAAAAAGTCCCGGTTACCGTGCATCAGGTACAGATCAATGCGGGTCGAGGCCGCCGATAGAACCTCCGCACAGTGTGCTTCAAAGCTGGACGGTAACGACAGTATGTCGTCGCCAACCCATACCTCAAACAGGTCGCCCAATATGAAGACGGCGTTGGCCTGCGTATCGTGCAGATAGTCCTTCCATGCCTGAAAGGTCAGCGGGTCTGAAGCTTGCAGATGCAAGTCTGAAATGAAATCAATGCAGTTCCAGTGGGAGGGCGCATCGAGTTCCATTTCGAATTTTTGTGCGCTTACAGCGCGACGGCTTTTTCGATTACAACGTCTTCCTTTGGCACGTCGTCATGAAATCCCTTGCGTCCGGTTTTTACCGCTTTGATTTTGTCAACGACGTCGGTGCCGGAAACAACCTTGCCAAACACGGCATAGCCCCAGCCTTGGGCGCTGGGAGCCGTGTGGTTGAGGAAGCCGTTGTCGGACACATTGATAAAAAACTGTGCTGTGGCAGAGTGCGGGTCACCGGTGCGGGCCATAGCCACCGTGTAGTTGTTGTTCTTCAGGCCGTTGTTGGCCTCATTCTGAATGGGTGCGTCGCAGGATTTTTGGTTCATGCCAGGCTCCATGCCTCCGCCCTGAACCATGAATCCCGGAATCACGCGGTGAAAAATCGTGTTGTTGTAGTGGCCCTTGTTCACATAGGCCAGGAAATTGGCAACCGATTGGGGCGCCTTTTCTTTGTCCAGTTCCAGGGTGATGACACCGTAATTGGTGACGTGAAGTTCGACTTGTGGATTGCTCATGATTTATTTCACCAAAGTGGCGGAGTTGATAAGAACGGGTGTCTTGGGGACGTCGGAGGGAAACGGACCACCTGAGCCCGTGGGTACATCCTTGATTTTCAGGATGGTTTCCATGCCGGAAACCACGCGCCCGAAGACGGCGTATCCATCCGACGCGCCCTTGGCATTCAAGAACGGATTTTCTTTAACATTTACGAAGAACTGGGCGCGGGCCGAGTTGGGGTCCTGTGTGCGCGCCATTGCAATGGTTCCCGTCTCATGTTTGAGTCCGTTTTGCGCTTCGAGCGGAATCGGTGGCCGTGCAATTTTTTCGTCATACTTGACGTCATAACCGCCACCCTGCACCATGAAGTTCGGGATCACACGATGAAAGATGGTGCCATCGTACTGTTTGGCTTTCACGTACTGGAGAAAGTTCTCTACTGTTTTGGGAGCCTTGTCGGGGTATACCTCCACCACGAAGTCACCCAAACTGGTTTGAAACTTGACCTGTGGTGCGGCCTGCGCCGTTGCAACCATCGGTAGTACTGTTGCTGCAAGCCCCGATAAGAGTGCCCGGCGGGTCCAGGTTTTCCATTGCATCGTCATCAAATTACTCCCTCAAAAAAAATCTTCCACTGGTTTTCCTGTCGAATCCAGTACTGCCGCTTGGTCCATCCTACGCGGGTTCCATCGGCCACCTCGCCGAAGGTGACCACCATGGTGTCTGTGGCATCGGTCCAGCGCAGGTACGACAGGTCTTTCAGCTGAATGGTGCGCCCCTGCGTCTGGTCCAATTCGGTCTTCAGATTGGGTGTCCATTGCGCCAAGTTCTTGCCATTGCTGTTGAAGTCAGGCGTGTAATAGGTCAGCACCTGCTGGAGATTGCCTGACGTTTTTGCGTTACGCCAACCGTTCAGTGCATCTTCAAAAGGCTTGCTCTCAGCGCGTGTGCTCTGCGGTGCAACCCAGTTCAAATGCGTCGCAATGACAACCGGTGTGGTCTTGACCTCAACGGTACGGATTATGCGTTGCAGATCGGGGTTTGCCAGTACCACGCAACCATCCGTCGCCTGGGGCGGCCGCGAGAACTGTGCGGGTGGTGTTCCGTGCAACCAGATGCCACTTCCTGTTTTGCCGCGTTTGCTGTCGAGGATGTTGGGGTAGCTGATAGGCAAGGCGCCCGAGCCGTAAAAGTCTTTCAACGATTTAGGGTCCAGGTTACTGGTAATGTAGTACACGCCCAGCGGTGTGCGCTGGTCGCCTTCCGCGGTTTTGGCGGTTCCGGCTTTTCCAACAGAAATGTAGTAGTCGGCGACCAGGTTCATACCGCTTGCACCGTTCTCAAACAGGTACAGACGTGACCGCGATGCATCAACCGCAATGGCGTGTTTCGACTTTTGCGATAGCGCCAGAAACTGCGATGGCACCGTGCCTTTCAGTGGGCGTTCGCGTAGCGCTCGTACCCGGCGATGTGATTCTTCGCGCAGTTCTGCCAGTGCTCCACTTGCTGTTCGTGCCACGTCGTCGGGCACATCGCCAAATGCTTTGATGGGTCGAATCTGGGCTGCCAGCAAGTCGCCGTGCACCAACTGCGCCAATTGAAAGCTGGGAAAATCTGCAACCAGCAGGTCCGCTTTCTTCAAGGCTTCCCGATTGTTCGCCTGACCAATCAGCTTGTAAACCTCTATCAAACGCGCCTCTGCAACCCCATCGGTGTCGTTGACGACCGGAGCCACTTGCCGCTGGGTTTTGTCCTTTGCAGCGCGCTTGTTGGTCGCGGAAAATGCATTCGAGTTGCTGCCCCAGGCCAACACAAGCAGCAAAGCGCTGACTGCAGCCCTGCGCGGGTCAGCTGTCCACCAGCCGAACTTCATGTCCCGGTGGATTCTTTGACAATTTGCCACCGGTCACCATGCTTGACCAGGTCAAGCGTCTTGCGACTCGATACCGCCAGTCCATTGGCTTTATAGTCCTGGCGGAATTTGGCTGTTGCAGTGTTGCCGGATACAGTGACCTTGAGATTCTCCAGCTTCACCGAAATTTTCGACTTGCTGGAGATGCGCTGGCGACGCTCTTCTTCCCAAGAGCTGCGGCTTTGTGAGCCGGGCGGGTTGAAGTCTTTTCCATAGGAAGCCAAGTAGGACTTGACATCTTTGGCCGACCACGCCTGCGCCCACGCGTGAACTGCCGCTTCCGCATCCTTTGCGCTATTCGTCACTGCGCTGGGGACGGAAGCGGTAACCGGTGCCTTAGTAGGTGTTGTAGCCGACGCCGGGGCAGCAGGTGCGCTTGCTGGAATGGACGATGCAGTCGCGGTCGCGCTTACGGGGGCTGGGCCCTTGCTGACTACCGGACCAGGAAGTGAAGGCACAGGCTTTGCAGCCACTGGCGCAGCGGCAGGGGGGGGCGCTGCTGGCAAAGTAGCAGGACGTTGCGCCTTGGCACCAGTTGGGCTGAACAGTTCACGGATCAGCGCCAGTTTCGGTGGAACACCGGAATTGCCGGCGTCGAGTTGCAGCGCTTTGTTGTACGCCTGGCTTGCCAGCTTGGCATAGACATCGCCCAAGTTTTCGTGCGCCGTTGCGTAGCTCGGGTTGGTACGAATAGCCATTTCTAGTGCCGTGCGCGCCTTGTCAAACTGACTTTGCCCAGCGTACAGCACAGCCAGATTGTTATAGGGTTCTGGCAACTCGGGAAAGTCTTCAGTCAATCGGGTAAACGTCGCAATAGCGTCTGTAGTTTTTCCAGAATCACGCTGGATGACACCCTTGAGAAAACGCATCTGCGGGTCACGCGGCTTTGCGCCGAGATACTGGTCAACCTTGGTCAATGCTTCTTGCAGCTTTCCAGAGCGCACCAGTTGTGACACATCTGCATACTCATCGGCGTGTGCAGCGGAAACTAAAAGGCTTGCTGCAATGCACAGCATGCGCAGGGAAGCGAGCAATGGCAAACGGATTTGGGACATAAAGCTTTCAGATTTTCAGGCGTTGAATTGACCCTCTCGCAGGGGCTTTATACTGGGCTGGATTGTAGCTGAGGGGTAGACGCCCTCGTGAGCGAATGACCGAGATTTACCCTTACGCGTTTTGTACGAGAGAAGCTTTTGCCGGGATTGAGATATCCCGTGAATTGGCCAAAAGAAACCAACCATGAGTTTGCGCATTTACAACACGCTGTCGCGTGCGCTGGAACCGTTTTCCCCCATTGAAGCCGGTCACGTCCGCATGTACGTTTGCGGCATGACGATCTACGACCTGTGCCACATTGGTCACGCCCGCATGATGATGGCTTTTGACGTGGTGCAGCGCTGGCTCAAAGCCAGTGACTTGCGGGTGACGTATGTGCGAAACATCACCGATATTGACGACAAAATCATCAAGCGGGCGGTGGAGCGTGGCATCTCCATTCGGGCGCTGACTGACGAGATGATTGCGGCGATGCAACAGGACATCAGCGCCTTGGCCATTGAGGCGCCCAGTCTCGAACCTCGGGCAACGGAGTACGTGCCCGCCATGCTGGGTTTGATCAAAACACTTGAGGGCAGGGGCCTGGCGTACCAAGCAACCAACGGTGATGTGAATTTCTCCGTTCGCAAGTTTCCGGGCTACGGAAAATTGTCTGGGAAGTCTCTGGACGAATTGCGTGCCGGCGAGCGTGTGGCGGTTCTGGATGGCAAGGAAGATCCGCTGGATTTTGTACTTTGGAAAGCGGCCAAGGAGTCGGAGCCCGAAGATGCCAAGTGGGATAGCAATGCGCTGGGCTATGGCTTTGGCAAGGGGCGCCCGGGCTGGCACATCGAGTGCTCCGCCATGAGTTGCCAAACCCTGGGCGAGACCTTTGACATCCATGGTGGGGGAGCGGATTTGCAGTTTCCGCACCATGAGAATGAGATTGCACAGAGCGAGGGTGCCAATGGCAAACCGTTGGCCAACTTCTGGGTGCACAACGGTTTCGTTCGGGTGGACAACGAAAAGATGTCCAAATCGCTGGGAAATTTTTTCACCATTCGCGATGTTTTGCGGCAATATGATGCCGAGACGGTACGGTTCTTCCTGATTCGCACCCACTACCGCAGTGCGCTGAACTACAGCGATGCCCACTTGAATGACGCCCGCACGGCGCTTAAGCGTATCTACACGGCGCTCGATTTGGTGCCTTCCCAGGCCCTGACATCCATTGACTGGAGCGAGCCATTTGCCGCACGCTTCAAGGCGGCCATGGACGAGGACTTCGGTACGCCGGAAGCGGTAGCTGTGCTGTTTGATCTGGCGACCGAAGTGAATCGAACACGGTCGGCGCAATTGGCTGGGTTGCTGCGTTCGCTCGGTGCTTGCCTTGGGATCTTGCAGGGTGATCCAAAAGCCTTTTTGCAGGCTGGCTCCACAATCGATGAGTCGACTATTTTGGAACTGATCGCCCAACGCGCGAGTGCCAAGGGTGCCAAGGATTTTGCTCTGGCCGACACCATTCGCAAGAACCTGCTGGAGCAAGGTATTGTGCTGAAGGACGCGCCCACTGGAACCACCTGGGAAGTCCTGAAATGATGGCTACCGTCAAGAAAGTGGCCAGTGAGCGGCACACCCCCCATTTTTGGGAAGATGCCTGCAAACATCTGGTCAAAAAAGACCGGGTGATGAAGCGCTTGATCCCACAGTTTGGGGATGCTTGCCTGGAGACTCGGGGTGATGCCTTTGTGACGTTGGCCCGCAGCATTGTGGGGCAGCAAATATCGGTCAAAGCGGCGCAGACCGTCTGGGAGCGTTTTTCACTTTTGCCGCGCAAGATGACACCGCCTAATGTCCTGAAACTCAAGGTGGATGACATGCGCGCAGCCGGTTTGAGTGCACGCAAGGTGGAGTACCTTGTGGACTTGGCGTTGCATTTTGACAATGGGGCTTTGCACGTGAAGGCGTGGGATGCCATGAGTGACGACGAGATCGTTGCCGAACTGATTGCCATTCGGGGCATCGGGCGCTGGACGGCCGAGATGTTCCTCATATTCCATTTGATGCGGCCCAACGTCTTGCCGTTGGACGACGTGGGTCTGATCAATGGCATCAGCAGCAATTATTTTTCAGGCGACGTGGTCAGTCGAAGCGATGCGCGTGAGGTCGCCGCCGCCTGGGCGCCGTACTGCACGGTTGCAACTTGGTATATTTGGCGCTCGTTGGACCCCGTGCCGGTGGAATATTGAACCCTCACAGGGCTGCGTTGATGCAATACGCAAGTGCCCTCTATTGAACAGGATGTGACCATGGCCAAAAAAACATTTTTGGATTTCGAGCAACCCATCGCGGAGCTCGAAACCAAGATCGAAGAGTTGCGGTATGTGCAGAACGAGTCTGCAGTGGACATTTCTGCCGAAATTGATCAGCTCAGCAAAAAGAGCCAGCAACTCACCAAAGACATCTACAGTGACCTGTCGCCATGGCAAATCACCAAAATTGCCCGCCATGCCGAGCGTCCATACACACTCGATTACATCAACGAAATTTTCACGCACTTTGTAGAGCTGCATGGTGACAGGCACTTCGCCGACGATTTGAGCATTGTGGGTGGATTGGCGCGCTTCAACGGAACCCCGTGCATGGTGCTCGGCCATCAGAAAGGGCGCGACACCAAGGAGCGCGGTTTGCGCAACTTTGGCATGAGTCGGCCGGAGGGCTATCGCAAGGCATTGCGCCTGATGAAGCTGGCCGAAAAATTCAAATTGCCGGTATTTACCTTTGTGGATACACCGGGTGCATACCCGGGTATTGATGCAGAAGAGCGCGGACAGTCCGAAGCGATCGGACGCAATATTTTCGAGATGGCCCAACTGGA
>Ga0116172_10004916_pt1 | contig 10752 bp, 12 predicted proteins | sample AD_UKC083_MetaG_FD_89799 | JGI IMG/M metagenome (GOLD analysis project Ga0116172, IMG submission 89799) | Active sludge microbial communities of municipal wastewater-treating anaerobic digesters from USA - AD_UKC083_MetaG | ecosystem: Engineered > Bioreactor > Anaerobic > Digestate | place: USA...
GTTGGCCGTCTCAATATCGAAGATCTGGCAAAACTCGGTGTGGTAATGAAACGGGCGCGTTATTTTCTGACGGCACCCGGTTCAGATAATGACACTCTCGGTCTTGATCCGGTTCGTCTGCGGCAGCGTTTGTTGGCCGTCGAACCACCGGTGTTGAAGCCAAAACAGCTGACTTTCGAAGATATGACCGGCTTTCAGCCTGAAATATTCAAAGATGCGGTAATGGGGCAATTCTGATGCAGATAATACGTTACGATGGTTCGTTCTATGGTCTTATTTCGGCACTGGTGCCGTTTTTAAAACAGCGCCGGCTGCCCGATGCGGTCGAGCGCGAAAACCAGCAGCAACCCCTGCTTGCCATTGCTGAAGCAGAGATAGAGTCGAAAAGCACAGCCATTTCTGTTGCCGGCACCAATCTGCATGATGCCGAGCTGTTCAGAATACCCGGCATCAGTCGCGAAACCTGGCAGAATGCCTGGTATGCTTTTTTGTCAGAAGAAAAGAACATCGAGCTGCGTCTGGCACGCTATCTGCTGCTCGCACTCGAAAAGCGCGGCACTGTCGATGCTTACCAGGCCGATGAGCGGGTTCGCAGCATACATCGCCTCGTCAGGCAGGTCGGCGTCGAGCGGCACCGGTTCATGGGATTACTGCGCTTTCGCAGTATTGGCGCCAATCTCTATTATGCGTCAATAAGCTCAGATACCTTTGTGCTGCCTGTGCTTGCGCCGTTTTTCGTCAGGCGTTTTGCCGGCCAGCAATGGATAATTCACGACCGCCGCCGCGAGCTCGCAGCCGTTTATAACCTCAAAACCTGGACAATCATCGAAAGAAAAAGTGCCGATATTCCGCCGGATGCTTCAGAAGAGGGCCCCGCCCAGCATCTCTGGCAATGCTTCTTTGACAGCATCGCCGTGCGCGAGCGCCTTAATCTCGCCCTGCAGCAGAAATGCATCCCGAAAAAATACTGGCACGATCTGATCGAAAAACCCGGCCGCTGAAGAGGCTCATATAAAAACTCATTTAAAATTTTCAGACTCGGCTGAACGGCGTCGACGGGGCATTTTCGGTAAATACGCCAATGAGCTCATTTACAGTTCAAATGCTTTATTTTTTTGCTTTTGTGCTGCAGGACTTGCTGTTGGCTAGTTCAAGGTATGTTTCAGGGTGTCATTCTGTTAAGCAGATGGAACGCAAACATGCCTGATACCCAGGCATAGGTTACCGTCAGGCCAAACAGAATCAGGGTGAACCAGGCCAGAAAAACGGGTGAGCGTAGAGATTTAAATTTGAAGGACATCGCGAAAAAAAACAAAACGCTGATGGGCAGCAACCATGGCACCATGGCGTTACGCATCATTAGAACATCAAGTGGCAGTAACCCGTGGGCATACCGCATTGAATCCCAGTCGGCCGAATCTGAAACCATTTGGTGGACAAGATAAAGCCAAAACGAGCCAGCCAGCAGAAATATGTAAAACACCCGGTATGAAATCTGCGCCGGTGGCATGCAGCGGTCTTTTATTTCCTGAAGCTTCTGCACCAGCTCAGGTGTAACATCGCTGTTCTGATCATTTTTTTCATCACTCATGCGATCAATTATACCTCTTCAGGTAAATTGTTGATAATTGCAAAATTGAAGCAGATTTAACAGACTACGCAAAAAATCAACGATCACAGCCTGATTCACGGACACGGCTCAGATCTAAGCTACTGTTGGCAACCAGCTTTAATCTTATCTATCAATGCCTGAATTTTTTCGAGATGTGAGCCCTGCCAGTAAACCTGCTGGCAGCTCTGGCACTGAAAAAAATTGTGGTAATAGAGTTTCGTTTTCGGTTCGAGCAGGTGCAGGACCTCTGCTTTTTCAACCCTTTCGAGAATTCCGTTACACTTTGCGCATCTGGTGAAAGGCTGTAGCTGCTCGCGCAGATCGAATCTTCTGATGACTTCTTCAAGCTGCTCGACCGGAAACTGTGAACGCAGCAGATAGCCCCGGTCTATTTCTTTGCGCATCAGCAGACGTCGGTCTCTGGTTAACAGCACTTTTTTGTGATCGACAACTGCGTTGAAGAGTTCTTCGTCGGTGATGTGGTTGTGGTATTCGACGTCGAAGCCAAGCAGTCGCATCTTTTCGGCGAGTTTGCCGAGATGGCAGTCGGCTGCGAAGCGCAGATTTCGAAGTGGTCGCTGCTGCAGGCGTGTCAGGCCCGAAATATCGAAAGATTCAAAAACCGGGTAAACGCTGATCATGTCACCATCGGCAATGCGTCGCTCAAACCCGCTAGATTCGCCGTTAACAACGATCAGATCGACTTCAGTGTGAGGTACGCCGAACGATTCTATGAGATCTTTCATTGTCGTGGCGTGCGCCAGCGTCTTTTCGACCGGGCGCTTGCGCAGATCGGCCCTGATGAAGTCGTTCAGCTCTTCGTAGAACCTGATGGTAATTCTGAGCATAAAATAATTGTTCCCGCGCGGTATATGCTGCAGGCGCGGCTTTGATCAGCTCGGTGCCTGAATTTTATCAACGCTGATGTTTTATGAACTGACCAGTTTCAAGCTCTTCGAAAGCAAGGTCGAGCTCTTCCTGGGTGTTCATGACGATTGGCCCGCCCCAGGCAACTGGTTCTTGCAATGGCGGCCCTGAAAGAATAATCATGCGCAGCCCTTCTTTGCCTGATTTGAATTTAAGCAGTTTTCCCGGTTCGAAAAGCAGAGTGGTTTTTCCGGAATATTCTTTGCCGTCGCTGAAAATACCCGAGCCATAAAAATTATACGAAAAAACGGTATTCTCAGCCGGGGTTTCAAGCTCAAATTCTGTCTCAGCGGGCAGATTGACATCCATGAACAGTGGTTTGACGTAACGGCCGCTGAATGCGCCTTCTGTGTCTTTATAGTTGCCTGAGATCAGCTTTATTTCACAATTCTGATCTTTTATCAGAGGGATTTTACCTGCAACTATGTCTCCATATGCAGGCTCTGCCATCTTGTTGCCGGCAGGCATGTTAAGCCAGATCTGCACGCCAAGCATTTTTCCCGGCGGTTTCGGCATTTCCTGATGAACGATGCCGCTGCCCGCCGTCATCCACTGGCAGTCGCCGCAAAAAATCGTTCCCTTGTTGCCAAGGCTGTCGCCGTGTTCTACCTTGCCTTCGATCAGGTAGGTTATGGTCTCGATGCCCCGGTGCGGGTGCCACGGAAAGCCCTTCTCATAATCTTCCGGCCGACTGTTGTCGAACGCATCCATCATCAGAAACGGGTCGAAATCGACCACGTTTTTATGGGCAAAGACCCTTACCAGGCGAACTCCGGCGCCATCATGCGTCTCGATTCTCCTTACGACCTGCCTGATTTTTCTCGAATCTTTCATGGCCAGACCTCTCTTCGCTCTTGATACATCCGCATTCTGTACAATGATACATCAGCCCCAGGCAAAGTGCGAATTCAGTATCGCGAGAAAACCATTCGCGAACTCTGTTTTTAAAGCCTATTTTAGAAATGGGAGCCAGTGACTCCCGAATTTGCAGGTTTGCTTTTGCCTGAAAGCAAAGACCCCTGAAACCATTATGGTTTCAGGGGTCTTCTAAGCAGCGAGGGGAAACGGGGTTCGATATATATTAAAATGGCTTCAGTGGCTTGAGTTGTCTTGCGATACGCCAGCCTTTGTCAACTTTTTGTCAACAATCATTCGAATGAAATGATCAGGCTTTCTTTTTCTGGTAAAGCCCGGTCAAAGACTCCCGCAGTAACTTCGAAAAATTTATATGATTCTCTTCAGCAAAAGTATTTAACCATGCCGGAATGGTCAGATTTTTTCTGACCGCCTTTTTGCCGTATTTTTCGGCATAGGCGTCCATGTCGAGGACCAGCATGCTGACGAACCCGCCTTCTTCAGCAGGGTGGATGTCTTTGATGTCGCTGGCTTTGGGTGCTGGTCTACCGTCTTCAAGTTCGGTTAAAACCCACCCAGAGGCAGCGTCAATACCCATTTCCTGAGCCTCGGCAAAAGAAGCCCCACCACTTGTGCAGCCCGGCAGGTCGGGAACTTCGACCGCATAAGCTCCGGTTTCGTTGTCGGGATAAAAGATTGCAGGATATACCAGTTTCATGACGACTCCCCTTTACTTCAGTCCAGCTTGTCTTAAGATGGATTTTATGATGACAGGTGCGATATCTCCCGGGTGATACGGAACGGTAATTTTGCCCGGTTTGCCGGGGTGAACGTATTGATAATGTGAGCCCTTGGCTTCTTTGAATATCCACCCGTCATTTAACAAGATTTTCTCGATTTCTCGAAACTTCATTGTTTGTCTCCACTAATAAAATTATACGCACTATGCGCATAATGTCAAGACAGGGAATGTTGCAACCTGTCTGTGAGAAATTCACTATTAGGCTTTAAACAGCTCGTTAACAAAGGTTTTTAAAAACGGGAGACGCTGTCTCCCGAATCTTTCGCTTGAAACGCTGCCTTTTAATTTAGCAGGTACGCCCGAATCGATGCGCTTATGTTTTTGGTCGAGTTCATATCATGGCCTCCAGGTAAGGCCGCATGATCTTTTCAACCCGGCATATTCTGGCAAATTTGAGCAGTTCTGGCGAGTTGAACCTTTTTCTCGCTTTATAGAGTTTCAGAGCTTCAAGAACTATGTCCATGCCAATTTGGTTACGAAACTTGAAACAGTCAGCGAGCGTCTTTTCTGGGCCATAAATTCTGATCGGAACACCATCCACTTCATGCTTCTGAATGCCTTCTGTAAAGGGTTCACCGGAAAAACGGTGAACCGAAATTGGCGGAAAATCTATTCTTGGCGTTTCTGCGCCTTTGGCTATTGCAAATGAAACCTTATGCGGTATCTGGCTTGTCATCTCATGGAATGCCAGGGCTGAAACCAGACAGATCACAGCCTGAGGAATTCTCGTTGCAACGATAACCAGGTCTGGTTGAGACACGTGTTCATTGCCAGCAAGTTTATATACTCCACGCGACAGTTTTTCGATTATGCCGGCACTAAGAAGACTATACAGGGTTTGTGGATGAACGCCGGCCTTGATGGCTTCAGCAGTGCGAAAAGTGCTGCCATGCTGGCGAATAATCTCTATTGCCCTGTCGCGAACGCTGTATTTTTCGACCAGCTGTTTTTTCACGATAGAATCACCTATACTTATAAACTTCTATAGGTGATTCTATCAAGAAATGCCGTATTCAACCACCGCGGTTCTTGTTTGATCACTTCCCTCACCGAACAACAAAACGGTTTTATCAAACAATCTGTAAAGCCGAAGTCCTGTATGTTTTGCATCTTGAGTTGAACTGTAATAGATTGAAAATATGATGTCGAGTAATGAGAAAATACTGCAGCTGATCGAGCAGGGCGAAGGTCTGGAGTTGGAATTCAAAGAAGCCAGAAACAGGCTGAACCGTGACGTCTTCGAAACCGCCTGCGCCTTCATGAACCGGATCGGCGGCACAATACTGATAGGTATCAGTGATAAAGGCGAAATTAAGGGTGTTGATGCGCAGCATGCTGCCCAGATGAAGAAAGACTTCGTTACGGCTATCAACAACCCTCAGAAAATCAGCCCGCCCGCCTATCTTTCGATTGACGAAGTCATTCTCGAAGACAAACTGATTCTGCGCGTATACGTGCCGGAAAGCTCACAGGTTCATCGCTGTAATGGCCGTATCTACGACCGCAACGAAGACAGCGATCTCGACATCACCGACCACACAAACCGGGTAGCGATGCTTTATCAGCGCAAGCAGGCGATATTCAGCGAAAACAAGGTTTACCCCTTTGCCGGAATCAAAGATCTTCGCGCCGATCTGATCGAAAAGTGCCGAAAGCTGGCTGGTCTCTGGATACCCGGCCACCCATGGCCGCAGATGAATGACCTGGAAATGCTGCAAAGCGCTCAGCTTTACCAGGCCGACCACGAGACCGGCAAAAGCGGCGTGACTCTGGCCGGTATTCTGCTGCTCGGCCAGGATAATCTGATTCTTTCAGTTCTGCCATTTCACAAAACCGATCTGATTCTGCGCCGTATCGACCTCGACCGCTATGATGATCGCGACATCGTTGCCACCAATCTTATCGACAGTTATGACCGAATTCTGGCCTTTGTCGGCAAGCATCTGTCAGACCCGTTTTATCTCGAAGGCACCAATCGCATGAGCCTTCGCGACACAATTTTCAGAGAAGTTGCCTCGAATATTCTGATTCATCGCGAATATATGAACGCATTCCCGGCAAAAATGATTATCGAGCGCGGCCAGGTTAAAACCGAAAACGCCAGCAAGCCGCACGGCTTCGGCGTTCTGCAACCTGAGACTTTCACACCTTTTCCAAAGAATCCAGTAATTGCCAAGTTTTTCAGACAGATCGGTAGAGCTGACGAACTTGGCTCAGGCATGCGCAAAATGATGCGCTACGGCAAAGCCTACGGCGGTGCCGACCCCGAACTGATCGAAGACGACATCTTCAAAATCATCGTCAGATACCCCGACACAATGACTTACCCAGAACGCCCCGCCATTGTAAAAATTACCGACCAGGCACAAATTTCAACAGGGGTAGAGTCAGGGGTAGAGTCAGGGGCAGAGTCAGGGGCAGAGTCAAAAATGGCTCGGACTATTCTGAAAATGCTGAAAAATGAGCCTCTCAGCAAAAGCGAAATTGCTGCCAGGCTTGGTAAAAGCCGCCCAAATCGTTATCTTAACGATCTGATGGCGCAAATGCTGAAAACGGGCGTTGTCGAATACACAATCCCCGACAAACCCAACAGCCGCCTGCAGAAATACCGACTTACAAAAATGGGCTGAATAGCTGACCCAACAGTCTGTAGGTCTTATTTTGCCTGAAAGCAAAGAACCCTGAAACCATAACAGTTTCAGGGATCTTTTTCTAAGCGGAAACGGGGTTCGAATTATGTATTAAAAATAGCTTCAATAGCTTGAATTGTCTTTCGGCTCGCTCGCTCTTGTCAACTTTTTGTCAACAATTGATGAGTTTCAATCCCAGATGGTTCTTACAAACCCGCAGCTCGAAATTTTGCTGTCCTTAGTTACCAGAGGGGCTTTTAATGTAAGGCTGGTGGCAACAATCAACCTGTCTGAAGGGTCGCCGTGGAATTCTCCTGGGAGTCGCGATGATAAAACTGCTATTTCCGGTGACAATGGAACAATTTGAACTCTATCTTTCTGGAGGGCGAGATCGATCCATACCTGAACATCCATACTCAAGCCAATGCGCTTTTTGGCTTCAAGCATCGCAATTTCCCAGCAGCATATAGCTGGGATTCCAATCTGTGAGGCATTTTTTATCGCTTCAGCCGCCTTTTCAGGAAGATTTGGCGAATCAGTTGTCCACCAGATCCAGGCGTGTGTGTCTAAGATTATCACTGATCAGCATCCCATGTTTCGTCAACAGGTGAAACCAGGTCGTTTTCGAACAAAATGCTATTTTTCAGAGGGTTGCCCTTGAATTTGACTTCGGTCTGGCTGGGTGAATCTGAGCCAGATTTCAGGGCCACGATTATTCGATGCAAGGTTTCGAGATAGTCGTCGCTGATCTCGTCGATTTCTTTTTTGATCTGTTCTCTTCTTGTCATCAATGTTTCTCCTGCATAGGAACATTATAAAGCAATGGCAATACCATTGCCAGTAGTATATTGGGCATAAGCGCAGAAGTCTGAATAACTGGTCGCGGTTTGTGATTTAAAATAGCAAGCTGGCTAAATATCGCCGTCGACGTAATGAACGGGCAGGTTGTTTGCTTCGAGCCAGCGCAGTGCGTGGAATTTGGTGAGAATGTGGGCGACCGCTTCCTCTGCCAGTTGGCGGTTTTCGGCCCAGATGACCGGAATATTCCATCGCTCCTGAATTGCAAACATGGTGCCAACCACGGCGTTAGGGTGTGCCCCGGATTCGCCGTAAAAGCATTTTGCCTGCAGCAGCGAGGCTTCGATGACGATCGCGCGGCGTCTGAATTTTGCGAGGCGCTCGCAACTGGTCAGAAAGCGTTCCCGGTTCGGTGGCATGACGCTGCCGACAAGATCTGCGAGGGTTTTACGTTCAATCGCGATTTCGTCGGGCCATTCAGCCAGCGAATAATCGCCGGTCTTCAGCTTTTTTCGCTTCGTATCAGCAAACCAGTTGTCGAAACGGGCAAAGCTGTAGGCGTGGCCTTCTGGTTCGCGCGAATCGATCAGCACTACCGGTCTGGGAATCGGAACCGTGTGGCGATCGTGAATGACTCTTACGGGGTTTGCCGGCGGGGAACATGGTCGCCGGTGCTGCTGCTTATGCTCAAGTGCTTCAGCGAGAGTTTTTTTGAGGTCGGCCAGACAACTGAGATGTAGTGAACTTACTTCACTGATATGTTCATAAAGATACTCAAAGACGTATCGCAGCGAATAATGTTTGCTGTAAACGAAATCTCTGGCCCAAAGTAGTGCTTCTTCGAATTGTTCCTGACTTAGAGCCTTCTTTACATCAGCAACCAATGCTTGCCAGGCTTCGATATCTTCGTTTTTCTGCAGAATATGACCGGCGGTGAGCATCATGACAGACCGCATCGCGTCGAACCTTTTGTATCTCAGATTGCCAAGAATATGCCCAAGCCGAAGGCAGGCAAGCGGGTGTCTCTGAACTGCTGCCAGTTCATACCATTTGATTGCGGTGTTCAGAACCCGACCGCGTTCGAGAAACTGCTCAAAGTATTTTTCGCCCATGCTGAACTGATAGTCTCTGTCTTCTTTGTTAATTGCGGGTTTTTTCGGCATGTTTCGATCCTTTCACTGGTTTATGGCGCCCAAGAATGTAGTTGGCGGCTTTCTGCGCCATAGAGGCGGCCCGATAGAGAATTTTATCATCTTTTCGCAGCACATTGAGCCAGTATTCAATATAAGCAACGCGGTTGGCAAAACCCGTGTCGCTGTTTATGGCAGCCTCGGCACAGAGAAAGCAGGCGGCCATTTCCGCCACAAGTTCTTCTTTGGAGTAGCCGATTCTGCCATTTATGGCGTTCGAAAAACCAGGCCGGTCAAGTCTTTCCGGGTGGCCGGTCGAATGTGCCATTTCATGGAAAAGGGTAACGTAGTATTCTTCGAGCGAGGTAAAGCAGTTTCTGGGCGGCATGTATATCACGTCATCCCCGGGGTGATAAGCCGCCATATCCCGGGTCGTAAGAATCCTGCAGTGTTGATAGCCATTAACTATAGCTTCAGCACGGGCATAATCTTCACTCTTTCCCTCTGGTTGCGGCAGAACAAGACCTTCACACTGGTCAGCGTTGAACACCCGATATAGCTTCGTGAAGCCAAATGTAGAGTTTATGCGCTCTCCTGAAATGTTATTGGCGAGCAGGCGATTTTTCCAGCCGGCAAAAAATACAAAATGAGGCTCAGCATCAGGTTTGAGGCGGCCATGGAGTTTTTGAATCTGCTTTTCGGTTCCCCACCAGTTTGATGCAAAGCGGCTGTTCCAGAGCAGAAAAACATTGATGCCGTTATACGGACGCCCGGTCAGCATGTTTCTCGGAAAGCCGGCCACCCATGGCTTTTTCCATGGTATTTCGCCCCTCTCAAGGCCGGCAATAATCTTCTCAGTAATCTGTCTATTTACATCCGCAAGCAAAATTAAAGCCCGCCATTTAAAATCTAACAGAAGTTATAATAGCCCGTATCAGCTGATAAAAGGCAGTTATAAGCCGTTTGACACATGCATGATTTTACTCCGCATCAGCATTGTGTCAGGTAAGCTTTAGACGAGTAAATCAAGAATTTGCCTGATGAGCTGCTTTTCTTCTTTGCTTTGGCTCGTGTTTTCAGAGAGTTTGGCAAGCTTTGCCACAAAAGATCTGTCATCTTTGGTTTCTTCTGTTTCGGGGTTCCACCATGGGCATGGGCCTTTAATCTCACCCTTTTCTTTTACCCAGCAATACAGGCATCTTTTTACATTCTCTCCGATCAGAACAAGCGTGTCGTTGGTTTTTCTCACCGCAGAAGAAATGTCCGTGGGCTTCAAGACTCTTTTTTTGAGAAGCTGGTAATACAAAACTTGTTCTGCCAGTGCGCAAACATTATCATGAGCGGTTTCCGGGTAACCAATCAATGCCTGGGCTCCAGTTGTTTCAAGAATGCGTTTTGCAAGTCGTTGATTTCTGCCTGTCTCGCATGATGAGAGCACGATCGTTTTGATTCCGGCATTCTCTAAACAGGAAAAAGCCTCTGCTAAATCATCTTCACTTGCTTCGATATCAGGTTGGCTGACTGATACCGGCAATTCAAGCCCTTTTTTCGTGCCATGTGAGGTGATGTGAATGAATTCAATGCTGGTTGGATAGATCCCATTGACGGCATTTTTGCGTCGATTCTGATCGTTGCACCAGGCGAGAATATTTTTCAGACCATTTAAATCATAAATCCTTTCATGAAATACCTCAAAACTGTAACCAAGGGATTTCTGAAGGCCAGATATTGTGTCAAATTGCGTTCGGCGCCAATTTTCAGGAATCAGAGACCCTTCAAGCGAAGCCTCGATCAAAAGAATACCGGGTGTTTTCATCTAAGATACCTCCTTTGGATTCCTAACAGTATTTTTTGAAACCGGGCAATTCGAATAGCAGCGGTGGCCCGATTTGCTGGTCAAGTTTTTGTGATTTATAAGTGATTCTCATGCTGCCAGTTTGACCTCGGGCTTTCCAAAGTAAACCATGTCTGGTGTTTGGTAGTCAAGGGTTTGATGAA
>Ga0116172_10004917_pt1 | contig 10748 bp, 15 predicted proteins | sample AD_UKC083_MetaG_FD_89799 | JGI IMG/M metagenome (GOLD analysis project Ga0116172, IMG submission 89799) | Active sludge microbial communities of municipal wastewater-treating anaerobic digesters from USA - AD_UKC083_MetaG | ecosystem: Engineered > Bioreactor > Anaerobic > Digestate | place: USA...
AGATCGAGGACCGGTTCTGGGAGGGCGTGGAGCGGAGGGGATAGTGCTATAAAACCTCAGAGAAGCTTCAAGGAAAAGTGCGCCCAGCAAGACTCGAACTTGCGACCTTTGGATTCGTAGTCCAATAGACGTTGTATTGTCGTGTTACTCGAAATATATAACTCATTGATATTACATATAGCAAGTATTGTGGTCTTGTATCATGTATTGACATATTTCGCACGAAGTGGTAGCCCAGTGGTAGCCCGAAAGACCGTTGGACTCTCAAGGGGGTGCTACCATGGCAAGGTTGAAGCTGACCAAATCGGTGATAGATGACCTTCCCGTACCGGACAAGGGACGCATTACCTACTGGGACACCGAGCTGAAGGGCTTCTGCATTCGGGTATCCCAGACGGCCAAGACCTACTATGCAAAGAAACGGGTAGCCGGGAAGCCCCAGTGGGTAAAGATCGGAGAGCACGGCCCCTTCACCCCTGACAAGGCTCGCAAGGAGGCCCTGAAAACCCTGTCCGAATTGATCAAGGGCGTGGACGTCAACAAGAAGAAGGCCCAGGAACGCGTCAGGGGCACCACACTGAAACAGGCCATTGCAGAATACTTCACCTCCAGACCCAAGCTCAGGGAGAGCACCAAGAGGACATACAAGTGCCTCCTCGAGGAGTGGGTGCCCGACTGGATGGAGAAGCCCCTGGAGGAGATCAGCAAGACCGATGTGGCAAAGAGGCACCTCAGGATTGCATCACAGAGGAGCGCGGTCACGGCCAACAACGTCATGCGGACCTTCCGGGCGATTTACAACCACGCCCAGGAGATCTCCGAGGGAGCCCTGCCTGAAAACCCCACCAAGAGGCTCTATCACACCCGGCAATGGTTCCATGTGGGCAGGAGACAGACGCTCATCAAGGAACACGAGCTGAAGGCATGGTATGATGCGGTCAAGGAGTACTCAAATCCTGTGGCCATTGATGCCCTGGTCCTTCTCCTGCTTACAGGATGCAGGGAACAGGAGATCCTCACCCTGCAGTGGGAAGACGTGGACATGAAGGGCAAGACCTTCACCATACGCGCCGAGATCGCCAAGAACCATCGGGAGCATATCCTGCCCATGTCCAAGGCTGTCTTCGATATATTCAACGGGAGACTGGCCCTCAAAGAGAATGCCTATGTGTTCCCCGGCCAGGGAGGAAAGGAGAACCTGAAGGAACTCAAGCGCGCAGTCGAGGCTGTCATAGAGAAATCCGAGATCAATTTCTGCATACATGACCTGAGGAGGACCTTCACCAGTATTGCCGAACAGGAAGTCAGCTATGCCTTCCTGAAACGCCTCCTGAACCACTACACGGGCAATGATGTTACTGCGGGGTATCTGGTCATCTCAACCGAGCAGCTACGGCTGCCCATGCAGAGGATCACGAACAGGATCATGAAGGCCACACGGACCAAATGGACCAGAGGGAAGGTTATTCCCTTCAGGAAGTAGACTGACTATGCTAGAGAACGCCCCTTGTGACATTCAGGCCATAGGAAGCCGAAAATCGACCAAGGGGCAATACAATATTATAGAAGAAGAGGTTAATGCCGATAGATCTACTATCACTTGACAATACTATCGTGATACGTTACTATTGGTAATACTTAGATGATAAAGACCTTCAGGTGCAAGGATACGGAGAAGATCTTCACGGGCCGCCATTCTTCGCGGTTCCCGAAAAGCATGCACCGCGTGGCCATGAGGAAGCTGGCCATGCTTCATGGCGCTGCATCCCTGAACTTCCTCCGTGTTCCTCCTGCAAACCGCCTGGAGAAGCTGTCAGGTGACAGAGAAGGTCAATGGAGCATCCGCATCAATGATCAATGGCGGATCTGCTTCCGCTGGCAGGATGGGGATGCATACGAAGTTGAGATAGTGGATTACCATTGAGAAGGGCAGAAAGGAGAACCATCATGAACAAGACAAAGAGGTCCATGCCCCCTGTTCACCCCGGGGAGATCCTCATGGAAGACTTCCTGAAGCCCATGGGTATCTCGCAGTACCGGCTTGCCAAGTCCATCAGCGTACCGCAGAGGCGCATCGGTGAGATCGTGGCGGGCAAGCGCGCGGTCACCGCCGACACTGCCCTTAGGCTTGCCAGGTTCTTCGGGACTGATCCCGAGAGCTGGATGAATCTGCAGGCCCACTATGACCTTGAAGTCGCGAACGATAAGCTCAGTGACAAGATTATGAGGGACGTACAGCCCCTCGAGGCTGCAGCATGAGAGCCTGAGGGGAAGATACAATAACGGACCGGCGAAGTGCTGGAACACCGCGCCGGCCCTGACCACGCACATGAGGATGCATGTGAATGGCTGATACCAATCCTATCGGAACCTCACGGATCTATCAACATTCATGCGCATACTTGCGCACATATACGCATCCTCCTGTGTGGTCTTTCTCATACAATAAACCGGCATAGCCGGAGAAGGAGGAAACTATGGAACAGGCAAAGTTAATGGGGTGCGTTGACAGGCTGGTGGAGAACTCGAACGAGGCACTGAAGGCCCTGAACGGTCTGGAGATGCTGCACAGGCAGGGGGAAGAACTCGTCCTGAAGATGGACCAGGTGGAGGGCAAGACCGTTACCCTCGATCAGATCCACGACCACATGAGCAAGCTCTATACCTGGTTTGACCTTGTGCGGATCACCCTGAACCATGCGCGGGACAATACGAACTTTGTCCAAGAGACAATTTGCGAGATTCAGACAGACGGATTCAAAGATCTATCAGTTATCCAAGGGGGTGCACTATGAACGGACATGCTGCTTTTGAAGCATTGGCGATGCTTGAGGAAGGGCTGGAAGTTGAAATCAACAAGGTTCGATTCATAACTGCGATGGCCGATTATTGCCCAGACCCAAACGAAGTATTCAACTTCTCAAGTGATGAGGCGAAGAAGAGCGCATGGTATGGTTTTATGCTGATCCTGGAAGACACCATCAAGGCCTTTGATAATCTGTGCGCACAGCTTGAGAAGATCAGGGATGATGGGAAAGAAGCAGAGGTGCCGGCATGAATGAAGACAAGGTGCTTCCATCCAGAAGGCAGAAGACCTACACCCTGCCCTCATGCCTCAAGATAGATGAGACTATCAGAAAGGCGGTTGAAGTGCTGAAGTCCGGAACCATACATGCGACGGCCCTTCAGTCAACGATTGATTCTTTACACAAGGCCATAGTGAATGTAAGGCATAAACGAGTTGACAGGGGGTAAGATATGGAAAGAGATGACTTCTTTTCACGGTATCCCGACCGGCTCACAGAGGATGAAAAGCGAGCCATTGCATTCATCACCAATCCTGACGTTGCCGGGAATCTCCGAAAGCTCAAGGAACAGGGAAAATATGATCTGTTCGTGCACGGCCTGGAGGTTGTCAATGATGCTCTTGACCACGGCATGAGCGTTGAGCTGTTCAATGAGGAAATCCACAAGCCCGGTGTGTACCTTGGAGAGCCCGGAAGGATAGAAGAGCTTGTAGCACGGTGTATGTGATATCATCACTGCAAAACCATGGCCTAGGCCCGGAGTCATGACCCGGACCGAAAAGGCAGAAATCTCCGCTGCCCTGGCCATGGTAGTCTATGGAGAGCAGAAGGGAGAGCTGCAGTGAAAAAAACAATACTCCCAGAAATCCGAGTGCTAAAAATTACAAAAAAGGATCGTCAGTGGGCTGAAGCACATATTGCTGAATATAAGAAAAAAGAAAGGCAGGAAGGCTTCTATGATGATTATGATAAATCTGTTGATGAGACTCTCTTGCGAATAATTGAGCAGGATGGTCTATCCGACAAAGAATTTTTTGAGTATATTACCGAGTCTCCTCGATACTTACAATACGAGCCTTTCCAGAAGAAAATCCTAAGATGGCAAGCAACCCTATTCTTCGATTACTACACTAAAAGCGATAAGTATAAAGCGAAAGATAATCTGAAGAAAATTGGGAATTGCCTTTCATATGAAGGCTCTGGTCGGAAGAAGAATAGTAGGCAAGAAACAGGCATTTTTTATGACTATATGCAACTTATGGAGATCTTGTCCCCGATTGTCGACCGAATGAGGAAAACTAGATCCCCGGCAGCAAGGAATCTCCTATTCAAGGAGAATTTTCCAGACTATTATCAGTTTGTAGCCCCTATAAATGGTAAAAAAACAGCCAACGAGTTCGCAAGGAGAATACTTGCGAAGGCGTATAATAAGAGCTCAAGATCAATCGATAGTATCATTGCCGAGAATATAAAGATTTGGAAAAGAACTGTACCATACCGTAAATCATAATGACATCAGCAGCATAGTTATCGAAAAAAAGAATTATTCTTTCTTGCGAAAAATCAACAAAAACAGCGTGCTATTGCTTAAGTCATCCAGAAGTAAAGGGGGACTTAAGCATGCTAGAACCAATAAGACACAAGAATCTTTTAACCACCAAGGAAACTGCCGAGCTTCTTGGCCTAGGTAAAAGCACTCTCGAACAGGACCGACTCTATGGACGGCTTGGGTTGCCCTTCGTCCGCCTGGGTCGATCTGTCCGTTACAGACGTTCAGACGTTGAATCCTACCTTCAGAACCTCAAAACATTCACGAGCACCAGTGCTGCAGATGAGGGCTGATCATGGATGCCCTCAATCACGAACATCAACCACCAGGCGAACATGACGCACCTATCCCCGGGGCGGGGGATGAGGGGCTTAAAACAGGGACAAGCAAGGATGGTAAAAATATAGCATCCCAAGAATGTCAATGCAAGACCCTCTTTGACCTCGATGTCTTCAGGCGATTTGTTCACCCAGAGGAGATAATTGAAGTCCGAGCCATGGCAGTTGATGGGAAGAAGGGCATGGTCCTATCCGGGTACTTCGATGAACATGAAGCCCTCTGCAAAGCAGTCAAGGAACTGGATAAGAAGAAACATGGAGGGATATACTTCACCCTTCAGGTTATTGACCCGCGTCTTATAGCCCGCGCCTACAACCGTCTGAAGCTCGGAGATCTTACCACGTCTGACAAGGATGTCCTCTTCTATCGATGGCTACCTATCGACCTGGATCCTGTGAGGCCCTCGGGAGTGTCTTCATCAGACAGTGAGCTCCGGGAGGCCTTGAGGCTTCAGGGGCCTGTCACAGAATGGATCATGGGGGAATTCAACCTTCCAGCGCCCATCCATGCAATGAGCGGGAACGGAGGACACCTGCTCTTTCATCTCCCAGATTGGCCCTCGAATGCCGAGAGCAAGGTCATTATCAAGGGCATGCTTGAAGAGGTTTCTTCCAGGTTCAGCACGGATAAGGTTGCCATTGATACCACGGTATTCAACCCTGCGCGGATCTGGAAACTCTATGGCACCACGGCACGGAAGGGTGACGAGATACCGGCGAATCAATACCGCGAAGCCCGGCCTCACAGAATGTCATTCATTGATGATCTTGGAGGGCTGTCATGAGCATTGATTATGAGAAGCTCCGGGAACGATACACAGAGTCCCGAGATAAACAACTCTCTTCAAATCATGGCCTGCGCCTTGATGTCGAGGCCTACTGTCACGCATTCGGACGGGAAGTATATGGGATCAAGATGAATGGTGGCAGCACCTTGTATCTTCTCAGGGAATGTATCTTCGACCCCAATCACAAGAACGGTGAGGCGGCCATTGGGCAGACCGATGACGGGAAGCTATTCTATCAGTGTTTTCACGATTCCTGCCAGGGGCACACATGGAAAGAGGCCCGGGAGGCCATCAGCGGCAAGGATGATCTCAGGCCATTCATGCTTGGAGCAACAGGCCAACAGGCAGGGAAATCTCCCAAGCCTATGACAAGTACACCCGCAGTAGAGGCGCAACAGGGCAAGTCTCTGGAGGAATGGCCAGAACCATTACCCCTTCCCGATAACCTCCCCTCAGTGAAGGCCCTTGAATCCGAGATGATACCTGACCCTCTGCGTGTCTGGCTCATGGACATAGCTGACCGGATGCAGATCCCTCCTGACTTCTCCGCAGCGGCGGCTATTGTGGCCCTGGGGAGTATAATCGGGCGGGGTTGTGGCATCCATCCCAAGCGACATGATGACTGGATTGTCGTGCCAAACCTGTGGGGCGGGGTAGTAGGGAGGCCATCACTCATGAAGTCACCTGCCGTAACTGAAGCATTGAAACCCCTTGCACGTCTGGAGGCAGAGGCACGAGAGCAATATGAGACAGCAAGCCGATCTTTTGAGCTGGACGCACAAGTGCATAAGCTGAGTCAAGGGGTTCTCAGCGAGTCCATGAAGAAGGCTCTTAAAAAGGGTGATGATGCCGAGGTTAAACGGCTCAAGCTGCAGATGCAGGAGCTTCATGAAGATGCTCCAACCCGGAGGAGGTACCAAACCCAGGATGCCACAGTGGAGAAAATCGGAGAACTGTTGAATCAGAACCCCCGGGGTATCCTCGTGAGCAGAGATGAACTGATCGGGTGGTTACGCACCCTTGAACGTGATGGCCGGGAAGGGGACCGGGCTTTCTATCTTGAGGCATGGAACGGGACCAGAGGTTTCACCTATGACCGGATAGGAAGAGGAACGCTTGATGTTCAGGCTGTATGCATCTCCATCTTCGGGACCATAACACCCGGCCCTCTCTCAAGTTATGTCTACCAAGCTACACGTGGTGGGAAAGGTGATGATGGTCTGCTTCAGAGATTTCAGGTCTTTGTGTGGCCCGATGCCTCGACAGAATGGAAGAACGTGGACCGATTTCCGGATACGAAAGGGAAAGCACGGGCATGGAAAGTGTTCAAGGATCTATCGGAGAATGAGATACCAGGGGAGTCAATCGAGGATGGGGCAGAAATACCGGCCCTGAGATTCTCACCAGGCGGGCAGGAGATCTTTGATGCCTGGAGAGATGAGCTTGAAACAAGGCTTCGTGGCGATCATGGTTTGCACCCGGCCATTGAGAGCCATCTGACGAAATATAGATCTCTCATGCCCTCCCTGGCCCTGATCTTCCACCTTGTAGATGTCGCAGCAGACGGGGCAACAGGTCCGGTCTCCAAGGTATCGACAGCCATGGCAGCAGACTGGTGCGACTATCTAGAGAGCCATGCTTGCCGGATCTATGGCGGTGCCTCGATGCCTGGAATGGATTCAGCCCGAGAGATCCTGAAGCACATACGGCGCGGAGCCATTCAGGATGGATGCAGAACATGGGAGATCTGGAGGCCGCAGTGGACGAGATTAACTTCACCTGAAGATGTCCGAGCTGGCCTTGATGTTCTCAGCTCATATGGTTGGGTAATCGTTGAAAAGATCCCGACAGGGGGGAGACCCCAAGAACTGGTCAGGATCAACCCGAGGGCAATGAAATGAAAAGCCTATACCCCGGAACTGTAAAAACTGCAAAAAGCCCTTTTTACAGTTCTTACAGTCCATACCCTAGGATATTCGAAAATGCGAGGAACCTATGAAGTGGTTGAATATGGTCAAGGAGAAACATGAGAGTCTCCCAATGCATGAAACCACGATTCATGAACCTGGACAGATCTCCTTTATGACCACCACCGACGACCCGGAGGGCTCCCGAGCGATGCTCTTCAATGTCCCGGGCATCGGTGACTTCTGGTGCGTGGTTGATAAGATGGCCCGGGCTGAAATGGCTGGTGATGGTCTTCCCTGCATCCTCCCCGATGACCTTGCTTTCATTGCCGAAGGCCCCACAAAACAGGACCGATTCAACCGACTCCTCGGCAGGGTCTTGCACAACCATCCCGCAGTTCAGGGTATCCTCGATATCTTCCCGGGCTCGAGGGTGACAAGGATCTCCAGGAGGAACGCATCATGATAACCTTGACCATCAACCGGCATATCGAGGCCCGGGGGCTCCCCTCTTCTGCGGCGGCAGTGATCACCCAGGACCTGACCATGCTGAACCCTGCCTATGCCCAAGCCGAGAGGTACGGGCGATGGACCGGGAACATGGAACAAACCTTGAGCTTCTACTCGCATGAAGGCCCGGCCCTGATCCTGCCCAGGGGATACATCCGGAGATTGATAGGAACCATTGAGAGGAACGGGCGGGAGTATCATATTGAAGACCATACCAGGTGTCTCCCTCCTGTGGCCTTTGACATGCAAGCCGAGCTCAGACCCTACCAGGAGACCGCAGTCCAGGATATCCTTAAGAGACGTTTTGGGGTGCTCCAGGCTCCACCTGGTGCGGGGAAGACGGTCATTGCACTGGCAGTGATCGCGGAGAGGAAGCAACCGGCCCTTGTCATTGTCCACACCAAGGAACTCCTCTACCAGTGGCGCGCGCGGGCAGGTGCCTTCCTGGGTATGACTGAAGACGAGGTGGGACTTATCGGAGACGGACACCGCCGCATGGGGGCCCGGCTCACCATTGCCCTCGTCCACTCCCTGTACAAGATTGGCAGAGAGCTCCCCTCCCAGGCGGGCTTCCTCGTTGTGGATGAATGCCACCACACCCCAGCACGGACCTTCACCGATGCGGTGAGCCTCTTTGACTGTAAGTACATGCTAGGTCTGAGCGCCACCCCGTACCGGCGAGATGGGTTGACCAGGACCATTTATCTCTACCTTGGGGACAGGGTGCATGAGATCGATCACCATACCCTTATCGAAGAGAACCACATCATGCCCGCTCAGATCGTGGCGCGGGAGACATCATTTGACTACCCGGACCCCTCGGGAGACTATCAGGGGTGCATTCAGGCCCTGACCCAGGATGACGATCGAAACAAGATGATCCTTGCAGATGTGGAGGCCGAGACAGCCAAGGGCAGCGGGATTGCCCTCATACTGTCCGACAGAACTGAGCACTGCCGTCGGCTGTATCGTGATCTTGTGACCAAGGGTATTGATACCCGGATCCTGACCGGAAGTACCAGGAAGAAGGATCGTGTGCAGACTGTAACTGAATTGAACGAGAACAAAGCCCGCGCGCTCGTGGCAACCGTGCAGCTCATCGGAGAAGGCTTCGACCTAAAGCAACTCTCCAGCGTGTTCCTGGCTACCCCTATCAAGTTCAGCGGGCGAGTAAAACAGAGCGTGGGGCGCGTGCTCCGTACACATGAAGGCAAGGAGACTGCCAAGGTCTTTGACTATGTGGATCTATCTCCGGTGCTACGATCGAGCTTCAAGGCCCGGTGCCGGGCATACCAGGAGATTGGGTGCGCAATACATGGCGAGAGGCAAGGATGACGCTATGGCTTTATCAGAAGGAAGGAGAAGGTACTTGTCAGCACAAATGCTTGTGGGATTGGAAGAAATCGCGGCTTATATGCACTGGAGCTTAAGAAAGGCAAAGAGCCGGGTTCGTGAGCTCCAGGATGCGGGCGTATTATTCACCATGAAGGTGGGGCGCCCTCCCCGGCCTGTGTACTGCACCATAACATCAGTTCTCAATAATTGGATCTGTCTCAAGGCTGAGAAGAGAGAGCCCCTGTAATATGCAATGAATCCCCTTTTGACGCCCCTTTGACATCCCCCTGGAAAATTACAAGATATTATTGATTATGGTTTTGAGCATGTTTTATGATATTATTTATTTATTGCCAATTTATTCTATTATTTTAGCTTTCCGGGGGGTTAAGTATGAGTAAATCAACATTATTTTTTATCTGTTTCATATTATTCTCGCTATATGGCTGCGGTGGAGGTGGAGGCTCATCAAGTGAATCTGAGGCTCCCACAATAGACATAACAGGCTCGTGGTATGGATTCTGGTACAGTGCATATAGTGATGGGGGTGAAATTCTATTAAATCTTTCACAAAACGGCTCCAAGGCTTCAGGAACAGCGACAATTTCAGGATCTCCATGTTTCTCAGGGGGGAGTGTATCAGGTGCCATTTCTGGAAATAACTTTGCTGGGTCTGTAAGGGCAGGTGGTATTAGGGTTGATATCAATTTTACTGTCACCAATGACCAAATGAACGGAACCTATTCTGTTATCTCAGGGGGTGCTTGCACTGGCGATTATGGTACGTTATCGGCAGCAATACAATGATACTGTTCTCAGGACAGCTATGTAATTGCACCTCCTATTTGCCCCACCGAATGCCCTACTTGATTGCCCCTCTGAATGACTATCTGATAGCTCTTTGGCGGATAGATTGACATCTGATGGGTGTTCCTTTATTTCTGTAATTACATCCATCTGAGCAAAACACCTTTGATCTTTTCCAGCGTTGTCACCCGCAGATAATTATAATGAAGGGGTATGTGGAATGAATAAAATCCAAAGATATATCCTACTGTCATGCGCTGGGATCATTCTACTAATGCTTATATTTCCTCCTTTCCACATGGTCTGGGGGGATAAAACGCTTAACACAGGCTATGCCTTTTTATTTACACCGCCCTCTCCAGAAGGGTTCCAGAGGATCAGCACCGTTGATATTGGAATGCTTCTGACGCAATGGGCAGCAGTTATTATAGTTGGAGGGGCTTTGTGGCTTTCTATGAGAAAATGAGAAGATCTCTAGAATACTAGACAGTATGCAGGACACAAAAAATGTTTATAGATTTTTTCCCGGTAGCCCCACGGTAGCCCGAGCATTTCTGATGAAAGATTGGTTTACGTAGATTGGCTCTAAAACAAATGCGCCCAGCAAGACTCGAACTTGCGACCTTTGGATTCGTAGTCCAACGCTCTATCCAGCTGAGCTATGGGCGCACACGGAATTTGAACTCTCTGCTTATAAAAGGAATCTC
>Ga0116172_10004923_pt1 | contig 10737 bp, 12 predicted proteins | sample AD_UKC083_MetaG_FD_89799 | JGI IMG/M metagenome (GOLD analysis project Ga0116172, IMG submission 89799) | Active sludge microbial communities of municipal wastewater-treating anaerobic digesters from USA - AD_UKC083_MetaG | ecosystem: Engineered > Bioreactor > Anaerobic > Digestate | place: USA...
CGGACAGGCCACCCGCCGCAACGCCCAGGCGCACACGCGCAGGTGACGAGGCAGAGGCAACAACGGGGACAGTCTTGACATGGCGCAAGGCAGACATGGTGTTCCTTGGAGTAATGAATGGATCGCGGCGCGCCGCAAATTGGGCCAGTTTAGTGTGACGCGGCGCGCTGCGCGCAGGCCCACGGCACGGTAACGAAGTGCTGCATTAAAACATACATACATTCAAGAATGTATGTATAGTGACGGAAAAACACCGCCAATAAGTGAGGTATTCCATGGCCCGACGCACCAAGGCAGACGCACAGACCACGCGCAACAACCTTCTGGATGCTGCGGAACAATTGTTTCAATTGCGTGGCGTTTCACACACCTCCCTCAATGACATTGCGGTGGCCGCAGGCACCACGCGGGGGGCGATCTATTGGCATTTCAAGGACAAGGCCGACCTGTTCAACGCCATGATGGAGCGCGTGACCCTGCCGCTGGAACAGACGCTGGTGGTGGCTTATGTAGAGCAGGCGGCCAACCCAGTGGCCGAGATCCGCAGCGCGATGCTGGAGGCGCTGCGCCTGATCGCCACCGACGCGCAAACGCACCGCGTGCTGCAAATCGCCACCCACCAGGTCGAATACACCGCCGACATGGGCGCCGTGCTGGAACGCCACCTGAGCGTGCACGACGGCTGCCTGGCGCGCAACCAGGCCGCGCTGGAACGGGCCTTCGCCACCCACCGCCAGCCGCCGCCGGTAGCACTGAGCTGCGCGGCCCGGGGTTTGCAGGTGCTGGTGGAGGGGCTGGTGCACCAATGGCTGCTCCACCCCGAGGCGTTTGATCTGCAGGCCAATGGACGCGCTGTGCTGGACCTGTACCTCAACGGCCTGGGCCTGCAAAAAAGCATCACTGCCTGACCGGATCCGGGAGCTCAAAGCAAAGGGAGCAGCCAACACTCGATTTACCCGCAAACCATGGGTGCACTGCAGGCGCCCAACGAAAAAAGGCTGGCTCCTCGCGGAGCCAGCCCTCTTCCAAGGCCCATTGAGCCTGGGCAGTCAACTCAGCGCGCTGGACGTGCAGGACGCTTGCGTGCGTCATGGGCAACAAAAGGCTTGCCGCCGCCCGCGCCCGCCGGCTTGGAGAAAGCAGGCTTGCGAGGAGCAAAGTCACCGCGCGGTGCGCCGGCGTCGCCACGGGGGGCAAAGCCGCCGCGGCCCGCATCGCCGAAACCTGGCTTGCGGCCATAGCCTTCGCCCTCCCGGCGGGGCGCAAAACCACGGTCGCCGCCACGGTCGTCACGGCCAGCGAAACCACCGCCTTCACCGCGGGCAGGTGCGCCGCGGTTATCGCGACCGGCAAAGCCACCGCCAAAACCACCACCAGAGCCGCCGCGGTCATTGCCACCACGCGCGGGACCACCGAAGCGGCCACGCGACTGGTTATCACGGTTGTCGTACGAACGGCCCGGGGCGCCACGGCCACCACCAAAATCGCCACCGCGGGGTGCCTGCGGCGCGCGCTGCGAAGGCTCCATGCCTGGAATCACTTCGGCCTTGAACTGCTGGCGGCTGTACGACTCAATGTCGTAGATCTTGCGGCGATCGCGGAACTCGGCAAACGTGATGGCCAGGCCATCGCGACCCGCACGGCCGGTACGGCCGATGCGGTGGGTGTAATCCTCAGCCTTCATGGGCAGGCCGAAGTTGAACACGTGGGTAATGGTGGGCACGTCAATACCGCGTGCCGCCACATCGGTAGCCACCAGGATCTGCACTTGGCCAGCACGCAATGCCATCAAACGGCGGTTGCGCAAACCCTGGCTCAGGGCGCCGTGCAGCGCCACGGCCGAGAAGCCTTCCTGCTGCAGGTCGTTGGCCAAACCATCGCACTCCACCTGGGTGCTGGCGAACACGATGGCTTGGTTGATCGTGGTGTCACGCAGCCAGTGGTCCAACATCTTGCGCTTGTGCTGGGCGTTGTCGGCCCAATACAGCATCTGCTTGATGTTGGTGTGCTTCTCCTGAGGAGAATCAATCGTGACCTTCTGCACCGACGAACCGCCGTCGTGCATCACGCGCATGGCCAGTTGCTGGATGCGCGGCGCAAAGGTGGCACTGAACATCATGGTCTGCTTGCGTTGGGCCGTCAGCTGGTTGAGCTCGGCCAGGTCATCCGAGAAACCCAGGTCCAGCATGCGGTCGGCTTCGTCGACCACCAGAAACTGCACTTTGTCGAGCTTGATCTGCATCGAACGCTGCAGGTCAAGCAGGCGGCCTGGCGTGGCCACCACGAGGTCGGCGTTCTGCAGCTTGGCAATCTGCAACTGGTAAGGCATGCCGCCCACCACGTTGGCCACACGCAGGCCACGGCAATGCTTGACGAGGTCAATGGCGTCATGTGCGACCTGCTGGGCCAGTTCACGCGTGGGGCACAGAATCAGGGCGCCGGGGGTGGCTGCCTTGAAGTTGCGCGAGCTGGTGGGGTCCTTGCGCTTGGCCCGCTTGGGAGCGGGTTCGCCACGGGCTGCCGCTTCAGCCACGGCGCGCTCGAAGGCGGCGCGTTCTTCGGCTTCCGCAGCTGCTTGCTGATTGATCAGCGTGTGCAGCACAGGCAGCAGGAAAGCGGCGGTCTTGCCGCTGCCTGTCTGGCTGGACACCATCAGGTCGATGAACTTGGAGGCCTCGCTGCCCATGGCCAAGGGGATGGCCTTGAGCTGCACGCTCGTAGGCTGGGTGTAGCCCAGATCGGCCACAGCCTGCACCAGTTCAGGTGCCAGCCCCAGCTCAACAAAACCATTGGGCTCGGCCGTGACGGCTTCGCTGGCGGATTCCACCAAGGATTCAAGCGTGGACTGCGCGGAAATATCGGCAGCAATAGAAAGGTCTGCAGGCGCGAAATCGCCCTGCACCAAAGAGGTGTCGGTCATGAATTTTTCTCTCACGAAGACGGTCGCAAGCGCAGCCTGCGGTGGCTTCGTCAATGGTTAAAAAACATCAACCATCAAACGAAACCTGCATGCGCTCTGGGCGGATGCTGGTGGGCGTTGTTCGCCAGTCCTGCGCTGTCTAGAGACAGCCGGCTGGCAAGCCCGGTGTGTGAGGGGAGATGCACAATCTGCGAGGAGGTTCCTGCGCAGCCTGTAATTATCGCACGGATAAGGGTTTCCCCGCAAGCCCCCATTTTAAGGGGGCCGCAATGCCGTTGGGTCGAGGCCTCGCCAACCTGGCTCAGCGGCGTCGCATCTGCATCACACCGACAGCAGGTGCTTGCGGTAGTGCGCCAGTTCGTCAACGCTTTCATGCACGTCGGCCAGCGCCGTGTGCTTTTGCGCTTTCTTGAAGCTACTGTAGGCCTCAGGCTTCCAGCGCTTGGCGAGTTCCTTGAGCGTACTCACGTCCACATTGCGGTAGTGAAAGAAGCGCTCCAGCTTGGGCATGTAGCGCACCAGGAAACGCCGGTCCTGGCCAATGCTGTTGCCGCACATGGGTGCAACCCCCTTGGGCACGTAACGGGCCAGAAATTCCAGTATCTGCTGCTCGGCCTCGGCCTCGGTCACAGTCGAAGCCTTCACCTTGTCGATCAGGCCGCTGCGGCCATGCGTGCCCTTGTTCCAGGCGTCCATCTTGTCCAGAAGCGCATCGCTTTGGTGAATGGCCAGCACGGGGCCTTCAATGCGCGGCTCCAGTTGGGGGCCGGTCACGATCACGGCAATTTCCAGCAAACGGTCGGTATCGGGCTCTAGGCCGGTCATCTCGCAGTCCAGCCAGACCAGGTTCTGGTCCGATTTGGAAAGCACGGGGGGTACGGGGTTGTTGGCTTCAGACATGGCGCGCATTGTCGCTGATGGCCTAAACTCGCCCTCACATGCCCACGCCCGACGCTTTTTCGCCCTCCACCGCTCTCACCATCGCTTTTGCTGCGCTGATTTGTGGGGGCCTGTTGCTCAAGTTCTGGCTGGCTTCGCGCCAGATTCGCCATGTGGCCCAACACCGCTCCAGCGTGCCCAAGGCCTTTGCCGCGCGTATTTCGCTGGCCGCCCACCAGAAGGCTGCCGACTACACCATCACCAAGGCACGCTTGAACCTGCTGGAAATGGCGCTGGGCGCCGCTGTCTTGCTGGGCTGGACGCTGCTGGGCGGGCTCGACGCCCTGAATCAGGCCCTTTTGGGTGCATTGGGTGGTGGCATGTGGCAGCAACTCGCCTTGCTGGCCGCGTTCGTGGTCATCAGCGCCGCCATCGACCTGCCGGTGACGCTGTACCAAACCTTCGTGATCGAGCAGCGTTTCGGCTTCAACAAGATGACGCCGGCCCTGTGGTTGGCCGATCTGGCCAAGTCCGCCCTCGTCGGCACGCTGATTGGCCTGCCCGTTGCGGCGCTGATCCTGTGGCTGATGGGCGCGGCCGGCCCACTGTGGTGGCTGTGGGCCTGGTGTTTCTGGATGGGATTCAACCTGCTGCTGATGCTGGTGTACCCTACCTTCATCGCGCCGCTGTTCAACAAGTTCCAGCCGCTCGAAGATGAATCACTCAAGGCCCGCGTCACGGCGCTGATGCAGCGTTGTGGCTTTACGGCCAAGGGGTTGTTCGTGATGGATGGCAGCCGCCGCAGCGCGCACGCGAATGCCTATTTCACCGGTTTTGGCGCAGCCAAACGCGTTGTTTTTTATGACACCCTGCTGCGCCAGCTCTCGCCGGGCGAAGTGGAAGCTGTGTTGGCCCATGAGCTCGGGCACTTCAAGCACCGCCACATCCTCAAGCGCGTGGTGAGCCTGTTTGCCCTGAGCCTGGCCGGCTTTGCCTTGCTGGGCTGGCTGTCCACCCAAGTGTGGTTCTACACCGGGCTGGGCGTGCGTCCCCACATTTCCCTCGACTGGGCCGCACCCAATGATGCGCTGGCCCTACTGCTGTTCATGCTGGCCGTGCCAGTTTTCACGCTGTTCATCGCGCCCCTTCTAGCCCAACTGTCGCGCCGCCACGAATTCGAGGCCGACGCCTATGCCGTGGCCCAGGCCAACGGTGGCGACCTCGCTTCGGCGCTGCTCAAACTCTACGAAGACAACGCCTCCACACTCACGCCCGACCCGGTGTATGTGAAGTTCTACTATTCGCACCCACCCGCCTCTGAACGGCTGGCACGCATGCCATCGCCCGCCCAACCATGACCACGATGTTGAAGAAAAAAGACTGGTCAGCGCTGACACGTCGTGCGCTGAAAGCTACAGAAATAGTAGCAAATCTGGCCAAGATCGAAGGCTGGGCACTGAGCGGCGACGGCGCCCAGATCGCCATCGAAAAAACTTACCATTTCGCCAACTACTACGAAACCATTGCGTTCGTGAACGCCGTAGCCTTCATTGCCAACGCACAAGACCACCACCCCGACCTGTCGGTGCACTTCAACCGTTGCGTGGTGCGCCTGAACACGCACGACGCTCAAGGCATCTCCGCCACCGACTTCGATTGCGCGTCCCGGCTCGACGCCCTGCTGGCATGAGCCCCGCCACCCACCACCATGACTGAACGCAGCGCACTGATGGAAGGTTTCGTGGTGGCCGGCCACGGGCGCCACTGCATGGTGGAGACCGCCGACGGACAGCGCCGGATCTGCCATCCGCGCGGCAAGAAGAGCCAGGCCGTGGTCGGCGACCGCGTGCTGTGGCAGGCCCCTCCCAAGGGCCAAGGCGAGGAAGGCACCATCGAAAAAGTGCTGGAGCGGCGCAACCTGTTCTACCGCCAGGACGAAATCCGCACCAAATCATTCGCCGCGAACCTCGACCAGATCCTGATCCTGATCGCCGCCGAACCGGTGTTCTCGGAAAGCCAGCTGGCCCGTGCCCTGATCGCCGCCGAAGCCGCCGGCATCAAACCCCTGATCGCGCTCAACAAGAGCGACCTGGTGGAGCCTTTTGCCCGCGCCTGGGAGCGCCTGCTGCCCTACCGCCACATGGGCGGCGGGCACCATTACGGCGTGCTGCCGCTGTCGCTTTCGCTGTCTGGGGACGTGGACCGCGCCCTGCTAATGCACCACCACCTGCAAGGCAAGACCACGCTGGTGCTGGGGCCCTCCGGGTCGGGCAAAAGCACGCTGATCAATCTGCTGGTCCCCGGTGCCACCGTGCTCACGGGCGAGATTTCGCAGGCCCTGAACTCGGGCAAGCACACCACCACCAGCACCAATTGGTACTGGGTGGACAGTGCCCGCACCACGGCCCTGATTGATTCGCCAGGTTTTCAGGAGTTTGGCCTGCAGCACATCGCCCCCATGCAACTGGCGTCCTGCATGCCCGACATCGCAGCCCACGCCACCGACTGCAAGTTCTACAACTGCACCCACCTCCATGAACCGGGCTGCGGCGTGCTCAAGGCACTTGAAAACGGCTCTGGCGCTGATGGAATCAGCGCCAGTCGTTACAGAATTTATAGCGATCTGTTTGCCGAGTTGAGCCACACCCGCTACTGAGCTGCCCGGCGCATCGGCAGCCAGGCCTCGGCAACCCCCTCAACCGAGCAAGCGCGCCAGGGTCAACAGCGCCAACACCAGCATCCACACCACCACGGAGCGCCAGACCAGGCCCACCACGCTGCGCAGATGCCCCACATCAGGCTCGCGGCCGGGGGTGCTGTCACTGTCCCCCAAGTCAGCCTCGATTTCCAGCCCCTGCGGCGTCTGTAGATCGGCGCGTGCACGCAGGGCCTCACCGCCCAGCCGCACGTTGATGGCGCCCGCCGTGGCAGCCAACACCACGCCGTCGTTGTCGTTGGGAAAGCGCTGCGCATGAAAGCGCCAGCCCTCAATGGCCTCTTCAAAGCTCCCCACCACGGCAAAACTCAAAGCGGTCATGCGCACAGGCAGCCAGTCGATCAGGGTCCAGGCCTGCGCCGAGGCGTGCTGCAGCGCCTGACTGGCAGGCTGCGCCCCGGAGCGCTCCTTGTACAGCCAGTAGCGCGAGACAAATTCTGCCAGCCGGTACAGCACCGCACCGGTGGGCCCCAGACCCAGCGCCGCCAGCACGGAAAACCACGCCAACACGCCAAACACATGGCGGTGCGCTGCCAGCACGGAATATTCGATCACATGGCGCACGATCTCGCTGCGCGGCAGCGCACCGACATCCACCTGCTGCCAGTGGGCCAGGCGCTCACGCGCGCGGTCTTCATCACCCTCTTCCAGCGCATCGCGGATGCCCGTGAAATGGTGGCTGAACTGGCGAAAGCCCAAGGTGACATACAGCACCGCCACGCTCCACAGCACCGCAAACGGCCAGCCCAGCAGCAGCATCAGCGCCCAGTGGATGGCCAGGGTGACCAGCGCCGGAACCAACACGGCCAAGCTCCAGGCCACCCAGCCGTGGTGGCGCTTGCCTGCGTCGAAATTGCGGCTGACCGACAAGGCCCAGGCACGCAGCCCTGCATGGATGGGATTGGTGCGAGCCAGAGGACGTGCCTGCTCGACCAGCAAAGCGAACAGGATGGCAAAGAAACTCATGGAGGGCAATGATACTGGCGGCGGCGCATCTTTGGGTTGGGTTACACAAGCGCCTGCAAGCGCCCGCCCCACCATCAAGCCTGCATGAAGCGATAAAAGTTGCGCAGCATGCCGGCCGTGGCGCCCCAGATATAGCGATTCTTGTCGCCATCCTGGTAGGGCATGGAGAACCACTCGCGGCGCACGCCCTGCCACTCGAAAAGGTGGCGCTGGTGGTGGGCCGGATTGAGCAAGAACGCCAGCGGCACCTCGAACACATCGGCCACTTCATAGGGGTTGGGGCGCAGCACACAGTCGGGCTGCACCAGCGCCACCACCGGCGTGATGATGAACGAGGAGCCGGTGACATAGGTGGGCAAAGCGCCCAACACCTCGACAAAGCGCCGCTCCAGCCCCACTTCCTCCTCGGCCTCGCGCAAGGCGGTGTCAGCTGCGGAGGCATCTTGCGCATCTGCCCGCCCACCCGGAAAGGCCACCTGGCCCGAATGGGTGGACAGATGGGCCGTGCGCTCGGTGAGCAGCACCATGGGCTGTTCGCGCAGCACGATGGGCACCAGCACGGAGGCATGGGCCGGCTCGCGCTGCATGAATTTCTTTTCCAGCACCACCTCGGGCGTCCACACAGGCGGGTGGGCAAAGCGCACCCGCAGCGCCTGGGGTGTCTGGGCCTGCCCCGGCACGGCGGGCAGATGCGCATCCACCCCCACCACCGGAATGGTACGGGGATCGAAATCGGGCAACGCCGATAGCGGCACGGAAATGACCGACGGGGCAGATGCAGAGGCGGAGGCGGAGGACGGGTTCACAACAAGCCTGAAACAAAAGACCCACAGGGCCGCAAAAAACAAAAAGCCGCTACAGGCAGATGCTGTAGCGGCTCCGGTCAGGGATGGCCTGTGCCTTATGCGGCGACGGGGGCAGCAGCCACCTTGACGCGCGAAGGCAGCTTTTCCTTGATACGTGCCGACTTGCCGCTGCGCTCACGCAGGTAGTACAGCTTGGCACGGCGCACATCACCGCGGCGCTTGACTTCGATGCTGGCGATCAGAGGGCTGTAGGTCTGGAACGTGCGTTCCACGCCTTCGCCGCTGGAGATCTTGCGCACGGTGAAACCGCTGTTCAGGCCGCGATTGCGCTTGGCAATCACCACGCCTTCGTAGGCCTGCACGCGCTTGCGCGTACCTTCCACCACGTTGACGCTCACGATGACGGTGTCACCAGGCGAGAACACAGGAATGGTCTTGTTCAAGCGGGCGATTTCTTCCGCTTCCAGGGTCTGAATCAGGTTCATGTTTGATATCCAACGATCTTGTCCGCGCCAAAAATGGCAGCGTCGGGATTGACGTCTCAATGTTTTACGGCAGTCTGCAAGCAAAGCTGCGCAGAAAAACGGCCGGCCAGAGGATCGAAAAGCTTTTGATTATAACCATTCAGGCCAGCTTGGCCAATACAGCCTCATCGGCAGGCGCAAGACGCCCTGCGTTGCGAGCCGCATCGATCAGGTCGGGCCGGTGTTTTGCGGTGACGGCCAGGCGCTGATCGCGCCGCCAGCGCTCGATCTGCGCGTGGTGCCCCGACATCAGCGGCGCGGGCACCGAGCGACCCGCCCATTCCTCGGGGCGGGTGTAATGGGGGCAATCGAGCAAGCCATCGAGCGCCGGATTGAAGCTGTCGAGCTGGTGACTGCCCTCATCGTTAAGCACCCCCGGCTGCAGGCGCGCCACGGCATCGAGCAAGGCCATGGCGGCGATTTCACCGCCCGAAAGCACGAAATCACCCAGACTCATCTGCAGATCGACATGGACGTCGATAAAGCGCTGGTCGATGCCTTCGTAGCGCCCGCACAGCAAAACAGCGCCCGCACTGGCAGACCAGCGCTCCACTGCGGCATGGTTGAGCGATTCCCCAATGGGCGAAAAAAGCACCAGCGGCGCCTGGCCGTCTTCCGGTTCGCCGCGTTCGGCCCGGATGGCCGCCAGGCACCGCGCCAGGGGTTCAGCCAGCATCACCATGCCCGGGCCGCCGCCAAAGGGGCGGTCGTCCACGCGGCGGTAGTTGCCCTCGGCATGGTCGCGCGGATTCCACAGATGCACATCGACCTGCCCGCTGGCATAGGCGCGGCGGGTCACGCCGCTGGCCAGAAACGGTGCAAACAACTCCGGGAACAGGGTGATGATGTCGAAACGCATGGTGCACGGTGCGCCGAAGGGCGGGCGGGTCAGTAGTCCGGCTGCCAGTCGACCGTGATGCGCTTTTCAGCCAAATCCACCTTATCGACAAACGCCGAGACGAACGGAATCATGCGCTCGTGCGCCTTGCCGTCCTGTTCGTAGGTCAGCACCAACACGGTCTGCGGGCCGGTGGACATCAGCTCTTGCACCAGGCCCAGCACCACGCCTTCGCGGTTGATGACCGAGAGGCCGATCAAATCGACCCAGTAGTACTCGTCTTGCGTGGTGGCGGGAAAGCCCGACCGGGGCACAAAAATGCGCGCGCCCCGCAAGGCCTCTGCAGCATCGCGGTCATCGATGCCCTGCGCCCAGGCCACCACCGTGTCGGAATGGTCCTTGGCCTGGCGAATCTGCAACTGCACCGTACCAGAAAACGTCTTGGCGCCCCGCTCGGAAGGCTGCAGATACCAGCGCTTGGCGGCGAACAGCGCCTCGGGGGTGGTGCTGTGCGATACCACCTTGAACCAGCCCTTGACGCCCCAGGCATCGGCAATGCGCCCGACCTCGACGGCATCGGCAGGGAGTTCGGCGGGTTCTAGCGTCGGGGATGCAGCCATGGGATTACCTCGTGCAAAAAGAAAAGGGCGGGTTCCGCCGGGCAAGCCCACGGAACCCGCCCTTTTCGGGGAGCTTTAAGCAGCCTTCTTGGCGGCTTGCTTGATCAGGCGGTCCACGGTAGGCGAGGACTGGGCGCCCACGCTCTTCCAGTACGTCAGACGGTCTTGCACGATGCGCAGGCCTTCTTCGGTTTCCTTGGCGGTGGGGTTGTAGAAGCCGATGCGCTCGATGAAGCGGCCGTCACGGCGCACGCGCTTGTCAGCAACGACGATATTGAAGAAAGGACGGCCTTTGGAGCCGCCGCGGGAGAGTCGAATGACGACCATGATTTATCCTTCGGGTGTTGAACTCCGGCAATATTTGCCTTGAGCCACAGTGTTCGCAACCATATTCGCAACGCTTGAGACACGCGACATGGCCACCCGGCCAGCGACACGCTGCAAAGCCCGCGATTATATCCATTTCCC
>Ga0116172_10004929_pt1 | contig 10728 bp, 8 predicted proteins | sample AD_UKC083_MetaG_FD_89799 | JGI IMG/M metagenome (GOLD analysis project Ga0116172, IMG submission 89799) | Active sludge microbial communities of municipal wastewater-treating anaerobic digesters from USA - AD_UKC083_MetaG | ecosystem: Engineered > Bioreactor > Anaerobic > Digestate | place: USA...
GCCATAACCAGCAGCACAAAGGTAAAGCCCACGCCGCTGAAGAAGCCGTTTAGGACTGCATCCAGGAAGTTATAGGGCGTCACGCCGTCTGTCCTGAAGCTCTTGGTGTTCAAAATGGCTACACCCAGCACCGCGCAGTTGGTGGTGATCAGAGGAAGGTACACTCCCAGTGATTTGTAGAGAGCGGGAGCATTCTTCTGAATCACCATCTCGACAAACTGCACCAGCGCGGCTATCGTGAGGATAAAGGCTATGGTTTGCAGGTATTCCAGATGGAAGGCGATCAGTAAGTACTTATTGATCAGGAAGGTGAAGGCAGAGGCCAGAGTCATCACAAAGATCACGGCCAGGCCCATACCCATGGCAGAATCAAGCTTCTTGGAAACACCCAGGTAGGGGCAGAGACCAAGGAAGCGGGAAAGCACGAAGTTCTGGATAAAGATGGCGGTCATCGCCATTACAAATAGTTCGCCGAGGTATCCCATCTTTACTTCTTCTCCTTCAGCATATTCATCAGAGCCATCAGGAAGCCCAGAGTGATAAAGGCTCCGGGAGCCAGAATCGCCACCAGCATGGGTGAGTATGTCTCCGGCAGAACCCGGATATTGAGCCAGGTACCATTGCCCAGGATTTCCCTGATGGTGGCAACCACGGAAAGCGAGAGCGTGAAGCCCATGCCCATCCCAATGCCATCGGCTATGGAATTGATCATGTTGTTCTTGTTGGCAAAAGCCTCAGCTCTTCCCAGAATAATGCAGTTCACCACGATGAGCGGTATAAAGATACCCAGGCTCTTGTGCAAGGCAGGCACGTAAGCCGCCATGGCCATATCGACAATAGTCACAAAGGCTGCTATCACGACCACATAGACGGGAATGCGTATCTTATCCGGAGTAACATCCTTGATCAGGGAGATAAACATATTGGAGCAGATTAACACAAAGGTTGCAGCCAGTCCCATGCCCAGGGCGTTCGCCACCGAAGTGGAGACCGCCAGAGTGGGGCACATTCCCAGCACGATCACGAAGATCGGGTTCTCTTTGATCAATCCCTTGGTAAGTTCTTTAAAGAAGCTCATAACACTCCTCCTTGGGGTTGAAGGTCGGCTTTCAGGATTCTGACGCAATCCCGGATGGAATTGGCTATAGCACGGGTGGTGATGGTAGCGCCGGTGAGAGCCTTGATCTGACCGCCGTCTTTATCCACCAGCAGTTCTTCTTCGGCTTTACCAGAGAATCTGGCAGGGAAGTCTTCTTTGGTGCAATTTGCGCCCAAGCCGGGGGTTTCACCTTGATCAACCACCTGGATGGCCAGGACTTTCATATCCTTATCGAGGCCGACCATCGTTTTCACCGGTCCGGCATAACCGGTGCCGATGGCGATAAAGGTGTAACCGGCTACCAGACTGTCTTTGGTGGCAACATAATAAACGAAGCTTGTATCAGCAGCGGCTTTGTGTTCGGTAAATTCTGCTCCGGGGATCAAGCCTTCCCGGGTCTTTACTTCTTCGGCTTTCTTGCGCTCGGAGATGATGGGGGCCGTGAGGGAATTCACATAAGCCAGGATTCCGCTGGCAATCACACAAAAGAGCAGAAGAGTGATGGTTAAACGCAAGTAGTCTTTCATTTCTTCACCTCTCCAAAAGCTTTGGGCATGGTCATGCGGTCGATCAGAGGACTCATCACATTCATAAAGAGAATGCTGTAGGACACACCCTCGGGATAGCCTCCTACCAAGCGAATAACCATGGTTAAAAGGCCGCATCCCACACCGAAGATGATTCTTCCCTTCTTGGTTAGCGGTGTCGTTGTATAATCTGTAGCCATAAAGAAGGCTCCCAGCATCAGACCGCCGGAGAAGAGATGGAAGAAGGGCAGGCCCAGGCTGAGCGAGGAACCGGGGATGCCTCCAAAGAAGAAAGCTATCACAAAGACAGTTCCCAGATAGGCCGAGGGTATGCGCCAATCGATAATGTTCTTATAAATCAGCCAAAGCGCTCCCAACAGCAGGGCAAAGACGGAGACTTCACCAATGCAACCACCGATATTACCCACAAAGAGGCTGCGCAGGGTGCCAAAATCGAAGAGGTTCTCAAAAATGGAAAGGCTCAGAGCCTTGTTTGCCACTTGATCCGGGCTTAAGGAACTGATCCAGGTGCTGTCTCTTAGGGTTTGAGCAACCTTAAGGGGAGTGGCACCGGTAACCAGATTGTAAGCCTTGGGGAAGCCAACCTGCAGGCTGTCTGCTGCTATCAGGCTGAGATCGTTCAACCCGCTCATGGCCGCATTCTTGGCAGCTACCCATTTATCGGTCATTAAGGTAGGCCAGGAAGCCAGGAGGAAGGCACGTCCCAAAAGAGCAGGGTTGACCGGGTTGTTTCCCAGGCCGCCAAAGACTTGTTTACCCACAATGATGGCAAAGGCTGCACCAACCACGGGAAGCCAATAAGGCGCTCCCACGGAGATATTGAAGGAGAGCAGCATACCGGTGAGGAAGGCAGAACCATCGGCTACTGACACGGGAACCTTGCGGAACTTTTGCACCAATGCTTCGGTAACAACTGCCGCAACTGCTCCCAAAAGGGTCAGCATCAGGCTCTTGATTCCCCAGAACCATACGGCAGCAATCAGAGCCGGAACCAGGGCTATCACCACATTCCACATCACCATGGGGATATTGGTGCGGTCATGCAGATGGGGAGCGGGGGTAACTACTAAACTTTCTCTCATTATGCTTTCCTCGCTTTTTCCTTGCTGCGTTGCATATCCGCCCAGCGCATTTTTCCGGTGTCTATCCACTGTACCAGCCGAATGTGGGCGGGACAGACATAGGCACAGCTTCCGCACTTCATACAGTCGTTCAAGCCGGCTTTCACGGCCATATCGAGATCTTTATACTTCACGGAACTGGCGATAATGCTGGGCATCAGGTTCAGGGGGCAGACGTCCACGCAGCGGGCGCAGCGCAGGCAATCGTGCTCCGCCAGGTCGTGTGCTTGTTTCTCACCAAAGAGCAGAAGGCCGGAAGAGCCTTTACTCATGGGAGCTTCCAGAGTGGGAATGGCAAAGCCCATCATGGGGCCACCCGAGATAATTTTGGCAATCATCTCCGAGGCTCCGCCCGATAGAGCTACCAAATCCGCCATGATAGTTCCAATCCGGGCACGGTAGTTGGCAGGCTTCTTCACGATAGGTCCGCTGATGGTGATCACTCGCTCCACCAAGGGCTTTCTGTAACGGCAGGCTTCATAGACCGCATAGGCTGTGGCCACGTTTTGCACCACTACACCAACTGCCAAAGGCAAACCACCCTTGTTTGGGACTTTTCTGCGGGTAGCAGCATAGATAAGCTGTTTCTCAGCACCCTGAGGATACTGAAGCTTGAGGGGAACCACGCTGATATTGTTCTCTTTAGCCAGGAGCTGTTCAAAAAGCTTGATGGCATCGGGTTTATTGGCTTCAATACCAATCATGCCCTGCTTCGCACCGGTGACTTTGAGCAGAACCTTCAAGCCCTGCAGAATCTCAGAACTGTGCTCCAGCATCAGCCGGTGATCGGAGGTGAGAAATGGCTCGCACTCCACTCCGTTCAGGATCACAGTATCGATCTTCTTATCCGGAGGAGGAGAAAGCTTCACATGAGTGGGGAATCCCGCTCCGCCCATACCGCAGATTCCGGCATCGGTGATGCGTTGTTTAAGTTCCTCGGCACTCAGTTCCAAAAACCCCGGCTCGTCCACCAGGTTTACCCAGCGGTCTTCGCCATCTCCTGTGATTTCGATGGCAAGCTGGTCATTTCCTGTGGGATGGGGGAAGCGTTCGATCTTGGTGATCTTACCGCTGATTGTGGCATGCTGGGCTATGGAGACAAAGCCCGAAGCTTCAGCAATCTTTTGCCCCGTCTGAACCTCATCTCCGACCTTAACAATAGGCGTGGAAGGAGAGCCTATGTGTTGAGAAACGGGGATTAGAACTCTGGTGGGCAAGGGTGCTGAGGTGATTGGGACGGAATTGGAATAATGCTTTGAATCATGAGGGTGAACCCCTCCGGGAAAAGTCTTCAAGCGCATTTGCTGCTCCCTTGTATTCTTTTTTGCTATTCAAGCACTGATAGTTCGGCAGATATTGATGCAAGAATCCTGTAGGCTGCTAAATAGGCAAGTTTTTTTTGGGCTTTTTTCTCCAGGACTACCAGATATCCAAAGCTTCCCGGACAAGCTGGGCTGCCTTGTTGGGAAGAGAAGCTTGCCTGCCTGCTTTAACGGGCTCCTGCCATGACCTTGATGAAATCGTACAAATCCTGGTTGGTAAAGCCCTTTTCAAAGAACTGAACCACGCCCATGGAGCGCAGAGCAGAAACCCGAACCGGGTCTACCAAGCCGGAAAGCAGTACCACAGGCACAAGATAACCCTCATCTCTGATCTTCTTTAGGGCTTGTTCTCCTGTTATTACTCCCAGATTCATATCCAGAAGCAAAAGGTCAACCGGCTGATTCTTCAGCATTTCCAAGGCTTCTTCCACCGTCGAAGAAGCTTGATACAGGTAGCCTTTGCGCTCAAAGCTACGTCTATACAGGTTCCGGATTCCCTCGTCATCATCCAGCAGGAGAATGTGGAATTTGGTCTTGTTTTCTGCACCAGAGCCCTGGTTCAGCATCTCAGCGATCTTCATGGATATATCATTCTTGGAAAACGGCTTCTGGATATAGGTAAGGTCTGCATTAATGATCCCCTGATTTACCAGGACATCATCGTTGAAGCCGGAAACAAAGAGCACCTTCTGCCCGGGAACGATTTCTCTGGCCTGTTCAGCCATTTCTCTGCCGTTTATTCCAGGCATCACAATATCTGTAACGATGAGATCAGGACGAAGCCCATGGCGTATGGTTTCCAGAGCTTCCATCCCGCTGGAGCAGGAACTCACCTTGTAACCCAGGCTGGAAATCATCCTGGTAACGTAGCGTCGCAGAGCATCTTCATCCTCCACGATCAGGATGGATTCGCCTTTGCCCTGAACCGTTTTCTTGGGGTTCCGATCTTCCAGAACGTCGATCTCGCCTCGAACTGCGGGCAGTAAAATCTTGAAAGTAGTTCCTTCACCTTCTTCGCTATAGAGCAGGATATGCCCTTTGGATTGCTGGACTATGCCATAAACGATAGAGAGACCAAGGCCGGAGCCTCGTCCCACACCTTTGGTAGTAAAGAAAGGCTCGTATACTTTCTGTTGAATCTCTTTGCTCATGCCACAACCGTTGTCTGAAACGCTGAGTATCACATAATCTCCGGGAGCGATTTCCGCGTGGGTATCCTGATAGGTCTCATCTATGGTCAGATTGGCAGTGTTGATCTTGATCAGCCCTCCCAAGGGCATGGCGTCCCGCGCATTAACCACAATATTCGTGATCAGTTGTTCCATTCGCCCGGGATCGGCAAACACAACGTCCAACTGGTCGAAGAGAGTGGCCTGAAACTTGATATTTTCACCCAAAACCCGGATGAACATGCTCTCCAGATTATTGATTATGGTATTGAGATTCAGATTACGGGGTTGTGCCACTTGTTTTCGGCTGAAGGCCAGAAGCTGCTGTGTAAGCTGTGCAGCCCTGCGTCCTGCCTTGACTATCTCGTCCACACTGACCATCAGCGGATCATCTGGCTCAAGACCGCTGAGCAATTCCTCACCATAGCCCAGGATAACCGTGAGAAGGTTGTTAAAATCGTGAGCTATACCTCCGGCAAGCTGACCCACGGCCTCCATTTTTTGGCTGGCAATGAGCTGCTCTTTCAGGGATTTGCTCTTGGTGATGTCAGTTATCATGGCAACCATCAGTTTCTCTCCGGGATATTCCTGATACTGCAGATCGATTTCCACGGGATAGATGCTGCCGTCTTTTCGACGCTGGTGAGTCTCGAAGATCAAAGAATTTAACTCACCGGATGTAAGAGGTTGCAAGAGAGTTCGAATATCCTGCTCGTTCATTTCCGGGCAGATATCCATGGGTGTGAGCTTGAGCAGCTCGTCCCGGCTGTATCCCAAGTTTCGCACTGCACCTTTATTGGCATAAGTAATGGCCAAGGTCTCAGGATCCAGGATGTAGATCTCGCTCATGTTGCCATCAATGATGGTAAAGAGTTTCTGGCGTTCCAGATCAGCATGTTTGCGGCTGGTGATATCAACGCTGGTGCCTTCTACCACTTTCTCACCCTTGGAATTGGTTCTCAAGCGGGCATTGATCAATACCCAGATCTGCTCTCCCTGCTTATTGTGCAGGGCAGCCTCGAAATTCTCCACAAAGCCATCTCTGAGCAGAATTTCTTTCAGCACGTCTCTCTGAGTGGGATCCTGATATATCTCATGGATGTCTCCCACGGAAGCAATCGCTTCTTCGGGACTGTCATAACCCAGCATACGGGCATAGGATGGATTGATAATGATGTAACGATCGTCAAGAGTGGATTGCAGGAGTCCCACCACGGCATTCTCAAACAGGGAGCGATACTTTTCTTCACTGTTATTGAGCGCTTCACGTATCCGGCTGGATTCCGTTACATCTGCCAAAACCCCCACAGAACCAATTACTTTGCCGTTTTCATCACGTAGAGGAGCTCCGCTGACATGCATGCGCAAGACTTCGCCATTTTTCCTTTTGCCTCGCACTTCATATTGATCCTTAACTCCCTGCTCTCTCTCCCGGTTTTTGTTGCGGATGATGTCGTGATCCTCTTCCACAATCAGCATCTCAAAGCCTTTTTTGCCCAAGAGCTCTTCCCGGCTATATCCAAAAATTTCACACAGGCTTTGATTCACATAGAGCATTGTGTCGTTGTTGTCCACATAGAGCACTGCTTCCTGCATGGTGTCCAGGAGAGTGCGGAAGCGTGATTCAGCATTGCGAATCTGAATTTCCCGGAGCTTCTGGGTATGGTTATCGTGGGCAACCGCTAAAACGGAAGTAATTTTCCCAGCTTTATCTTTTATGGGCGAGAGACTTGCCACATGCCAGAACCATTCACCCTTGGTGTTCTGGATTCGGTATTCCACAGCCGGGCAGCGTTCTCCGGTCTCAAACACGTCCTTCAGAGCTTGTTGGCAGCGGGGATTATCTTCTGGGTGAAATCTGCCCTCAAAGATGGAAGTTCCAAGCAGATAGCTGGTATCATGTCCCAGCGCTTTGCTCCAGTTGGGGGAGATATAGAGGAATCTACCTTCTTCGTCGAAGGTTGCAATTGTATCACCGGAAGCTTCCACCATGGCCTTGAAATCTGCCTCGGTTTCACAACCCAACATTTTTTCCAACTGGTGGAGACGATCAATGGTTTCCTCGCTGTAGAGCAGGTTTTCAGCGTGCTCAGTCCTGATTTTTCTTAGCAAATCCTCAAGCTCTCTCAAGAGCCCATCTTGATCCCGGTTGGTCAGTGTTTCTTTCACACAAGCTCCTTGTTCCAAATACTGTGCTGATACCTCTTATGCTCCCAAAGAAGCAGATTTTTCAATTATCATTATCTGAATATTCTTGTCAATGATATTCTGTGCAAAGAATATGGAAAGGAAGCCGACAAGAAGGGACTTCTAGACTTATTCCGGATTGCATCGGTACAACGGATGTGAAACATCGATGGCGAATTCTCTTCGTTCATGTAAGCTGGAACTAAGCTGAAAACAAGCTAAACTGCCCTATATGAAAAATTTATCTTGCCAAAAAAGCCTCTCCTGAGAGCCTGCACAAAAAAATAATAGGGAGACTCCAATGACTGATATAGAAAAACACGACTGCAGCTGCGACCATCACGAAGATTGTGATTGCGGAGACGATTGCCAAAGCAACATCATCACTCTGGACACCGAAAACGGTCCACAACAGTTTGAAATTCAAGGCTATCTGGAACACGAAGGCGTGAAATACCTCGCTCTTTCAGAAGTCGATTCCAGCGAATACGACATCTTTGCCATGAAAGAAGATGGCGATATGTTTGAACTCAGCGATATCGAAGACGACGACCTCTTCAACACCCTAGCCGACCTCTTCGACGACCTTTTCGCCAGCGAAATGGAAGAGATGACGCAACCGGAATAAGGCTCAATAAACTAGCTTATGCGGGAACAGGCTTCGGCTTGCTCCCGTTTTTTTATCTTAGGATACAGGGTTTTCTTTTTTAAAACAGGGTAAAGAAGTAAAAGAGGATCTATTAATGGGGTTTGGGTTCGTTTCCATGTTGTCCATTTCGTCCATCTTTAAAAGACCGCATCACAAGGAGTAAAGGAGATACTACGTAGAGCAGGATTCCGATCCTGCTACAAACTCATTTTCACAAGGAAGGAGAGAGAAAGAAGAAAAGGGACTGGGATTTTTCTTGCTACTCATCACTCCCCCATTTGTCGCCGACTCTTCACCGAGTCTTGGCCGACTCTTCCCGAACACTTTGCTCGGGAAGAGTCCTGCAAGAGTCGACGAAGAGTCGGCGACGCATTGGGGTGCTCTGTGGTTTTAACTATGGACTCAATGGACTCAATGGACTAAATGGACAACATGGACACGATCCTAAACCTAAATCCCCGTAATCTACCCTCTTTTTTTGTAAGGAGAAGTTCCAAATCTAAACCTAAATCCCTGTAGTAGACTCTCTTTTTACTTCTTTACTCTGTTTTAGTAGAAAAAGGTCATATCCAATAATAGTGGGTAAATCGGATCGTTTCTTCTCCTTCGCTGGGATAACGGTACCCACTCAGATTGAACTTGAGCCTCACTTTTCACCTAAAAAAAGAGGCTGAAGCCGAAGCTTCAGCCTCTCTGGTAAGTGAGAGACTCTTAGGATAGTTGTTTGATGGCTGCTTTGCCGGGGAAGTGGGCGGCTTCGCCGAGTTCTTCCTCAATGCGGAGCAACTGGTTGTATTTGGCGATTCTTTCGCTGCGGGAGATCGAACCCGTCTTGATCTGACCGGTGTTGAGAGCAACTGCCAGATCTGCGATAAAGGTATCACAAGTTTCACCGGAGCGATGCGAAACCACGGCTGTCCAACCGGCTTTGTGGGCAGTGTTGATAGCTTCGATGGTCTCGGTCACGCTGCCGATCTGGTTCAGCTTGATGAGCACGGAATTGGCGGCTTTTTCCTTGATGGCGCGGCGGATACGTTCGGGATTGGTGACCAGCAGGTCATCTCCCACGATCTGGATGCGCTGGCCAAGCTTCTCGTTCATCACTTTCCAGCCGTCCCAGTCGTTCTCGTCCAGGCCGTCTTCAATGGAGCAGATGGGATAGCGATTCACCAGATCTTCGTAGTAAGCGATCAACTGGGTGCTATTGAGCTTTTTGCCATCGATGTTGTATCCATCGGCAAAGAAGCTGGAAGCAGCAGCGTCCAAAGCGATGAAGATATCTTCACCGGGCTTGTAACCGGCTTTCTTGATGGCTTCCACGATCACGATCAGGGCTTCCTCGTTGGAGGAGAGATTGGGGGCAAAACCGCCCTCGTCGCCCACTCCGGTGGCCAAGCCACGGTCGTTCAGAATCTTCTTCAGAGCGTGAAAGACTTCGGCATTCCAGCGTAGGGCTTCCCTGAAATTGGGAGCGCCCAGCGGCATGATCATGAATTCCTGAATATCGACGTTGTTATCGGCATGCGCACCACCATTGAGGATGTTGGACATTGGTACGGGCAAAGTGACTGCACCGGTGCCGCCCAGATAACGATACAGCGGCAGACCCATTTCTATGGAAGAGACACGGGCTGCAGCCATGGAAACGGAAAGGATGGCGTTTGCACCCAGATTGCCTTTGTTGGGCGTTCCATCCAGTTCTATCATGGTGCGATCCAGGATGGCTTGTTCGGAAGCATCAAAACCCAGGATTTCGAGCTCTATCTTATCGTTGACGTTGGCAACGGCTTTGAGCACGCCTTTACCGCCGTAACGGGCTTTGTCTCCATCCCGGAGTTCGACTGCTTCATGTTCTCCGGTGGAAGCACCACTGGGAACGGCAGCAACGGCAAAGACGCCGTTATCAAGCTGAATCTCGCACTCCACGGTGGGGTTACCCCGGGAGTCGAGGATTTCACGGGCATATAAACGGATAATTTCAGACATTTTCTTCTCCTTGAATGAGTAAGTGACTAGTGACTAGTAATTAGTGATTAGAGTCTATGTCGCTAACTCATCGTTGTTCTTTGTATTCATGTTTAGTGGTATTGTCCTTTGGGACCAGCTATAGATTAGTTAACGGAGTCCCTGGCAGTTCTTACTCTCTGACTCTTGAACCGGATAAGACCTTGAATCATTCTTTGAATACTGGTGATCTCGGATGAGATTGATTCGTAACATTGCTTATCTATCATACCAAGTTCTCTTGCAAGCAGAAGCTGTGTGTCAAGTTCTGAACCAGATCCCAGTGCTATATATAGGAACTGAACAAATTCCTTGGAGCTCTGCCGGGCTGCACCTTCAGCAATGTTTGAAGCCATGGATACGGCAGCTCGGCGCATTTGACTAGTGAGATTATATGCTTCAGAGGCAGGAAATCCTTCAGTACAAAGATATACCTTTTTGGCTAACTCTATACATTCCTTCCACACCTTTAAATCCTTGTGCGTAGACAATACTCAGGCCTCTCTAATCACTAATCACTAATCACTAATCACTGTTCACTTCTTGAAGATACTCTCCAAACTCTTCACCGATCCCAGCAGGGCTGAGGATTCATAGGGTAAAAGAACGGTCTTGTCGCCTTGCTGGAC
>Ga0116172_10004931_pt1 | contig 10727 bp, 9 predicted proteins | sample AD_UKC083_MetaG_FD_89799 | JGI IMG/M metagenome (GOLD analysis project Ga0116172, IMG submission 89799) | Active sludge microbial communities of municipal wastewater-treating anaerobic digesters from USA - AD_UKC083_MetaG | ecosystem: Engineered > Bioreactor > Anaerobic > Digestate | place: USA...
AGTAAAGCTATCTGCCGTGGCTGATGTCTGATAAGCTTTTGTCTCCGCTTCTGTCTGAAAACCCGGCAGAGGCGGAGATTTCTTTTCAGCAGAAAAGTCTGCCATGAAGATGGCTTTTTGAAGCCGATTCTGCCGAAGTTGCGCAATGGCGTTTTTCTGACTATGATTTATATCTGTCATAAAGCTTTAAAATTCAGTCGGTAAGGATGGATCTGAAATAATGAAACCCGGTTTGAAAAAAATGTTCTGTGCCGCTTTCGGTCTTGGTATGCTCGTGGTGCCGGCATTCGCTCAGAATGCAGAAACCGCCGACGCGATTGTCGGGCCGATTCTCGATAACGTCGGTAAACTCACCGAAATGACTGCTGGCTCAACCGATCTCGATCTCAAGAAGGCCATCGACGACATGAAGCTCAATCTCGACGGCATCATGGGTAAATCTCTCGGAGCCAACGATGAAAAGGTTAAAGCGACAATCGAAGGCATCAATACCCAGGTCGAGAGCCTGTTGCAGAAATCACTCGGTGAAAACGGCGAGATGATTGGCAAGTTGCTCGAAACTATCAATGGTCAGGTAGACACCTTTCTGCAGCAGACCAACGAATTCACCAACAAAGTTGTCGAGCAGAGTCTTAAAACTGCCAACGAAGCTACGGCTCAGGGCCTCGAAATGGGCCGGCAGCTGACCGAACAGGCACTGCAGGACGCCAATCAAACGATGAATCAGGCTCTCGAAGAAGGTCTGCAGAGTGGCCAGGATCTCAGCAACCAGATCATTAACGAAACGATGCAGGATCTGCAGAACCAGTCATACGGCACCTCTGATTAACTGCCACGGATGAACACAGATAAACACTGATTGCGCCGGAGTCAGCAGACTGAGTGCTTGCCCTGCTGGCTCTGGCGCAATTGTTTGTTATTTATAGAATACTTCAAAGCGAAAATAGAACCGTGCCGCCGAAACGGTTAACCAGATTTTAATTTTACAGGAATCAATAAAATGGGCTTTGCAAACCATGAAAGCGACAATCTGCTGAACAGACTGCGCCTGTTCAGGTTCTGGGCTGAAAAAGAGTTTGAAGTCGTCATCGACGGAGAACGAAGAAAAATCCGCTGCCGTGCCGGTTCTAACGAATCGAAGGGCGCGGCTGAAGAGCTTTGTCGACAAAAAGCCGAAAGGGTACAGCTCATTGTTGATAAGAAGGTTCAGCGCCAGAGCTCATACGAAAAGCCCACCCGTGAGCATATTATCGAAGAGATCGACTCTGAAAACATCATCACCCGCAATTATTACGGGGCCCTGATTCTCAATACCTCTTCAGTTAATATTTTTGATATTGATACCTACCAGAAAACCTTCTGGGAAAGACTGACCTTCAAAAAAATCGATAACAAGCAGGGCATTATCGGCCTTTTGCGTCGGCTGCATGCCGAGCAGATAATTCCAGGCACCACCTGGCGAATCTACGAAACCTGCAAAGGCATCAGAGTGATGGTGCTCGGCAGATTCATCGAACCCGGCTCTGACCAGTTCAAGACTTTCTGCGAAAAATCGAACGCTGACGGCCTGTATTCTTGGCTTTGTGTGCAGCAGCGCTGTTACCGCGCCAGGCTGACACCGAAACCATACCGAATGCACATTGACTGCATAAAGTATCGCTGCCCGGTTCCAGAAGGCCAGGAACAGGCTTATAAAAACTGGGAACATGAATATGACAAAGCCTCACGCGGCTTCGCTGTCTGCCGGTATGTCGAAACGCTCGGCAACGGGGTTGTCGACAGCCGTATTATCGATCTGCACGACCGCTATTGTCTTAACGACCAGGCCGAAAAGCTCGCCTGAAACAGCGAAGGTAAGACAACGAAAATACTGAGAGCTTCGAAATTTCTGCATACAGAAGGGCTCTGTGAGTCGGTCTTTGCAGGTAAGTATATTGTTCTTTGAATTCCTGTTTCATTATTGATTCCGAAATTGATTGTCTCGCAAAGCGACACAATGTGTTATTCAGGTTCTATCAATCTAACTTTTGAGGTGGTTTATGATCAGAAAATTGCATTTGGTTACTGCTCTAATGGTGCTTGCCCTGGTGATGCTGAGTGTTTTGCCTGTGGCTGCGCAGAGCAGAAAGAACGATATCCCGGTGCAGCAGGTGCCCAAAGAAGTGCTCGAAACACTTGAGGCTTACGCTAAGGCTCTTTCTGCCGAAACCCTTGAAAAGTGTGCCGAAGCTTTTGTCGCAATCGCCGGGGGCAGCCTTGTCGATGAAACTGGCAGCAGATTGAGCACTGACGTGCCGCAGTTTTCATTGAAAAAGGATCATGCCAATTTCAGGTTTTATGCTGTGCCTCTGCAGATAACCCGTGTGAACAAAAGTGTTTCCAATGGTGATGGCTACGGATTCAGCGCCATTAAAGGAACTGTCTACAAAATCTGGATAGGCAAAAAGCCCGGAACTGCGGGAATGCCCGCGCCGATTTCAATAATGGTTCCTGAGGGGCATCCAACCATTAAAACTCCCAGGGTAATCGGAATAGGCAGTCTCTGATTGCTGCTACGGTTAACGATACTGCTTTAAAATAAAAGGCGCTGCCTGACAGGCAAGCCGCAGCAGAAAAATCATAAAGTCAGCGCCTTGTCGCTGTCAATTACCCACTGTGCCAGCGCCGGTATGGTCGCGTTTTATATGTCGTGAAGCAAGGTCTGATATTTGGCATTGGCTCAAAACCGAATGCGTTGTAAGATTTAAAGTTTAGATATGTAGCTGATTACAAAAATTTTAAATTGGCAAATGCTAAAAAGTTTGTGTTTTTTCAGGTGCTATTTTATCTTATCGAAGTGAGCTTAAAAATTCACAAACAAGAAATGGAACAGGGCCGAGAAATTTCTTACCGGCAAAGTCACTGAAAAAATCACTGAAAAGAAAGAAAAGTAAAGGAACCAGAATATGAGTCAGACCAGCAGCAGTTCTTCAGGTTGCAGCACCAAAGGCAGTGCGTGCAGTGGTTGTTCGAGCACTTCATGCAGCGAACGCGTTACCGCGGATGAATCACCAAACCGCATCAAACACACGATCGTTGTCATGTCAGGAAAAGGCGGAGTCGGCAAGAGCACCGTGGCAGTAAATATTGCCGTGGCCCTCGCTTCTGAAGGTTACAAAACCGGGTTGCTCGATGTCGACATTCATGGGCCGAGCATTCCGACCATGCTCAAACTGCAGAATGTGCGCGCCCTGTCTGACGGAAAAATGCTGCTTCCGGCCGAAGTCGGTGACCTTAAGGTCATGTCGATAGGCCTTCTGCTCGATAAGTCTGACGATGCGGTAATCTGGCGCGGGCCGATGAAGGCCGGAGTTATCGGCCAGTTTCTCACCGAAGTCAACTGGGGCGAACTCGATTACCTGGTAATCGATTCGCCTCCAGGCACCGGTGATGAGCCGCTTTCGGTATGTCAGCAGATCAAGGGCAGTTTCTCGGCCCTGATCGTCACCACCCCACAGGAAGTGGCCGCTGCCGATGTACGCAAGTCGATCAATTTCTGTAATCAGCTTGGCGTGGAAGTTATCGGTGTGCTCGAAAACATGAGCGGTTTTGTCTGCCCGAAATGCGAATGTGAAACTCACATTTTCAGCAGTGGTGGCGGCGAAAAGACTGCCAATGAATTTGGCGTGCGCTTTCTGGGCAGAATTCCGATAGATCCGGCAATTGGTGTCGCCTGCGACAACGGCTCACCTTTCGTGTATACGCACTCAAAAACTCCGGTTGCCAAAGCATTTACACAGGTCGTGGCCCACATTCGTGAGGCTTACGACAGAAACACGGTTAAGACGGAGAAAGCGGCAGGCTGTGCCAATGCCGGCTGAAACCTCTGCTGACAGACTGCCACCTCAGGGCCGGCTGCAGCCGGTTATGGCAGCCGGTTCGCATGCCGGCTGTCTTCTCTGTGGGGCAAAAAACCCGCTGTCAATGCATCTGCACTTCATGGCCGATGATAATCATGTCGTGTATGCCGATTTTCAGGCCCACGACATGCTGCAGGGCTATCAGGGCATCATTCACGGCGGTGTCACCTGTGCTCTGCTCGACGCGGCAATGACCCACTGCCTGTTCAACCGCTCGATCGAAGCGGTTACAGGCGAGCTCAAGGTAAAATTTGTGCGCCCGGTGCCCTGCCGCGCCAGCCTGCAACTCAAGGCCTGGGTGGAAAAAGCCTTTCAGCCTCTTTATATGCTGAAGGCTGAACTTCGCTGTGGCGAGTCTCTGCTTGCCAGTGCCGAAGCCAAATTCATGCAGACTTCCACCGATTTGCTCAGTTGAGATTGCAGTTTTTCGAAATACTGCTCAGAGAACTGCCGGGTTTTTCACGCCAGAGGCTTGTTGCAGTTAACGACTGAGCAGACCGTGTTTTTTAAGTTTGTAGATAAGGTTGCGGCGGCTCATGCCCAGGTATTCAGCGGTCTGAACCCGGTTGCCATCGAATCTGGCGAGAGCTTCGACAAGGGCTTTCTTCTCGGCCTCTTCAAGAGTGCCCGCTTTTGCCTCATTTTGTGGCTGTTTTCCAAGCCCGTGCAGGTTTTCGGGTTTGAGAACATCTTCTTCACAAAGCAATACCGAGGCTTCGATGATGTTGCCCAATTCTCTGATATTGCCGGGCCATTCATAGCCCAGCAGGGCGTCTTTTGTTTCCTGACTGAGTTGTGGCACTTGCTTGCCAAAGCGCTGAGCGGCCTCGGCAGCAAATTTTTCTGCGAGAAAAATCACGTCTTCGGGCCTTTCTCTGAGCGGAGGAATGTGAATACTGAATACGGAAATGCGATAATAAAGGTCTTCTCTGAACGCCCCGGCCTGGCAATGTGCTTTCAGGTCACGGTTGGTTGCTGCGATCAGGCGGGCATTGAACTTGATCATCTGAGCGCCGCCGACACGTCGGAATTCCTTTTCCTGAAGGGCGCGCAGCAGTTTTGGCTGCAGATTGATCGACATTTCGCCGATCTCGTCGAGAAAGAGTGTTGAATTGTCGGCAAGTTCGAACTGCCCTGTTTTTCTTTCCGAGGCACCGGTAAAAGCGCCTTTCTCATGGCCGAACAATTCGCTTTCAAGAAGGGTTTCTACAATGGCGGCGCAGTTGACCGAGACCATTTCAGCCGCAGTTCTCTGACTGTGCATGTGAATGAATTCGGCCATGCGCTCTTTGCCAGTGCCAGATTCGCCGGTTATCAGCACGGTAACGTCGGTGCCGGCAACTTTCGCTGCCGTTTCCAGAAGCTTTTTCATTTTTGGCGAAGCGCAGGGAAACGGGTCAATATTCTTTTTGAGAGCTATTTTCTGGCGCTGCTGATTTTTAAGGCGATGCAGGTCGAGAACGCGGTTGACGGTAATAACCAGGTCGTCAATGTGTGGCAGCGGCTTGGTGAGATAATCGGAAGCCCCTTCTTTGATGGCTTCTACTGCCGACGGAATCGAGCCATGTGCGGTCAGAAAAATCACCGGCAGGCCCGGAATCTTCTCGTGCAGTCGGTGCATCAGTTCGCGGCCGTCGATGCCAGGCATTACCAGATCGAGAACGGCCAGATCTATTGCCCGTCTGAGAATGATTTCGAGAGCTTCGCGACCTGAACCCGCTGCCAGAACCTCGAAACCGGCATCGGCGAGAACGGTGCTCAGCATACTTCTGAATGAAGACTCGTCATCTACTACCAGAATCGTATCGCGAGTATCTTTTTTCATGCTTTATTTACCTGCGGCAGGCTGAATTCCGCAACGATGGAACGATCAGCGCCATTGTAAAGGCGAAGATCGCCGCCCATGGAAACGGCCAGTTTGCGGCTGATTGGCAGCCCGAGGCCGTAGCCATGAGCTTTGGAAGAAACAAAGGGCTCGAAAATTTCTTCGAGCCTTTTTTCTGACATGGGTTCACCGGCATTTATGACTCTTATGCTTACATTCTGCTCTGCCTGGCCAACTTCGATGCTTATTGGCAGTTTTTCTGTCTCTGTTGCGTCGGCAGCATTCTTCAGAAGATTCAAAAACACCTGTCTGATGGCATTTTCGTCGCCAATGCACAAAGCTGGATTCTCAGGTGTCTTTAAATCAAATTTCACTTCGGGGTTTTGTTGTTGGAAGAGCGAGAGAGTCTCGCCAATAACTTTGCCGATATCAATTTCTGCGAGCTTGATAACTGGCTGGCGCGAGAAGTCGAGAATACCACTGGTAAGACTGTCGAGACGAAAAGTTTCCTGTTCGATGGTTCTGACCATGGCAAGCTGATTCTCGTCGGTGAGCTTTTTTTGCAGAATCTGAGCCATACCGCGAATTGCTCCGAGCGGGTTGCGAATTTCATGGGCCAGCCTTGCCGACATCTGGCCGATTGTTGAGAGATGCGATTCTTTCTGAATTTGTGCCTTAAGGCTGTCGGTTCTTCTTTGAAGCAACAGAACCAGGCCCCAGAGAAGGGTCAGGGTAAGCCATACAGCCGGCCAGAGCCATTTCTGGTAAACAAGCGGCATAATCAGCTGTTTGTCTGAATTCCGGAATACGAACACAATACTCATTCTTGGCATCTGGCCGGAACTCAATGCCGTGGTCTGATCAATGGGTTCAGTGTCTGACCTCATCCAGCGCGGGCCTCTGCCACTTCCTCCACCGTTGCCATCATGTGATCTGCGTTTACCGTTTTCACCGGTTGCGCCCGGCCCGAAAAAGCGGCGATAAAGCGAAAACTGCTCATTCAGCACAGTGGCGCCGGTTTCGTTCGGCAGTTGTTCGGTCGGCAGTTCGAACTCCGGAAGCTTGGAATAACTCGCAACGACTTCTGAACCCTGCATAATAAAGGCTGCTGTAACCTGTGGAAACGAGGCAACAAGAACTGCGAGTTCTTCTGGCTGCTGCAGAAGTTGACCTGGCGACATCGGGCCCTCGTGAATTATCTCTGTGTAAAGCTCTTTGCCATCGCGTTCGGCGCCCCACTGTCGCAGTGGTGCAATGCGACTGGCGTTCCAGCCTGAGAGAATAAAAGCCAGAATGCCTGATGCAATTATCAGAACGGGGGTGAGAGCCAATACAAGCTTCCGTGATGCTGCACCCGGGTTTTGTTTACTTTCGTGCCTGTCAGAATTTGAATTCATGTTGAGCATAATGACCCTTATTTGTTTCCAAGATTGTAATCCCTGCGCGTATCAATCAGCAAATTCTGTTCCAGATATGTATTATTGATGACTGTAAAATCAAAATCGGTTTACCCGGTTCGGCGGCTCGGTCTATCAGTCGGGTTGCTTTTTCTCCAGCGATTCGCTTCGCTCACAAGCTTACGAAAAAGCAATCCCGACTTCTCCCCGTGCCTACCCACCACAACATCCGGCTTTATTTATGCAGGAATCAATAAAAACCTTCTGTTCAGGCTGTACCGCACGCAGTCGCAGGTAAACCGGAAACTATGGATATCAGCAGAACAGGCGTTGGAATATTGCAGAAACAGGCTTTTAAATGGGATCTATAAAACAGATTCTGAAATTACTTTTTTGCTATGGCGTGCAATGCTTTGCACTTTTTGGGTGCAAGATCTTGCACTCATTTTGGCGTCAAATACTCATACTTATTGGGGTATTTTTCTTAAACCTGCTTAGATAGAGGATTTTGTCAGTATTGAGAAATCCTGGCATGGCCGTTGCAATGACATGTTTGTTCGCAAAATCACCGGAGGTTATTAAATTGAAAAAACTGATTCTGTTCGTCGCAATGATGTCGTTGATGGCTCTTTTCACCGGTTGTGCCAGTACTGGTTCTGGTTCGTCTGATCTTGCATATACGCCGCCGGATGAAGAGATTGCCGCAATTGAAGCCAGTCTTCTGGTTGATCGCACCCTCGCCGCTTCGGTAATCAGCGCCGATGAAGGCGTGAGTCTGAGAGCCGTAACCGAAGGTCTGAGTGGTTCTAAGCGTTATCGTGGTCGCAATTACCAGGTGCAGGGTGCGAACGGTGGTATGGGGCTTCGCAGAGGTGATGGCAGTTGTAATACGGTTGTCAGCGCTGACGGGGTAACGGTTGGCACAGAGCAGTGCAGTGTCGTGAAGCAGGCCGATGGTTCCCTGCAGATTACCCGCGGTAATGGCACGGTAATTACTACACCGGCTCCTGCTGCTGATGGCATGTCGACGACCATTACTGTTGACGGCGTTGAATGGCAGGTAACTTTTGGCAGTGCAGAAGGGGCACCGCTGGCAACTCTGCGCAATACCAGGTCTGGGATGCAGCTTGTAATAACTGAACTTGATGATGGCAGTCTGACGATCGTCAGAGACAGTTCAGAAGTTTATCAGGGCCGCTGGGCCAGTGATGGCGATCTGGAATTTACTGACCGGCAGGGGCAGCAGAAGCGCTATCGCTATGGACGCAACAAGTGAATTAACCTGTATCGATAAAATCAAACGGAGGTAGATCTATGAAAAAGCTCAGTATTGTAATGATCGTAACTGTGTTGCTTGGTCTCGGTGTCGTTATGGCTCAGACTTCAGACAGCTCTACACAGAGCCAGACTGTTATAACTTCAAATTCGGACTCCAGTTCTTCAACGGCCGTGCAGAATCGCCCATCCATCTGCACAGGCGAGGGTCGTGGCTATGGTGATGGCAGTAAGCCCCGCCCAAGAGACGGCGCTGGTTTTGGAGCTAAGTCTGGTAACCGCCAGAAACGCAATGCAAATCTGGGTCAGGGCAAGGGAAACGGGCTGAAGAATGGCCTCGGCCAGGGGCAGTGCAAGAGTCGCTGCAGTGCGGGTTGCCAGAAAAATGGCAACGGCAGAGGTAATGGCAAGAGAGCTGGCCAGGGTAACGGTCAGAGACTGCAGAAACGCGATGGTTCATGCGGCACTGCATCTGCAACTGCGCCTTTGAGCAAGTAAGCATCTGACATTCTAAATGCAAAATGCCGGTCTGCGGTTGCAGACCGGCATTTTCACAATTAAACCTTATTTATCTTTGGTTGGGCGCAGAATTTTGGTGGCGACGCTTTCGGGAACTTCGACATAGTGCATGACTTCCATGCTGAAGCTGGCGCGGCCCTGTGAGAGTGAGCGCAGATGCGTCGAATAGTTGAACATTTCGGCGAGCGGAACGTGGCATTCAATCGTACGCATGTCGGCGCGCATTTCCATATTTACTACCTTGCCGCGGCGCGAATTGATATTGCCGATGATATCGCCGAGATATTGCTCTGGAGTTTCGATTTCGACGCGGGTGTATGGTTCGAGCATCATCGGTGAAGCCTTGGCCAGGCCGGTTTTCATGGCTTCGATGGCTGCGGTTCTGAAAGCGATGATACTGCTGTCGACTTCGTGGTATGAACCGTCGAGCAGAGTGACTTTAACATCGGTAACCGGTTTTTTGGCGAGCGGACCTTCGCTGAGTGCGGCGCGAACACCCTGTTCAACAGCCGGGAAGAAGGTCGAAGGCACGGTGCCGCCTTTGACGTTGGTTTCAAAAATGAAGCCGCCGCCGCGTGGCAGTGGTTCGATTTCCATGATGACGTGACCATACTGGCCGCGTCCGCCGGTCTGCTTGGCGCATTTGCCTTCAGTCGGCACGCCTTTTTTGATACCTTCACGGTAAGCAACCTGCGGAGCACCTACGGTTGCCTGTACGTTGAATTCACGCAGAATGCGGTCGACGATGATTTCGAGGTGCAGTTCGCCCATGCCGGCAATGATGGTTTCACCGGTTTCTTCATCCATCGAGGCTTTGAAAGTCGGGTCTTCGTCCATCAGGGTATGCAGGACGGTGCTGAGTTTGGTCAGATCGGCCTTGGTCTTGGGCTCGATGGCAACCGAAATTACAGTTTCGGGGAAAGTGATCTTTTCGAGAACCGGCGCGTCTTTATCATGCGCCAGAGTGTCACCGGTGCCAATGCGCTTCATGCCGACGATAGCCACGATATCACCAGCCTGGGCGGTTTCGAGATCCTGGCGCTGGTTGGCGTGCATCTGCAGAATTCTGCCGACGCGCTCTTTGGTGCCGCGGGTGACGTTATAAATCTGGTCGCCGACATTGAGGGTGCCAGCATAGATGCGGGTATAGACGAGTTTGCCGATATGCGGCATCGATGCGACCTTGAAGGCCATGGCGGCCAGCGGCAGGTTCGGGTCGGCGGCAATGGTAAGTTCTTCGTCGGTAACCTGATTGAAAGCGATAGAAGCCGGAATATCGAGCGGTGACGGCAGGTAGGCGACAATCGCGTCGAGAAGTGCCTGAACACCCTTGTTGCGGAAGGCAGAGCCGCAGAGTACCGGCACTGCTTTTCCGTCAATCGTGGCTGAGCGCAGGGCTCTGGTGATCAGCTCTACTTCGATCGGTTCTTCGGCCATGTAGCGTTCAAGAATCTCGTCGTTGCAGGTGGCGAGAGTGTCGACCAGTTGATGATGAGCTTCGGCAGCGGCGGCCTGCAGGCCCGACGGAATTTCTGATTCAATCATCTGACCGGCCGGGTCTTTTTCTGAAGGAGCCCAGATGCGGGCTCTCATATTAACGAGATCGATATGGCCCTGATAGTTTTCTTCGCTGCCGATCGGCAGAGTAAGAACCACTGGCTGGGCTTTGAGTCTTTCTTTGATCTGGGTGACGACGCGGTCGAAGTTGGCGCCGGTGCGGTCCATCTTGTTTACGAAAACCATTCTCGGAACACGGTATTTGTCAGCCTGACGCCAGACGGTTTCTGACTGCGGCTGTACGCCGGCAACGGC
>Ga0116172_10004935_pt1 | contig 10726 bp, 8 predicted proteins | sample AD_UKC083_MetaG_FD_89799 | JGI IMG/M metagenome (GOLD analysis project Ga0116172, IMG submission 89799) | Active sludge microbial communities of municipal wastewater-treating anaerobic digesters from USA - AD_UKC083_MetaG | ecosystem: Engineered > Bioreactor > Anaerobic > Digestate | place: USA...
ATGCACTACGTTGTGATTTTTATTTATCATGAAAACAGCAAACTCATTATTTTTGAATATCCTGGCATAATGAAATAATTGCAAAACAATGATGTCCTTCGTAGATACCTCTGGTAATCTGAAAGCTAAGTTCCTTGGTCTCCAGATTGAAACAGAGTAATCTAGATTAAGCTTAGAGGGAGGGTTCATCTCTGAGGAAACTGTATCCAATAAATAAAAAAGATGATCCAATTCCATCGAGTATAGTGATCTCTCTTTCATTCAGTGGATACAGTTTTGTGGATTACCTCAATCCAATTCCCGGCAAGCTTGTCTATTGTGAATCTTTCATGACCTAAACGGAAAGCATTACTCCTTTTCCTATATAACAATTCAGGGTTGAGAGCCTCCGAGAAAGCATGGTGTAAGGCGTCTATGTCGCCAGGGGCAACTATCCATCCACAGTCGTTATCAAGTACGAGCCTTCCAAGTTCAGATCCTTCTGAGACGATGGCCAAGATAGCTTGCCCAGCCACCAGAGCGCTGAATACCTTGCTAGGAAAGATCACATTCTCAGCACCGATATCTTGAAACACCATTCCAACCTGTGATGATATCATCTTATTTTTCCATTCATTATCAGTCATAGCATCACCTAGAGTAACCGTTCCATCATCAAGAAGTGGAGAAAGCTCATTTTTTATTGCTTTCTCGAATTGCTCTTTTCCCGCACCACTGGTCCGAAATTCTAACCTGCAGCCTGTAGGTATATTTCTTGATCGAAGGAAGTTCAGGATTGTTGAGATATCATGCATCAGTCCCATGGTTCCACAGTAAAGAAATGTGATGGGAGCACAGTGCTCTCTAGGCAACATATTGGTAAATCCATTACCAACAGCTCCTGGTGGTATTATATAGACATTATCATGTACACCGAACTCGGTTTCAGAGACATGTCGATGCCCTTCAGATAGGTACACAATCGCTGATGATCGCTGGATTCCATAACAGGTAACTTCTTTCAGTATCTTTTCCAATAATGATCCACGTCGAATGACTCCAGCTAAAACTAAAGCCTCAGGATAAATATCATTCATGAGATAAATTATTGGATTCTCTGATATGAGTGAACACAAGCTTGGAAGAAAGAATGGGCTGGTTACAACAATAAATGCATCATATTTTTTATTGAATAACAGAAGTTGTACTGTACATTTAAGTGGGTATAAAATATATGTTGACACCCTAATTAAGAATCGCTTCAAGATATTCTTGGGGGATCGATAGTATTGATCAGTAAATCCATGCAATGAATTAATAGTAATATCGCTGTTGTTATTTATTTCTTGAATAAGCCTAATCCAATTTGCAGCACCTTCATGTGCTGTCAGGACTCCAACACTAAAAGTTTTCACTAGTTTTATCCAGAATTGTTACTATATAATAAAAGATCATTGCTTTTCTGTCAGTGGATGAGAGCAACCTTATGTTGATGCCAATCATTCCATTCATGGGAGTATGGTTAAGCAAATAATATTCATTAATTCATAGCTTATAATTCTTAAACCTACTGGGATAGTTTTTTCGATACTTGATTCGTTGGCTTATGATAATGAATCCTCTTGCCATCTTTTAATATGCTTTATCAATGGCTGGACTTCTGTTTCCCAATTATGCCGCATTTGAAATGCTTCCCTTGCGCGTCTTCCCATTTCACGGCAAAATTGTTGATTCCTCTTAAGTTGAACAATGGCCTTGGCGATATTTTTTGGATCTTCAAAGTCGACCAGTATACCACATTTCTCACTGTTGATAATACTTGCGATCTCCCTTGAATAGATAGGAGCAATAATCGGGAGTCCAATCGACATGTATTCGAATAGCCGATTGGGAAGACTATCAACACCCAAGCCAGGTCCGTAAGCAATCATTCCCACATCACAGGTCTGTAGCATCCTAGGCATATCATGAAAGGGAATGCCCGGACGCAGGTCAATTACACCTGTCAATCCAAGTTCTTTGATCCTAGAAAGGAGAACTCGTGTCGCAGTATCATCCTTATTTCTAAATGCCTCGAACATTATCACACGTAATCCACATGCCTGAGAATGAGCTATGGCTGCAGCCTCTACTACTTGCATTGTCATTCGCCCAAGATCGCTTATTCCATGCATGATGTTGAAGGAATTTCTTTGTGGGCTGCACACATCAGATGGAGCAACATTAGCAAAACACGAAGGTGCACAACTGCGAATAACCATTTGGGGTATTCTTTTATTTAAATATTGCTTTAACACAGCATTGCTAACACCAATCACGAGATCACACTGAGAAGCTATTCGGGATATACTTCTCCGGATGTACTCACTTATTATATGCACACGATGGCCTAAAAGCCAGCGCTCTAGTAATGCCCCGTGATAAATTTCATGTATGTCAAAAATGACCTTTGCATTATTATTGCGCGCGAGACTTATTGCGAGCTGAGCCGAATCAGGGTCTGGTGCATAATAAACATCAACTTTCGAGAGTTGTCTTGCTACAAGACTAATACTATGTCGGGCAAACAAGCGGTCAAATTTTGTCCGTATAGGTTTTGAAAGTATGAACTGTATATTTTCTTGATTATAGTTTTCTGAGTCAAATGTGGCATTACTAGGGCCGACCCAAGATACACGAAAGCCCGCAGCCCTGAATGCATGTGCAAACTTATGGTTTACTCGCTTATCATCAACAGGATGAGAAGTAGTGAGTATACAGACATGGATTTCTTTATTCAAATGAAGCCCCTATTGACTACTAAGAAGTTATCGGGAATTAAGATACATTGATTCCCTATGGGTATTATTAACGCTTAGAATGAAATTACCTCTTATAAGCATCCCTATTTCTGGTGATTTGATATTCTATTCATTACTCATTACAAGCCGATTTATGCACGAAAATACTTACTATGTAAAGCATTCCAAACTAGGAGGAAACCAATCATTGCAGAAAAACCAGAAAACAGGAATGCAGATATTCCGAGTGTCAGACCACTGGTGACTTTGTAGGCTAACCATCCATAAAGACAACATGAAATATACGTCTTTCGCATTTGTTTAAAAACAAACGTTAGTAAGCACAACATCAAAGAAATGTATAATACAGAAAGACAAACGCCCCACCACCCAGCTACTGCATATGCCTCTCCAGCAAAGAATGTTGGGATGTTACCAACAGATCCTGCAGAAACACCTAATGGAAAGAAATACTCCATCAATTCCCTCCCAGGAGTTGATGGGACATTAATCCCTAGAACCGATCGTACAATGGGATGGAGGAAAGTCATTGATGTTATATGGTAATTTTCATAATAGTATAAATATAATGGCATACCAAGCCACTGCCCGTGGATCAGACGATCAGATAAAATATGCATTGCAACTCTAATAGAGTTCTCTTTGGTTGAATAAACTATAAGACTTAAGACCAATAATAATATTATTAGGATAGAAAGTATCATCCAACGTGGCACTTTATTCAAAGAGATGGGTTTATATAGGAGATACATAAACAGCAAAATTAGTAATGCTATCGGGAGAAAACTACGGGCAAGGGAGAAACAAGCCGAAAAAGCCAATAATAAGACAGAACCTGAACGGTAGAGCAGAGCACTCTTACATATACATACAAATGATATAAAAATACTTGTAGTAACTAATAACTGTAAAGTGAGGTTAGCCAAGCTCATATTGATCGTATTGGAGATCTCTGCACGATATATTGAATATGATGTAGGATCCATTGTGGCTCCTTGAAACAATGGTAGAACACCTCCAGATTGCCAGAACATGACCATACAATTAAAAAAAATCACTGCTGACAGTACATACCATATATTCACATAATGGCTTCGTGAATGTTTTAAAAATGGCTTATGCTGAAACTCCAACATAAACTTCTTTGTCGGTAAAATACGGTATAGAAGGATTAAAACCAGAAAACATAGGGCAGTGACAAAATAAGCCCTTGCCATAAATACTGGACCCCCAACAATGGCCTCAACATATTCGTATAATTCACTAGGAAAGATCAACTGAACAGGGTAGCTTAAAAGCGACACACAAAAGACAACACCGAACACAACAGAAAAAACTGTTAGAATTCTCCCAGAAGATTTCTTAGTAGGAACAATCCTTGACCCTGTTGGGGTTTTAAAAGTATTACTGATAAAGGAACACATTATAGGTGAAATTATCGTTACAGTTTACAATTAGGAGCTAGTTCATATTAAAATAACTTTGATGTAAAAGCCGGCTTCAGTCTGACACCTGATAGTTCATCCTTAAGTCTGTGCCGATTATATCATGGTTCAATTGTCAACCTTCCCACATATTCAAGGACTAGAGCCGATTGAATTGATTCTCTTCCAGTGTACCAACTTTTGAATTGGTGTTTATTCATAATGCCAAACCATCCAAACTCGTTATTCTGGCCAATAAATATTTTTTTCATCAAAGGTGATATGACTCTGTCAGCTTTATCAAGAAATGTTCGTCGAATATATTTTCTCAAATCCCAAAACCAACCTGAATGATCCCGCCCAATAATTTCACCAATAGATGTCTCCATGATTTTATTTTGAAGATTATATACATAATTATCATAAAAGATTTTATCTATTCGATAAACTAGCGGTATTGTCTCCCAGAACTTGATGAATTCTGTATCCCAATATGGAAGCCACCAGTCATGAATCCAATAATCATATGCTCGCATAGAATTCACAAGATACTTTGCAACTTTTTCCGCACAAAACTGCGATTCAAAAGCACTTGCAGCGTCTGGATAATCTGATAAATCACCTAAAAATAATGCGATGCGATCTCTAATATATGGATACAATCCACTTCTTCGATCAGACCAGTCAAATAAGACATAGTGATGATCTATAATTGACTCTATCACATGTTCGAGGTCAATCTGATTGGAGTTATATAGATCCCTTCTACGATCTTTGCTCATACTCCCTGCTTGAAGGTCTGCACAAATGCCAGGCATAATCACAGCATCATTTGAGATATTTTTTTTCCTTTTGAGTTCCCAAATCGCAGGAAAATCTTGAATATGTACACATGAAGAAAACTGAAATGCCAGTCGTTTATATTCTTGGAATTCTGGGGTATTAAACCATGTCCTCCAAGATTCTATACTATATGGAACAAAAAACCATGGGAATTTTAACCCTTCAGCAATCGTTCTACTTATGATCGATTCTTCAGATCGTATATTACCATAACTAAATGTTGCCACATTATCATATCTATACTTTTTTAAAAGTAGTGCTAGCAATCTAGAATCCAGACCTCCACTCAAAGGTAACAGTATTTGCCTGCCTCCCGCAAAGCTAACCATGCGTTGGACCATATTCGCAAGAACATTATCAAATCTTTCAAATATATTATCAGCTGTTATAGTATTGTCGTACTTGTGAACATACTTTGTGTATTTCACTTCATTGACATGCAATAATCCCTGTTCATTGGTAATACAGATAACTTCTCCCGCCTGTACTTGCCTAATTTCACTATATAATGTGTCTGAGCCCGTCACATAACCAAGGAGAATAAACTCTTCCTCAGCTATTATGTTCTTATGTGTTTCACCTATCTCATCTTTTATCCAATATGCATCATCACTTATTAAGATCCTATTTTTACAAACTGAATAAAATAAGGGAATACTTCGACAATGATCAACCGCAATATAAATCATATTGTCTCTTAAATAAATAACAGAAAAAAACCCATTTAGTTGCTTAATCTTTTTAATAAAATGATCTAATCCTTTTACGTTTGTTAACAAGGCGCATAATGCCCCTTCATCAAGCTTGCAACCATTCTTAAACACGCACCCTCGAATCATTGTCCCATTAGAAGACTGCCATCGGTTACTATCTCTAATATATATCTTAAGACTTAAACCCTTACATTCGTAAGCAATATTATACATATAAGACGCCTCTTTCCAATTCCATAGCATTCTTAAAGTATAAAGAATGATCTTCTAAATAAATTAGCCAATTGGTATTTACAGGCACTTAAAATCATATTTCTAAAAATTGGATTCTTCAGTCTTCTCATAACCCCTAAAGCCCGCCGAACCATCAAGACCATATAGGTCGAGAACATTTGTGCTAGAAGTGATCTATATACATAATCTGTTGATCTGAATTGATCCGAAATGATCCGGAAGGCCTCTTGCTCCCATTTATGCAAATAAACATCATGAAGTAACTCTGAATAATATAAGCTCATAGAAACTGCACCAACACGACCGATACTTAGATTACTTTTTGTATAAAGTGTAACAACCTCAAAACTCTTTTTTTTAAAAATGAGGGAAATTATCACAGATTGGTCAGTTCCTTTGCACCCTGAATGCTCCGGGATATCAAAAATAAAGTTACCAAGGGAGTAAAAAATACGCTTGTTTCCCACCTGCTCATATCCTTGAACAACGTGAGGATGATGAGCTATGATAATGTCTGCACCATAATTCAAATACCTTAACAATCTGTGACGTCGCAGCGGAGAAGGTACGAATGTATATTCTTCTCCTCCATGATAATTTATAATAACCCAGTCGCAGCATGAACGAAGCCATCGAATGCGCTCTAGAATTAGTTCATCACTCCTTTCTGCGAAGACCCCGGGTTTCTTATCGGTTGCAAGCATTCCTTCATTATGAGATATGGATAGAAGTCCGAGCTTTATATCATACTTTTCGAAAACAACAGGCCGACTTGCGTAGGATATATCAACGCCAGCGCCCATAGGCACCGCATCATTTTGGTATGCAAAATCAAGAGTATCCCGAAGACCTAAAACACCATAATCCATGATGTGATTATTGGCTAGATTATAACAATTGATTTTCAGTCGACGGAGAACTTTTGCTACTTCAGGTGGACTTTTCAGGGCTACCCCAGCACTGTTCGGGGTGTTAACAAGAGTAATAGGCCCTTCAATATTACCAACATTCCAATCATTCTTTGCCAAGCATTCTATTATCTTGGTGTCAATATATCTTGTGATTTCATATTCATTTAAAACCCTTTCCCTGAATACACCGGTAAAGCTAATATCCCCGGTGAACCCGATTCTTACTTCATGATTCCCTGTACTCATGAGATCAAGGTGTCCTTTACTGTTCTGCAGGCGTTAAGTAGTAACCTCCACATAAAAAGGTTTGCTGTAAACCCCACCAATCCGAACAAGGCAATAGCAAGAACAGGATCATCGCTGAATCTTGCTCCTGCAAAGATGGCCAGCACACGAAAAAGAAGCAGTGTGACTTCAAAAGCAAGCACTGTCTCTTGTTTGTTAACTATAGAAAAAATCCAAGTAGTTGGAGACACAACAAACATAGCAGCGAGCCATGGTATAAGATAACGCAAATACTCACCTGCTGCTCTCCACTCATTACCGAATACAAACTCAAATAAAAAAGGTGAGAATATAAACAAGAATATGCTTGGGATTATGACAATCAGAAACATTCGTTTATGTATTTGTTGTACAAGAGAAATCAACTCATCGCCTTTACTATGTCTTGATGCAGCATTTTGTAAAAAAACCTGGGAAACAGATCTTCCTATAAGTGATAATGGGGCAGAAGTTACTCGAATTGCCAAGAAATAATATCCTGCAATTGCAGGGCTGAACAAAGAAGCAAATAGAATATTTGGGATCTGTTGAGAAACTGTGTTGAGAGTAGTGTTTGGCAAGTTAAATGCTGGGAATTTCCAGTAAGTGCTTGCCACATTCCTCATAATTTTGAGTGAGAGAGTTTTTTTTATTACCAAACTACTCCCTCTAAAAGCACTTAAGAGAATACCCGAGCCTGCTACTTTACCTACAAGATCACCAACTACTAAACCTATTGGCCCTTTTCTTATAAACCCAATTAGTATTTGTACAACAACTAGGGCGAAACCTTGACTGACCTTGGTTCTCGAGATAACACCGAATGCAGCTTTACGAACAGCCCAATAATTCAGGATTTGATAAAGACCCATCCCAACCAGAGCAAAAGGAACAACCCAGAGATATGGTTTGAGCTCAGAAACATTCAATAGTGATACAATTGGATCTCCCAAGATCCAAATGATAGCACATGTTGTGACTCCAATTGTTAATAGAATTCCCAGGGATAACGCACACAGATTTAGTGCATCTGCATCCCCTTGAGGAAGTGGAATTGCCTCTTCATATCTCAAGGTAGAGATGATTGAAAGTATTCCTATGATAGAGCTGAAAACAGCCAATATCCCAAAGTCTCTTGATGTATAGAGTCTGGTTAGAACAGGGGAAGCAACTAGGACAATACCTTGACCTAAGGCCGTTCCCCCAGCTAGAACAGTGACACTACGTAAGAAATGGTCCTTGGGTATAAATCTGACAATATTGGACGTGATCTTTTTTATATTCATCAAAGCCTTTGAAGTTTCTGGATAGATAGGGGAAAAGGGTCATCATTCTTTTCCCCTTTTTATTTCACTCCCCCACCTCCCCCGCATCCCTCCTGGAATGGATCTTCGTGTTCCTCCCGATGAAGTCGAACAGGTTGTTGTAGTGGCTGATGTCCTGGGCCACGTCCCTGGTCCACGGCGACATCGAGTACCAGTACGACGTCCTCGAGTCCTCGCCTTTGAACAGCCGTATGGGGATGGTCACCAGGAACCCGGTGTCGTGGTAGCCCTGGTTCTCGTCGTCATCGAACACCGACGTGTCCGTGGCGCCGTACCACACCGTGATCGTCACGCCCTTGATGAACTTGGACACCGAGCACCTCGCCCCGTAATCCCCGGCCAGGAACCTCCCCGCCTTCACGTCGAACCACGCATCATACTCCGGTACGTTCACTCTCACGTTCCCGAAGGCCGTGGTGTACCAGTCCTTCACGTCGTCTTCCTTCAGCCTGAAGGCGTCCTCCGGGTCCCGCTTCTTCACCATGCTGCCCGACGCACCCAGGAAGAACCTCCCGTCGAGGACGGGCACGGCCACCTCGCCGTCGAGGCCCGCGTACATGAGCTCGAGGATGCCTGCCGAGATCCTCCCGTACACCTCGTGCGGACCCTTGACCACCTGGTCGGCCATGAGCCTGCCCAGGGCCACGTCCTGCTCCTTGTACAGGGCGACATCGCTGCGCACCGGGATGGACAGCGGCTCGTTGACCGTAGAGATGTTGTTCACCGGGTAGCCCTCGAGCCCGGCCACGAACGACGAGCCCTTCCATGGATGCACGCTCGCCCACACCTGCAGGCCGATGCGGGCCTTGAAGAACCCGGACGGGTCGTTGAGGAAGGTCTGCATGGAGGGCATGAAGCCCCACCTCACGTACTCCCGGTTCACCCTCGGGGCATCGAGGTTTTCATACACATCGGGTTCCATCCGGGACAGGAAGACGAACTGGTCCGCGGTGAGCCGCTCCTGGCGCCAGTCCCCGATGTCGGAGCGCGTCGCCGTGAACCGCGCCATGGGGATGCGCCTCTCGGTGAGCGTGATGGAGACGGTCCTGACGTCCTCGGGCGCCAGCTCGTCCACGAGACCCATGACCACGCCCACGGCACGGGTGGCGAAGAACCAGTGGTCGTTGGCCGCCTCGATCCACAGGTCGGGGCCTTCAAGGGACACGCCGATGTCCGAAAAGCCCGATCGGGAGAGCGCCGTGGCCAGCCGCTCCTCCAGGGGGGAGAGCCGCAGGGCGGGCTCCTCCCGGTAGGGCGCATCGTAGATGGGGATGAGCTGTTCGCCGATGTCGAAGTCCAGGGCCACGGTGACGCCGAACTGCTCGCCCCGCTGCCAGCTGAGGTCGATCTCGGTCCAGTCCAGCGGCTTCAGGCGCATGCCCACGTTGATCTTTGACGGGACCGGCTCGTCGAAGTGTTTCTCCGCGGTGGAGACGTCATACAGGCTCATCTTGTGGTAGTCGATGGGTGCATACTCCACCATGAGGGCGAACTTCTCCGACGGTGCGAACTCGATGCCGCCGAAGACCCGGGCGTCCTTCCACCACTGCCCGGGGTCCGAGAACAGCTCGATCTCCACGCCCTTGCCCGAGGCGTCCAGGGGCCGGTCGCCGAACCTGCCGTTGCCCATACCGATGGTGAAGTCGAAGGGATAGATCTGCTTGCTCGCCACGAGGTACTGGGATGCCAGGAGCCGGGTGCCCGAGGGGTCCATGATGCCCAGGGCCACGGCTGGGCGGTACTTGCCCTCGGAGACGAACCGGTACTTGAAGTCCACGGACTTGTCCTTGTTGTTGCCGTACCCCTCGAAGTCGCCCACCTCGGTCTCCTCGCTCGTGTCAAGGATCTCGGTGACCCTGCCGTCGATCTCCAGGCCGGGCAGCACACTGATCACCCCGAAGTAGGAGCGCGACGGGTCGACCTGGCCGAGGCCGATGCGCCAGTGGTTGACCGGCATGACCCGGGCCGTGGGGATCTCCATGAGGCCGGTGCCGCCCCAGTTCGAGGCGCCGGTGAAGGGTTCGTCGCCGGCGTGAGCCGGCGGGCAGAGCAGGATTGCAAGGAACCCTATGAACGCAAGGATCCGGTGCACGCCTAGTCTTCGTCCATCATCTCGATGACAACGCCCGCGGTGACGGCCATCTGCATGAGGATCTGGGTGATGTCCTTGACCTCGCGCAGCCACGCGATCCGTTCGAGCTTCTCGGGCACGATGATGGTGTCGCCGGGCTC
>Ga0116172_10004936_pt1 | contig 10725 bp, 8 predicted proteins | sample AD_UKC083_MetaG_FD_89799 | JGI IMG/M metagenome (GOLD analysis project Ga0116172, IMG submission 89799) | Active sludge microbial communities of municipal wastewater-treating anaerobic digesters from USA - AD_UKC083_MetaG | ecosystem: Engineered > Bioreactor > Anaerobic > Digestate | place: USA...
ACGGCGGATTTTGTGGTTATGGTAAAAATCCAAGGGTAGGGGATAAAGATATGCCTCAGGGGGCATGCTTTGATGGAACGCGGTGTCAAACACTCCGCATTGCGGGCAATCGGGCATGGCGTGTTTCACTGCTTCGATGCCCTTCAGATTGGCGGGATTGTGCAGGGGAGCCAGGGTAATGCATTCCCGCATCACGTCCACCACGTGGTCGGTAATAATCACGGCATCGGAATAATGCTCTCCAGCATGGACCAGGCGGTGACCAACGGCGTCGATTTCGCCAAGATTCGTCAAGCATCCATTGGTGGGATCCACCAAAGCTTCCAAAATCAGTGCCAGACCCTGTTCATGGTTCTCAATCACCATTTCACGTTTTTTCTTGGTGTATTTCTCACTTTTGTAAGTAAACAAGGCGATGTCTTCACCGATGCGCTCCGCTATGCCTTCTGCCATCATATCCTTGCTCACCATGTTGATCAACTGGTATTTAATGGACGAGCTGCCACAATTCAGTACTAAAACTTTCATTCAATTCCTCAAAAAGATTCGTCTTTTATGGGTGCATCCAAATGAAGGTGCCCATCTCTGTCAAACTATTTCTGAACTACTTCGAAATTCAGAGCGTTAGCACCTGTCACCTCCCCTCAATTCTCAATTCCCCTCTCATAACTTGAATTCTTCTTATACGCCACCTGAACCCCACCCGAACTGGATTCAGGAGGAGTTCAAGAAGGGTTCGGGTGGAGTTCGTGTGGTTAGGGGGGAAGGGTCTGGCATTCCCCCAATTTTGAATGGGTAAAAGTGAAGGGTGAAGGGTGAAGGTTTCGCTGGGTGATAGATAGAGGTTCTTTTGCACGATAAGGGTAGAAACTTTTTTGACTGATGGGACAGACATGACGGATCACTGAAACGCAGATGAACGCTGCCCTACACAATGCAACGAAAGCCAGCACCTTACGAAACTTCAAAACCCGAAAACCTGAAGACCCCCAAACGCTGTCTCGGCTCCTCACCGAGTGCAAGCAAAGAACTTATTGACAAAAAAACTCGTGGAAATACGCTTGAATCCCCTAATTATGATGAAAGGAAGAGATAATGGAATCTTACATTATAGATAATGTGATTATCTTGAGTTTTGTGGCTGCCAGACCCTATCTGGAAGGTATGGCTGTAATGGTAAAGGACGGCATCATCGAGAAAATCGCCCCGATGAGCGAGATGCCTCAAGAGGGTTATGAACGCATCGACGGACGAGGCAGGATCATGCTTCCTGGCCTGATCAACGCGCATCATCATTTCTATTCCACCTTGGTGACGGGTCTGGGTAAGGCTGAAGCTTCCCGGGATTTCAATCAGGTGCTGGAAAACCTCTGGTGGCGCCTTGATAAAAAGCTGACTCTGCGCGATACCTACATCTCCGCTCTGATCTCGCTGATCAATGGCATCCGCAAGGGCTGCACCACCATCATAGATCATCACGCTTCCCCTTTTGCCATCACCGGTTCTCTGACGGAGATTGCGCGCGCTGTAAAGGACAGCGGAGTGCGGGCATCCCTGTGTTATGAAGTGTCCGATCGCGATGGCAAGGAACGCAGCGATCTGGGCATTGAGGAAAACCTCCAGTTCATCGTCAATTGCAATGAAGAGAAGGATCCACAATTGAAGGCCCTGTTTGGCATGCACGCCGCGTTTACACTGAATGAAGATACTCTGCGCAAGATATCCTCACTGATCCGGGGCGTCCAATGCGGCACGCATATCCATGTGGCGGAGGCGGATAGCGATCAGCGTTACAATGTGGGACACTACGGCAAGCGCGTGGTGGAACGGCTCAAAGAGCACGGTTTGATCAACGACCGGAGCATTTTAGCGCATGGCGTGTATCTGAGCCCCAAAGAAATGATTTACATCTCGGATCTGGGTGCAGCGATCGTCACCAATCCACAGTCCAATCTGAATAACGCCGTTGGCATCGCCGATGTGTGCAAAATGCGGGAGATGGGCATCACCGTAGGTTTGGGTACAGATGCCATGACCGTAAATATGCTGGAAGAATTACGCGTGGGGCTCTGGGCACAGCATTTGAAGCAAAATAATCCCTCCGCCGGCTTCATGGAGATGGCAGCTACTCTGGTGAAAGGTAATCCCGCCATCGCCCAAAAGTACTGGGGTAAAGGACACGGGACCATCACCGAAGGCGCAGCGGCGGATTACATCCTGGTGGATTACGATCCGCATACTCCGTTGAATGCCAATACCTGGATAGGCCATCTGATCTACGGGATTTCTCAGGCCAAGGTGGATGCTACCGTATGTCGCGGAGAATTTCTGATGTGGGACGGCGAACTTCTGCTGAATATCGACGAAGCGGAACTGCGCGCTGAAAGCAGGGCTTTGGCTACCGCTCTGTGGGATAGATTTTGAAATAAACGAGACTGGCCTGGAACAAAGGCCGGGGAGAAACTAATGTATAAAGAGATCTTGGCAAAAGCAGTGCAATACGAAGATGAGACGGTACGCTTCCTCACCGATATGGTGTCGATCCCCGCCTTTAGCACCAAGGAAAAGGACGTGGTGCTCTGCATCAAAAATGAGATGATAGCCGCGGGTTTTGATGAAGTATTCATCGACCCCCTGGGCAATGTGATCGGGCGTATCGGCAATGGACCCAAAGTGATAGCCTTCGATGCCCATATCGACACCGTGTACCCCGGCGATCTCAGCCTGTGGGATTTTGATCCCTTTGATGCCCACGTAAAAAACCGCCAGGTATGGGGCAGAGGGACAGTGGATCAGGAAGGCGGAATGGCCTCAATGGTCACGGCAGCGCGCATCATCAAAGATCTGAACTTGCAGGAAGGCTTTACGCTGTATTTTACAGGAACGGTGATGGAAGAGGATTGTGACGGTCTCTGCTGGCAATACATCATCAATGAGGACAAGATCAAACCAGAATTGGTTGTGATCACCGAACCTACGAACATGAATATCTACCGCGGACATCGGGGACGTATGGAGATGCAGGTGCACGTGAAAGGGCTATCCTGTCACGGTTCTGCGCCTGAACGCGGGGATAACGCTATTTACAAGATATCGCGCATCGCCCTGGAGATCGAGAAACTGCATGAACGGCTGACCACGGACGACTTTTTGGGTAAAGGCAGCATTGCCGTTACCGAAGTGTATTTCACCGGGCCGTCGCAGTGTGCTGTGCCTGATAGCGCCAGGATCCATCTGGATCGCAGGCTTACTTGGGGTGAAACCAAGGAAAGCGCAGTGGAAGAAGTACGTGAAGCTTGCATGCTGGCGGGGCATCCCGACGCGCGCATCGAGGTATTGGCCTATAATGAAGCTGCCTATACTGGTCTGGTGTATCCCACCGAAAAGTATTATCCCACATGGATTACTAATGCGGATTCACCCTGGGTGAAGGCTGCCGAGATGGCATTCCAGAGTAGCCTGGGCCGCAAACCGGTGGTGGATAAATGGACTTTTTCCACAAATGGTGTAGCTATCGCCGGAATGCATAGAATCCCCTGTATCGGTCTTGGCCCTGGCAATGAAGAGCTAGCGCACGCGCCCAATGAAGCTGTGCCGATCGAGCATCTGAATGAAGCGGCAGCTTTTTACGCGGCTTTGATCTATACCCTGAAAGCATGACCTATCTAAATAGCCTCCGATGTACCATGTGCGGGAAGGAATTCGATCCCTCCCCTCTAAACTACTTGTGTGATAAGTGTGCTCAGGATTACCGTCCCGGCATGCCGTTGAAAGGTATATTGGAAGCTGTGTTCGATTACGATGGCATAAAAAGCGGATGGATGGAATACTTATCAGCTTTTCCCAATGCTGGTGCGCAGCAACAGATGGAGAAGCTGTGTGAGCTGTTTTGTCCGCTGGAAAAGGAATATTTCCCACCTCTCCCGGTCGGTTATACTCCGTTGATCGAATGTGCCAATTTTGCTGCGGAAACGCTATATCTGAAGTTCGATGGGGTAAATCCCAGCGGATCTTTCAAAGATAGGGCGTCCTTTCTGATGGTAGCAGAAGCCAATCGTCTGGGCATCAGAGAGATAGTGGCCGCCTCCACGGGGAATGCCGCTTCTTCACTGGCTGCCATCTGTGCCGCTGCCGGTTTGCAGGCGGTGATCTTCACACCTGCCGCTGCCCCGGAAGCCAAACTGGTACAGATCAGGATTCACGGGGCTGAACTGCACAGGGTGGACGGCACCTATGACGATGCCTTTGCCGCTGCTCTGGATTATGCGGCGAATCACGAATGCCTGAATCGTAATACCGCCTATCACCCTTATACCATTGAGGGAAAAAAGACTGCCGGTCTGGAACTCTATATTCAGATGAAAGGGGTGCCAGACTACATCTTTATCCCCACAGGGGATGGCGTGATCCTAAGCGGGATTCACAAAGCCTTTACCGATCTGATGCAGGCGGAGATCATTAGAAAATTGCCCAGGCTGGTGGCTGTGCAGGCGGAGAGCTCGGACGCGATCAGTTCCTATCTGGAAAATGGATATTACCGGGATGCAGCAAGCCCGAAGACCGTGGCCGATTCCATCTCGGTGAAGACGCCCTCGGCGGCGCATCTGGCGTATCGGGCGCTGAAGGAGAGCTCCGGCTTTGTCCGCAGAGTGTCAGATAACGAGATTCTGGCAGCGCAACGGCTCTTGGCAGAGCGTAGCGGCATCTTTTGCGAGCCTTCCAGCGCGGCTACTCTGGCGGCATATTATCAAGCCAAAGAACAGGCCTTGCTCGAAGAAGGGGCCAGAACCGTGCTGATGCTCACTGGTCATGGCTTGAAGGACATCCGGGCGGTGAAGTTTGATGCTTGAACCAGCTTATCTGGATTTCCATGTGCATGTGGGCGAAAATATCGGCGGATTCACTCTCAGAGATGGCTTTGCCGATCTCGCAAAACTATGCAGCAAAGCAGCAGATCCGGATGATCCGCCCCTGAAGGGGATCGGGGCTTTCGTAACTCAGGCCGCTTCTCAAAGGCTGGCGACCTGTTTGCAGAGGATGCGGGAAAGCGCTCAGCGGTACTTTCCCGGCCAGGTGTTTTGGCATCTTACTCCCGTTTCCGATGGTATTGATGAAGTGTTGCCCCTGCTTGGCCCCGATACAGATCTAAAGTTTTATACTACCTATAAGCCTCAAGGCCTGTACAAGTCCTACCAGGAAATCGCAGAATGGATGGAAGCTTTGAGCAGCCAAAAGACCAGAATCCTGGCACACTGCGAAGATGATGAATGTGTGGCGGAACACTCTGCCCGGCATCCCTTCCGGCATCCTCACGACCACTGTCTGAGACGTCCAGAGATTGCCGAAATCGTAGCGGTGGAGAAGATTCTGGAGCTTAGCCTGAAGCATGACCATCCAGTGCATATCGTGCACGTATCTTCCCCCCGGGCTGCGTTGTTGATTGATGAGGCCAAAAAGCACTTTACGGGGATCACCTGTGAAACCGCGCCGCACTATCTCCTGCGCAATGAGGATGATCTGAAGGGGGATAACGCCCATCGTCTGATCTGTACTCCGCCCTTTCGCAGCGAGCAATCCCGGGGGATGATGGGGGAGCTGTTGCAGGATGATGTGTTTGATATCCTGGCCAGCGATCACTGTGCTTTTACTCTTGCGGATAAAGACCGGTACCAGGATCAACCCGAAAAGGTGCCTTGTGGCATCGAAGGGATTGGCACTTTGTTTACGTCCATTTACACGGCCTTCGTCCAGTCCGGAAAGATCGAGGCTGAGCATCTGCGACTTATGACCCAGGATCGGGTGATGGCTCTGATGAACATCCCATAAGCGGAGGAGAATATGGCCTATAGAAATGATGCCTATGCCAAAGTAAGCGGCAAAGCCAAATACACAGATGACTACACCCTGCCGGGCATGCTGCATGCGGTACCTCTGCATGCGCCCGTTGCATCCGCCAAAATCATCAGGATTGATACCTCCGAGGCAAAAATGAGTGAGGGAGTAAGGGCGGTCTTTACTGCAGATGATATCCCGGGTTCGGTGTTCTTCGGACAGATCATCAGGGATTACCCCACTCTGGCCCAGTCCCGCATTCGTAGCACCGGCGACGTTCTGGCCTTGGTAGTGGCGGAAACCCGCGAACAGGCTCTGGCCGCACTGCCTCTGATCAAGCTTGAATGGGAAGCATTGCCCGCACTCTACGATCCCGAGGAAGCCCTCAAGGCTGATGCCATCCTGATCAATGAAAGTCATGGGTCCAATATTTGCAATTATCACCGAGTTCGCACCGGTGACATCGCAGAGGGCGAACGCGAAGCCGACCTTGTGATCGAAAGGAGCTTTACCACTTCCCGCGCGGAACATGCCTATCTGGAACCGGAATGCGGGCTTGCGCAGCTTAGGCCGGATGGTGTGATGGAGATCATCGGCAGCATGCAGCATCCCTTTAGCACACGACGTTTTGTGGCCTCCACTCTGGGTTTGGAACTCAAGGATGTGGAGGTAAAGACCGTTCCCATGGGCGGCGGCTTTGGCGGCAAAGATGATACTGCTGCTCTGGTCTGTGCCCGTGCCGCGCTCTGTGCGTATCTTTTGCATAAGCCGGTGAAGCTCTGCTACAGCCGGGAAATGAGCATGCGTGAAAGCTACAAACGCCATCCCTATACCCTGCAGTATCGCATGGGCTTGAAGAAGGACGGCAGGATAAGCTTTGTGAAAGTGCGCATGGTCGCAGATGGCGGTGCATATTGCAGCGTAACCCCCTGGGTCACCTGGCGCAGTACGGTGCAATGTGCTGGCTGTTACTCTGTGCCCAATGTGCACTGCGACGTATATGGCGTTTATACCAACAACGTCTTTACCGGGGCTTTCCGGGGCTTCGGCTCGCCGCAGGTAAACTGGGCCATCGAGCAACTCGTGGAGATAGCCGCACAGGAGCTTGGCATGGACGAGCTGGCATTTCGCCGGATCAATATGGTCAAGCAGGGCTCGCGCACCGTCACCGGCCAAATCCTGGATACACATATTGTCTCTCTGCAGGAAGTGATGGACAAGGTCTTAGCCGAGATCGACTATACGAACAAGCGCAAGAACTGCAGCTTTGGCGATCCCAAACAGGACAAATGGTACGGGATTGGGCTGGCAATATCCTATCGGGGCATGAGTTTAGGCGCTGAAGGTGTGGATTTTAACAGCGCCATCATCAATGTGCAGCCTGATGGCTCGGTACTCCTGGAAACCGGGGTGCACGAAAATGGTCAGGGTGCCGAAAGCGCCATGATCCTGATCGCTGCTGAGGAACTGGGGCTGCCCGTCTCCCGCATACGTTACCGCATGCCATCCACTTCCAATATACCTGATGGAGGCACCACGGTGGCTTCCCGGGGTACACTTCTGGGTGGAGGAGCCACCACCAACGCCTGCAATATCCTGAAAGGTATCATCGGCGAGGTTCTGGATAAGGAGTATGAGCTTAAGGCCGAAAGCTTTGTGGGCGGCAATATTCTGGATAGCTCGGGACAACCTATCTGCACATGGGAAGAGGCGATCAGGCTATGTTATGCCAGACAGGTCTATCCCTATGCCTTTGGCGTATTCCAGGCCCCACGGGTTTCGTGGAATGAAGACACTGGCCAGGGTAATGCCTATTTCACTTGGGTTTACGGTGCTCAGGCTGTGGAACTGGAAGTGGATCCCAAAAGCGGTAAGGTAACATTGCTGAATATGGTGGCTGCGCACGATGTGGGCAGAGCGGTAAATCCCGACATGGTGAAAGGACAGTTTTTCGGCGGGCTTACGATGGGAGCAGGTTATGCCCTGTGCGAGGTAGTTCCCCTCAAGGATGGCGCAGCAATCCCTACCAATTACCATCAGTACAGAGTGTTACGTTCCACTGATGTGCCTGAGATGACGGCCATCATCGTGGAAAATCCCGATGCCACTTCACCGTCCAAGGCCAAGGGCATCGGTGAACCAACCTTGGAGATCACTGCGCCCGCCATTGCAAACGCCATCTATCGCGCTACCGGCAAGCGCTACTACGACCAACCCATCAAGATAAGGAGCGTCTGAAGTGATAACAGTAAATGGCAAGACATACCAGATAGCTACCACAAAATATGATCTGCTGCTGTCCACCTGGCTGCGAGAGGAGCTCATGCTTACGGGCACCAAAATCGGCTGCGGGATAGGTGTTTGCGGTTCATGCACCGTTTTGGTAAATAAAGAGGCTAAGCGTAGCTGTAAACTGAAGCTGCAGGACGTATTGGGTGAAGAAATCACCACTATCGAAGGTCTTGGCACTACAGATGGCGGTTTGCACCCTTTGCAGCAGGCCTTCATCGATTGCGGAGCCATCCAATGCGGTTTCTGCACGCCCGGAATGGTGCTATCTGCGCTGGCCCTGCTATGCAAGAATCATCAGCCCAGCCGTGCCGAAATCAGACAAGCTCTGAAGGGGAATATCTGCCGCTGCACGGGCTATCAACAGATAATCGATGCCGTCCAGAAGGCGGCAACAATAATGTATCCAAATGAATGAGGTAGATTATGACAGAGTTCAATAAGCGTATACTAGAATTGGAGAGCCTTGCTCCTGACCTGTATAGTAAAGATTTCCTTTTAACATGGGAGAATAGCCTTGATAACCTGAAAGCAGTGATGCTGGTGGCCGAAATGCTGCAGATGCTGCACAAAGAGAAGAAACCCTGGCGTATCTTTGATTACGGCTTGGCGATCTCGATTTTCCGGGATAACAGCACCCGCACACGGTTCAGCTTTGCTTCCGCCGTCAATGGCCTGGGGCTGGGGCTATCCGAACTGGACGAAGTGAAATCCCAGATTGCCCATGGTGAAACTGTGCGTGAGACAGCTAATATGATCTCTTTCCTCACCGAGGTTATTGGCATCCGCGACGATATGTACCCCGGCGAGGGGCATACTTATATGAAAGAAGTGGCCGAAGCCGTCAATGAAGGTCATGCCAATGGTTTGCTGGCACAGCGCCCCACCCTGGTGAATCTGCAGAGCGATCTGGATCATCCGACCCAGAGTATGTCCGACCTGCTGAAGCTGAAAGATTACTTCGGCGGCTGGGATGCTTTGAAAGGCAAGAAGATAGCTATGAGCTGGGCTTACTCCCCATCATACGGAAAGCCGCTTTCTGTACCTCAGGGAGTTATCAATCTGATGACCCGTTTTGGTATGGACGTAGTGCTTGCTCATCCAGAGGGCTACGAGCTGGTGCCTCAAACCCTTGATAGCGCCAAAGCCTTTGCTACGAAGAGCGGAGGTTCCTTCACCCATGTGCACGATATGGCTGAGGCTTTCAAGGATGCCGATGTGGTTTACCCCAAATCCTGGGCACCGATGGCTGTGATGCAGAAACGCACAGAACTGCTGAAGCAGGGCGACAAACAAGGCCTGAAAGACCTCGAACTTCACTGCCTGGAAGAGAATAAACGCCATATCAATTGGGAATGCACCGAGGCCATGATGCAACTAACCAAAGGCGGTAACGCACTTTATGAACACTGCCTGCCCGCAGATATCAGCGATGTTAGCTGCCCTCGCGGCGAAGTGGCAAAGAGCGTCTTCGATCGCTATCGCCTGCATACCTATCAGGAAGCTGGCTTCAAACCCTTTGTGATCGCCGCTATGATCTTCATGAGCAAAGTGCGCCAGCCCGCTACAAAGCTCTCCTCGTTTGTGAACTGGTAACACATAGAGGGGAAGAGTATTTTTTACAAAGAGTAAAAGAGAACAAGAGAAATGAGAAAAAAAGAGAAAAGCTAATATCATGAGAAGAGATGCCGTGACGATGCCTACTCCAAACACCAGAATAACTTACTTTCGAAGCTGGTCTTGTCATCTTCTCTTTCTCTCTTGTCCTCTTTGTTCTATAGGAAACAGAGGTGAGAGCTGGAGACGTGAGAAGAAATACAGAGCTGTTGACCACACCAGAAACCGAAATTTATTTCTATCCCAACTCTTCCCCTCTTTTCCTCTTTGCTGGTAAAAAAGAAGCATAGATGAGCACAACGAGTATGAAAAGAGTCGCAGTGTTGATGATCACACCTGAAACCGTTATTAGTTTCAATTGTTCATCTCTTTTCCTCCTTCTCTCTTGTCCTCTTTGTTCAAAATAATAATACAAAGGAGTCATAATGTCGTCACCTACGGATAAGAAAGCCCTTGATGATCTGTGTTACAAGATTATCGGCTGTGCCATTGAAGTGCACCATCTCATGGGTCCCGGTTTGTTGGAAAGAGCTTATCAGGAATGTCTTCAGCACGAGTTCGGCTTACAGAATGTAAGATATATCCGCCAATGCCACTTTGGGCTATCCTACAAGGGCTCGATGTTGGATGCGACATATATTGCTGATTTTTTGGTGGAGGACCAGGTGATTGTCGAGATAAAAGCGGTGAGTGAGATACTGCCAATCCATCAGGCACAATTGATCAGCTATCTAAACTTAAGTAACAAGCCTACAGGTTTATTGATCAACTTTCATTCACTAAAACTGAATGATGGGGTAAGGAGGCTTTTCCCAGGCTTCCCCAGCCAGTGTCCTTCCACGAATAATTAGTTATGACGACGCAGTTTTTTAAACAACTTATCATGAACAAAGAGTAAAAGAGAACAAGAGGAAAAGAGAAAAAAGTGATATGGTTATAAGAACGATATGAAAGCAGAGCAGATGAGAGCAGCATACAAGAGCAGAA
>Ga0116172_10004945_pt1 | contig 10707 bp, 9 predicted proteins | sample AD_UKC083_MetaG_FD_89799 | JGI IMG/M metagenome (GOLD analysis project Ga0116172, IMG submission 89799) | Active sludge microbial communities of municipal wastewater-treating anaerobic digesters from USA - AD_UKC083_MetaG | ecosystem: Engineered > Bioreactor > Anaerobic > Digestate | place: USA...
AAGAGGAAATTCTTGCAAGCAAATCGTATAACCCAAAATCAGTTGAGATTTACTTTACGGGATTAGCACAGTTGTCGGTTATCAAAAAAACATTGTCGAATATTCAAAAGTCGAAACATATTGCAATTGATATTGACAACATTCCTTTGGACGATACAAAAGTTTATGAGCTTTTCAGCCAAGGGAAAACGAATGGTGTATTTCAATTTGAATCGCAGGGAATACAAAATTACTTACAAGAATTACAGCCCAGCCGTTTAGAAGAACTTATCGCAATGTATGCCCTCTACCGACCAGGAGCAATGGAATATATTCCCGAATTTATCGACAGAAAACACGGAAGGAAGGAAATAACATACGATTTTTCCGAAATGGAAAAATACTTGAAAGAAACGTATGGAGTTATAATTTATCAGGAACAAATAATGCAGATGAGTCGTGAATTAGCAGGGTTTACGGGGAATCAAGCGGATACTTTGCGACGATTATTGGGAACAAAAAGACAGCCCGATTTAGGTTTGATGAAAGAGCAATTTTTTTCAGGTGCAAAGAAAAACGGATTCGGTTCGGTTGAAAAACTTGAAAAAGTATGGAACGATTGGTATAAATTTTCCGCCTACGCCTTTAACAAATCTCATTCCGTATCTTACACGCTTATTGCGTATCAAACTGCGTGGTTAAAAGCTAATTATCCCTTAGAATATATGAGTGCTTTAATTTCGGAAAGTCATAAAGACGATTGGCGTATACCAATGTATTTGGAAGAATGTAAAGCTATGGGAATAAATCCCGATAATTTCAATTAGAATAGCGTTTTGAAAATCAGTATCTTTGTGTTTGAAAACTCATAAAAACAATAAATATGAAAACAGTAGAATATCAAGAAATTGTAATAAAATGGTCTGAAAAAAAACCTGTTAAGAAAGCAGAAGACTTAAAAAAATTTGATGTTAAAAGAACAGATGTCTTATATCAGATTTATGGCGACCACCACATTTATGGGAGAGATACCCTATTGTATATTGGAATTTCCATTGACGCAGACAGGAGATTCAATGCTCATTTAAACGGAGTGTTTGATTATGTTAACAATCTCAGTGTCTCAATTGGAGAAATAGAAAATTACGATAAAAGTTTTGAATTACAGATACCAGAATCCGTATTAATTGCTAATCACAAACCAAGTTTTAATAAAGATTTCATTCACGACTTACCACCAATAGCAAGAAAAAACAGAATCATTATAATAAATAATGGCAACAATGGAATGTTAAAAACCTGTTGTACCAATTATTGGTGGCCTCTCATTCCATAAACAGTAAATTTCTTTTTATGGAAAAGAAAAATTCCAAGGATACGACATCAAACCTTTTCAACCGTTATGTTTGGTTGGTAGATTTGATTTATCGGAACGAGAGAATCACATTTGAAGAAATAAACGAATATTGGCAACGCTCGTCATTAAATCCTAATGGCGAGGACATTCCCTTGCGGACATTCCACAACCACAGAATTGCCATTGAGCAAATGTTCGACATCAACATCGAGTGCGACAAGCGCAACGGTTATACATATTACATCGAAAATGCCGATGATATGGAACGAGGCGGAGCAAAAAGTTGGTTGTTGAACACATTCGCAGTCAATAACTTGATAAATGAAAGCCATAAGTTCAAACATCGGATACTTTTTGAGGAAATTCCATCGGGGCGAAAATTTCTAATGCCGATTTTGGACGCTATGAAAGACAATTCAGCGATAGAAATCAGCTATCAAAACTTTTGGAGCAAATCGGCAACAACTTTTCGGATTTATCCGTATTGTGTGAAAGTCTTTAAACAACGGTGGTATGTCGTTGGGTGCAGTCCCAAAACCGAAGATATTCGTGTTTATGCCTTAGACAGAATCGGACAAATAACGCCAACGGACGAAAAATTCGAGTTTCCGAAAGATTTCGACGGAGAAACATTTTTCTGCCATTGTTATGGCGTAACCGCAGGCGATGGCACGCCAGCAGAACGTATATTGCTAAAAGTGTACGCCAAGCAAGACAGCTATATAAGAGCGTTGCCACTTCATCATTCTCAAAAAGAGGAAGAAACGACAACGGATTTTACCGTTTTCAGTTATTTTATCTGCCCAACTTTCGATTTTCGGCAAGAAATTCTTTCACACGGAGAGCAAGCCGAAGTTTTAGAACCGAAATGGTTAAGAGATGAAATGAGCAAAATAGCACGAAAACAAACAGAAAAATACAGAAATGCCTACCGCTAACAAAGCGTTTGCCAAAATGGCGGGGCAACAACGGATTGTACAAGGTTTGTGCTTTCCATCCGCAAAGATAATTTCTTATTTGCTTTTTTGAAATTTAGCAAATAAAAATTATCTTTGCTCACTGAGGCTACCGTTCGAGGTTTTGTGGTTTCTATTCCGCCACTTCGGCAAGCGCCCGACCGTTAGGCAAATTAGTACAAGTTATACAAAATGTACAAAATAATCAAGCTTTAACTATTAATAATTCTGGTGTAAGTATATTGAATGTCAGTACCTTTACTCAGCAAACACAAGCCAAAGTCTTTGTAGTACAGAATCTCTATTTCTTCATCCCTTTTTCAATGTTAATTGGGTAATTTTTTTTGTAAAATAAGAAAAAAACAACATAAAACTTTGATGTTTGAGATATAAAAGTTTTATCTTTGTAGCAATATAAAAAATGTACCACTAAATGCTAATAGTGTAAATATGGTTATTGCTAAAAGATTTTTTCTGCTTATCGTAGCTTATCAGGTTGCAAGTGCTTCTGCATTTGCTCAGTTAATGCCAGATACATCAGCCGATAAAGATGCATTGTCAAGTTGGGAATTATGGCTAACAGTCTTTGTAGCTGTGTTAGTTTTAGGTGTTATTCAGTACGTTAAATATAAAAATAAAGATTGATTTAGGTTGTTTTTTTAAACTAGCTGATTTAAAACATGAATGGTATGGCATGCCACAATTCCAGCAGTTTCTGTGCGTAGTCTGTTTTCACCTAATGAAACACTTGTAAAGCCTTTCTGTAAAGCCCTTTTTATTTCTTTTTCACTAAAATCTCCTTCTGGTCCTATTGCTAGTGAAATGTTTTTATTGATAACGTCTTTTTTTGTCAATTCTATTTTTGTAGCATCTTTGTAGCAATGAGCAATACATTTTTGTTCGGCGTGTACAGTTGATAGCCATTCATCAAATGTCATTGTTTCATCTAAAATTGGCATATAAGCTTGGTGAGATTGCTTGATTGCCGAAATAATAATTTTATGCAATCTATCTGTTTTGCATATTTTACGTTCCGAATAGTGGCAAATTATGGGTGTAATTCTATCTATGCCTATTTCGCATGCTTTTTCTACAAACCATTCTAACCTATCCATATTTTTTGTAGGAGCTATGGCAATTGCAATAGTATAATTTCTATTCTTTGGTATATGTGAGGTCTGGGTGATACGCACAGAAGTATGTTTTGGATGAGCCTGTTCGATAATGGCTGTACAAATATGACCATTACCATCGAATACTTCTATTTCATCGCCAATACCCAACCGTAATACACGAATAGCATGAGCAGATTCTTCTTCGGTAAGTTGTAATGACGAATGAATATCAGGACAATAAAAATGATGCATAGTTTTTCTTATTTTAGGTGCAAAAATAGCATTTTGAAAGCAACTTGACAAGTATTGTTATTCCTTTTTAATTATCTTTGCACAAATATGAAAGAGATGAATTGTTTGGTTACTGGTAGTACTGGATTAGTAGGAGCACATTTGTTGGCTCATTTGGCACAATCGCACTTATATACTGTGCGAGCATTAAAACGTAAAACCAGTAAAATGGACACATTACGTTATGTTTTTGGGTTTTATTCTCAAGATATAGACTCATTATTGGATACCATTACTTGGATAGAAGGAGATATATTAGATAAGGATAGTTTGGCAATTGCAATGGAGGGTATTCAAGTCGTATTTCATTGTGCTGCAGATGTAGTGATTGGTGAAGATATTACAGGTTCGGTATTGAAAACCAATGTGCAGGGAACTCAAAATATAGTAGATGTAGCATTGCAAAAGAAAATACAAATTCTATGTTATGTCAGTTCTGTGGCTGCTATTGGCAAATCGATAACGGATAGTTATCCAGATGAGACTGCTTTATGGGATAGTAATCAACCACATTCTGTATATGCTCAAAGTAAATATGAAACAGAACAAGTAGTGTTTGCCATACCCCGTAATCAAATGCGTGTTATTGTTGTGAATCCGGGAGTTATTCTTGGTGTAAATAATAATAAACATGGTAGTAGTGCAGTAATTTATTTAGCCAAAAAAGGATTACCTTTTTATACGCAAGGTGGTAGTGGATATGTAGATGTGCGTGATGTATGTAAAGCTATGCTATTGTTAGTGCAAAGTAGTGTTACGCATGAACGGTTTATTTTAGTAGGAGAAAATTGTACAACAAAACAATTGCTCACATATTTTGCACAAGGATTTCAGCATACACCTCCTTTTATTCTCATGCCTAAGTGGTTATTGTGTATTTTTGCTTGGTGTGCAGAGATACTATCAACCATTTTGAAAGCTAAAGGAAATTTTAATAGAAAATCCATACAGACGGCCTTGCATACGAGTTTTTATAGTGCAGAAAAGATGAAACAGCGTTTTAATTTTCACTTTACATCAATGCACCAGTGTATAGAAGATATTTGTAAGTATATTAACTAATTTATAACTCCGCTAACAGTAATTTGAGTAATTGAAAGGTTTTTTGTGGAGCTTCTTCCCAAAAATTATCGTATTGTTGTTGGTGGTTATCTACCCAAGGAGTATCGCTAATAATGCGAAAACTTATAAATGGCAATTGGTGGTAGAAGCATACTTGAGCTATACTGTTAGACTCCATATCTACTGCCAAACCACACGGTCTTTTTTTCTTAATGTGCATAAGTTCATCATTATTAGTAATAAATTGATCTCCCGTACAAATTAATCCAAAAGAAAACTTTTTATTATACTGTAGTTTTGATTTTAATGTTGCAAGTAAATCTTTATTTGCAACAATTTCATCAGGAAATCCAAGTTCTGCTTGATGGTTTTGCACTTCACCGGCATAAAAATCGTGGTAACATGTTTTTTGCCCCACTACAATATCGGCTACCTGTAAGCGTTTATCAATACCACCAGCTACACCTGTGTTTAATACACAATCTGGACGAAATTCTTGAATCATAATTGTGGTAGCTATGGCAGCATTTACTTTGCCAATACCACTTTTAAGCAGTATTACTTCTTTTTTGCCAAGGTTTCCTGTACAAAAGTGCAAGTGTTTATGTTGAAAATGTTCTTTATTTGTAAGCAGTTCGCTAACTAATGTAAACTCGCTATTCATGGCAACAATAATGCCTATTTTTGTGTAATTCATGTTGGTTTATGTTATTGAGTATGATTGTAGTGTATTTGTTTGTCCGTAGTAAATATATCCATTAATGTCAGTAAAATGCATTTCTTTCAATAACTGCATATATGTCATTAATTGTTTTTCATGGCTATATACAACTTGTTCTCCAAATTTATAATCAATAACAATGGCTTTATTGGCATGTGTGAGTATTTTGTCTGGTCGGTATTTTTTACCATCAGCAGTTAAAATACTACGTTCATTATAGCTTTTATAAATACCAGAGAACCATTCTTTTACCTCTGTTAATGTGAAGAAAAGTTCCAGTTGAGAGCGGATGTCTTCTGATTCTTTATCAGTGATTTTCCCTTCCATTCGTAATTTTAATACTGATATGTGAATATCATTTTTGCATGTAATGTGTTCCAAGATTTGATGCATTAATTTTCCATAATCTTTTGCAGGACTAATGCCTATAAAATCAGAAGCATGTAATCGTAACGAGATTTTTGAAGATGGGTCGGCTGAAAAATAGGTAGAAACTTGATATTGTTGGTTATCTATTTGTTTTTTGCTAGGGAGTAGCATTTCTTCCCATCTACCAAAGCAATATTTTTCTTCCTCTGTTGTGTTTTCTTTGCCTTTTTGTATTGATGAATTGCAAAAAGTATATAATAAATCTCCTATTGTTTTGTTCTCTTCTGGTTTTTTACTATGTGATCCTGTAGCAAATATTCCGAATTTTGCTCGTGTAAGAGCTACATATAATGTGTTGATATTATCAATATACGCATACATTTTTTCTTCGAAATAATCATTTTGAAATAGGGTACGTTCTAGATTAGAACCATAACTTATCGGTACGATGGGCAACATGTCAAAAGGAGCTTCTGTGGGTTTGCACCACAAAATAGTTGAATTATGAGCTATATGATCCACATTCCATGTTGCAAAAGGCAGCAGCACAAACCCAAAATCTAATCCTTTGGCTTTGTGAATGGTTATTATTCGGATAGCATTTTGCGTATCTGAGGTAGATACGGTTTTTTCTTTGCCTGTTTCCTCCCACCAGGCTAAAAAAGACCGTAAATCTGATCCTTTTTGTGTAATAAAGTCGAGTATAAGATCTTGAAAAGCTTGTAAGTACACTATATCTTCGTAAAACTGGTTGAGTGTAAATAGTTCGATTAACTTTTCAGTCATTTCGTAAAGAGGAAGGTGTATAGACGAAATTATACTAGTTTTTTCGTCATCAGAAAATATATCATATACCGAACTGTTTTCAATATCCTTTTTGGATAAGTATTCATCTACTATTGATTTGGTTGGATGAAACAGATTGTTGTATAAATATACTATTTTTAGCCTATTTATTTTGTCTGAAGGTTCCAATTGATATAGCAAAATTGCAATAATAAATTGGACTATTTTTGAATTAGCAATACACAAGGATTCTTCTGAAATAATATCGTATGCAAAGCCAGTGTTGGCTAGCGGGTTATTTTTATATTCTAGTAAATATTCAGCTACCACTTTGCCCTCAGCTTTCGTTCGAGTAAGTATAGCTATATCACGAAGAGAGTAACCCGATTCTTGGATTTTTTCAATATTCTTAACCATTTGAAGCAATGTATAAGCCTCGAATTCTTCTTTGTTGTTTCTATCTGTAAACTGAATTTCTATATACCCTTTGTTTTTCCGATATTCTTTTTTCTTAGGAAAATTTTGTTGTACTTGAGCGTATGATTCTGTCAACAAATGTGTTAATGAATTGTTTGTTGTATCGATGCCAGCTTTTGCTATATCGTCTACATATTTTGCTTGTAACTGCTGTGTGGCAAATAAAAAAAGCTTATTATTGAAAGAAATAATTTCTTCGTCGCTTCGCCAATTATCTAGCAAAGATTCATGTTGAACGTATTGTGGAAATTCTTTGTCAAGTTGTTGAGCCAATATTTTCCAATCAGAACTACGCCAACGATATATACTTTGTTTTACATCACCTACTATTAAGTTGGTGTTCCCATTTGCTAAACTATTAGATATAAGTGGTTTAAAGTTTTCCCATTGTAGTCTTGAAGTGTCCTGAAATTCATCTAGTAGGTAGTGATCGATATATGTGCCAATTTTTTCGTAAATAAAAGGGGTATCACTATCATTGATGATGCTATGTAATAGATTGGAGCTATCGCTTAATAGTAAAGCATTATTTTCGTTGTTATTTTCTTTAATACATGTGTGGATATCGGTAATGATTCCTAAAATATTACTGTATTTTATTATAACTTCGGCGGTATTGTATTGCAATATAATAGACTGATGCGTACGGATAAAATCCGCGATAAGTTCATGCAACCCATTGTTTACTAATGAATTAATTCTATCCTTGTTTGGGCTATTTTTTGTGCAATAAGCAGTAGTATCGCTTTCGAGTTTTAAAAAAGTGGCTGTTAATTCGCGGATGTCATTTTTTGCAAAATGTTCTAATGCATCCAGTGTGTATCTTTTGAAATCAGCTGTGTTAAGTCCATTATTTGCAATAATATCCAAAATATGTGTAGCCTTTTGTTGTAGCGTTTGTTTAACAGTTTTTTTTAGATTTTTTAAAGAGGTAATATAGTCATGTAAAAATTCTTTTTCAGTAACTTTTTCTAATTCGGAACTAAAACGCAAGTAGTGTTCTTTAAATATTTCTGTACCTAGTGTTACGATTTCATTCTTAAATGACCAGTTTTGACCACTTTCAATGCGTTGTTCTGCTAAAGAGATAAGCCATTCGAGTAATTTTTTATGCTTTTTATCTTCTAATTGAAGCATCATCGTTTCGACTGTTTCAATTAGAATTTTTTTGTTGTCGACTTCTAGTATATAGTTATTATTTAATCCAATTTCGCGAATAAAGGAGCGAATAATTTGCTGAAAAAAACGATCAATGGTACTTACCTTAAACCGTGAATAATCATGTAGTATTGTTTGTAATATTTCCTTAGCTTTTTTTCGTAAAGCCAATACATCAAAAGGGTTATTCCTATCGCAAAAAATAGGAATATAATCACTTTCTTGGTTGTCAGCCAATTTGTGTAATTCTAGCACAATACGTGTTTTCATCTCCTCTGTTGCCTTGTTGGTAAAGGTAACAGCCAGTGTTCGTTTGTAGGCATCTGGCTCACTAAAAAGTAACCGTAGATAGTTTTCAGTAAGTTTAAATGTTTTTCCTGAACCTGCCGAAGCTTGATAAACCAGTAAATTATTCATCCCTTTTTTTTGCTAATTATTTTCCTGTAATAAGTTTTGTTTTATACCCTTCTGAACGTAGGAGTTCATCAATTTTGGTACGCACATCTCCCTGGATTAATATTTCTCCATCACGTGTTGAACCTCCAACACCACAACTTGTTTTCATCTTTTTTGCCAATTCTTTTAGGGCAACATCATCGCCAATAAAACCTGTAATTAATGTGGCACATTTTCCGTTTCTCCCTTTTTTGTCAATTTCTATACGCAATGTTTGTTTGGATGGGTTTACTGAATGAATTGGTAGAGTAGGCTCTTCTTCTTCTGTTTGCCCAAATTCAGGATTTGTAGAAAATAGAATACCCAATTTAGTTTTCCAATCGTTGTTTTTCATATATTTTAAATTTTATTACAAAAGAAACAAAACTAACTGAATAAAAAAAATATTACCTTTGTAAAATATCCACAATTAGTACAACGGATATTTATTAGAAAAAAAACAGATAAATGAAAATACTTGCAGTAGGATGGAATTATGCGGAGCATAATCAAGAGTTAGGCCAAACTTTACCTACCGAACCTATTATATTTAGCAAACCTGATTCTGCATTGTTGTTGGGGAATAAACCTTTTTTTATGCCCAATTTCTCCAATGAAATTCATTATGAAACAGAATTAGTGGTACGAATTAATCGTTTAGGAAAAAATATAGCACCACGATTTGCTTCGCGTTATTATAGCGAAGTAGCTTTAGGTATTGATTTTACTGCTCGTGATTTGCAACGTTCATTAAAAGTGGCTGGTCAACCTTGGGAAATTAGCAAAGCGTTTGACAATTCGGCTGCGGTAAGCGAATTTATTCCATTAAGCTCATTAAGTGTTTCTATACAGGAGTTATCATTTTATTTGCAACTTAATGACAAAACTGTGCAACAAGGGAATACTAAAGACATGATTTTTTCCGTTGATGCTATAATTGCGTATGTGAGTCAATTTTTTACCCTTAAAATTGGTGATTTAATTTTTACAGGTACGCCAGCGGGAGTAGGTCAAATTGCTAAAAATGATCATTTGCAAGGTTATTTGCAAGGTAACCGATTGCTTAATTTTTATATCAAATAAATATTCATCCATGAAATTATATAGTTTCCTTTTGGTCTTTTTGTTGTTTTCGACACTATCTGCAATGTCGCAACAAGAACATCGTTTTTCAATTGCGATTGACTGGAAAAAAGTGCAAGACTTGCGGGCGAATGATGAGGTTCAAAAACGCTTATTTTTTGAAGGAGCTAATTATTTGGATGAGAATCAATTACCATATTTTACGTATACAATTCCCATTAGCAAAGAAGGAACACTTTCTACCTATACCGTTGCCCTTGATAATGCTGTTTTTACTTCTTCTACGGAGGATGAAACAACTGTGTTATCCCAATTGGGAGTACCCATACAGACAACAATACACATTGATTATTGCATTGTTTATGAAAAAAAACAACCATCCCTTCAACTTCTTTTTACTCCAATTATTCAAAAGGAAAATTCTTACGCAAAACTTATTAAAGCAGATTTGATTATCTCTTCTACTCCTGCAAATAAAACTGGGAATCAAGGAAAACGATCATTAGGTGATGAAGATCAATCTATCCATCAATATGCATCATCATCTGTATTGGCTTCTGGTAATTGGTATCAGATTCGTGTGCCACAGACTGGTATTTATAAATTAACCTATGAGGATTTGTTGTCACTAGGTATACAAAATCCGGCTCAAGTGCGTGTTTTTGGTTATGGTGGAGCTATCTTGGAAGAAGATTTTTCAATTCCTCGTGTAGCTGACGATTTGCCAGAAATTGCACTATTTATGGAAAAAGGATCTGATGACGTGTTTAATGCGGGAGATTATATTTTGTTTCATGCACAAGGTACTATCCGCTGGCAATACGATAAGTATAGTGGGTATTATAAACATCAACAGAATTATTATGCAACCCATGGATATTATTTTGTAACAGAAAGAGCAGGAGAAGGCAAACGCAT
>Ga0116172_10004948_pt1 | contig 10705 bp, 10 predicted proteins | sample AD_UKC083_MetaG_FD_89799 | JGI IMG/M metagenome (GOLD analysis project Ga0116172, IMG submission 89799) | Active sludge microbial communities of municipal wastewater-treating anaerobic digesters from USA - AD_UKC083_MetaG | ecosystem: Engineered > Bioreactor > Anaerobic > Digestate | place: USA...
GTGCATCAATTAGCGAACAATGGAAGAAGAAAAAAGAGGCAGAGAAAAAGAGTAACATCGACGATGAAGATATTCCTTTGTAAGAAAACCCATTTCCTCAATCTCGGAATGAGTCACCCACTCGGATTAATTTTCGGGTGGGTGATTTCATATTATTGGAAGGATCTATTTGAATGGAAAAAAATAAATCTCTCGAAAGGATAAAACTACCGTTACATAAAGCGGTAGATTTAGTTTTAAGTAATGCTGAATTAAGATTAAAAGGATTAGAGTATAACTTATTCTATATTATTGATAAACCGGGAGCAGGTAAAACAAGAACTATTGAACGTAGTGTTAACGAGAGGGGCTGGGGTTTTTTATCATATTCCCCCGCGTTGGAAAGAGTAGAAAAGTTTGGGGGCATCCCTGACATTTTTTGGGCAGATGGCGAATCCCAAATGCATGTAGCAGAAAAGAAGGAATTAAGAACAGTTTGGTCTATTCCTCAAATGATTACTGAAATTAATGACTGTGCTAAAAAATATCCAATAGTTATTGTGTTATTAGACGACTGGCATTTATGTGACGAAGATATACAGAGAATAGGATTTGAGTTATTTACTTATTATAAATTAAATAATAATCCGATTAGTAAAAATGTTGTTTTTGTTTTGGCAGGAAATGAAACCTCTGCGGCAGGAGCAAGAATACAACTATCTGCAATAAGAAACAGATCAACAATTATTTATACATGTTCTGATGTACAAAATTGGATAGATAACTTTGCTATTCCTAATTGTATATTACCAATAGGTATTTCATTCTTTAGATCTAAAATATATGAATATCTTTTTCAAGAAGAGGAATCAGCACACGAACAATTTGGTTCTCCCAGATCTTGGACTAGTGCTTTTAATTTAATTTCAGAATTAGAAAGAAACGAACAATTAAAGAATGACCCCTACTATAGAGATTTTGTATTTTGTATAATACAGGGAAGTGTTAGTAGAGAAGCAACTGAAAAATTTATGTTGCATTATGATATTTATAGTAAGTTAAATATAGAGGAAATTCTAAACACTGGTGTTATTAAATTACCGAAAGACACAATAGAATTATACTGCTATATTACAGGACTTACGTATTTCTTCTTTGAACATTACTATACTGAAACACTAGAGGATAAAGAAAAAAATAGAATAATGAAAATATATGGAACATTTATTGAAGAATTAGTTAAAGTAAATAATGAAATGACTGTTACAAGTCTGGTGACTCTAGCTAATTTATCTAAAGGTAAAGAAAAGAATGGTATGTTAGTTTTACAACAATTAATTAAATCTTCTTATATTAGTATAGAATTATCTAAAAAATTAATGACTACTACCAGTATTCTCTCAACTGTTAAATGAGGAATTATGGATAAGGAAACATTAAAACGCCATATAAAGGATTGTGATACTATTCTATTGGGTAAAGAAAAATATAGAATATTTGGTATTACATCTTACGCTATTAAAAAAAGAGTAATAGAGAATTGCCCTTTTGAGTTAGGTTGTGGTGAAGCTTTAGCTTGTTTAAAACCTGGTAAAATTATGGAGTTTTATGCTACCCATGATATAAACAGAGAACAAGTTATGTTTGTTTTACTCCATGAGTTAATGCATTTAATGTGCAAACACTTATCTCGAAAAGGATCAAATCTGGAACAATATATTTATAATATATCAGCCGATCACGTAGTAAATCGTGAATTAATTTGTTTAGCAGAACAAACTAATATAATACAGCCAATAGAGGGATGCATATATTTTCCGGATATTGAACAAAAATTTAATAAACCATCAGTCGAAGAGGTTTATAATTATCTAAAAAAAGAAACAGAGCAAAACGAGGAGATACAAAATGGACGAAAAACAAAGAGATCAATTTCAGATTTTTCAGACACACCACGAGAATCTTTGGAATCAGATGGTGGAAATAGAGATGGAGGAGATGAGGAAAACTCAGGAGAATCAGAAGGAACAACTGGAGAGAGCAACCAAGCTAGATCTCCTTCAGAGGGAAATGATGACTCTAATGGGGAATCTGGAAGAAAGCCTGATAAGAATGGATGTTCAGGAATTAGTGAAAATGAGAACAGAGAAGGAGGAGAGCCTGAACCGCCTGGAAGTAGAGATAGAAGCGAAGAATCTGGAGATACAAAAACTTCAGGGGCAGATCGAACTAATTCAAAAAGTAATGATAAGAATTCAAAGAGAAAAAATGGACAAAATCGCGAACAGAAAAGTGGAGGAGGCAACGAAGGAGATGATGACTCGGGGATCGGAGGATTGGATAACGCTAAGTTCTCAGGATCCGAGAAAACCTCTATAAATAATAATTCATTTACAAAGTATAAAATATCTGTAGTAGAATATGAAGATGGCAGTACAACAATAGAAGTCACAAATAAATATTCAGGAAAAAAGTATAAAGCCCTTTTGGATACAACAATTCCAAAATCTGAAGATATTGAAGAAGATTTTAAAAAAATAGAACAAATGACAGAGGATGTTGAAAATATTTTTAGATTAAGTAAGATGCTTTGGAATTCTGGATCTATTTCTAGAGGATTACTTCCTGGAAACTTTGAAGCAATATTTGATGAAACTTTTAAAATAGAAGTTCCTTGGGATATCATTTTAGAGAATGCTATATTATACTCAGTACAAGCAGCAAAAAGAAGATCCTGGTCTGAACCAAATTTCTATATTAGAAAAGCAAAAGTGCCAGGTAAAATCCCAAAAAGTAAAAACCCAAATATTTTATTAGTAAGCATAGATACATCAGCCTCTATTTCAGACATGGATTTATCTAGATTTTTAGGTATAGTATTAGATTCTTTAAAACATTATTACGGTATGTATATAATACAGCATGATACAAGGATTACAAAAGAAGATTTTTATAATAAAAGACCTAGTGAAGATAAACTGTTTGAGGAAATAAGAACAATTAAAGGGCGTGGTGGTACTTGTCACACTGAAGTTTTTGATAAAATTGAAGAGATAACAAAAAGAGAAAATGTTAGCACAATTTTATTCTTAACTGACTACTATTCAAACGTTTCTTCAATATATGAAAACTATGACTTTATTAAACAAAATGAAACAATTTGGATGTTGACTTCCGATTTGGAGGTTGAGTTAGATGATTGTAGAACAAAAACACTTAAAATCAATATTTGATTATAAATATTCATACTTAGTATATGTGGATATGTTTAGAGATTTAAAGGTATCAAACGTTTTGGAATTGGATGAGGTATTAAAGAAAACAGTTATAACTCGAATTCTATTTAAAAATTTAAATGTAGATTATTTCTTTCTAGATAAGAGATTTGAAGATTTTATATTAAATATAAGATTTCAACTTTTTACTACAGATTCTAGAAAACTTGATAATAATGGTTTATTATTAATTAACTCAAACGATAAAATAAATAATAAAGATATAGAACAATTTATCTTAAGTAAAGGAACACTAGCTGTTCGAAGTATGCTAATAAAAAGAGATATGGATTTAAAAATTACAGAAAATATTGATTTATCTGATTCAAATTATTTATTTAGACCAAAACATGTATGAGAGAAAATAATGAGAAACTATTGAATTCATACTATGCGTTGTATTATGACTTTAAATTAAATATGTAGGGTAGTAAATAAACAATGATAGAAGAACAGAAAGGCTCGAATATAGTACAATTCCCCAAAAACAATAACAATGAAGAATACCATCTACTTTTCCTGGAACGAATATGGAAAACATTAGAAAAATATTTTTCTAAGTTAGATGAGATAAAAGTAAAAAATAAAAGAATAAATTTTATTTTTAGTATTTCTGTAATGATGGTAATGATCATTGAAATATTGATAAAAGAATTAGTATTTTTATTTATTAGTATTATTAAAACATTATTGAATATTATTATAAAAATAGTTAAATTTATTTATAAAACTATTTTGGGATTTTTGAAGTTTTTCATACCCTTTGCATATAAAAAATTGATGAAAGCGTTAACTATACTATATGATTCTTTTATATTATTTTTTACATCCATTAAGAGAGTTTGAGAAAATAAAGGATAAATATATAAAAGGAGCTTTTTATATTTATGGCAAAATTAAGATATTATGATGTTGAATTTAAGATTGATGATAAGGTTCATAATATTAATGTTATTTCTATGACAATAGTTAGCTCTATGACTTCGGTGTACCAAATATTTATTATACATTTTGCAATGAACTCAATTGAACTTATAAAAAATAAAATATTTGGGCATAATAAAGTAGAAATAAAGATAGATATGATTGCAGATACTCCAGAACCTGTAATTGAAACATATAAAACAGAATTAATTGTATTGAAAATGTTAGCTGATATTTCATCATCCAAACATGACACTGGACCTCTACCGGAAGACTTGGTTACGTTTATATGCATACCTAAAAAACCATACGAATACATGAGAACTTATGTAAACTATATAGCAGAAAATACTAACCAAAAGTCTCCCTATGAGATATCTCAAATTCTTGTAGATAAATATCTAAAGGGTGTAAAAAAAGAAATAGATGATAAAAATAAAAATGACCGAAAGGGGGAGCAACTAATTGTACCACCTATGATCTTTTCTCATGCTTTAGATTTTTTAGATGAAAATTACGGTCTTTATAAAGGTCCATACTTCTACACTTGCAGATTTGATGATGACGGTACTTTCTGTATGTGGGATGTTGGGGAGAAAATTAAGAGTGACGAAACTTTATATAAGGTTTATTTATTAACCGAAGGGCAGAATGATGATGAAAAAATAGGTGAAGCTGGAAAAAAAGATAATGTATATTACACGTCTGATAAACTAAAATTTGTTTTTAATAGTGGTGTAAGAGTTTCTGATTACTCATATGAAAATAAGTTTTTCTTTAAACCATCAGACTCATTATATACAGCCGAAGATATTAAAGGAAGTGATATACAACCTAAGTTATCAGATCAAAAAGATCCGGTAGCTCATGATTCTATTAAACAAACACAGGCTTATCACCAACACGTCCCGGCAGTTAATTATCAAAAATCTGAAGCTGAATCAAAACTGTCAAGAGAATATCAAAATCAAGTTGCAACAAGATTTACATTATACAGAAATATAAGATTAAAGAATGTATTAAAAGTTGGGGAGCCTATGCTTCTTGAACCAACATCTGAATATCTAAAAGTATTTAGAGGTAATTATATGGTTAGATCGAGTGTTGTGAAACTTGTTAGATCAAGTAGTGCTCATTTTGATGCTTTTGCCACAATAGATGTGTATAGAAATGCAGCAGATGAGAATCAAAGTTCTAATTCAGGAAATTCAGATAGGAGAATTTATGCCTAAGATTAATCAACTAACGGAAAACGTTATTAATATTCCCGGAACCTCGTTTACTGACGGTGTAAGTGTTTTTGCCTATTCAAACAGTTGCAAGGACATAATTAAAATAGAAATGAAGTAGTGGCAATAATGTTGAAAAATAACAAAAAAGCGGAAGTTAATAATGAATACTGATGTAATAGATATGAGAAAAAAACACACAAAAGATTTATCTGGTTCATTATTTGGAATATTAAAAAATGAAATAAAGGAAGAGGATCCCGAAGAAATTATTAAAAACAAAGTAAGATCTAATATTTCGAATAAGGAAAAAATAAAGAGAAATAAAAAAAAGAAAAATCAAAAGATTTCTAGAAGAAAAAATCGGCCTCAAAAATAATTATAAACGGGGGTTAACTAACAAGTTCCCCCATTTATTTTTTTTCTAAAAAAAGGATAAATTATAAGGTATAATGTACTTTCTTTAAAAGGAGATTTTAAATGGATATTAATTATTATCTTAATATAGATGATGATGCTTCTATTCTTGAGGATTTTTCTTTAAATGAATCAATAGAATTCAGCAATGTATTAAATGAAAACTTCATCAAAACTGTTAAAAAATGGGGTGATGCTAAATTAGCTAGATTCATAAATTATAGATTCAATAAAATCCAGGATACTGAAAAAAGATGTAGAAATATGTTGTTACGCCATAATGTTGATATTGATTTATTAGAGAGAACTATTAAATCAGAAGCAGATGCCTCTAAACATGTCATATCAAATACAAAAGGGCTATCAATTAAAAAGATTAAAGAAATTGTTAATAAATTATTTTCAAAATTATCATCAATTCAATGGTTCGGAAAAGAAGGTGATCCTGCAGAAGTGATTCCTTTTTTAATGCTATTTGTAGTTATATTTGGACTAAAATTGTATTTAGTTGCTTTTTTGGGAGGTATATTACCTCCCGATTTTATGTTTGGATCATATTCAGCAACTATGTCTCACGCATCTAAATTTATATTGGCCGCAATATTATTTCCTATAATTGAGGAAACTGGCAAATACATAGCTGTAAAAAAAGGATTAGTCAGAAAATTTGTTGTAATATTTAATATTACTGACTTTTTAGTTATGAGCGGATTAATGTTCTTCTTAGCGGAAGTTTCTTTATTAAGAATGGTTTTCTTTAGATTTTTAGGATTTGTTACACAAGTAGGAACGACCGAATTGTTGAGACAAAATGATCAGTCGGGGCAAGGGCCAGGAACACTGGCATTTACCTATGTATTAAACTTTATTAGATATATTGCTGAGTTTTCTTTTACAGGAAACTGGTTAGCCATCACACCGTAAGAGTATATAAAATGCCAGCCCATAAAAAGATAATTAATATAAAACAAATTGATCAAAAAGTTTTAGACTTAGCAAGAAAAAAACTCTATTTCAAAGAACATCCAATTGAATTTATAGAAAACTTTGTTTATCTTCCTATTTCAGGTGAAGATGAGTTAATGAAATTATATGATCCTCAAAAAGTCATTATAAAAAGTTTCTTCCAAAATCATAACTTGATATTACTAAAATCTCGTCAAATTGGAATGAGTACATTATGTCAGGCCCTCATTACTTATATATTCACATTCTACGAAAACTGTGTTGTAGGTATCGTTAGCAGAAGCGGTGAAGAATCCACAGACTTCTGTAGAAAAGTTACTAATATGATCGAAAAATTACCGGATTGGCTTAAACCCGAATTTGATAATAAAGCTATGCAATATTTTATTTTGAAAAATGGTTGCCAATTACATACAGGTATTGTTTCCCCTGCCAATCCCGGGGCTGTATTTAGATCAAAAAGTATCACCTTTCTTATTATTGACGAAGCTGCTCATATAAGAAATATTGACGAAGCTTGGACAGGTATGGCGAGTACAATTTCTAAAGCACAGTTAGATGCCGAAAGAAATAATGTTCCATTCGGGACTGTTATTTTATCAACACCAAATAAAACCGAAGGTATTGGAAAATGGTTTTTTCAAATGTGGATATCTGCAAGAAATAAAACAAACGCATTTTGGCCGCATAGGATTCACTGGAAAGAAATACCCGCGTTTGCTAATAGTCCGGACTGGTATAATAAACAATGCGGTATTCTTAATAATGAAAAAAATAGAATATGGCAAGAGTTAGAGTTAAAGTTTGTAGGCGCAGAGGATGCCTTATTCGACGCAGAGATACAAGTTAAATTACAGAATAGTGTTATGCTACCATTAGAAAAAATGCCAATACCGGTAAGTAGAGGACGAGGAGACCTACTTAGATTTAAAGATATTAAAAGAACCCATTTTCATATTATTGGTGTTGATTCAGCTACAGCAGCGGGAGATGATAATTCGGCGGTTGAAGTAATTGAGTATGAGACAATGGAACAAGTTTTAGAATTTAATGGGAAAGTAGATCCAAAAGAGTTAACAAAAATTGTTAAATATATCTATACTCTGTGTCCACATAACATTATTGTGGTAGAAAATACTGGTGGATATGGTCAAAGTGTTATTTATGATTTATTAGATGATAATGAAGTCGAATATAATCTTTATGGTATTTATAAAGGTAAACCCGGCAGTAAAGTGTTTGTTCCTGGATTAAGCACGAATCCTCATACAAGACCATTGATACTAGATTCTCTTTATGATTACGTTACACATGACCCGGACTTAATTCATTCTGAAAAATTATCAATGGAATTATTAGGATTAGTTAGAAGAACTAATCGAGTTGAAGCGGATAAAGGATTTAATGATGATTTAGCTTTAGCATACGGGTTTTGTTGTTACATTAGAAAATATTGTCCGGATGCCCTAGGAGATGTGAGTGAAATACCAGAAGAATATTCATCTGAATATGTAAAGGAATCTTTGGCTATTACTGCTGATTTAAATGGGGATGCTCCCTTCACTAGTGTTAGAAGAACTTCTATGGAAATGGGTAGGGAAGATCCTGAATTTAGAAATCAATTGGATAAATATATAAGAGAAAAATATATGCAGGGAGAATTAATGGGCGAAATTAATATTCATGAATTATTGGGTTGTGAATTTTTTACTTAATTGATAGGATAAGAAATAATGAAAAATCAGTATATCTCGGAATTAGAATTAAATGAACTCTTTGAGTTTTTACCAAAAAACTTAGAGATTTATGGATATATTGATGATCACGCTTTATATTCCAATGATACAATAGTACAAGCATTTATGTCAGCCAGTGAAAAAAATCCTTTAACTACACCAATTAAAGAGAAAATAAGAGAAGGTATAATCAATAAAAAAATATTGATCGGTTTCTTTGAACCTGGTGTGTTTCAATTTTATAAGAGAAAAATTATAAAAAAAGTTAATAGTTGGGATTTTGATGTCTTTCGTATTGATATGATGCCAATATTTGAGGAAGATACTGCTGGACTATATTCTTCAAAACAAGATATATTAGTGGTGTTATTAGATTATTCCAAAGTTGATATTTTTGGAAAAATGATTATGAATGGCCAATCTGTTTTAACACATGAGTTATGTCATATGGCCGTTGCCAACAATAGAGAAAAGTTTTTATCTTCATATGGGAATAACTTAATTACATTTTATTCAGAATGGATCAATAATGTACTACAAATACACGAAAAAACAAATATAATAATTAAGAAGGAAAATGTTTTGGCATTAATTAGAAATTTAGTCACCAATTTAGAAGGAAAAGGAAAAACAAATATAACGCTGCAAAAAGTTGTGAATATGTGGAAAGATTGTTTTCAATCTATTTTAGGAGATGTTGAACCAACACCTTTTGTAAAAACAGTATTTACCCCATTTGAAGTATTTATTATGGATCGTCCTATAAAATCAAAAAAACAGTTGATTAATAGTGTTTATGCTATATCAAATGCTTATAAAGCAATAGGTGTACCCAATGTTTTAAACTTTTCTTCTCCCTCACAAGAGGTGTTATTTCCTTCTGAAGTTTTCTGTATTTCAAACCAGTGGAATATAGGTTCTGAGGCTTTAAGTCTTATTAACTCTATACCAATGATAAAATAGTAGGAGTATCTAGATGCTTGAGTTTGATAATAATGAATCTGATAAACAAGGTACCAGACCATCCGCGACAGGTTCGGTCTTCAATCCCACGTTTCTCGACCAATATAGAATGGAACAACGTGAGAAGAAAGAAAAAAACGCTCATAAAAATCTAGTAGCTTCTTTAAATAGTTTTTCTGAATCAGCTGAAAGACTTAGTAAAACAAAGAGGGGTGGCACAAAAACAGATAGTGGCTCAATAGCATCTGTTGAAAATGTAAGAAGTCTATATAAATCGGTTAATACGTTAACTAAATCTATGGAAAAAACCAATTTATCATTAACTAAACTTCTTACAATAATGACAGAAGATTCTACTGAAAAATATGTGGAAGAACAAAAAGCAAGAAGACAAAAAATTCAGGACGATAAAAGAAATATTAAGAAAGATAAAACTCTTGAAAAAATGTTGCAAACTTTTGAGACTTTGGAAGATAATGATCAAGAAAGATTTGAATTAGAAAAATTATCTTCCAAAAGTAAAAGAGCTAGAAAAGATTTACCTCAAAGAGATATGGATGATGCTTTAAAAAGACAAGAAATTCTTACTAAAAGTTTTACCTCTAGTATAGGCAATGCTATAAAACAATTAGAACAAGCTATTATCTTTACAGCCAAACAAACAGCCAAACCCCCTGTTTGGACCATGAAAAAAGGATATAATGCAATTGCAGAAACACAACATGCTCAATATTTTCAAGAAAATTTACAGGAAACTAAAAAAGCAGGAATGCACCAAGCTATTAATATGTTGTTTGGAGGACCTGTTTTAGGTGAATTAGCTGTTGGTGCTGGAACAACAGTTGCCAGAGGTGCCCAACGAGCATATTCTTCGTTAAAGGGTAAATACAATGAATGGAAAGATAAAAGAGAATCTAAAAAAATAATAGATACAGATTTCTTTCATACTGGGGGAAGAGTTGTTGTTAAAAGAAACAAAGGTCCTGCGAGAGATTTACAAAAAAATGAAGTTGTAGCAGTTTTGAAAGAAGGGGAGCGAGTACTGCCTGCATCAAATGATAAAAGAAATTTAGATCAAATACCTATACTCAAAACATCTGATGCTGTTAGACTTGGTATTTCCAACAAAAAAATTAATTTAGCACCCGCCATATCCGCTAATTTACCTATAACATTAGTAACAAAAAGATCTTTCTTTAACGAATTTGGCAAAACA
>Ga0116172_10004963_pt1 | contig 10687 bp, 13 predicted proteins | sample AD_UKC083_MetaG_FD_89799 | JGI IMG/M metagenome (GOLD analysis project Ga0116172, IMG submission 89799) | Active sludge microbial communities of municipal wastewater-treating anaerobic digesters from USA - AD_UKC083_MetaG | ecosystem: Engineered > Bioreactor > Anaerobic > Digestate | place: USA...
AGTGAAACGTTCCCAGCGAGTGGCCGGCGGTGGAAGGGCCATATCGGGAAGCTGGAAGAATGGACTCGCGAGGGCGATCCGAAAGTGCGCAGGCACGATTAGGCGTCGACGGGAGGCCGGCCCGTTACAAAGCGGACATGCGTCATGCGCGCATGAGCAAGGGGGCTCTTTCGAGCCAATTTGGGTGGTACCGCAGGATGCCAGTCTTGTCCCATTTAGGGATGAGGCTGTTTTTATTTTGAACGGAGGCAGTTTGGGATGTGCAATTGCGGCAGGCGATGGCGACCGTGAAGCATCGGCAACGTCAGAATCCGATTTTCGTCAAGGGGTGGGTATTATGAGAAGGACAGCTCTTATTATCGTTGCGTTGGCTTCGGTCATGCTATTCGCCTCCGGTTGCGGGGGAAAGGTCCCGACCATCGGCATATCGCAGTATGGTGAACACGCTTCACTGGACAACTGCCGCAAGGGTTTCCTCCAGGGGCTGACAGATGCGGGGCTTGTGGAGGACAAGGATTACAAAGTTGATTACCAGAACGCAGGTTTCGACAACGCCGTTGCGACGCAGATTGCCCAGAACTTCTCAAGCAAGGGCGTGGCCCTTATGTGCGCAATCGCAACGCCTTCAGCGACCGCATGCTTCGCTGCGGCTGAAGACAAGGACATCCCGGTCGTATTCACGGCGATAACAGACCCTGTGAAGGCCAAGCTCGACAAAGGCAACGTCACAGGCACCAGCGACAAGCTCCCGGTGGAAGCCCAGCTGGATCTGATCAGGCGCCTTCAGCCCGATGCCGATACGATCGGCATCATCTATACGCTAAGCGAGCCGAACTCCGTATCCTCCATCGCGGAATACCAGGCCAAGGCAGCCGCCTTCGGCTTCGCAATCGAGGCGATAGGCGTAACCCAGCAGTCGGAGGTGAGCCTTGCCACCGATGCCATGATTGCAAAAGGCGTAGACTGCCTATCAAACCTCACCGACAACAACGTCGTGTGTGTGCTGCCCTCAGTCCTTGAAAAGACCAGGGAAGCCGGCATACCGGTATATGGGAGCGAAGTCGAGCAGGTGAAGATCGGATGCGTGGCGGCTGCAGGCATCGACTACTTCGAGCTCGGAAGGCAGACAGGGGCGATAGCCGCAAGGATATTGAAGAAGGAGGCTAAAGCCTCTGAGATCCCCTATGAGACGATAAGCGAGTACGGCATCTACATCAACTCCGCAGCCCTTGCAGAGTTTGCAATGGAAATCCCTCCGGACATGTCGGATAAGGCCATAGAAGCCGGCAACTGATAGGTCTGCAACAATGCCGAGGCGCAGGCGGCAGCCTGCGCCTGACGATTATACAGGCAAGGATGATTTGGATGAGCGTTTTCTTCGACCTGGCCATAGGCACCCTTACGCAGGGCCTGATCTACGCCCTTCTGTCTTACGGGGTGTATATAACGTACAAGATACTGGATTTCCCCGACCTTACGGTGGACGGGAGCTTCCCTCTGGGCGCTGCCGTGACTGCCGTCCTGTTGACCCATGGGTTCGACCCCTACCTGACGTTGCCCGTCGCGCTTGCCATAGGGGCGACTGCAGGCCTGATAACTGGGCTCATCCACGTCAAGCTGGGCGTGAGAGACCTTCTTGCGGGGATAGTAACGATGACGGCGCTCTTCTCGATCAACCTCCAGATAGCTGGATCGAACCTGATCGTGGAAAGGGCGGTGGACACTATTTTCACAGCAAGGCCCACGATGGCTGTCATCGGGGCCCTTCCCCTGATCTACAGGAAGCTGATAATCTCCCTGGTGATGGCCGTCGTATTCAAGCTGCTCCTTGATTCTTATCTCAAGACCAAGAACGGCCTGCTTTTAAGGGCTGTCGGCGACAACAGCCTGCTTGTGACCACCCTTGCGGAGGACAAGGGAAGGCTCAAGATCATAGGGCTTGTGATATCGAACGCGCTGGCGGCCCTCGCCGGCGCGGTGGTCTGCCACGAACAGCGCTCGTTTTCGAGCACCATGGGCACCGGCCAGGTGGTTTTCGGCCTTGCCACCGTCATAATAGGCATTACCCTTTTCAAAAAGCTCGGCTTCGTCAAGGGGACGACTGCAGTGATGATAGGTAGCATTCTCTACAAGGCGAGCATCCAGGTGGCAATCAGCCTGGGCCTTCCGGCAAACCTGCTTAAGTTCGTGACAGCTGCTTTGTTCCTCATGATCCTTGTCGTCGGCAGCAGGCAGAAAGGCGGGCTGAAGGATGCTTGAGCTCATAAACATAAGCAAGACATACAACCCGGGCACTGTCAACGAGATGTGCCTGTTCGAGGGCTTCAACCTGGATGTTCCTGACGGGGAATTCGTTTCCATAGTCGGCAGCAACGGAAGCGGCAAGACTTCGCTGCTCAATATAATATGCGGCAGCATACCCATCGACACGGGCGATGTGCGCATAGGCGGCAACAGCATCAAGAAGCTGAAGGACTTCCAGCGCTACAGGAGGATCGGCAGGGTCTACCAGAACCCTGCCATGGGGACTAGCCCTGACCTAACTCTCCTTGAGAACATGTCGCTTGCCGATAACAAAGGCAGGACATTCGGCCTCAGCGCAGGCATTAACAGGTCCAGGGTGGCTTTCTACAGGGAACAGCTGGCGATTTTGGGATTAGGTCTGGAGGACAAGCTCCATGAGAAGGTAGGTTCCCTGTCAGGCGGTCAAAGGCAGGCGGCCGCCATGGTCATGTCGACGCTGACGCCGGTCGATTTCCTCATATTGGACGAGCATACGGCCGCATTGGATCCAAAGGCCGCTGAGACGGTCATGGAGCTGACGGACAGGATCGTAAAGGAGAAGAAGCTGACCGCCATGATGGTCACCCATAACCTCAGATATGCGGTAGAGTACGGCAACAGGCTCATAATGATGGACAAGGGGCGTATCGTACTGGAAAAATCAGGCGCCGAAAAGGCGGACCTTAAGGTCGACGATGTGCTCAAGGTCTTCACGGATATAAGCATAGAATGTGGGAACTGACAATTCGTTCTAATGCTTTTCCAGTAGCTGACCATGCCTTATCGGCGAAATAAGCGTGCCTGGCATCTCTACCGGCACGCTTCCTGGCAGTTATAAATCGGCAGCATTCCAATCATCCATAAAGCATCTTTGTAACTTTATCGATTGCAGAAGCGGTCATATAAGGGTCCTGGAACCCCAGTATTCGACCTGGAAATCCCTCACCCATAGCGATGAACCAGGTGTTAGCGCATATATCGATATGCAGGACCACCTGCTCCTGTACTTCGACAGCGTCCTGGAGAATACGGATACCGTATTGAGCTCGGCCGACAGCGTGTTGCCTTTCTTCATGATCTTGACCGTGTTCGTCCCATGGAGGTCCAGGTTCTGGACGGCGCCGTTGAAGAGCACGTTATTGTCTCCTCCTCCTCTTTCTGAAGCCATGAACCCGGTCCAATCGTCGGAACCCGGCTGGATACTGACCATTGCGAAGTCGTCGGGCATGCTGTCTATCAAGAAAGGCCCCAGAGACAGGACGAATACCATCACGGTCTCTTCAGAGCCCAGGTCCACGGCGAATCTGCACGTCACCGTGAAATCGCCGCTGTAGCTGTGAGGGGCGTTGACCAGGGACCCGTTCAGAACTATGCCATATGAACCGAAGCTGTACGGCCCGGGGTTCATCATCCCCCACGTGCCCTCATCGTTGCTCAGGTCGCCCTCATCCTCAAAGCTGAAGTAGTAGACCTTGGGCTCGCAGCCAGCTTGAAGCACCGCAAGGGCCAGCATGGCTGCAATCAGGATCTGACGTGCCGCCTTCACCGCATTCACCCCCCCTAAAATGCTTCATATCTTGTATTATATAAATCTTCCGCAACTCTTTTAGGAAAGCAGAACCTCCCGCCTTGCCGCGGGAGGTGGGCTCGTTCCATATGGTCATGACGGCGTCAGTCAGAGCATCTCCATGTATCCATCGTAGAAGTCTGCGCCCACGTGCGTCGCGTCGCAGAACGGCTTGTTCCTGGACTTGCCGCACCTGCATAGCATCACCCTGCTGCGGCGCTCGTACAAGTGCCCGTCAGCGCCCTCTATCTGTATGTATCCCTTGACGTATATGCCGCAGCTGCAGTCCCTCTCCGGGTCCTGCACGATGACGATCCCCGGTTCAAGGTCGGGCTCTATCAATCTGCCGCTCCTGTCCGCTGCGGTCAACCTGCCTGCAGGGCATTCGTTTGCTGCGATTATCGCCTCCCGCCTGTTGTGCTCGTCGTCCGATGCCATGGTAAGCTCCCATGCAGTTCCGCCTTCCCTGTGGCAGAACCTGGCGAAAGCGCACCTCCTGTCGTCGAGCAGGCGCATACCTGGGCCCGAATACACCCCGGCCCTTTCTATGTAGCTTTCCCTGGAGGCCGTCTCCTCGCCCTTGAAATCGCACCCTACGTGGGAACCGTCGCAGAACGGCGCGCTTTCCGACGTACCGCAACGGCATAGCGAGTAGCTGGACGACTGGGGCAGCTTCCTGCCCTCCTTGAACTCATAGCCTTCGCCTTTCGGGATTATCAGCATCTCGGCTAGCGGCACACTGCCCGTTACGATATAGGGGCCGTCCTTCTGTATCTTGATCCTCATGTTGCTTGCCTTGTCATCCATGCGGCTTCTCCCATCGATGGGCTGTCGGCACCCACTGCCTGTTGCCCAAGATTCCATCGGCATTTGCGGTCTTGTTCCTATTCTAATACTTCCAGCTCTACTTCCACATTGCCCTTTATGGCCTTTGAATAAGGACATACGGTGTGTGCCAGCTCTATGTACTTCTTCGCTTCTTCGCGGCTTAACCCCTTGACCGAAGCCCGCATCTTCACGCCGATCCTGAAGCCGTTGTCCTCAGGATCCTCATAAAGCGTCACTGTGGCAGTCACAGTGCTTGATTCGTATCTGACTCCGTTCAGCCTCAATACCCTTCCCAGCGCGCCGTTGAAGCATGAGCTGTAACCGGCTGCAAAGAGCTGCTCCGGGTTCGTCCCGGGCAAACCCTTCTCCTTCTGCTCCGCTGGCCTTACTATGTCCAGCGCCAGATTCCCGTCGTCTGAAACGGCCCTCCCGCTCCTGCCGCCCGTATTAGTCACCGTGCTTTCATATAGTACCTTCATGCCCCACCCTCCTTGCTTATTACCCGAAGAACCTCTTTGAGTCGAATTTCATGCATGGCAGGTCGTTCTCCCCCGAAGCTACTACCTCTCCGATGAACAGCCTGCCGTCGCCTATGTCTATCACTTGTCTCAGCTGGCAGTCCATGTAGGCCGCCGCGCCTTTGATTATCTGGGACCCCGTGACCATGAATTCCAGCTCCACGTCCTTCAGACGTTCTGTGTGCCTGCCGCTGCCGAAACCGCACTTCATCGCAAGGTCGAAATGCTTATCAGACAGCACGTTCACGGAGAATGCCTTGGACTTCTCTATCATCTCGGATGTATAGTGGCTCGCATCTATGCATACCGATACCATCGGAGGGCTTTCAGACACCTGGCTCACCCAGGCCGCGGTCATCCCGTTGAGCCTTCCGTCCGCGTTCGCACCTATGATGTAGACCCCGTAGCTGAGCTTCCTCACCTTTTTCTCCGTATCATGCGCCATCGGAACACCTCCCGCATCCGTTTCGCCGCATCAAACCTGCCGACTATGCTAAGCGAGCCCGAACTCCTCTTTGTACGCTTCATAGTCCGGAACGCTGAACAACACCAGCACCGCTTCTTTTATACGGTCCGCCTCGTATCCTGTCAGGACCCTCTTTACAATCCTCGCGGACTCTCCTATAGGGCAGCCATAGGCGCCCGTTGATATCGCAGGGAAGGCGACTGTGCTGCATCCTTCCTGTTCAGCCATGTCCAATGAGTTCCTGTAGCAGTCCTCGAGCAGTCCTATGCCCTCCGTCGGACACTTAGGGCCCACCGTGTGGATAATGATCCTGCACGGCAGCCTGTACCCGTCTGTCTTCACGGCCTTCCCCGTCGGCAGGCCGTCAGGATACAATGTGCGTCTTATCTCTTTGCATTCTTCGAGCAGCCCAGGCCCTGCAGCCCTGTGTATGGCGCCGTCCACCCCGCCTCCGCCCATCAGGGTGGAGTTGGCGGCGTTGACTATGGCATCGGCCCGCACCTTGGTTATGTCGCCCAGGACGATGCTGATCTTCAATCCTTGCACCCCCTTTCAACGCCCTTGCGGGCGGCTGACGGCCTTGCCTAATCAAGAATTCTTCACTGTCCAGATTATATCCTCCCTTGCGGCCCAGACGGCCGACAAATGAAAAGCCCTCCTTTTCAGGAGGGCCGACGACGTTCCAACGATTCAAGCTGCGATAACTAGCTGAAATGCTTGCCGCCTATGTCCTGCCAGGATGTCTTATGCGGCCTTCTTCGATGAAACGTAGTCTGCAATGTCGCTGACCTTATGGAAGCCAGCGGTCGCCTCGTCCGGGATCTTTACTCCATAGCGGTCCTCGATGCTCATCAGGATCTCGACCATGTCAAGGGAGTCCACCTTGAGCTCCCCTGTTATCGACGAGCTGTCCTTTATATCGTTTACGTCGATTCCCAGCTTGTCGGCCAATATGCCCTTTATTTCCTCTATAACCATTCCATTCCCCTCACTTTCCGATCGCAAACGTAATATCAGCCTCAGCGGCCGTCTGTCCTTCGAACGTCGCCCTGCCTGCCGCCTTGGCGAAAGACCCTGAAATCCTCGTAATAGTCGTCTCCAGCGTCAATGTACCTTCCGGGACCACCTTCCTTCTGAACCTCGCCTTTTCGATTGCAGCCAGGAAGCCTAGCCTGCCTGAGAACTCGGCCATGCTCAGCAACGCATAGCCCCCTGCCTGCGCCATTGCCTCTATGATCAACACGCCGGGCATCACAGGGCTGCCCGGGAAGTGACCTCTGAAGAAATCCTCCTCGCCCGTGATGTCCAGCTCGCATACCGCCCTCGCCCCGGGTTCGCATTCCAGCACCCTGCTTATAAGAAGGAACGGCTCCCTGTGGGGCAGCACCGACATCACGTCGGGGAAAGCCTTCTTCGTGTCCTGCATTTCCTACCTCTCCCCCGCTGCAAAGGCCTTGTCGGCCTTCCTGATGAGCAGGCACGCGTTGTGCCCGCCGAAGCCCAGCGAATTGCTTATCGCGGCGTCCACCCTGCAAGCCCTGCCCTTGTTGGGCACATAGTCCAGGTCGCACTCAGGGTCGGGCTCGAGGTAGTTTATCGTGGGCGGCATGTAGTCCCTCTGGACTGCAAGGGCCGTTATAGCCGCCTCGATTGCACCCGCCGCGCCGAGCAGGTGCCCTGTCATGGACTTGGTCGAGCTTACCGCCAGCTTCCCGGCATGGTCGCCGAAGGCCCTCTTTATGGCCGCCGTCTCATATTTGTCGTTCAAAGGGGTGCTGGTGCCGTGGGCGTTTACGTAATCTATGTCCGACGCGAAAAGCCCGGCATCGGCAACTGCTTGAAGCATAGCCTCCGCCGCACCCCTGCCTTCAGGGTCAGGGCTGGTTATGTGGTACGCATCGTCCGTTGCGCCATAGCCGGCCAGCTCCGCGTAGATCCTGGCTCCCCTTGCGACCGCCCTGTCCATGCGCTCGAGGACCAACAGCGCCGCCCCCTCTCCCATCACAAAGCCGCTCCTCCTCCTGTCGAAAGGGGTGCTGGCGGCGTCCGGGTCTGCGGCGGAAGAAAGCGCCGTCATGTTCCAGAAGCCTGCCATCGAAGTCCTGGAAAGGGGAGCCTCAGTCCCGCCCGCCAGGGCCATGTCGAGGTAGCCGTGCCTGATTGCCCTCATGGCCTCTCCAAGCGAGTTCGCCCCGGACGCGCACGCGGTCACTATGCTCATGCTCGCCCCTCTGAAACCAAGCCTTGCCGATATGTTGCCGGCTGCCATGTTGCCTATCAGCATCGGTATGAACAGCGCGGAGACCCTGCCAGGCCCCTTCTCCATCATCTTCCTGTGCTCTTCTTCCAGCGTCGTTATTCCGCCGATTCCGCTTCCGACATATACGCCGCACTTCGTAGGGTCATAAGTGCCGTCCGGGATCCCGGCGTCGCGCATCGCTGTAACTGATGCCGCCACGGCGAACTGGGTGAAGCGGTCCATCCTCCTTGCGTCGCGGCGCTCGAAGTAATCGCCGGGTTCGAAATTCTTCACCTGGGCTGCGATATCTGTACCCACGCCCTCTACATCGACGCCCTCTATCCTGGATATGCCGTTTCTGCCTTCCTGCATCGACTTGAAGATCGTTTCTGCGTCGTTTCCTATGGGCGTAATCGCCCCTATGCCTGTTATCGCAACGCGGTTCATGTAAACCTCCTAGAAGACCAGTCCGCCGTCTATCGAAATCACCTGGCCAGTAATGTATGAAGAATCGTCAGAACAGAGGAAAGCGACCAGCTTAGCCACTTCAGAAGGTGTCCCAAACCTGCCCAATGTTATGGCTTCCCTCGCCTTGCCCGCCAGAGCTTCGGGGATCTTCCCCGTCATTTCCGTCTCGATGAAGCCCGGAGCTACCGCGTTCACCCTGATGCCCCTTGAGCCCAGCTCTTTAGCTGCCGTAAGCGTCAACCCCAGCATGCCGGCCTTGGAGGAAGCGTAGTTGGCCTGCCCTGCGTTGCCCTTCAATCCGGCTACCGAGGAGATGTTCACGATGCATCCGGCCCTTGCCCTCATCATTTGGGGCGCTACCGCCTTAGTCATGTAGAATGCCGAGCCCAGGTTGTTCTTCACGACCTCATCGAATGAGTCCGGGCTCATCCTCATGAGCAGGCCGTCCTTCGTCATGCCGGCGTTGTTCACGAGCACATCTACAGAGCCGAAGGCCTCGATCACGGACTTGACCAGCTCCTCGCATTGCCCGGGGTCGGATACGTCGGCCCTGAATATCCTGATATCAGGCAATGATTCCTTGCCATTCCCGCAGGATCCAAGAACCTCTGCCCTCGCCTGTTCGGCGGCAGCCAGGTCGGACCTGTAATTCATGGCCACGTTCATGCCGGATAGGGCGAGCTGCTTTGCGATGGCCAGCCCGATGCCCTTAGACGCCCCTGTCACTATAGCTGTCTTCAAGAACCTGACCTCCCGGAAAATCACTTTCAAGCATTCGCCGCTTCCCAAATCAGCTGAGCGATATCCATCCGCTTACATACTTGGACCGCTGTTCGAGGGTACTTGCGGCCGCTTCCACCATCTCTGCTATTATCTGCCTGCAAGTAGCCTCTTTCTTAACGAGCCCGGCAACCTGGCCCGCCATGAATGTCCCGCCTTGCAGGTCGCCCTCCTTGACCGCTCGCCTCAAAGATCCCGCCGCCAGCTCCTCCAGCTGGTCTGCCGTCGCGCCCTCCTTCTCCATTTCGGAGAACTGCCTCGTAAACGGAGTCTTAAGGGACCTCACCGGCCTTCCGACGCTCCTGCCCGTGACTACTGTGTCCGTATCGCCCGAAGCCAGCACCTTCGCCTTGTAGTCCGCATGTATCGAGCATTCAGAGGCCACCAGGAAGGCGGTGCCGCACTGCACCCCTTCGGCGCCCAGGCACAAAGCTGCCGCCATTCCCCTGCCGTCGGCTATGCCTCCCGCCGCGATGACCGGGATGGAGAGCGCGTCCACGACCTGGGGCACGAGGGACATCGTGGTGCTCTCGCCTATGTGCCCGCCGGATTCCGTGCCCTCGGCAATCACCGCATCGGCCCCCATGCGCTCCATGCGCCTCGCTATGGCCACTGATGGGATAACGGGTATCACTACAGCACCCGCAGCCTTCCAGCCTTCCATGAACTTCCCCGGGCTTCCGGCTCCCGTCGTTACCACTGGCACCTTCTCTTCTGCGACCAGCTTCGCGATGTCGTCTGCGAATGGGCTCATGAGCATTATGTTGAGGCCGAACGGCTTGTCGGTGAGCTCCTTCGCCTTCCTTATCTCCGCCCTTATGGCATCAGCAGGAGCCGCGCCTCCTGCAATTATCCCAAGACCTCCGGCTTCGGAGACGGCGGCTGCAAGCCCCGCGTCGGCTACCCATGCCATACCGCCCTGAAGCACTGGATGTTCGATATTGAGTAATTTCGTCACCCTTGTGACCAAGTTATCCCTCCTACCACTTGATGAGCGCGGACCCGTATGTGAGCCCAGCCCCGAAGCCTACCGTAAGCACCATATCCCCTTTTTTGATCCTGCCTTCCCTGTTCAGCTCGTCAAGGCCGATGGGGATGCTGGCGCTCGAAGTATTCCCGTATCTGTCCAGCGTGATGAGCACCTTGGCGGGGTCCAGCCCGTACTTGTCTATCACGGATTCGATGATCCTGGCGTTCGCCTGATGTGGGATTATATGGTCGACTTCGGCGATGTCCCTGCCGCATGATGCCAGCACCTTATCTATCGCGTCGGGCATTGCCTTGACCGCGAATTTATAGACTTCCTTGCCGTCCATGGCGATGAAGCGGTCCTGCCTTGAATCGAGTATGTCGGGGCCGGCTTTTAAACAATACGGGTTCTCCACTTGGAGCGCCTTGGATGTTAGCATTGAGGCTCCCCTTCCGTCTGCGGCGATGCAGGTGCCCAGGATGCCTTCTTCAGCAGTTGCCGTTATCACAACGGCGCCTGCTCCGTCTCCGAAGAGGACGCAGGTATTTCTGTCCGTGAAGTCCGTGAT
>Ga0116172_10004967_pt1 | contig 10678 bp, 10 predicted proteins | sample AD_UKC083_MetaG_FD_89799 | JGI IMG/M metagenome (GOLD analysis project Ga0116172, IMG submission 89799) | Active sludge microbial communities of municipal wastewater-treating anaerobic digesters from USA - AD_UKC083_MetaG | ecosystem: Engineered > Bioreactor > Anaerobic > Digestate | place: USA...
ATCGTGTGCGTGTTCTTGGGGAGTTTCCTTCTGGTTCTCTTAACTCTGTAATATCTATAGAGAGCATAGAGAGTGCATTTAACAATGAGAAGTACGAAGAGGTGCCAGGTGAAGTTTCTTTCGGAGTAGATGTGGCGAGATACGGTGACGACGAGACTGTAGTCGCTATCGTTAATGGAAATGTAGTTGTTGATATAGCAAGGTATAGGAATCTTGATAGTGTTGAGATCGCAGAGGAATTGGAGAGATTGTATTATATATATACTCCTTCAAAAATAAAGATTGAGCTTTCTGGAGTTGGGGCAGGAGTGTTTGATTTGATTAAGAGGAAGAATATAAAGTGTAAGAAGATAGCTTTTATACCTCAAGCTGAGCCATACAGTAAAGAGTTTGCAGATTCTATGACTGAAGCTTGGTTTAACCTAAGAGAGCTATTTAAGATAAATATTTTAGGAAAGTCTGGTATAGTTATGAAAGAAGACCTTGATGCTTTGGAACAGCTTGCAAGTAGATCATATACAATACTGCCAAATGGCAAGTTTAAGCTTGAGGATAAGGCTTCGCATAAGAAGAAGAATAACGGAATATCTCCGGATATAGGCGATGCTCTGTCTATAGCCTTCTATGAGGGTAAGACAGGAAAGTTAAGGGATACTTTGAAGGCAAACAACTTCGTTCTAAGAGGTGATAATAAATGGCAAGACTTTCCACGCATCAAGTGGTAGGAACTTCTGTTTTTTCGAGTGGCACTGTTGAGGCATTTTCTGGTAGCGGAGACATAAGTTTTGAGAAGTTGAAACTTTTGCACGGAGACAATGATATAGAGAGGTTTGTGACTCTTAAAGCTCAGCTTCAAGCCAGTATGGTTAATGGGTATAAGCATCCGAATAAAGAGATAGAGAAGTTTGTGTGGGATTGTCTCAATTCGGCAGAAGGAAGCTTTTTTAGTGTCTTGAGTGATGCTATTATTGACTGTATCGTTTATGGGCATCACTTGTCTGAGATAGTGTGGAAGTATAAGAACAAGAGATATATGATAAAAAGGTTTGTCTATATAAAGCCTGAGCATAGGGTTCTTGCATTAAATAAAGAAAGGGATATTATAGGGTTGCATTTACTCGGATCAAACTATATTCCGAAGAAAAAGCTTTTATACGTGAACTATAAACCGAATTATGGTATATTCGGGAAGTCTGAAGTTGCAGCGTTGTATCCGCAGTATCTATTGTCTCGATCTGCATTGTATAACTTTGGAAGGGTTATGGAGAGAAATGGATTTCCTTTGTATGTTGGAAAGTCAGATAATACAGAGGATATGGTTAATGTTTTGAAGAATCTATACAATATATCGAGTATAGCGATTACTGAAAATGAAAGCATAGAGATGATAGAGGCTAAAACACCAGGCGAACTCTTTGAAAAGGGAATAAATTTGGCTTTAAGAGCGTATGTAAGGCATCTTGGTCTCGCAGAGCTTATGGTAAATGTTAATAACACAGGAACGTATAATTTAGGAGAAGTGCAGTATAATAGCTTTGTTGACGAACAAGAGTTTTATGCAAAGAAGTCAAGTGATGTGTTGGTTGATGCTTTTGTTAAGAATATAATAGATGTTAACTTTGGAAGCGAAGAGGGTTATGGCGAGTTTGCCATTTCAAAGGCGCCTAACATAGAAATACAGAAACAGGTTGCAACTGTTCTTCAAGAACTATATACGGCAGATAGCATAAATGACAACTTGAGATATAAATTGTTTGAACAAGCTGGATGGAGCAAAGAAGATATAGGTGAATTTGAAAAGAAAGGAGATGTTGGAGTTGAGCGTGTACCAAATACAAGCGGAAAAGTTTGAGTTCCAAGGGAATGATGTCTTTGAACATTGTGTACTTCCTGAAGGAAAATTTTACGAAAAAGACTTTTTTGGTGGAAGCTTGAAAATAGGATATACTAAGGAAAATTTATTGCAGATGGTTGACAACTTTGAAAAAGGAAGGCTTCATTTTGATCCTATAGTTTGCGAACGTCACGGCGGAGACAAGGTTGGAGAGGTTATAGGAATATCTTATAAAGATGCAGATCAGCCTGGGTTATACGCAAAAATACAGCTTGATGAAGATGGAATGTCTCTTATGCGGAAGAAGAAGTATAAGTATATGTCTTCTGAAGTGATACACAATCACGTGGATGATGAAGGAAAAGATTTGGGGTTTGCATTTATGGGAGTTGCTCTTACCAACTACCCAAGACATAAGTTTATACGTAAGTTGTTTTCAATAAAAGGAGAAGGTGATGTGATGGTTGAGCAGTTGCCAACACCTGTAAGCGAGAATTTCGAGCTTAAGTATCAAGAGCTGTCTCAGAAGTATGAAAGCGTTGTTTCTGAATTAGAGGCTACAAAGAAGATGTTGTTTGATTCTCAACTGAGTTCTTGGAAAAGTGAAAAGCTTCTTCAGGGTTTTACGCCGGCGCCTGTAGAGAAATTTTCCAAGTTTTACGGTAAAATGTCTGTTGAAGAACTCAATGAGCTTCTTGGCGATGCGCCAAAACAAGACGACATGCTCAAGCAGGTGTACCAGAAGGAAGAGTTTGTTCACGAAGAAGAGGGTCTTGCTGCAAAGGCTATAAAAGACTACAAAAGAATGATGAATAAAAATAAGGAGGCGTGATTATGGCTAAAAAGTATCCATTTCCTGTAAAGAAGTATCTGTTTTATGATCCTATAAAGGATGTAACGAAGTTGACCGTGAGAGCAAACCTTAAACACGGGTGCCTTTTAGGGAAGATCTCTTCTAATGGCAATATTGTTGCGTATAACCCGCTTGAAGACGATGGGTCTAATACCGCTATTGGTGTTTTGCTTCATGTAGATGCAGAATCTGGAGATTTGGCAGATGTCGCTCTCAGAGGCAAGTTTGGCGACAACTATGTATTTGTTGACATGAATGAAGAAGCAGAAGGAGATGGCACGGAAGATACGTTTGTTCTTCTGAGACCCGCACTTTGCCCCGAAACCTCTGTTGTAACTGTTGGCGGAGTAGTCCAAGATTACGGAGTAGACTATACTATCGAAACTACAGAAGGAACTACCAGTCTTATTTTTGCTGCAGAATCTATTCCTGCAAACTCAGCAGCTATTGCAATCTGGTATAAAGGCAAGTTTACATCTGGTGATTTCTGGAATTGCGCTCCGGAACTTATAGTCGAGACAGTCATCGGTTATCCGGCGTAAGGTGGCGTTATAAATGGCAGATTTTCAAGAATATTTAGACATTAAGAATTGGCAATATTTTACAGAGCTTGTGCGTGTGGCAAAACCCGATGTTCAGTTCCTTACAAAGACTTTGCTCGGCTCCGGAATATCTCTCGGGTCTGGAAACTCAAAGATCAGAACGAGCCCCGAAAGCTCTATTATCTATGATATTGAACACGTGGAAAGACCAGCTGCTCCTCTGAGAAGCTATTCGTCAGAGCCTATACTCGTAAGCCAGCTCTCAAACAGAGAAAGAAAGACTGCTCATATCTTTTCTATTCCTTTGAGAGACTATATTCCTATTGAACTTTTTGACAAGCAAGTGCCTGCTCCTGCTTTGAACACTCAATCGAGCACAGCTATCAAGAATGACATGTGGAAACGCGAGATTATAATGGCTCAGGAAGGCATGCTCAAGATGGTTAATAGAAGAATCGAAGAGATGCTTGGACAGATTATAGCGACAGGAAAGATCACGTATAATGATGGTACTTTTACTGTAGACCATGACTTCGAGCTTAATCCTGATTGCTTTGATCAAGTTGACACTCTTTGGAGTAACGGCTCCGCAGACCCGGTAAAAGACCTCAGAGAGATGCGTTTGAAATTTTCTAAGATGAACGCCGGAGGTCCTGCTATCATACTCGTTGGGTCTGATGTTGCTGATGCTATGGTTTACAACAAATCCATAACAGAGAAGATGAATATCCTTAGAGCCTACTACGGAAACCTCCAACCGAGGTTTATCGACGAGAAGCAGGTTGAGTACCTCATGACACTACAAGGTATTGGAGAAATATACCATTACTATGGAATGTATGATGACAATGGTACAGCCAAAAACTTCTTGGATCCGAAAAAGGTTTACTTTATCTCCGGAGACTGGTTTAGACTGTATTACGGTGCAATAGCCAACACAATGCTTGGTGGAATTACAGAAACCGACTTCTTCTCTTACGTCGAGCCAAGCATGAATAAGAAAGGTTATGACGTTGTTCTCGAAACAAAACCATTCCCTGTTCTCACTCACCCGAACTCCATCATGGCTTTTACCGTACTCTCGTAGTTGACCCGATCAGAAAAAGACCCTGTGTGCCCCCCCCTCACACAGGGTTTATTTTCAGTAGGAGGTGGCATAGTGATCTATGCGGAAGTCGAAGATATATTGTCTCATTTTAACGTATTTGCCGTTGCCCAATTAACAGACGACGAAGAGAACAAGAATGTTATATCTGGTATACTTGAGGAATGTATAACAAGCGGGTCTGACTACACGGAAGCTGTTCTTCCTACAAGATTTTTAACAAATAGAGGCATGGCAAAATATGTAACAATACAAAAAACCATTGCTTTGCTCTATAGAAGATACGGCCACGAAGAAGCTGCAAATGCAACAGAAAAGAGCCTTAACTCAGCCATTAAGGATTTTATAGATTCATCGAAAGAGTCTGGAAGAACAAAGTATGTTTACGATGTTAAATCTCATTCAGAGCAATCTCTGTTTACAGACTCGGAATGGCGGGCTTCCATGTCAGAAAGGCCATACTGATGAATGTTTCTGTTGTTTGTAATAACTTCGACGTTAACCTCGCTGACGAGTTTGATACTTTTCTCGGCCTGTTGAGAGACGCTATAAAAGAGGCTGTCTACGCTTACAACAGAGCACTTATATCTACAAAGGGGTTTGGAACTTGGTCTGGAATAAAACAGTCAACGATCGACTTCAAGGAAAAACTTGGGCTTTCAACAGACGTCCATGTTGCTACAGGGAAGCTCAAGAGTATACTAAGCTCGGAAGATATAGTAACCGAGACAAAGACTTCTGTTTGTGTTTGTATAAAAACATATTCTGATGAATCTTGGGCGTTCGACAAGGGGTCTGACGTCCTCGGAAAGCTTGAAAGCTTCGGCAGGATGTTCTTTATACGCGAGGCACTTGAAAGGTCTTTGGAACAAATAAACATACTGTAGGTGATTGAATGACTTTGTTTTCTTCCTTATATTCGCAATTTTTAGATGCTCTTGCTACACAGTTTAGTGAAGTAAAAATTTACCCTTATAACGCAGACTTAAATTCAGCGCATGTCGTAAAACCTTGCATACTCATGAGCGATATAACATTCAAGATGACTCCTTGCGCTTTTATAGACAATGTTGATATGATTTTGCAGGTTGCCTTCGCTAACACTTCAGAGAAGGCTACGACAGTAAATATACAAAAGTATGTATTGGAGCGTTTCGAAGAGTTTATGGTATACTTTCACGGCAAAGTTTTTGTTGTCAACAACTGTGAGTACAAAGGTGTTATAGGGAAAAACAGAGTTAAGAACTCAGTTAGTATAGATGGTCTTTATGCTATATCTCGAATCGACTTTGAGTACAACTTTTTTACTCAAAAATCAAAAGGAGTGTGAAAATAATGGCTGTTATTGAGAGAGCAAGGAAATATAACAGGACGTCATGGACACGCGCTTACGGAATAACCGGAACGAGTTTTGGAAAGGCTGGTACTATTCCTATTTATGAAGAATCGGGGTCTATACAAGAGAGCGATACTTCCCTTACATTTGGAACTTTTACTTACAATGCCAACCCCTCTGCCCTTACACTCGAAAGGGCTTCGATGTCAGCAAGAAAGGGAGAAAAAATATCTTACCAAAAAACAATTATCGGCGATGTACCACTCCCCACGTCTGGCACTGGTAATGCCTGTTCTGAGGATCTTAAAGTAGAATGCGATGTTTACGAGCTTAATTGGAATTTATCTGCTAATCCTACGTTCTTGTGCCAGACTTGGAGACTTGGAAACGTTACCGGTTCGAGCACTATTACCGGAACTGTTGCTTACCACGCAGAAACTCCAAGCGAAGACCACTGGAAACACTTTCCAGACAAGGCAAGCATAACTCATTCTAAGGTCGTAGAGGTAGGGCAGCAAGTAGACCCTGATTTCGGACAACTCGAATTTCAAACCGTTGAAGTTATGTGCGTTACTGGGGTGCCTTGGGCCAACTGGAAAACGGCGTAAAGAGGTATTGTTATGTCTTTGATACTGTCAAAGCGCGCCGGTAGTAAAGATATATACATGACTTTTTCTACGGCTTTTGGATCAAGATACCATAAAGTAATAAGTGTTGGTGTAGATGAGGAATCTGGCTTTGGATCACTACCATCCGGAGGTGGTTTTGCCGCTCTGCCTTTATTCGAAAGAGCGTCTGAGTCTGCCAGATACGGAGATTTCAAACGCTATTCTTACACAATGTTATCAACAGCCACTGCGACAATGCCGAGTGGTGATGGTTGGACAGTAGTTGAGTGCAAAGAAGAAACCCCCGAAGATTCATACTGCATACTCGGCGAGTACTCTTACAGCGCAGGAGCGTCTATAGAATTTAGAAAATGCGGTACTACCATTTCATACAGGTGCAGAGGCTCTGGAAGCGAATACAAAGCTGGAGCCAGTGGCGGAGCAGCACTCTCAGTTCCTGAAGTGTTCAAACAAACAGAATCCGGGAGTGTCGCCGACCCAGACTTGGGTGTTATAAATTACACAGTAACAGAAACCATTTGCAGTGTTCCAGGAAGTTGGACTGAAGTGGCAACATAGCGGCATGGCATTAAAGGGGGAGTATTTGTGTTAGTAGACTACGGGAACTATGAGTTTGAACTGAAGAAACCAAGTCCATTTAGATCAGCGATATTTGCTCCTCTCTTTATGAGATACAACGACGAAGTAAGAGGAGTCAGGTATGACATAATTGAATACCTAAGGAAGATGCTCGAGATAACGAATAAGACAAAAGAACAAGAAGAGCAGTTTTCTAAAAAGCTCGAGGAATACAATAGAGAAAAAGAAAGAGCTTTGGCTATTTTCTTTAGCAGGATAGACAAGTACATCCAAGAACTTCTTATGAAGTTTATATGTACGGATGTACTTGCTTATTGGAACTTGGATATGCCTATCAATGAAGAAAGCTTATCTAAACTGCCGCCATCAGTTTTCTTACACCTATTTGAACAAGTTGGAGTTTTTATTCTGAGTGGTGATGCAGAAGCAATAAATTTTTTGCCAAAGAGGTCGCTCGGATCTCAAAAAGACCAAACTCAAACTACCTGATACGTAGATTAAATACTTTATTTGATGGAGTTATCAGGATGGGCGACCTCTCTTTCGAGGAGATGTGCACTCTGTTAGAGTGCAAAACCTTTCTGGAGAGAGAGTTGAATAAAAATGCCTAATATAACTTACGAAGTAAGTCTCGGCGGAGATGCCTTTGAGAAGATAGACTCTCTTGTAAAGAAGTTTGACGAGCTCTCGAAGCTAAGCGTTAACTTAAATATAAACAGCATAGAATCAGCTATTTCAAAAATAGAGGAGTCCTTGTCTAAACTCCCAAAGGATATAGCTGTAAACTTCAGTTCTAACGCAGGAGATGTCTTGTCTCAAGTACAAGGCATCGTTTCTGCTTTAGAAGGCATACCAAAAGACGTGTCTATAACATTTACTTCTAACATAGATGAACTTTCTTCGAAAATAAACAATTTAGTAGCCACGCTCGGTGCTATTCAAAAGTCTGTATCTATAGGTGTATCTGCCCAACAGCCGCAAAAAGCTATATCAGCTCCTACGTTCGAAAGCGTATCAAAAAGCGAAACTTCTATAAAAGATACCAGAGACACAGCACCAGCTTTGTTTAATACTTTGGTTTCTGCTCAGAAGGTTATTAGTGAACGCAGTACAAAAGCCGCTTCTGCAATTCCTACCGTTGAGAGCCGTCCGGCAGAAAAGGTAGCAACTCAATCTATGTCCGGAGAGTTCAAACAGTTTGCGCAAGACATAGCGTCAAGAACAGCGGATGCTGTAAAAGGTAGCTTGTTTCAGGCTCCTAAGCAAAGTTACCAAGAAATAAAGACCGTTATGCAGTCTTTGCCTGAAGACATTAAATACAAACAAATAGAGGCAAACTCAGCATCACAATCTGTTGTGCAAAACAATGTCAAGAATGTATTTAATGAGCTTATAGAGGCCAATAAAGCATACGGAAGTCAAGAGGCCAAGAGCTATCCAGCAATTTATTCTGCAGCTCAAATGCTCGCATCTGGTTACCCGCAAAAGTCTGGAATACCAGAATTAGAATCCGCAATGAGCACTGTGAGAAGCACACTTGCTATAGAGGGTAAGGTTAGCAGCAAACTTTCAAAATCTCCAAAAATAGAGGCTGAATTAGGGCAACTTACTATGTTCGGTGTTAAGCCTAACGCCGCTTTGTTTCAGGAGCAGAATAGGTTAGCAGCTTCCGAACAAATGCACCCTGGCCAACTGAGTCTTATGGACTGGAGAGACCCTGTAAAAGAGTTCGTAAGCAGAGCGGCGAGCGAGTTCAAAGGCAAGAAGGGCTTTGACCCAGTTGCTGCCCTTAGATTTATCGAAAGAGAAGCAGAAGCAATCTATAAAAACGCTCCGGGCGCAAACACCTTAGACGCAATGAGCGAACAAATAACTCCTCATAACTTGTTCCTTATATCCACTGGTAAAAGTCCATTAGTTGTAGGTAATTGGGAAAGAGTCGGTAAGGCAGGAAGCGAGTGGATTAGATGGACTGGCAAGAATAAAGAGCAAGCCGAGCTTACGCAGCAAGTTCCGCAGCCTGAGCTCTCTGACACTTCAAAGGCTTTGAAGGCTATTGGAGACTCTTTTTCTGCATACTTCGATAAGGGCGAATATGAAACAAACTTGGATAATTACAGGCGAATCTTTTCAGAAAGAACAGGCGGAACACCGGTAGACAAACTAGAAACATTCGCATCCTTTAGACAAGGTAAAAGATTTATAGAGGAATCTTGGAAGGCCGCAGGAAACGAAGGGCTCACTGGTTCTCAAGCTTTCGACATAGTTACTAACCGTAAACCGTGGGATATGAATGGCCCAGAAGGAACGGCAAGAATAATACCTCGATCTGAAATATCAATTCAGAACGCTGACAAAAAAACTTCTGACGAGGTCAAAGAGCCTGTTAAGTTATACATGGATACACAGCTTTTTGCCAGAAAGCAAAATGAACTGCCGCCTTTTGTTCACACTCCTACAGAGGGGAAGATGCTTCCGATAGCGGAAGCAAAAAGCGCAGTAGGTAAGGGGTTAAAGGAATTTAACTTCCTACCACCTGTGCCGGTAGGGTCTACGTATCAAGAAGCTGTAGCAAGCGTTGTTGGTCAATTAGGAGGAAGTTTTACTTCTTTGGACGTAGAAAATACCCTTGGGGTTAATGAACTTGGTAAAAGAGAGCTATATCAAGTAGCTGCAAGTAAATATCATTTGGAAGGAAAAAAGGTAGTCAACTACCCAGAAAAAGACTTAAATCAGTACATATTGCCTGAAATTCCATTTGAAACAAAAGAGAAAGACTTTACGCATAAAATCAGCTATAAGCAACTGCTTGCTTCTGGTGCAGAACGTGCAGATGTTGAGCTCCCGAAAGTTATTGAAAAAATCTTTGGCAAAGACACACTTCCTGTGGTTGTTGGTCATGCTATCGGAACAGATTTGAGCAAAATAGCAGCGTATTCTCCAGAAAGTACAACTTCAGGTCTAAACTACGTTTCGTACGACACCTACAGAAATCTACAAAAAGCGAGAATACCGAAAAAGTTAGAAAAAATAATCTCAGAGGACTTTGGTCTTGGTAACGAAGTTGCAGCCGATACAATGCACGATGCGTCTTCAGACGCTCGATTTACTGGTCATTACTTTTCTGCAGCAGCTCCTGTTTTCTCGTTGTTTCAGGAAGGGAGAATTACTGAAAAAGAAACACAAGATATTTTGGAAATAATGCGACCAAGAATAGTCCACGCCGATCCTGAAAAAGGTGCATCTGGAGGATACACAGTTGAAACATCTCCAGAATTTCAAGCTAAATTTCTTGAGTATAGCACCAGAAAAACAAGTGATTTTCCCAGCTTTAATGGTGCAAAAGAAATAATGCCATACTACGGAATGGCTAAAGTTGGGTCTGCTAAAACAGGCGAAACAGTAGGTCTAATTGATATACCAGATATAAGCAAAATAAGAGAAACATCTGTAAATATTAGAATTGGTTTTAATGAGTTAGAAACTCTACCAAAGAATACCGAAGTGACAGCAGAAGTTAAATTGCAAAGTGAGGTTCCAGCATCCTTGCCTGAGGTAGCTCCGGCACAAGAAAAACGTCGAAGCGCAGCTCGACAAAAGCAACTTCCTATGTTTGATACTCCAGGACCAGTTGGTCGAGGTGCAGTTGTTGGAGTGGAGGAAATCAAACAAGAAAGTCCAGAAAAAAAATTTGTAGGACAAATAAAAGCGTTATCTGAAGTAAAGAGTGTTCAAGCAAAAGAACCACCAATAGAACAAATTGCAGCAATGCCGCAAAAAGCAGTTGTAGAGGCTCCCGA
>Ga0116172_10004972_pt1 | contig 10672 bp, 6 predicted proteins | sample AD_UKC083_MetaG_FD_89799 | JGI IMG/M metagenome (GOLD analysis project Ga0116172, IMG submission 89799) | Active sludge microbial communities of municipal wastewater-treating anaerobic digesters from USA - AD_UKC083_MetaG | ecosystem: Engineered > Bioreactor > Anaerobic > Digestate | place: USA...
CTCCCCATCTCCCATTTACCCATTCATAATTCCCCCATCCCCCATTCCTCCCATCCCCCCTCCTTTTTTCCCCCAGTCTCTTATTTTTTTAATACATTTGAATATTTTTATACATTCTTCGAATACTTTAGCTTACCGGGAGGTATGATATTAACTAACTGTTGTATAACCATATCAAGTAATAACTAATCTAAACTCTATGATCTATGAGAAAATGTATTAAATGCGTTACTTTCCTGGTTTTGATGAGTTGCATCATGTCAGGGCAGATTCTTAATGCTCAGCGTCTGGCCGATTTTAAGTTTAACGGCCCGGTGGATGTGACCGCAAACCAGATCCGGAACAATTTCCAGTTCAACGGATACACAAATCACTGGTGGAATGACTTCAGGACACAGACACGCTACGGAAACCTCTTTAAGATAAGCGTTCCCGATGTCGATAAGAAGATCATGCAGAACAAGGTGGATATTGCCGAAGATCTTCAGGTACCGGGTCTTTTCATGCAGGAGGGATTTCTTGCCGGCTGGCTTGATGCTTCCCCCGGGACTCTTGAGAATCCATCGCCTTCAGAGATCGAAACTGCTGTACGCGGCGGTAGTGTTCTGGCAATGATCGATCCCCAATCGGAAGCCGGAAAAATCATTATGTCGCTTTATCCCGGGAATGACTCCTGGAAGCAGACTCTTAAAAGCTATCAGTTTAATGATCCCAACCTGGTTGCAGTAGATGCATTTATTCTGGAAAACGGGAACAGCAGGCTTTTTGTGATAGCATCAGGAGACAAGGCAGCACGCGACAAAACAAAAGCGCTCATGGATAATGTCAGGGATGTCGTTGCAAAATATGACATGCATAAAGGCTGGTTTGGGGTTGAGACTCTCCTCAAGTCTGTAACCTGCGCTCCTGGTCACCCCATTGATATTATAGGCAAAGGAATGAATGAAGGCCTTGACTGGTTTGTTTTTACGGGATATATGGAATTCCTGGGCCAGGATGAATACCAGACATGGGCGGAACGGTCAGGAATGCCCATAGTACTTGATCTTGGACATTCACCAATTTACGGACTTGACAATTATTCAGGGCTGCAGGTTCAGGATATGCCCACGAAACAGAGCTGGATCGACTTCGCGAAGAAAAAGAATGGCTATGTTTTCCGTCCGGTCTGGGATCCGGCATCAGATGCCTTTCATTACGACGGGTACATTGCGAACGAAGGTGATAAATTCCAGATTGATAATAACAATGTACCTTTTGTCACCCATACGGGTGGACTGCTTGGTGGTATGGAAAACAGCATGATACTTTTCCTCGGAAAGGGAGAGAAACTGACCCGCGAAACAATGTGGAAAGCAATACTTGACAACCGCGAGGTGGCAGTGCTGGGAAAGGGCGTGATCATGGGACCAAAAGTATTCCGTACTGCAGCACAGATGCTCCTGCTCGACAGGGTCTTTATTGAGAACTACTATGGTGACAAGCTTGACCTTCAGGCTGTCATCGACGGCTACACCCTTAACCTTAATATAACCAATACAGGATCTAAGGCTGTTACCGGCAAGGTCGATGTAAAGCTTCCCGACGGCGTTGTAACTGACGGGTCACTTTCATCGTCCATTTCTGTTCCGGCCGGTGCCACCACTACCTTTAAGCTCGATATACGACCTGACGCACAGGGAATGGATAAGGCAAATCCAATTGTGGCAGGTTTGGAATGGGACGGCAAAAAGAAGTATACAATGTGCGTTCTTGAAATGCCTCCGGCTATATCGGTTCACAGGCTCCTTTACGGGCACGCACCCATAGTGAAATACCCTGTTACCATCCATAATTTTTCAAAAACAGGAACATTCCCCGTTACGGTGAAGGTTTTTGACAGGAAAAAACCTGGCAAAGCCCTCTTTTCAACCTCACAGAACGCCTTATGCCCGACAGGTTCATTCAGCACCCTTGATTTTAATCTAAAGGTGCCGGCAGGTACCTTTGATGTTGAAGTATCAGCTTTGGGCGTAACAACAACAACCCAGCTTGGCGTAGGTAAAGCCGCCGGATCGGTTCAGGCTTATCCTCTGGATCTGAATGCCGACGGCGTAATGGAATACAGGCTTGAGAACGACAGCGTTCAGGTGACTCTCCTCGCCACAGGCGCCAGGGTTATCGAGTATATCGTGAAAAGCCGGAACGACAACGTCCTCTTTAAACTATGGCCTGAAAAATCGGGAGACGACAAAAGACCAAACCGTTCATGGGGCTATTATCCTTACGGAGGTTTTGAGGACTTCCTTGGCCAGGCCAGCATGGAAACACATACGGTTTATGATGCCGAGCTTATTAAGGAAAGCGGTGACTATGTGCAGGTAAGGATGAGTACTGATTATTACGGAAATAAGCTCCAGAAAATCTTTACTCTTTACGGCAACTCACCCCTCCTTGAGGTAAGGTATGCCCTCACCTTCCAGAATCCTGAAGCAAACGTTCTCGGTCCACAGCCTATACTTGAACTTGGAAAAGTGCATGGCACGGAGGATGTATTTATCACCCCGACCATAGGAGGCAATGAGGAATTCAGGATGAGGATGGAGGACTACTATGGCAGGGCTCTGATGATCAGGGAAGGCTGGAACGCCGGATATGATACGAAGGAGGATGTGGCATTTGTAGGAGCATTCCCCGTTTCTCAGCCTATTTTCCTGCACATGTGGATGAATCACCCCAGAAACGGTGATGCTCATCACTATTATGTTGAATTCCAGCCCTGGACACCCATATATCAGAAGTCGACAATGTACTTCACATACTATCTGTGGGGAGCAGGAGGCAGCTGGGAGAAAAGCCTTGATGAGCTGAAGAAGAGAAATCTTATATCAACCCGATAAACTAAAATTATATTATGATGAAGTCATATCATTTATTATTTAAACGAGTATTTCCTGCTCTTATACTGGCGTTTGCCGTATCAGTAACGGTTTTTGCGAAGGATGCGAAGGACGAGCTGAAAATAAAAAAGGTTGAACTGGGATACCCTGTTCCGGCCATTCCTTACTATCATCTCTCGGCCGATATTGAACTGCCTTCACCTTCGATTATTGAGGTGGAAGTTGCTGTTGACGGCAAGGTGTTGAGATATACCAACCTCCATCATTCAACGGATTATATCAATCTGACGCGGCCTGCAGTGATGCACCGTCCGCCCTCGGGAGCGGGCCTCTCGCAGGATAACACAATTTACCAGAACCTGAACGTTACAGGCTGGGTGAAATGGCAGCCCGGACAGACCTACGACATAAAGATTAATGTCAGGATGAAGAAGTCGGTAAGACCTTCTCCGGCCGACAGGTTCATTACGGCTTCGGCAAAAGTGACGGCTCCCTCCGGAGCAAAGGTTTTTGACCCTGCCTGGAAGAAGTATAAATCGATCGTTCTAACGGAAACGGCAGGCATTGACAGAAAGGATGAGCCTGTTGACGTACTCCTTGCTTTCTATCCCGATGAGGTCAGGGATCTGAAAAGGGAGATCCGTGTTGCTTCCTTCGATCCTGTAACTCATGAGGTTAAGGAGGTTGTCTCACAGGTATATGATATACAGGAGTATCTTGTAGAAGATGACCTTGCTCCTGATGAAAATGGCAAGCCTACAAGAGATGTGCCTGTATGGTATCCCACAGTTACGGCAAAAGTGAGCTTCCTTGCGGATGTTCCTGCACGTGAGAGCCGCATTTACCATGTATATTATGGCAATGAGGATGCGATGGTTCAGTTTTACGAGTCAGATCTCGTCGTTCATGGTGAAGCCCCCGGCATGCGTATAGAAAATGAAAAGCTGTCAATCGCCCTTCATCCAAACTCCGGGCACCTTGACCAGATAACACTGAAGTCAAAGCCTGATTTCCCGCTTTACCACCGCAAGGAAACCAACGGAGCTATCCACTGGAATCCCGAGGTCTATACGCCTCCGCGGCCATGGACTCATACATCCGACTGGGATCCGCCTCAGAATGTTAATTTCTGGTCAGGCCCTGTCATTTCCACCAGCGAAGTTTGGGGCAATCTGCTTGAGATACCTGAGGTTGATGCATCAGTGAGATACGACTTTTTTCCCGGGAAACCTTACTTTATCAGTTCCACCGTACTCAGGATAAATGAGACGATTCATACCATTGCTGTCAGGAATGCTGAGATAGTGATCAAAAGGGAGCTTATAACCCATGCCGCATGGTACGATGTGATAAGGGATTCCGTGGTGGTTTACGACGTGGTGAAAATGCCCGAGCTTATGGACCTGCTTATGGAAGCTGATGTTCCATGGATAACATTCTACAATGAGAAGGAGGGCGTGGGCTTTGCCGGTATACAGCTGAGCTATGCTAATGCCGGGCTCGAATCGGCTCCCCGCCTGCTTAATCCCTTCTTCTATATAACGGGTGGTCCCTGGATCTACTGGGCAAGAGCCCTGTCGCTCAGCTTCCTGTCGTCAAACATGCAGCAGATGATCCCTGCCATGAAAGGGAATGTCTTCTCGGAGAAATGGGCTTACCTGGTCTATGAAACTAAAAAAGGCGCACAACCCTATGCTCCCGTTCTCGAATGGAAGGAAGCCCTTACAAATCCTCTCAGGATACAACTTGTGGAAGAGGTTGACGAGAGGGTTTCAAGAACTGTTACCGAACTCTTTGTTGAAGAAGGCCGTACCGGCTGGGAAGGCAGGGAGACCGGAAGACATCATGAGTAGCTAAAGATACGGGGCGCCTGATACAGAGCGGCCCGGATAGAATCTCCTCCGGAGGGGAAAGGGATTGTTTCCCGCACATTCCCTTCCCGGAGGATTTTTATTGGTAAGCTTCGGTGAATCTATATGGGATCTCTGAAGGTTCGTTCATGCATACATGAACTGCCCCACCTTCGTAAACGACGACTTTGGATTAACACAGCATACCGGTATCTTTGAGCTGTTGGCAATGATATATTGCTCCGAAGCTCCGAGCATGTAGTCAGCCATGCTGATATTCTTTGTCGTCATGATAAGGATAAGGTCGGCATTGATCTCCTGTGCGAAATCTATGGTTTTCTGTGCTAAATTGCCTCTTGGTATTTTGTGGATCTCGTATTCAATATTGTTCTGGATAAGATATTTTATGGCGAAATTCAGGTTTATGTTGATCCTCCGTTTCAAAGAAACATCTTTCGATACCGACTTCAGGATATGTATCTTTGAGTCGAAATATTTTCCCATGAAAATAGCCATTCCCATTTTCTCCTTGTTCTCAATCCTGAAGTCGACCGGGAAGACAATATTGTGATACCTCTCCTGGTCGGCAGGAGGATCCTGAACAACTATAAATGGCACCTTTGATTTTACTATTACTTTCAATGCCCAGCTCCCCGTGATCTTTTGCATTCCCTTCATCCCATGCGTCCCCATAACCACAAGGTTTGCTTCCTTTGAATTGACAAAATCAGCAATGTCTGTGAAAATACTACCCTTTATTAGCTGGTAGATGATAATCATGTTGTATTTTTTGCTGGCCTCGTCGGCAACACGTTTGAGCTGATGAGTGACCTCTCTTTCTTCCTTCGGTTTTATTCCGGGATTGATGATATGAAGGAGGCATACGTCATTGCTGGTCATACGGCTGATCTTAACAGCATGTGCCAGTGCGTTTTCAGCGACCAGAGTGAAATCCCATGGTACCACTATTAATTTTTTGTTCTCGTTCATAGTACTGACTGGTTTTCAGTTATGTGTTTAAAGTTATTCAAGTTTTGACATTTACCAAAACGATGAACTGCATTTAAAACCGCTCAAGAACAAAACTCTTGGTTGTCAATGAGCTGATAATGATAAAACTTCACAACCGGGAAAATATTATGAAGAAAAGTCAAAATATCTCATTTCCGGAGGATTGTACTGTAAAAACAGGCTGCAGTGAGCGATCAGCCATGATGCGACGCTGCAGCACCAGGGTTCCTTGGTTAAGGGAAATGGCTTTTCCCAGGTGATATCCTGAACTTTGGAAAGCTCTTCCTGCCCGGGAAAATGTTGCCGTAAAAGATATAGCCTGAAGAAGTCGCAGGTTGTGTGTGGTAAAATTTATTATTTTTGCATGATTTTGACCGGAAATATTTTAAATTCATGTTAAAGCGCTCAAAGGTTAAAGAACTTCTGAATTCAGCGGTTGCGGGATCGGAAGTACTGGTTAAAGGCTGGGTAAGGACCAAAAGGGAAAGCAGGAACATCGTGTTCATTGCACTGAACGACGGTTCAACGATTAACAATATTCAGATAGTTGCTGATGTGGCATCCTTTGATGAAAACCTTCTGAAGGATATCACCACAGGAGCTTCAATTGCCGTGAAAGGTAAACTTGTAGAATCGCAGGGACAGGGACAGAAGTTTGAAATAAACGCTGAAAGCATCAAAATCTATGGCAAGTGCGACGCCACTACCTACCCCCTTCAGAAGAAAGGACATTCGATGGAATTCCTCAGGGAACATGCACATTTGCGTTTCAGGACTAATACCTTCGGCGCTGTCTTCAGGATAAGGCATGCGATTGCATTTGCCATACATAAATATTTCAACGATAAGGGATTCTACTATCTCCATACTCCCATAATCACCGCCAGTGATGCTGAAGGTGCAGGGGAGATGTTCCATGTTACCACTTTCGACCTGAAAAATGTACCGCTTAATGAGGATGGGAACGTTGACTATGACAGCGATTTCTTCGCAAAGGAAACAAATCTGACAGTGTCAGGTCAGCTTGAGGGCGAACTTGGGGCACTGGCTCTGGGTGAGATATATACATTTGGTCCGACTTTCAGGGCTGAGAACTCAAATACCCCGCGTCACCTGGCGGAATTCTGGATGATAGAGCCCGAAATGGCATTTTATGATATAAAGGATAATATGGACCTTGCGGAGGATTTTGTCAAATATCTTATAAGATATGCAATCGATAACTGCAGGGACGATCTTGAATTCCTGAACAACATGATCAACAAGGGGCTCATTGAGAGACTGATGTTCGTTCTTGAGAATGAATTTGTAAGGATGACTTATACCGAGGCTGTCGCTATCCTTACTGCTTCCGGGAAGAAATGGGAATATCCTGTCAGCTGGGGCAGGGATCTTCAGGCTGAACATGAGAGATATCTTGTTGAGGAACATTTCAAAAGACCGGTGATATTGACGGATTACCCTATGGACATCAAAGCTTTTTATATGAAGCAGAATGACGATGGAAAGACAGTAAAGGCAATGGATGTTCTTTTCCCGGGAATAGGGGAGATCATCGGAGGATCGGAGCGCGAAGAGAACTATGATAAACTTTTAAAGCGTATTCAGGAACTTAAACTCCCCGAAAAGGATCTCTGGTGGTACCTCGAGACAAGATTATTTGGCACGGTGCCTCACAGCGGATTCGGCCTGGGCTTTGAAAGGATGATCCTGTTTGTAACGGGAATGGCTAATATAAGGGATGTTATACCGTTTCCGAGAACTCCCCGGAACGCGGAATTTTAGTACCTTTAATGCTTGATATTTATTAACAAGTGATGCTAAACCAGAAACTTCAGCAAAAGCTTCTCCAGAAACTATCTCCTCAGCAGATACAGATGATAAAGCTGCTCGAGGTCCCCACGCTTCAGATGGAACAGCGCATAAAGAAAGAGCTCGAGGAAAATCCTGCTCTTGAGGAGGGCCATGAAGAGGATGATGATGTTCATGATCTCCAGGAGGAAGAAGCCTTTGATGAAAATGATAAAGACCAGGAAGAATTCACTCTCGACGATTATATTGAGGACGACGATATACCCGATTACCGCCTTCAGGCAAACAATTACAGCAAGGACGATGAAAAGAGATCTGATATACCTTTTTCGGTCGGATCAACTTTCCATGAGCATCTCAAATCACAGCTCGGCCTCAGGGATCTGACCGAGGATCAGAAAGTGCTTGGCGAATATATCCTGGGCAATATTGACGAAGACGGATATCTGAGACGCGATCTTGATAATATTGTCGATGACCTTGCATTTCTTCAGAACATACAAACAACAAGGAAGGAGCTGGAAGAAGTGCTGGAGATAATTCAGGACCTCGATCCGTCGGGTGTGGGTGCGAGAAACCTCAGGGAATGCCTTTTGATCCAGCTTGCGAGGAAAGAGCGTACACAGATGCCGGTAAAACTGGCTTACACAATAATAGATCAGTATTTCGAGGAATTCTCAAAGAGGCATTACGACAAGATAACCGCTAAGCTCGGGATAACGGAAGAGGATCTGAAAGGCGCTATCGATGAGGTACTCAGGCTGAATCCCAAGCCGGGAAGCGTTTACAGCGGCTCGTATATAAAAGCTGCACAGCAGATAATCCCCGATTTTATCCTCGATCTCACGGAAGAAGGACTTGACCTTCACCTCAATTCAAGGAACCAGCCCGAACTGCGGATCAACTCCGCATACAGCGAGATGCTTCGCTCCTACGTTAAGAATAAAAGCAATAAAAAGGAGATGAAAGATGCCGTCATGTTCGTTAAACAGAAGATAGACTCGGCTAAATGGTTCATTGATGCGATAAAACAAAGGCAGAACACACTGCTTCTTACCATGAACGCAATACTTACCTACCAGGGCGAGTATTTTATCGACGGCGATGAGACGAAGCTTAAGCCGATGATTCTTAAGGATGTTGCAGAGATGACCGGATTGGATGTGTCAACGGTATCAAGAGTGGCAAACAGCAAATACATACAGACACATTTCGGGATATTGCCGCTGAAATTCTTCTTTTCGGAAGGCCTTCAGACCGACAGCGGCGAGGAGGTATCAACACGCGAAATAAAACGGATACTGCAGGATTGCATTGAAAATGAAGAAAAGCGCAGGCCTCTTACCGATGAGCGCCTCACAGAGATACTCCAGGAAAAAGGTTACCAGATAGCCAGGAGAACTGTGGCCAAATACCGCGAACAGCTGAATATCCCGGTAGCCCGCCTTAGAAGGGAAATCTGATGGATACAGAAAAAACTGAACAGATCACTATTATCCTGGCGAGAATACTGTCATTCGTCTTTCATCCCCTGTTCTGTCCGCTATACGGCCTCGCAATTATATTCACCGCCCCGACATTCCTTGAATACCTGCCGGACACTGTGAAAAAGATGCTTTTTATGACAGTCCTTGCAAACAACGTGATGATCCCCGTAGTGATGCTCCCCCTGCTCCGGAACAGGAACATTATCAGCTCTTATTATATCGACGACAGAAGCGAAAGAATTATCCCCCTGACAATGCTTTCAATGCTGTATATCATAACTTCATTTATAACTTTCCGCTTCCATGTACCGATGATAATTAAATCATTAATTTTTGCGGTGACCCTGCTTTCCATTATCGTTACCTTTATAACATTCTGGTGGAAAATTTCAATACATTCCATGGCAACAGGTTCGATTATTGCCTTGATAATCATGCTTTCAATTAAGATGCATGTCCCTCTCACATGGTACCTGGTGACAGCCGTCCTGATTGGTGGATGCATACTTTCAGCGAGGCTGCTGCTTGGATCCCATAACCCTGCGCAGGTCTGGGCCGGATTTGCAACCGGATTTTTGGGGCTGACAGCTGTTATGTTAATCTTTTAACACTGCCTGCAGGGCTTTGTCAAGAAGTTCACGGCTCTGCACAACTATATCTTCCGTCCATTTGGCATGTTTGTCTGGCAGCCTGAGACCTTTGCTCAGGTCTTTCTGCTTTATCATTGCAAACCATCCTTTTTCTGAAAGATATTCCGCGAGGTACTCCTGCTCAGTCTGACCCGGAGTAGGGATCAGCAAGGCACTGCATTTGAGGCTTATGAGCTCCATGATTGTAGTATATCCTGATCGGCAGATGATGCTGCTGCTTCCGGTTATCAGCTTCTTCATGTCAGATGCCGGCGGATGAGGAAACGATATGATATTTCCGTCCCTGAGAGGCTCAACTCCATCCTCAGGCCTGCCTTCAAGGATGACTGAAGGAAGGACGTCATTCTTCATTATCGTTGAAAGCTTTTTTCTCAGGATGCTTCTCTGTGGTTCCGGCCCCGAGAGTATTATGGTATTATGTGGATAGTGGTCAGTTCCGGCGCAGCCCTGCTTATCTTCGGTGCTGAACCTCGATAAGATGCCTGAGAACATTGTATTTCCGGGCAGCCTCACGCCGTGGCTCAGCCTTCCTGATATATTGAGGTCGCCGGGAAGATCGGGGATCAGGCAACAGGTATATTTCTTTATAATGAAGCGGTGGGCAGCTATCCCTATGCCTTCCAGCCATCTGAATCCTACAGGGAAAGGTATGCGGGGCATGTGGGTAAGGTAAACGGAGGTTATTTTCCTGCTCCACAGTCCGAAGCGGTTATCGCTGATCACTACGTCGATCCTAAGGTTTCTGATGATGCTTTTTAGTCTCTGATGCTCCCGAAATATGTGCCAGATCAGAAGGGGTGTTTTGCTAAGCATTACCAGGTATTGGGGGAGGATGGCGGAATATCCCGGCCGGAATCCGGGGAAGTGTATGCATGGAAACTCATGCAGTTCTCTTTTGAAAAAGTTTATATGGCTTGTACCTGCACCGATGGTCACATTGTGACCCATGTCATGCAATTTCCGGGCTATGGGGATCATGCGTC
>Ga0116172_10004973_pt1 | contig 10670 bp, 9 predicted proteins | sample AD_UKC083_MetaG_FD_89799 | JGI IMG/M metagenome (GOLD analysis project Ga0116172, IMG submission 89799) | Active sludge microbial communities of municipal wastewater-treating anaerobic digesters from USA - AD_UKC083_MetaG | ecosystem: Engineered > Bioreactor > Anaerobic > Digestate | place: USA...
CTTTGATAATAGAATTACAAAAAGCATGGAAAGTGGCGATACGAACGCTATAAGCGGTAGGACCAATCAGAGAAATGAGGCGTTCGCGCATGTTGAGAGCGGCATTTTCGGTAAAGGTCAGACAGAGAATATTACTGGGATTGACTTGGGTTTCTTTTAAAATTTTACCTATTCTTAGGGCAATAGTTTGGGTTTTACCGGTACCGGCACCGGCAATAACCATCACCGGACCTTCAATGGTATCCACCGCTTTTTTTTGCTGTGAATTGAGTCGTTGATACTCTTGAGAATATGAATCCCCCATTATTTGTATTTTAGCTTAAAATATAGCCATGGAGAAACCAAATGTATATTTTGATTTGGACAGAACTTTATTTGACACGGTTAAGTCAGGACAAAATTATAGAGCCGCTTTAGAGGAAATTGGAATTGGCACGGAGGAGTATGAACAAATTTACAGTAATTATAAATCTACATTAAAATCATCGACAGATTTTGATCCAAAAAAACTATTGGATTTATTGACAGAAAATTTCAATGTAAATCCAGAAAAATTGGCTCAAAGCTTTTGGAAGAAAGACAATTTTGTGTTATTTCCAGAAACAATGGAAACGTTGAAAAAATTAAGTCAGAATAATGATTTAAGATTATTTTCAGAAGGAAACAAGAAGTGGCAAGAAGGAAAAATTGAAAAAACGGAAATTGGAGAATTTTTTGATTTAGAAAAAAGTTTAATCGAAAAACGAAAGTTAAGTTCAGAGATAGTCGCAGAAATTGCCCAAGGTGCTATAGTGATTGACGATAAAAAAGAGGTAATAGAACAACTAGCCACTCAAAGACCGGATTTACATTTAGTTTGGATAAATAGAAACAATGAAGAGAAATTAACAGGTCAAAATATTCGAACGATTAGAGATTTGAGTGAATTACTTTAGTAATTTTTCAAAAATTTCTTTGGCGAGTTGGGGGTTGGCGGAGCCTTGAGAAGCTTTCATGAGTTGGCCCACCAGAAAACCGATGGCGGCGGGATTTTTTTGGTAATCCTCGACCGCTTTGGGATGAGTGTCAATAATTTCTTTGGCCAGTGTTTCCAGAGTATTTACATCTGAGACTTGAAAGAGATTTTTGTTTTTGGCATTTTCTAGAGGTTCCAGATTGTCGCGATAACTGTCAATAATTAACTCCTTGATGGCGGTGGAAGAAAGTTGATCTTGGTGTTTAAAAAGATCTTGAAAATGTGTGGGGTGAATACTGTTGACATCAATCTCCGATTTAGATTCATTAAGAAAAGTACGAATGGGACCATTAATTAAATTGGCGACAAACTTAGCAAAATCATTATCAGTCTTATGGTCCAAAGCGGTATCAAAGGCGGCAGCAAAGCCGGGATCGCGAGAAAGCAGTTGAGAGTCAGCATCCGAGAGACCCAGTTTTTGATATTGATTTAGTTTTTGGTCCGGTAACAAAGGAATGGTATCTTTAATATTTTGAATTTCTGTTGCAGAAAAGGATGTCGGGGGGATGTCAGGCTCGGGAAAATAACGATAGTCAGCGCTACCCTCTTTACTGCGTTGTAAAAAAGTTTGGTTTTTAACAGCGTCCCAACCGCGGGTAGTTTTGTTACTAGAATTTTTTTCAATTTTGTCTTGGGTAAATTTTTCGACCTGTCTTTTAATCTCGAAATTGATGGCATTCATGACACCGGTCAGGGAGGCCACATTTTTAATTTCCACTAGTGGGGTATAAAAGCGGTCATCAATACAGACATTGACTGTAGGCTCGCAACGCATACTCCCCTTTTCAATATCAGCATCGGAAACACCGATGTAACGGATAATTTGTTGGAGTTTGGTGAGATATTTTTTAGCTTCCTCAGCTGAAGTCAAATCAGGTTCAGAAACAATTTCCACCAAGGGGACTCCTGAGCGATTGAAATCTAGAAGAGTGGCCCCGTTTTCATGAATTGATTTACCGGTATCTTCTTCCATGTGAGCACGATTAATACGGATACGATGACTATCAACATCAAGGTAACCATTGATGGCAAAAGGTTTTTGAAGCTGGGTAATTTGGTAACCCTTGGCCAAATCGGGATAAAAGTAATTTTTTCTTTCAAAAAAAGAATCTTGATTGATACTGCAATTTAGAGCTAAACCTAGTTTAATACACCACTCACAGGCAGTTTTATTGGGCACAGGCAGGGCGCCGGGGAGACCAAGACAAACAGGACAGGTGTGAGTATTGGCTTTGACATGAAAGTGGTGGGCCGAACAACTGCAAAACATTTTGGATTTGGTTTTCAATTCGACATGGACCTCCAGACCGATAATGGGAGTGATTTTCATAAATTCTGTTTAATCAAATTTAGTAATTCAGGAAATTGTTTATATTTGAGATTTTTTTCTAAATTAAAGTGACCTTGGTTTTCAAAAATTATGGCAGGCACGTTTAATTTTTCTGATAAAAAGTCAGTTTGATCTTTTTTAATGTAAGGATCATCAGAAGACCAAATAATTAAAAAATTTTGGGCGTTATTTTTAATTTTTCCCCAATTAAAAGGTTCTTTAAGAAGGTTTTGACAATTATCGTTTCCATATTTACAAAATCCTGATACTGAGACAGCCATTTTTACCTTTCTTAAAATTCTATTTAAGATTCCAAAAACCATAGTGGCTCCAGAACTATGACCTATTAATAAAGTTTCGTTATTGAAATTAAAATTTTTCAAAACGGACCAATATTTATTTATGTCGGGCATATCAGAATCAGGTAAATTTGGAACCATGACTTGATAGTCCATTTTTTCTAATTCGATTTTTAGCCACTGAAACCAATTTCCTTGGGCGTTATTATTGGTGCCATGGAGAATTAAAGCATTTTTCATAGTGTAGGTTTTTGCAAATGGTAATCAGTGTGGTCTTCAAAGATTTTAGCAATTTGGTAAACAATATCTTCTCTTTTTTGAGGAGCAATAATTTGCAGGCCGATAGGAAGGTGATTTTTATCAAAAGCACAAGGGATGGAAATTCCTGGTAAACCGGCAATGCTTGAAGGTTCGACCAACATATCTTGAATCTCACCAAACATGGCTTGGCCTTCGGAGGCACCAACTTTGAGAGCAGTAGTGGGAGAAACTGGACCGATGAAAGCATCAACTTTTTGAAATTGTTTATCAAAGTCTTGACAGATAAGAGTCCGGACTTTTTGGGCCTTGGTGTAATAAGCGTCGTAATAACCAGAAGAAAGTGAATAGGTACCTAGCATAATTCTTCTTTTGGCTTCTTCGCCAAAAAAAGAACGATCGTGACCATAGCGAATACCATCAAAACGAGCCAAGTTACTGGAAACTTCGGAACGCTGAAGAATGGTATAGACCGCAATAGAATATTTGGGATCCAAAACGTCGGAAAGTTCAATAATTTCTGCCCCTAATTTTTTAAAGATGTCGACAGCTTTTAAAATAGCCTCTTTAACCTCAGGTTGAATTTGAGGAGGAAAATAACAGAGGGGTAAACCGAGCTTTAGCCCTTTAAGATTACTAAGAGGGGCAGGTTTTTTCCAAGGAGCTTCGTCAATAGAGGTGGCATCATAAGGATCGTGACCAGACATAATTTCTAGCAAATCAGCGGCATCATCGACTGTTTTAGCGATAGGACCGGGAGAATCAGTACTGGATTTCATGGCGATAACACCGTAACGAGAAACTCGACCGTAACTGGGTTTGAAGCCGACAACACCACACCAAGAAGAGGGTTGACGAATGGAACCGGCAGTTTCGGAACCGGTAGCAATGATAGCTTCATGAGCAGCGATGGCAGCAGCTGAGCCACCACTGGAACCACCGGGGAGATGATTTTTATTCCAAGGATTTTTGGTAGTACCAAAATCAGAGGTTTCGGTGCTGGAACCGTGAGCCCAGGCATCTAGATTAGTTTTACCGATAATAATGGCACCAGCAGCTTTAATTTTTTTAATGGTAGTGGCATCATATTGAGGAAGATAATTGTCTAACAGTTTGGAGGAGGCAGTGGTTAGTTGATTTTTGGTTAAAAAATTATCTTTGATAGCAATGGGAATTCCGCCTAAAGGAAGGGAAATATCGACTGATTCGGCTGCTTTGAGAGCTTCTTTTTCAAAGGTGCTGACAAAAGCATTAATATCCTGATCGTGTTTCTTGATTTGAGCAAAACAGGCAGTAACTAAATCTTTGGCAGAAAATTTTTTATCCTTAAGACCTTGACGGGCTTGTTGTAAATTTAACTCGTTTAAGTTCATTTTTTAATGGTAGCTTTAGTCTTAAAATAACCTTGATGAGATTGTGGAGCTTGAGATAAGGCGCTGTCTTGACTTAAAGACTCGCCAACTTCGTCAGAACGAAAAACATTTTTTTTATGATTAACCTGAAAAGTAGGAGTAACATTTTGAGTATCTAACTCATTGAGGACCTCAATGTACTCGGCTGTTTGGGAAAGTTGGTCTTTAATAAAATTTTCCTCAGGTTTAATCTCTAGGTTCGAAAGTTGGACAATATGGGTAAAATCTTGATCACTAATAACTTTAGACATGGCTTATTTTATCGTAAAATGCGGGCTTTGAGGCGGAGTAGTTTCCAGCGAACTTTATCAACTAAGTTATAAAGTCTATAAAGTTTGTCATTGAGAACATAATCAAAACTACCGACATATTGGACCAGATTACCACCATAACCTTGTTTGAAACGATGAAAACCGAAGCCGGTTTGTGAGGCGTTAGCATCGGGACCAAGACAACCCCACAAGTCAAACTGTTTAAGACCTAAACTTTTCCCATATTTAGCAACTTCCCACATTAATAAGTTGGGAGCCATAACTTCTCGATGGAGATCAAGAGAAGCACCATAAGGGTAATAAAGAGTGTCGTCCCATTTGAAAATCATAAAAGCGGCCAAAACTTGATTTTGATATTTGGCTAAGAAAATTTCAGCCATACCCATAGGTTTGAGAATAGACCAGAGGGTGCGATGATAAGCTTGAGAGTGAAGATAAAAACCTTGGCGTTTGGTAGTATCAAATAAGAGTTTGAGATAAATTTCAAAATCAGCGTCCTCGGTAGAGTGAGAAATTTGAACACCGTGACGATTGGCGAGACGAATGTTGTAGCGAGTTTTCGGTGACATAGCCGCTAAAAGTTCGTCTTCACTTTGGCGTAAATCCAGAAGGAAAGTATGGGGATAAAAAGTGACTTTAGGAGAAGAAAAAAGATGGGGATAATTGACAATAGAGGCTTTGTTTTTAATCAATTGATAACGATTGTCATAAACTTTTTCAACATCATTGGGTTCAAATTTAACGAAAATAGCATTTTCTTTTTGAGCTAGTTTTTTAACATTTTCAATCATGTCTTTGTCGATGGCGGGCCCACGTAAAATAGTGCCAATGGAAAAATTACTTTTAGGAAGATTATGAAAAGTGAGAGTGTAGCCGGAAATTAATTTTTGTCGATCAAACACACCTAAACGGTAAACTTTATGACCCTGGCTGATCTGAAAATCACCCCATTCCCAAGTTTGGACAGGATGATTAACAACTCGATTGTAAGCCTCTTTTTCTTCATCATACAAAATTCGAGTAATCATAGATTATCTTAGTATATATCAGGGTCGTAGATTAAGTCAGAATTAGGTCGGCGATAATTTTTGGTAATCTCCAGAGGAGAATCGGCTTCAATCAAATCTTGGGGAATATCAAAAATAAAACGAGAGGCTTGACCTAGAGAAGAACGACCAAAAAAGAGGCGGTGGGAAGCGTAAGTAAGATGTAAGATTTCCTTGGCTCGGGTAATACCGACATAACAGAGACGGCGTTCTTCCTCTAACTCACTCTCTTCGATCATGGAACGAGCATGAGGTAAAATCCCCTCTTCTAAACCAACCAAAAAAACAGCTTCAAATTCCAAACCTTTACTACTGTGAAGAGTCATTAGACGGACACCGGTTTTACTTTCTTTCTTTTTATTTTTTTCCTGCAGAGAATATTCTTGTTGGACTAGAGCAATATTTTCCAGAAAAGCGGTTAATTTAGGATAAGTGGTGGCGACAGATTTTAATTCTTTGATATTTTCCAGACGACGTAAATCATCTTCATCTTGGGGGTTAAATTTGTCAAGATAATGAGAATTAACAACCAAGGTTTCCATTATTTTTAGAGGGGTCATTTTTTTAAGATTTAGATTTTCAAGTTGTTCATTAAATAAGCGGTATCGGGTTTTACCCAAAGCTTTTTGGACACGACCAACTGAGAGGAGATCGCCAGGATTAGCGGCGACGCGGAGCATGGCAATAATATCTTTAATCTCGGCACGTTCGTAAAAACGGACACCACCGATTAAAACATAGGGGATGTTGTAGCGTAAAAAAGATTCTTCAATAGCCCGGGATTGAGCATTCATCCGATAAAGAACCGCAATATCTTTATATTCAAAATGGTAATTTTGATGAAGGTCTTGGATTTTTTGGGAAATGTAATCGGCTTCGGAAACTTCTGAATCGGCTTTAAAAAGTTTGATTTTGACGGCTGATTTTTTTTCGGTAAACAGTTTTAAAACTGGATGGCTGTGGTTTTGAGAAATGATGGCATTGGCAGCTTCTAAAATGGTTTGGGTGGAACGGTAATTTTGTTCCAGATTGATAACGGTGGCATCGGGAAAATCTTGAGTAAAAGAATTAAGATTGCGATAATCGGCACCGCGCCAACCGTAAATGGATTGGGAAGCATCACCTACAGCGGTAATTTGTCGGTATTTGCCGGCAAACAGTTTAGTCAACAGATATTGGATCTGATTAGTATCTTGATATTCATCAACCAAAATAAAACGATATTTATCCTGTACCCGGTCTAAAACTTGAGGGAAATTGTTTAGTAAATCAATAGATTTAACCAGTAAATCATTGAAATCCAAAGCTTGATATTCGGCCATTTTCTTTTGGTACTGACGGTAAATTTTAATGGCCATGGATTCCCAAAAAGTACCAATTTGGGTTTCTAGGGCATCAGGAGAAAGATAGGAATTTTTAGCAGATTCAATAAAATAAAGGACAGAACTAGGTTTGAATTCTTGGGAACTGAGGTTCATATCAGTGAGGACAGTTCGGAGGAGATTTTCTTGATCATCAGTATCATAGATAGTGAAGTTAGGATCAACGTGAACATGTGAACCATGAAGACGGAGTAAACGACAGGCAAAAGAATGAAAGGTGCCTGCCCATAATTTCATGGTAGTAGCGGGTAGCAATTTACCCATGCGATCTTTCATTTCCTGGGCGGCTTTGTTGGTAAAAGTCAGTAATAAAATCTGGTCGGGAGTGGCAAGTTTTTGGTCGACAAAATAGGCGGCACGATGGGTTAAAACTCGAGTTTTACCGGAACCGGCACCGGCCAAAACCAAGAGGGGCGTACCTTGGTGAGTGACCGCTTTTAATTGAGCCGGATTAAGGCCGGAGAGAATATCACTTTTCATTTTTTAAGGCAATTGGTAGATGTGGGTGGAGCCGGAATTAAAGACTAAGCTAGCATCAAAGACTTGTAAATTACTTAAATCAATATCAGGATATTTTTCAAATTCCTTAGCACCAATAAAAATATATTTGACCTGGTATTTGTGGAGAATATTTTTAACTTGAGTTAAGTCTGAATTAATGTTAGACAGAAAGTTGTAAACCTGGTCAACTTCAGCGGCACGGGCGGCGGGGGCTTCGTAACCACCCCGCCAAAGCCATTCATGAACTAACCAACCCTGAACAGTGGGTAAACCGGTAGCCATAGAAACCTGATTAAAAGTAGTATAACTGTCACCACTGGCTTCCAAAATATGAGGTTGACCGGTGACGTTTCGATTGAGCCAGTTAATCGCTGCTAGGTTGTCCGGATAGGAAATTTCCAAAAAATTGACACCCCTTAAGCCCTGATATTTCTTTAATGAATAATAGGATTTGATGGGAAAATAGGTATAAGACATATGGAGGATAAAAACCAAACAAAAAAGCAATTTGTACCATAGGGAAGCGCGGAGACGAATAAAAATATAACCGGCGGCTAGAGAATATAAAATAAAAGCCTGATAAACGAGTTTAAACATGGTATTGGCACGACGATAATCAAAAACATAAATATCTTTGATGTAGATAATTTCGGGAATAATGATGAGGAAGGAGGCTAGAGCAATCAGAGCAAAAACAAAAAAATCGGTAGGTAAATAACGTTGGCGGCGACGATTTTTGAGAAGAAAAATAATAAAAGGTAAAGAAATTAACCAAAAACCGCCATAAAGAATAAACAACTGATAAAAAGGACTGTGAGTATCAGAAAACATCAGACCTTCCATCATCGGCTTGAAATTGATGGAAAAAGGCAGAGTAAAGACAAACCAAGAGGCGATGGTTAAAATTCCTTGAATAAAAGTTCTTTTAAGATCCTGACTTAAAAGTAAAAAGGTGAGAGCAAATAAAAGACCATAGACAGCAAAATCCCAAGCATTGGTCATATAAGCCAAAGAGAGAATGAAACCCGAGGGAATAAAAATAAGAGAGGAAATTTTTTGACTGAGAGCCAAGGTGGCAAACAAAAAAGCAGTAAAGAAAAGCACTAATGGTAAATCATTGAGATGACCATGGAGATCGGCAACTACAAAACTGTAAATAGGAAACTCGTGAATATTTTTGTCGGTAGTGTCAGGGTCAAAACCAATAAAACGAGTGGCATCGGGATACCAATAATTTTGACTGGCTTGGGCTAAAGTTTCATGATATTTAAAGACTCCCCTGCCTAGACGAAAGGCTAAATGAAAGTTGCCACCAAAGGTTAAAAGGAGGGCGGAAAGCAGTCCGCCAACGATAAAAAATTTACCGGCTTTTTTCTTGAGACTATGAAAAATAAGGTTAGAAGTAAGAGAAAAAGTAGAAGTAAAACTTAAAGCACACAGGGTGGCAATGGCGAGATTATAAGTAATTTGTGAAGAAATGCCGGAAATTTTGGTAACTAGAGCACAAACAAAATGACCAAAGTAATAATAATTAATAGGTTCACCGGCATACCACATATCAGCGGGAGGAGAAAAGCGACTTCTTAAAATAGTGTTGACAAAACCCCAATCCATAAATTTTTCCAAACCCTCAATGTCAGGGGCAAAGCCACGAAGATAAGACCAGAGAGTCAAAACAATAAAAAAGATAATCTCTTCAAACAAGAAAATTCGCCAATTTTTTTTAAGAAAATGTTTAAACTCAGGTAAGTTTTTGACAAAAAAACGATAATTAATAACGCCAAAAATGACGGCTACAAGCAAAATACCACCTACGGTAAAAGGCAGGATTTTACAAACCCCTAAAATAAAAATCAAATAAGCAATCAAAAAGCAAGAAATGGTTTTGGCAAAAATATAGCCTTTATCCCAAAATTTTTTAAAAATAGAAAAAGTTAAGGGTAAAGACAAAAGAGATAAGACAAAAATGGTTAACCACCAAAAAAAGATATAGTGAAAATCAGCCAGCATTTTAATTTAGTCTAAAAATAAAATTAAACAACTTAATTAAAAAAGGATCAAGAGGAGTGTATAGATGAAGTCGGGAAACAGCCAACCAAATGAAAAAACCCATAATAAAACCACCGACAATGTCAGCAAAATAATGGAAACCCATGAGAATACGGAAAAGGAGTAAGGATGAAGTAATCAATAAAAATAATAAAGGTGAAAAAACTCCGGTTTGTAGGACAAGGAAAAAGAAAAAAGCGGTTTTGAGAGCATGTCCGGAAGGAAAGGAGCCGGTACGATACCAAGAATCTACCAACCCTAAAGGAGTGCCGTCATGACGATTAAACATGGGGCGACGCCAAAGAATTTTTTTCTTGAGCCATCTTTCAACGATTTCTCCTAAAATAGTCGCCAGTAGTAATTGCCAAAAGATATGAAAATCATGGCGAACTAAAAGATAAGAAAGATAAAAGAAAAAAAACCAAATGACATAATTGAGAATGATAATTAAAATTCTGCCAAAACGATGACGAGAACAAAGTCGAAGATAATCACGTTGCGGTTGCCAAAAAAATATTGAAGTTGACACTATGAATAAAAAGAGATAATGAGATAATTGTATCAACTTTATGAAAAGAATCGGACTGGGAATTACTTATTACTTACCAAATTTATCAGGATTAACTGTGTACGCTCAAAGACTAGCCGAAGAATTAATGAAAAGAGGTTATGAAGTCATGGTGTTGTCAGCAAGATTTGACCAAAAATTAAAAAAAGAAGAAATAATCAATAGAGTAAAGATTAAAAGACTTGGTGGTCAAAAAATTGGTAAGGGGTTTTTGATGTGGAGTTACCCCAAAGAAAGTTTAAAAATGGTTTTAAAGGTAGATGTAGTCAACTGTCATTTACCCTCTATAGAATCTTTTTGGTTGGCTTTGTGGGGGAAATGTTTTAGAAAAAAAGTGGTTATTACTCATCATTGTGAATTTAATTTTAAGGGTAATTTAGGGAATATATTCATATCTATTTTATCCTTTCCAATGCATCTAATAACTTATATTTTGGCTGACAGAATTGTGGGGCCGACTAAAGACTATGCTCAAAATTCGTTATTTTTAAGATTATTTAAATATAAAACCAAATATATTTTACCGCCGATAAAAGTA
>Ga0116172_10004977_pt1 | contig 10668 bp, 3 predicted proteins | sample AD_UKC083_MetaG_FD_89799 | JGI IMG/M metagenome (GOLD analysis project Ga0116172, IMG submission 89799) | Active sludge microbial communities of municipal wastewater-treating anaerobic digesters from USA - AD_UKC083_MetaG | ecosystem: Engineered > Bioreactor > Anaerobic > Digestate | place: USA...
TCTTCCCGAACAAAATGCTCGGGAAGAGTCCTGCAAGACTCGGTGAAGACTCCGGGAAAAATTTGGGAGAGGTTTGTAGCTTGTGCTATTGGATTAGTGAGAAGATTTAGAGTAGTTCAGCTCTTGCAGGTATTCCAACAGATGGGGTTGCATCAATTCACTCAGATCAGCCTTGTTTATGTGCTCGATCCCCTTTTGATAGTCTCGGATCAAGTCCTGCAGATACTCACCTGCAGATTGAAGCTGATTGTACTCAAAACAAGCACCGGCCTGGTAGCTATCAATCAACCTACTGGCTTCGCTCTTGGTGTTACCTACGCATAAAATGGGTCTTCTGGAGGCCAAATACTCAAACAGCTTAGTGGTCACCATGCCTTCGCTGCCGGGATAGTCGTTGATTAAGAGAATCAGTAACTGAGCGGAAAGCATCTCAGCGATTGCTTCCTGGTGGCTCAAGAAGCTCTTTCTTTCCACTTTCAGCCTCTTAAGTGAGTGAATAGCAGCTTCCAGTTCATCACTCAGCTTGGTGCCTATGAACTGAAAACGGATATCTTCCGTGAGGCTATCAAGTAGCTGAAGAAGAGGCACAATGTCCTGCCCGGCAGTAAGTTGACCTACATACTTTATAGTAAAACTTTCGCTATTCTTTTCGCTTCGAGAGTTTGTCATATCCTCATAAGAGGGGAACTCATTGGGATCAACGCTGTTGTAAAGTATCCTTTTGTTACCGGGAGGCAGAGAGTCGGAGATATACCTGGAGACCACCAGAGCCAGATCGGATTGCTTCAGCATAAGCTTTTCCAGGTGCTTGTGTATCATCAAGCTCAAGCGGGAGGGGGGATTGAGCTGCAGGTAGTGGATCTGAACCCAGGGATCACGCCAATCGCTTACCCAGAGCAGTTTGTATCTCTTCTTTAGCAGGTAGCCCACCAGATGCGTGGAGTGGGGAGGCCCGGTAGTAATCACTAGATCGTATTGATCCAGCAGCAGTTCTGCTTTGGCCGTCCGATAAGCTGCAGGAACCCAGAAGACTCTGAGATCGGGGATGATCAGGTTCAGTCGAATCCAGACCAGAGCTCTATGCAGGATTGAATCACCTCTGCCGGTCTTCAAATCGCCGTAGGGCATGGGTTTGTCTGTAACTTTAGACCAGAGTTTTCCCAAATGAGCTCTGCCTGTTCTTATCAGTTTTACAGATGCGGGAATCTGCTTCTGGAGGCTGGGATCAAGGTTTGGGTAGATGCCATCTATGGGGCAGATCACGGTGAAGTGCAGACCGGAACCCTCTGTCTGCCGGATCAGGCGTAACCATCTCTGCACCGCTGCTCCTCCGCAGGGCGGGAAATAGTAGCTGATCAGGAGAATTTTCAGCATTGCTCCAGTATCAATTTGGCCAGCTTCGTCCAGGAATACTGATCTTTGTATGCTTTGATTTCAGTTTGCATCGCCGAAAGCCGCTGTTCCTTAAAGTGTCTGAGGATAGCTCCAGCCATCTCTTGCGGTTGTTCTGGAGCTACGAGATATCCGGTCTTTTCCTCAATAATATATTCACTTAGTCCACCCACATTGGTAGCCAGCACTGGGATATCGTAGCTGTAGGAATTGGCTATCACACCACTTTGAGTGGCGGTCTTGTAGGGCAAGACGCAGAGCTGGCTTCTCAAGAAGAATTCGCCCAGCTCCTTCTCGTTCACATAGCGGAGATTGAGCTCGATATTCCCGGATAAGTCCAAGGTATCGATTATCTCCTGATAGGGCTCAAAGCTGCCATAAACTGCTCCACTGATGATCAGATGTATCTCCGGAAGCTCTTTCCTGACCAGGGACAAAGCTTTAAGAAGCAAATCCAGGCCTTTGTAGGGCTTGATCAGTCCAAAGAAAAGGAGAGTTGGACGCATGTCCGTCTGGGGCTTTTGAGGCAGATCAAAAGGAGGATAAATGGGATGAAAGCCTTGCAGACCTTTACTGGCTATCTTGAGTGGCAGAAAGCGGTTCAGATCCTTAAAACAGGCTTGGGAAAGCAGGATGATCCTGTCAGCTTGAGCCAGGGCGTATTCCCGGAGGAGTGCTGCAAAAGGCCATTTCTCATGGCTTTCGATATTATGCGCCAGAAAGACGATCCTGCTTTTCCTGAGAGCTCGGGCTATCCAGCCGCTGGAAGGGGCAAAGAAAGGCAGCCAGTAGGAAAAGATCACCAGATCAGGTTGATAATCCCGGATACGCTTTATAGCAGCCGGCCAGGTCCAAGGCAGATAAGGCGTGTAAACCCGCTCCATTGGTATGTTTCCACAATCTGAAAGCTCATCGAACTGGTCGCCACCGGGAAAGAGGAAGCTGGGGTACTGTTCTTTGAAGTTAAAGAACTTCGGCAGATGGCCGGCATTGGCCAGTTCCTTGCCCAAATGCAGGGCAAAAAGAGCTATACCTCCCCTGAAGGGAGGGGCAGGACCAACGATGGCTATTCTTTTACACGTCTTATTCATACGAAAGCCCTTCTATGTATCTGCTGTTAATTAGTCAACAAGAAAATCCTTTACAAAAATGCTGATTCAATCCAACTGGAGTAAATAAAAGAATCCGATAAGGAGTAGAAATGTCCAAGCTTGGTTTTGATTTTCCCAAAGAGATCAGAAAGACTTTTCTTTTCGATCTGGAAGAAAACTGGTATAATCCTATGTTGGCAAAGAAGATGGGTATAGCTCAGGTTTCCACCAAACGTAGTAATTTCGGCGAGTATGATATGGCCGTAAATTATCAGACTTCTGTGCTGGAAGAAGCAGCGGCAGTCAACAAGGTAGCGGTTTACAACATCGATCACATGGCTCAGCTTCGGTTCTGGGGTAAAGATGTGGCAAGCCTGCTTAATCGTGCCGTGGCGGGAAATCTGGCCGAGATGAAGATTGGAGCATGTAAATATACCTTGCTGCTCAATGATAAAGGAGGCGTGCAGGACGATCTGATCGCCATGCGTCTGGCAGATGAAGAATACATCCTGGTGATCAACGCCGGGCATGATATCACCGGAAAAGGTATGTCTCACGGGGTTGAAAGTGAACTGATAGCCGATATAGACCGGATCATGAATTGCAAGCTGGATGGGGAAGAGGTCTATGCTGAGGACATTTCCGATAAATACGTAAAAGTGGACGTCCAAGGCCCCCTTTCCATGAAGCTGATCAAAGAGATCTTTGGCGAGAAGGTTCTGAAGAACCGTTCCAATCCCGAGAAGAACATGAACTTCTTCAGTTTCAATGAGATTGAGCTGGATGGAGCCAGGTATTTCTTTAGCCGCACCGGTTATACAAATCGCTGGGGTTGGGAGATCTATCTGCCGGTGGAAAAAGCCGAGCAGGATTTCAAGGCTATAGTTACCAAAGCTTTGGAACTGGGTGGGCTTCTGGTCGGTCTGGGTGGAAGAGACGAGAATAGAATCTCCGCAGGAGCCTACGGTTTACCTCTCATGGGGCAGGAATACGATCCTCAACATACACCCTGCAATGCTCCTCTTTTTGAAGCTGCCGTGGATTTGAATAAGGATGCCTTTATGGGTAAGGATGCACTGGTGGCCGAGCTTAAAGCCGGCTGTACCAAGAAGCTGGTGATCCTGATCTCAGAAGGGATCTCCACCGGTAAAGGTGTGTATCTGAATGGCAAGAGATTGGGTTCGGTCACTTCCTCGATCAATTCTCCCAATTTAAGCTTGGAGAAGAGGCTGGCCATTGGCTCTAAACGCAAGAATGTCAATGAAGAAAACGGCACTGCTGCCATAGGTCTTTGCTGGCTCTATGAGAGTCCTTTCCCAATCGATGCAGAAGGTAAAGAGATTCTGGAAGATGCAAATGGACCTGTACGGATCATGGTAGAGCTCTATCGTGAAGATGCAAGCGGCACGCCTGTCGGAAGCCCTGGATTGGGTTACCTCACTGCCGAAGGTGTAACTCCTGCCACAGCACCCAAACCTCTGAAGAACATAGAGAACCTATAACATTCTGAAGCAATAAAGAAACCGCCCTCCCATGCCGGGAGGGCGACTTTGTATTATGGTTGTTTATTGCCTGCTTGGCACTCCACTGAGAGCTTCAACGTAGTAGAACGCTCTGTCTTCTTCAACATCAAAGTACTCAAAACTGGTTTGAGTAGCTATGAGTTCAAATGTCCCATCGGGAGAGGCACTTCTGTAGACTTTGTAGAATCCAGCACCACTTACCGCCGTCCAGCTAAGGCGAATGCCCGTACCAGTATGTTCTATTTGCACGATGGGGGCTTCAAGATTTGCCTCGTAGCCACTTCCGGTTACTGCGATGTTAGTCACTGGGTCTTCGCTTGAGTTAGAGGTGATCACAACGTTACCATTATAATTCCCAGATATAGTGGGCAGGAAGACGAGATCAAATACTTGGCTATCATCTGTATCAATTATGAAGCGAAGAGTACTACGATCAAGAGCTTCTTCTCTGCTGTTTCGCAGATTGCTTTGCATCGTTCTGGTTTCATCATTAGCGGCTCTGTTCAATGATACAGAATATCCGTTGGGGCAGGTGATGTTGCCCACTAATACTTGGTCTCCGCTGTTCGTGATAGTGAATTGCTGAGTTGTTGTGTTGTTCAGTTCAACTGCTCCAAAAGCTATAGTGGGAACTGATACAGTGATATCCGGACCCTGAGCTCCAGAGGAATATGTGATGCTGATATTGGGTCTATATGAGTTCGTATATCCGCCCGTAAACAGGTTAGTCTGATCAACAGTATCACTCCGATTAAACCTGAAGCCATTTGTAACACTTGTGTACCTCAGAGTCCCGGAGTTGCTCCAGTTGGGTTGAACAAGGTTAAAAGCGGTATCTACCACTATATTATCTACTCCATTCCAGACAAAGGGAGTGGAGAAAGTCAGCATATCATATCCACCTGCTGTCGGTGAGTAAGAAGCAGCAGAATAGACTGTAGTCATCCCTGTTGCTGAGACCCAGGAGGATGCATTGGTGGCGGTTGTATGCTTCAATCTGATAGTGTAGTTTGGTAGTGCGTAAATTGGGGACGTTGCAATGTAGTATCCTAACTGGGAGATCTCGATAGGTCCGAAAATACCTGCGCTATTTAGTTCCTGAGCAGTGTAGACGGATTGTCCATGTACACTCCTGAAAGTGATGTTTATCGGACTGAGGATGTTTCCAGCTGTGGATAATGATCCTGAGCCTATGACTGCAGTGGTGGTTGTGTTGTTTGTCGGAGAAGCTTGTACAGAATTACTGGGAGAGGACTCTTCTCCATCATACAAAGCAGTAACGTAATAAGTGTAGCTTGTTCCGTTTGAAACGTCTATGTCATAGTACTCAAGTTCTTCCTGGTTAAGCAGGAGGCTACCATTCCGATACAAATTGTAGCTATCAGGTTCTCCGCTTGCAGGTGCCTGCCAGATAAGGTGTATCGTACCAATACTTGGAGTGGCAACTAGTTCACTGGGGGGAATGAGAACACTTTCCGTTCTGATCCTGAACCTGATATTGGGAAGCTGGGTGCTGGCAGTTAATGTACTGGGTTGGGAGTCATCACTGCGTTGCTGTCTTGCTCTAGTCGTTGCTGTGGAGGTGTATGCCCATTGAGGATAGTCAGTTGTCCAGTGTTGATTACCTTTGAGAATCAGTATTGACAGGTTTGAACTTCCATCATAAGCAAAATGAGGATTTAATGAAACGCTCATCCATCCGGATTCAGCAGAGTTCTCGAAAGAACCGCTATAAACTTGGGTGTATCCATCCAAGCTGTAGGTATCTGTAGCCAGAGATGTTTCCTGCGTGTGCTTCAGGTAAATGCTAACGCTCTCAATTGAGTTTACGTTTTCTCCTGAAGCCTTGTAGTAACTGATTGATTTTATCTCACCGGCGTTTAGTATCTCTGAGGCCAGATAGATAGCTTCATGCGAAGAGTAGTTATAGTATCTGTCCATGGGATATGATTGGGCAGACGTGCCGGTTCCGATCTCAATCACCAGATCAGGATTAGATGTTGGGACAGCCTGGACTGTGTTTGACGCAACTGATTCTCCGGCAGGGTTCGTATAGATTGTGGTTACATAGTAACTATACGTTACTCCATTAGTAAGACCTGTATCCTGATAAGTAGTTCCAGGGATTGTGGTTATTGCCACTCCATTACGATAAACCCGGTAACCGCTTATTGATCGATCGATAGGGTCTGTATCTTGATTACTCGATCCTTCATTAATACCCATAGAAATGTTCTTAACATCCCTATCACCTCTGGAGTTGCTCATTATCGGCTCACTACCGTTTCTTCCTGAAGCAGCATTCCAACTCAAGAGAACGGTTGTGTTACCTTCATCGGCAATCAGATTGGTCGGGGCAATTGCGTTAGGAATGGCTGATACTGCGTTTGATGAGGCAGACTCGCTGGTGGGATTGGAATATATAGCAGTTACGTAGTACGAATAGCTTGCCCCGTTGTTCACTGCCAAGTCTGTATAACTTGTAGCTACCAAGGTTGTAAGCAAGGTGTTGTTCCTGTACAGCTTGTAACTAACCGGAGTTCCCAGAGACGGAGCTTGCCAGGCAAGATTGACCACCAGATTGCTGTATGTGGCTGCCAAGTTCTCCGGTGCATGAGCCATAGGAGTGGCAGACACAGAATTGGTAGGGTCAGATTCCCCACCACTGTACGCTGCTTTGACATAATATGAATAGGACACGCCATTAGTCACCGCTCTATCATTGTATGTTAGCTGAGTGACGGTTGTCAGTAACTGGGAGTCTCTATATACTTTGTAGCTTGTTGGTGTACCGGATAATGGCGCTTGCCAGCTCAGTAACACCAAACCATTCTGCCCAACAGCTGTCAGGTTGCTGGGAGGATTGAAGGTGGAAGGCCCGGTCGAAGCCGGGAAGACTATGTTGTCTATCCAAGCACAGTTGGAACCGCTACTCACGGAAGTATCAGTTATATACTCCCATTTAAGTACTTTAGTTCCGGCACTCACAGGATAGGAAGCTTGAGTCCAGTCCATTTCTCCTGACCAGCCGGGATTGTTCTGCAGTTCACCGTCGATATAGAACTTGAGGTAGTCATATCCAGATTCTGAGGATACCTTGTACCAGAAAGAAATAGTTCCCGCAGAAGAGAGAATTCTGGTGGTCTGGAGTACACTTGATTGATTATGATTGATAGAGCCACTTCTGGCTGAATACTGTCCTTCCTGGGCATCTGTAGCATCGATCTCCCAAGGTAGGTTTCCTCCTGCCACCCAAGGGAAGGAATTGAAGTCACCTGTTTCAAAGCTTTCTTTTATTATCCCAACAGCTATGGTTTCGATTCTATCGGCAGAATACTCTCCTGCTGTGGCAACAAAACTAAGGGGAACATAAGTGCCGATAGTCATGCTTGCTGCAGCAGTTAACGTGAAGTTCACCACAGAAACGCTGTTTGCGGGAATACTTGGGAAAGTGGCTGAACCAGTATTGACCGTTATACCTGTTGTGCTGCAACTCATGGTTGCCGTTCCGGCTGGAGATGCGATCAAGCCTTCATTATGAATGACAACCGATACAGTGGCGGTCTCTCCTAGATCGAGGATTCCATCGAAATCACCATTAACTTCATGAATCGATGTTGCACCAATCACAAGCTTCGGTGCACGAACCGTGATACTGAAGTCATCTGCCCATGGTCCTCCGGTTCCAACAATAGAGATATCAAATTGGATAACATGGTCGACAGGGCAGTTTTCTTCAATCTGAATAGCATAAAAGGATTGGCTTGTCACATGGTCTTGAGCAGGGATAGTTCCATAGCTTGCATTGTTTTCCAGTATCTGCACGTATGGGTCTGAACTGGATATACTTGCAGTTACTCCTGAAGTACCAACCAGTCCTCTGTTTCCCAGCACCAGCCCCAGGTCAGCTATTTCACCAGCTTCCAATTGACCGTCTTCGTTCTCATCGTAGATGAATATCTGGTCCAGAGCAATATAGGGATAATCCGGCAGTATGGCTCGAGTACTGATAAAGAGCGCAGCTTCATTTGACAGAGGAGCGGCAGCAGTGGGATAGGTGTTGTTGAAAGTGTATTCCAAGCCTGCCAGGCCGTTATGGTCTTTAACACCAACCGTGCAATAATTACCATGGGGGTAAGAATCTCCATTACCGATATCGATGTTGTGGAAAGATTTATACTGAAGCTTGATTTGTCCATCGGCAGTATGGGTAGGATAAAAATCCGGATCATAGAGGATGGCCTGGAAGGTCTGATTGGTTGATCCATCATAACCTGATGCCAGATTATACCATTCAACCACATAGTAATGTTGGCTGGCGTTGTAGTATGTGTAGACTCCTCCTCCGGTAACAATATCAAGATCGTCCCAGAATGCTGCTATCATCGGATTAGGTCCACCTGCATCAGGAAGACGCCAGTTCCGCCAATCTGAATTGCTGGTTTCACCGAAGGCGATAAATCCATTGGATGAGATCGAAGCTTGATTGTATGATATTCCGTAGAAAGTGAAGGGGAAGGGCAGGTTCACAGTTTGAATCGATACTGCTCCCACCTGGTCACCTTCGTCACCGCTGGCACCAGGATCGTTTAAAGCCAATAGGGTTCCACTTCCTCCCTCGGCGGGAGCTATCCCGATCCAGTCATAGGTGGGGCACTGGTCATACCCGGTATCACCTTCATCAAAAATGAAGTATCCATAGGCATCCTGTCCCAGGGGATCGGTAAGTGAAGTTTGGCCTATGGTCATGGAAAAATGCAGGTTTTGGGATAGCCCGGAAGCGTTTGAGAGGTTCAAAATCAAAGGAATAACCATGCCTTCCACGCAGGCATCCCTGGCATGAACGGTGAACAAATTCTGATTGTTGGTTGTTGATGAACCTTGGTTGATAGTGCTGTAATACCCTTGGTTATCCTCAATTTCAAAATATGGGTCTGAGGTAGAGAGAGTGGCAGTTAGATTTGCCATATCTGCTGAACCGTTATTGGTCAATGTGATGCTCATGGGGAATTCATTCCCTGGGTAGATGATGTTTCCTGTCGAGCCAATCAGACTGTAGGATTGGATAGTCAGACTTCCAGCAGAAACATTCACCGGGAAAGATAAAACTGTGTTTCCCAGAGCGCTGTTTAGGCTCAGATTGATAATTGCAGTATGATTGTTGGGGCAATTAGGATTGACAGTGAAGACAATCGGAGCTGCATTGGTGGCCGTATTGCCGGCAGCAATAGCGCCAAAGCTGGCATTTGTCTGGCTGAAACTTAACCATGGATCGGTACTGGAGGCTGTACCACTCACCGCCAGAGATGAGCTGTGACTGTTCCTGATAGTAGCTGTCAATTCAATGGTCTCTCCTGAGTTTACTACACCGTTGTTATTGCCCGATGAACTCCCACTGGAGTTATCATCAATGGCAGAACTGCTGTAGTACATACCCCCGGTTTCGGAAAGAGAGATTGTGCTAAATGAGGTCTTGTGATCAGCTTTGTCCACCGTAAGAATCATATCCTGTGTTTGAGTGGAAGGATATGATAACACCACTCTTCCCTGCTCATTGGTAAAGCCACTGGCTCTCAATCCTGATGTATCAGTCAAGGTAACAGATGCTCCTTCCACCATAGCATTGCTGTTATCCCGAACCAGTACTTCCATCGTTGAAGATCCTGCAAGATAGGTAGAGGGGGCTGTCACATTGAAGGTCGCTGGTACCCCGACATACACAGAAGCTGTGGGGTCGCCCATCAGATTACAGTATTGAGAGAAATTTACCGCTTGAGTTGGATTACTGACACCATAAACAAGATTCAAGTAGAGTTTGCCATATAGCATGGCTTCCCCCATATCCCTCATTTCCAGCGGATATATGCCATGGAAAATTCCCACATTCAAGCAGTTGTTCATTGGAGTGTGGGTACTGGAGGTCGCCATACCAATAGCAGTGATTGCTCCACTTTTCGAGGCGGCTGTTCCGTACCTGACTACCTGCTCTGTGGTGCTGGTTGAACCTCCAAATGTTCCTGTATTGCAAGTGATAAAGACTGCATGGAACATCTTGTTTGTATTATACATGGAAGACATCGAGGATGGCCAGCCACTCATGCCAATATAGCCACGGTAGTTATAAAATGAAACCCCTTGATTGATAGCGGCATTGATAGTCGTGGAGCTGGGGCTGCCGTTATACACTTCAGTGTAAGTATAATCTGGATTTACATAATATGAAACGTCATGTACGTATTCATTGGTGTAAATGGTAGATATTCCGGATGAGGCAGTATCGCCAACCAGAAGCATACGGTTCAACCAATCTGCTGCGCTCACATCCAGATCCTTCTCATAGGCCATAAGCTTGGAAACATAGGTATTGAGCTGATCTGCAGATTCTATAGATATTCGTCCGATAACTACATCTCCCAGGTTGTCGTTTCCAGCCAGTAGTGTGTATTGATAGTCCACATAGGACGAGAAAGTGGGGATGTTTACTGTTGTCCCAACATCTCCGATCAGCACGATGTAATCCGGACGGGTCGAAGCATTGTTGTACTGGCTCTGAATATAAGTCTTGATGGCATCACTGGAAGTCGCGCTTGTCGGAGCCATATACGAATTTACGTTAAAGCCTTTCTGTCTTTTCCAAGAGATGTATTCTGCCACTTTTCCCA
>Ga0116172_10004990_pt1 | contig 10650 bp, 8 predicted proteins | sample AD_UKC083_MetaG_FD_89799 | JGI IMG/M metagenome (GOLD analysis project Ga0116172, IMG submission 89799) | Active sludge microbial communities of municipal wastewater-treating anaerobic digesters from USA - AD_UKC083_MetaG | ecosystem: Engineered > Bioreactor > Anaerobic > Digestate | place: USA...
CATGTATAGTTCGTACAAAGTAAGTATTACTAAAAACATGGTGAAAAATAGAGAAAAATAATTTGCATCTATTGTAGAATTGAAATAGCACTAAGAAATCATACACATTAACTACGAATCACTCAATAACAACAAACTATGAAACAAATCCTACTCATTATATTATGCCTTCCCTTAGCTTGTATTCGCAAATTAGAGTAGAAGAATACTTATATCCAGAATACCATCTTGATTCAAAAGTAATCTTAGAAGAAAACTTTGATGAACCCTTGTTGATACAAAAAAATAAAAATTATCGTCTCGAAGAAATAAATGGGAAAAGAATCTATTCAGTATTTAAAGATAGTTGGTATTTAAATATACTTCCAGGACGCATTTTGAAAATACCAGAACAATGGGAAATTAAATGTAACATAACAATAAATTCAACGCAATTTGCAAATCAAGAAAAAATTAATCCTGCTTTGTATGAAGAAGCGTTTACAATTTATGGAGAATCTGAAGATAAATTATATTTTACTTTTAACGCAAGTGGTCATGCATGTGTGTATTATTTTAATGGTAGCCAGTATAAAATATACAAAGAGTTAGAATTTCAAAAGTTCAATAAGAATAGCGAAATCACCATCAGAAAAATTGACAATGATATATATTTCTATATTGACTATTTCTATCTATTTGATATCTCAGTTGATCTATTAAAAAAGCATCAAGGTATTGACTTGAGTAAAATATCAACTTTTAAATTGAGTATTTCAGAGGGCAATAGTATTGAACTCGATAATTTAGTATTCACAGAATACAATACGGGTTTAGATAAAATTGTTTTGAATGACGGTTCTATCAAAATCACACCTAATTGTTTTTCTTTAGAGTCTGTGCAATCTAAAGCATTAACTAAAGATTTTAAAGATATACATTTTAAAGATATTACTGATAAAGGAAGAATGAACATCGTGTTTGCTGGACGAATTGACAACTTAGACGATGGAAAAATAAAAACCTTTGAATATTGGCAAGCAAGAATGATAGCAAAATAGCAAAAATGCTGTTTCTTTGCAAAGGAAAGAGCATGCTACTTGTGTTAGTTTTATGAAAAATTAATTCAGAAAATGTAATACACCTCAACTTGCTTATTTCGTTTTATCTATACTTTTTGTCGTTGTTGAGTACATTAAACATACTATATGGACTATAGAGATTCCGTTTTTATATCAGTAGCAGAAAACCTGAGCTTTTCAAAAGCTGCCAATGACTTACATATTAGTCAACCTGCAATTACAAGACATATTAAAGAACTTGAGGAACGTTACAAAACAACCCTTTTTGAGCGAAAAGGGAACAAAATATACTTGACCACAGCAGGCGAAAAAGTATACCATGCTTTTAAAAAAATTTCTCAGCAATACCGTAACCTCGATTTTGAAATAGGACAACTTCACCACAATTTTTCAGGAGAATTTAAACTGGGAGCCAGTTCAACAATCTCACAATACGTTATTCCCAAAATTATTGCATCCTTTCACAAACGATATCCACAGATTCAAATTTACCTTTTAAACGGAAATTCGTTTGAAATGGAAAATTTATTACTAGATAACAAGATAGACCTAGCTTTAGTAGAAAATCAGTCAACTCAATCAGGTGTGCAATATACGAATTTTTTAGATGATGAATTAATTATTGTAACAGGTAAAAATAGTGTATATGCCAAACATGACACTATTAGTTTACAAGATTTAACCCAAATACCAATTGTTTTAAGAGAACAAGGGTCAGGAACATTGGAAGTGATACAACACACTCTAAAAAAACAAAATATACATTTTGAACAGCTCAACACTCTTATACACTTAGGAAGTACAGAATCTATTAAAAATTTTTTGCAAGACTTTGATGGATTAGCAATTGTTTCAGAAAAGGCTGTTCAGAACGAATTATATCTACAAACTCTTGTAAAAATAAAAATAGTGGGATTTTCCATCTCTCGAAAATTCCGTATTGCATATAAACAAGGACACAAAAGTAAACAAGTAGAATTATTTGAAAATTTTCTAGTTAACTATAACATATAGTTATACTTTATAACTATTTACTATTTGTAATTATCATAACAACACCTTATTTTTGTAAGCAAAAAGTAGGGTTATGAAAAAAGAAAAAAGAATAAGGAAATCTATTGGTGTAGAGGAAAATTTTAAAAGCTATAAATTTCTCTATTTCATCATCATATGTGTATGTTTTTTCCCTTTTATATCTCCAGCAATTGCATTAATCATAGGATTAGTATATTCAATTATCGGAATAAAATATGAATATATTCATACTTACACATCAAGAATCTTACAGGCATCTATTGTCTTAATGGGGTTTGGAATGAGTTTAGCCACTGTAGTATCATCTTCAAAAAATGGTTTTATTGAAACAGCAATTTCTGTAAGCATTGTGATGATTCTCGGAATCTTATTGGGCAAACTCTTAAAAGTTGAAAAAAACATTGCTTTGCTTATTGCTACAGGTACTGCCATTTGTGGAGGGAGTGCAATTGCAGCTATTGCACCCATCCTCAATAGTAAAAGTTATCAAAACTCTTTTGCACTTATTGTTGTTTTTGTGCTTAATGCTATTGCTCTATTTTTGTTCCCATTTATAGGTCATACAATCGGATTAAGTCAAGAAACTTTTGGCAACTGGGCAGCCATAGCCATTCACGACACTAGTTCAGTAGTAGGAGCAGGAGCTATTTATGGCGAACAAGCTTTACAAATAGCTACTACCGTAAAACTGATTCGGGCATTGTGGATTATTCCATTATCATTCGTTATTGCTTTTCTTTATAAAACTGAAGACAAACAATCAATAAAATTTCCTTGGTTTATTCTATTATTCGTGTTTGCCATCCTATTTGCTAATTTTTTCCCAAACTTTCAAGCAAGTTATACGCACTTTAGCTGGTTAGGTCAACGGGGAATGGTAGTTGCATTATTCCTAATAGGGTCAAATATTAGTATTAATGATATAAAACAATCTGGTACAAAAAGCTTTGCTTTAGGTATTATCTTATGGGGAATAATTGCTGTTGGTTCATTGTTCTTTTTAATTTGACATTCACCCTCTTATGTAAATCAGAAATAGTCAACAATGATTCAAAAAAAAAATTATGTTGATAAATGGAAATTGGGAAATACAATACTATCTTAACTAGTTAGAGTGTACATAAAATAAATGCAGGAGAGTATCTATTACCTTCCTGCATTTATTAATGTGCCATTTAAACTATTTATTTAGTAGATAAATCAAAAGCCTCTTCTCCGTGCTGTGTAATATCAAGACCTATTTCTTCTTGCTCAGCAGTAACCCTCATCGGTAAAATTAAATTCGTTACTTTATACAGCAGATATGAACCACCAAAAGTAAATACACCCACAATTAATAATGCTAATAAATAAAACATAAATTGAGTAACATTACCATGAATTAACCCCACTCCAACACCATTTTCCACCGCAAATACACCTGTAAGTAACATACCCACAATACCGCCTAATCCGTGGCATGGAAATACATCTAAGGTGTCATCAATTTTTGTTTTAGATTTTAATTGCACAGCTGTATAACTTGCTAATGAGGCTACAAAACCGAAGAAAATACTTTGCCCTACAGTTACAAAACCTGCTGCGGGTGTAATAGCCACCAAACCAACTACCGCACCAATTGCTGCACCTGCTGCTGAACGTTTCTTGCCCATAGCTCCATCCACAAACAACCATGTCATCATAGCCGTTGCCGATGAAATATTAGTATTAACAAAAGCTCTTACTGCCATATCATTTGCAGCTAAAGAAGATCCAGCATTAAAACCAAACCAACCAAACCACAACAATCCTGTACCTAAAAGAATATAAGGGATGTTTGTAGGACGAGCTTCGCTATTAACCCCTTTTCTTTTACCCAAAAAAATTGCTCCACTAAGTGCTGCAAAACCAGCAGAAATATGAACTACAGTGCCACCAGCAAAATCAAGCACACCCCATTTACGTAAAAATCCTTCTGGGTGCCAAGTCCAATGAGCCAAAGGAGCATATATTAACAGTGAAAAAAGTATTAAAAACAACATCAATGAGGTAAATCTTACCCTTTCTGCTAATCCACCAGTAATAAGTGCAGGGGTAATAATAGCAAACTTAAGTTGAAACATAGCAAACAATGCAAATGGAATAGTAGGAGCAAAATCAGGATGAGGAGTTAGCCCTACATTCTTAAAAAACATAAATGAAGTAGGATTACCAATAAATCCTCCTACACTATCACCAAAAGCAACACTAAAACCAACAACAATCCAAAGCACACTTATAATACCTAATGCAATAAAACTTTGTAATAAAGTAGATACTAAATTCTTATAACGCACCATACCACCGTAAAAAAAGGCTAAACCTGGCGTCATTAATAATACTAGTGCCGATGCCATCAATAACCATGATGTATCTGCATGATTTACTTCTAATAGCTCTCCTCCTAATGGAATTAATGTTTCGTGGTCTACAGGTATAAGAGATACGATTGCCACGATAGCTAAAAGTAAAAAGGGGACTCTGTACTTCCATGCAACTTTCTTCTGCCTCATAATAAAATAAATAGTGTGCTAGTTATTAATAATTATTGTTTTCTTTTTGCTAGAAAAACGATGCAAACGTTAATCATTATATTTTATTTTTTAAATATTTATATACATTTGTATTTTACAAAAATAAAACAAATTATATTTTATACAAAAAGATAAAAATAATATAGAAATAAATAATAATTTATTAGCAGACAAATAGCGATTTAATATTAATTAGTGATTCTTGAGTATAAAACAAGTACAAATATTTTAATAGAATTAGGTATCTATCAGAATATTTTTTCCCTTAAATAGAATTATACAAGCACGTGTAAACTGAAAATAAAAAGATAAGTTGAAGCCAAGCACGAAAAGTACTTGGCTTTAGTATTTGGAGAATACGTTCGAGATTATTTAAACAACTCCTTTTTAGCAGCCAATAAGGTATTTCGCATCAACGACACAATGGTCATTGGACCTACTCCACCAGGTACTGGAGTTATGTACGAACATTTTGGAGCTACTTCATCAAACAATACATCACCTGTAAGTTTGAAGCCTGATTTAGTTGTAGTAGATGGCACACGGGTTGTTCCAACATCAATTACCACAGCACCGTCTTTTACCATATTTCCCTTTACAAAATTTGGTTGACCCAATGCCGCAATTATAATATCTGCTTTTTGGCATTGCTCCACTAAATCAGCCGAATAGCTATGACATACCGTAACCGTAGCATTGCCCGGATACGCCTTTTGAATCATTAAATTTGCCACAGGTTTGCCTACAATATTACTTCTTCCTAGCACCACACAATGTTTGCCAGCAGTAGCAATTCCATAACGTTTAAGCAATTCCATTATACCAGCTGGTGTAGCCGACACAAATGCAGGCAATCCAATAGAAGTGCGTCCTACATTAATTGGATGAAAACCATCTACATCTTTGCGATAATCAATGGCTTCGATAATTTTTTGTTCTGAAATATGTTTTGGCAAAGGCAACTGTACAATGAATCCATCTATGGCAGTATCGTTATTTAATTCACTAATTTTTGCCAACAATTCAGTTTCAGTAACGGTATCTTCGTATCGTATCAGGGTAGAATTAAATCCACATTGCTCGCAAGCTTTTACTTTATGAGCCACATACGTTTCGCTACCACCATCGTGTCCTACCAAAATAGCAGCCAAATGTGGAGGTCGTTGACCCATGCTCTTTATAGTTGCTACTTCTACTGCTATTTCTTGTTTAATAATATCCGCTATTGCTTTTCCGTCAATAAGTTGCATAGTTCTTTTATTTGAATTTCGGGAATTTATTACCATTTGTTTGTACCATACGCATCATTTTTCGTATGCCATCAAATTGTTTTATCAATTTGTTTACTTCTTGTATAGAAGTACCACTACCATTGGCAATACGCATTTTACGTGTACCATTCAGTAATTGAGGATTTTCTCTTTCGGCAGGAGTCATAGATTGTATCATTGCCTCAATGCCTTTAAACGCATCATCTTTAATATCAACATCTTTCATGGCTTTGCCCATACCTGGTATCATTGCTGCCAAATCTTTTAGGTTACCCATCTTTTTGATTTGCTGAATTTGACCCATAAAATCATTGAAATCAAACTGATTTTTGGCAATTTTTTTCGCTACCCTACGAGCCTCTTCTTCGTCATATTGTTCTTGGGCTTTTTCTACTAACGACACAATATCACCCATGCCCAAAATCCTATCTGCCATACGTTCGGGATGAAACTGATCAATGGCTTCCATTTTTTCGCCCGTTCCTACAAATTTGATAGGTTTATCCACTACCGAACGAATAGATAAAGCCGCTCCTCCTCGGGTATCACCATCTAATTTTGTAAGTACAACACCCGTAAAATCAAGTCTATCGTTAAATTCTTTTGCAGTATTCACAGCATCTTGACCCGTCATCGAGTCCACCACAAACAAAATCTCTTGCGGTTGAATAGCTTGTTTAATGGCAGCTATTTCGTTCATCATTTGCTCATCAATAGCCAAACGACCCGCTGTATCAATAATTAACAAATCGTGTCCGTTCTTTTTAGCAAAAGCAATGGCATTTTGAGCTATCTGAATGGGATTTTTGTTTTCTATTTCGCTATAAACAGGAACGCCTATTTGTTCGCCAAGCACTTTTAATTGCTCGATAGCAGCTGGACGATACACATCACAAGCAGCAAGCAAAGGGTTTTTTCCTTTTTTTGATTTAAGCATTTTGGCTAACTTCCCCGAGAAGGTTGTTTTACCAGAACCTTGCAAACCAGACATTAAAATTACAGCAGGCGAACCTTTGGTATTAATATCCACGGATGTTCCACCCATCAACAAGGCTAACTCATCACGCACAATTTTAACCATCAACTCGTTGGGCTTAATTGCTGTTAGCACATTCATTCCCAAAGCTTTTTCTTTAACCGTATCGGTAAATGTCTTGGCTATTTTATAGTTAACATCGGCATCCAAAAGAGCTTTACGCACATCTTTTAATGTTTCTGCTACATTTATTTCAGTAATTTTACCCTGCCCTTTAAGAATTTTAAACGATCGTTCGAGGCGTTCACTTAAATTTTCAAACATAATTATCTTCGGTTTAGTTTAATAAATCATCAAAAAGACAGCAAATAGTCCTTTTTTTGGAAATAGCTCACAAAATTAGTCAAAATTTGTGATTTTACGCACATAAATGTAGAATAATCATCGAAAATTGATTTATAAAAAAACAGTTTTTTCATCTCTTTTTTATGTTTTAGTCTATAATTATTCACTATCTTTGTGGGTCTTAAAATAATAATTAGAACGGATGAAAAATATTCGCAATTTTTGTATTATTGCCCATATTGACCATGGTAAAAGTACCTTAGCCGATCGTCTGCTCGAAGAGACTAGCACAGTTACAGGCAAAGAGATGCAAGCTCAAGTACTTGATAATATGGATTTGGAACGAGAAAGAGGCATTACCATCAAAAGTCATGCTATTCAGATGAACTACATATATGAAGGAGAAAAATATGTACTCAATCTCATTGACACTCCAGGACACGTAGATTTTTCGTATGAAGTATCTCGTTCAATTGCTGCTTGCGAAGGTGCTTTGTTAATTGTAGATGCTACGCAAGGCATTCAGGCTCAAACGATCTCTAACCTATACATGGCTATTGAACATGATTTGGAAATTATTCCTATTATGAATAAAATGGACATGGATAGTGCCATGCCTGAGGAAGTTGAAGACCAAATTGTAGAATTGCTGGGATGCAAATCGGATGAAATTATAAAAGCTAGCGGAAAAACCGGTTTAGGTGTACAAGAAATATTACAAGCAATTGTCAAACGCATACATCCGCCGAAAGGAGACCCAGAAGCTCCTTTGCAATGTTTGGTATTTGATTCTGTATTCAATTCTTTCAGGGGAGTTATTACCTATATGAAAATTGAAAACGGAACTATACGCAAAGGCGATTTAGTAAAATTCTTTAATACTGGAAAAGAGTATTTTGCTGATGAAATTGGCGTGCTTCGTTTAGGTATGGAACCAAGAGAAGAATTACGTTGTGGTGATGTTGGATATATTATTTCGGGCATTAAGGTATCTAAAGAAGTAAAAGTTGGCGACACTATTACACATGTAAAACGTCCTTGCGAAAAAGGCATTGAGGGGTTTGAAGAAGTAAAGCCAATGGTTTTCGCTGGTATATATCCTATTGACTCAGAGGACTTTGAAGACCTAAGAGCGTCAATGGAGAAATTACAATTGAACGATGCCTCTCTTACTTTTGAAGCAGAGTCATCAGCCGCTTTAGGTTTTGGCTTTCGTTGCGGATTTTTAGGCATGTTGCACATGGAGATTGTACAAGAACGACTTGATCGTGAATTTGACATGGATGTAATTACGACAGTACCCAACGTACAGTATAAAATATATACGCGTAAAAACGAAGTGCTCGACGTTCACAATCCATCAGGAATGCCAGATATAACATTGATTGACAGAATAGAAGAGCCTTATATACGAGCGTCAATTATTACACGAACGGATTTTATTGGTTCTATCATGAGTTTGTGTTTGGGAAAAAGAGGAGAATTGATAAAACAAGATTATATTTCATCTAATCGTATCGAATTAATTTACGATATGCCTATGGGAGAAATAGTCTTTGATTTTTATGATAAATTGAAGTCCATTTCCAAAGGATATGCTTCGTTTGATTACCATATCAGCGGATTTCGTCCTTCAAAATTGGTAAAACTAGATATTTTATTAAATGGAGAATCAGTAGATGCCCTGTCATCACTCACTCACTTTGATAATGCGGTTACAATTGGTCGTAGAATGTGCGAGAAATTACGCGAATTAATTCCTCGTCAGCAGTTTGATATCGCTATTCAAGCTGCCATTGGTTCAAAAATTATTGCCCGCGAAACCATTAAAGCTGTACGCAAAGATGTTACAGCAAAATGTTATGGGGGCGATATTTCACGAAAGCGTAAACTACTGGAGAAACAGAAAAAAGGAAAAAAACGAATGAAGCAAATTGGTTCAGTAGAAGTACCACAAAAAGCGTTTATGGAGGTACTTAAATTAGATTAGTTTTCAATATTTTTTAAATAAATTATTTTACCTTAAAATTCAATTTCTATGGAACATGTTTCTGATGTTGCACAGCACGTTGCTATGCCAATTTGGGCATCTGCCCCTTTTGCATTGATGCTCATTATGATTGCCATTGGTCCTCTTTTATGGGAACACTGGTGGGAGCAAAACAAAAACAAACTATTGGTTTCATTCTTACTGAGTGTACCAACAGTTATCTTTCTGATTATAAATGGATTTAGCCATGATTTAGAACATCAAATAATGTTCGATTATGTTCCTTTTATAATTTTACTTACATCTTTGTACGTTATTTCTGGTGGCTTATTTCTTACGGGAGACATTCAAGCCAAACCAAAAATTAACACCTTATTTATGGCAATTGGGTACGTGTTAGCGTCTATTATGGGTACAACAGGAGCAGCCATGCTCTTAATTCGCCCATTAATTACAACCAATAGCCAACGTATGTATAAAACGCATACCATTCTATTTTTTATTGCTGCCGTAGCAAATGCAGGAGGATTACTTACTCCACTCGGAGATCCTCCATTATTCCTATTATATCTACGTGGAGCTGATTTTGGTTGGTTTTTACATATGCTTCCTGAATGGTTATTTATAGGTACCGTTCTAATTGGGTTATACTATTTGTTAGATAGGAGATATTATAAAAAAGAAAAAACAGAAGCAATAGAAAGCGATAATGCAAACGTAGAACCTTTACGTATTGGGGGTAGTAAGAATTTCTTTTTGCTGATTGGAGTAATTTTATGTGTAGCTTTTGTCAATGTAAATTATATTCCAGAAATGGGCAATCCTCATGGATCTCTTTGGATTAAATATTTACGCGAAATTATTTTAATTGGGTTTATTTTAGTATCCATGGATATTACCAAAAAGAAAACACGCGAACTGAAAGGATTCTCATGGACTCCTATTTACGAAGTTGCAGCTTTATTTTTAGGTATCTTTATTACGATGGTACCTGCATTATTGTATTTAAAAGAAAATGCGGCTAGTTTTGGATTAAGTGAAAGCTGGCAATTCTACTTTATGTCAGGTAGTTTAAGTTCGTTTTTAGATAATGCTCCTACAGCTGTAGCGATGCATGGAGTAGCCTTAGGACTAGTGCAAGAAGGAGCAGCTGTAGCAGAAGTAGCAGGCGTTCCAGAACTGTTATTAACAGCAATATCTATGGGGTCTGTTTTATTTGGTTCTATGACCTACATTGGTAATGGTCCTAACTTTATGGTAAAAGCTATAGCCGAAAGTAGTGGCATAAAAATGCCTAGTTTCTTTGGCTATATTTTTAAATTTTCTTTGGTTATTTTACTCCCACTCTACATTCTTACTTATTTCTTGTTTGTATAAAAAACAAAATATATACGTAATAAATGACTTGGACAATGGTTCC
>Ga0116172_10004991_pt1 | contig 10647 bp, 9 predicted proteins | sample AD_UKC083_MetaG_FD_89799 | JGI IMG/M metagenome (GOLD analysis project Ga0116172, IMG submission 89799) | Active sludge microbial communities of municipal wastewater-treating anaerobic digesters from USA - AD_UKC083_MetaG | ecosystem: Engineered > Bioreactor > Anaerobic > Digestate | place: USA...
GCGCGAAATTTTCCGCGCTCCAACACTAAATCGTTACGAGCATAATAAATATCTACCAGTCGGCCGAAAAGCTGACGGATGCCAATCCGGTCACCTTTTTTAAGAGTAACAATAAAGCGAGTGTATTCTTCCGGCGAGCCGATACCGTAAATGCAGGAAACGCTGGCGACTACAATAACGTCGCGACGACTAATTAACGAGCTGGTAGCTTTGAGGCGCAGTTTATCAATTTCATCGTTGATCGAGGAGTCTTTTTCGATGTAAGTATCCGTAACCGGCAGATAAGCCTCTGGTTGATAATAATCATAGAACGAAATAAAATACTCGACCGCATTTTCGGGGAAAAACGCCTTAAACTCTCCATATAATTGCGCGGCAAGTGTTTTATTGTGGGAAATGACCAAGGTTGGCTTTTGCACGTTCTGAATGACCTGTGCCATGGTAAAAGTCTTACCACTTCCGGTTACCCCGAGCAAAGTCTGGAACTTGTCGCCTCGTAATATCCCTTCGGTTAGTTCCCGTATCGCCTGCGGTTGATCGCCGGTCGGTGTGAAATTGGTGGTGAGTTTAAACTTATTCATAGCATATCAATTTAGGATAAGGAAGAACCAGAGTCAATTAATTTTCAGCGGAATATATCATAAATTTAATTCATAGATACATTAGAAACGTGAATACTGATTTCTCTAACAATCGAAGTTAAAATTTAATTATTCGGTTTATTTTGCGGATTTCTTTCCGAAAATCTGCATACTTAATGATAATTGGCAGGAGATTCCAGTCAAGCGCGAATATTCTGTCGGAAATCCGTACTCAGTCGTAGCCGGGTAGCGTTCCGGATTGTACGAATCCCAATCGAAAATATGTTCGATCGGCTGTCCTTTGTCGAAGTCGTGGAAATAGCCGATTTCCAAGCCAACTTTTTTAGAAAACGATAATCCGCCGAGAAATCCTACTCTAAGGCTATTGCCACCGGTGATGCCCCGCGGAATATACATCAACCGAAATCCAGTGTATAAAGCATTGCCGGGTTTGGAGGGAAATGTCCGTACCGAATAATACGTCATATCGAGGTTGGAATTAGGATTTACGGAGAAACTCAAATTAAGTACATCGGCAATGTTATCGTGGTGGAAGAGTAAATATGAGAAGTCAATGCCACTACCGTACACCGGCAACCCGACTCGGAAACCAATATCACTCCGCTCTGAGACGCCGCGCCGATAAACGAAAATAGGTTCGACATTTTCAACAGAGAAAGTCACCCCGGTATAAGTTTCGCCCGGCTTGAGTGGCACCGGACTAATCGTGGGATGAGTAGCACAGGCGCTTAACCAGAGACCGATCGCCCATATCAGAAAGTGTTTATTCATTTTGACTACCCTTAGATTAACCAAATTCAAGCATTTTGTAAAGAAATATTTGCTATTGGTCATAATAAAATGGTGAGGGCTTTCTTCTGATGAACATTTTTATTTTTATCAAATTCTAAGTTCATAAATTTACGCATTGATTTTTGGGCGGAGATAATGTCAAAGATGATGTCAAATAAAACTGGTCTTGAAGAACAATTTAGCTGTTTTCGCCGTAATATTATCGGCATTGATTACCAGTATAATTTCCCGGGCGGTTGCCGACCGATTCTGTATGCCGATTGGGCGGCCAGTGGAAGACTCTACCGACCGATCGAGGAATATATAACTAACGTTTTGGGCCCTTACGTTGCCAATACTCATAGTGATGCGACCTTGACTGGGACAATCATAACCGATGCCTACCATCAAGCGCATAAGATTATCAAACAGCATGTGAACGCCGGTCCGGACGACGTCCTATTACTGGCTGGGTTCGGGATGACGGCGGTTATCAATAAATTCCAACGTCTTTTAGGGTTACGTGTACCTGATAAATTCAAGGAAAAAATATCAATACCGCCTCAAGAGAGAGCGCTGGTACTTCTAACGCATATGGAGCATCACTCCAACCAAACCACCTGGGAGGAATGTTGCTGTGACACCTCACTCATTTGTAAAAAATCGGACGGGTTACCGAATCTTGAGCATTTGCGTAATATTTTGGAACTAAACCGTGACCGGAAATTAATAATCGGCTCATTCACCGCCTGCTCGAATGTTACCGGTTTAATCACACCGGTTAACGAATTAGCAGAGATTATGCACCAATTCGGACGCCTGTGTTTCATTGATTATTCCGCTTCAGCGCCGTATGTCGAAATCAATATGCATCCGCCCAAACCGGAACAGAAATTAGATGCGATTTTCTTTTCACCGCATAAATTTCTGGGCGGGCCGGGTTCCTCAGGAGTGATTGTTTTCGATAAAAAGCTTTATAATAATCGCGTTCCAGATCAACCGGGCGGCGGCACCGTACTTTGGACTAATCCCTGGGGCGAGCATCGTTTTTTCCAGGACATTGAAGTGCGCGAAGATGGTGGAACACCCGGATTTTTACAGGCAATTCGCGCCGCGCTGGCAATTTTACTGAAAGAAGAAATGGGCGTTAAAAATATTCTGGCACAGGAACATTACTTGACCGAAATCCTGCTAAATGAACTGGCTGGAATTCCCGATATAAACATTCTTGAATCTCAAAACCATAACCGCATCGGTTTTGTTTCGTTTTATAGTCTGAAAGTTCATCATAATCTGATCGTACGCCTACTTAATGATCGCTTCGGTATCCAAACACGTGGCGGCTGTCTCTGCGCTGGAACTTACGGTCATGTTTTACTACATATTGACGACCAACGATCTAAAGCAATTATGAGTCAGATTGATCAGGGCAACTTGAGTTTGAAGCCCGGCTGGGTGCGCATTTCGTTGCATCCGACTATGACTGAAGTCGAAGTGCGTTATATCGCATCTGCGGTACGGGAAATTATGAAAAATTATGTTGAGTGGGGAAAAGATTACCACCTTAACCCTGAGACCGGCGACTTCGATCATCTCAAACAACCGAAAGCCAGTATCAAATTGAGAGAAACTTTCAAAGCCGCTTTAAGAATATTTTTACCGGTTGTAATTTTAAACGCTTATATTTGTTTTAGTTTTGGTAATCAGATTGCAATATCATTGTGAAATTATCTCAAAAGAACCGAAATAAAATTTATCCGCAGAATTAGCCCCGAAGAAAGGAGTCGTTTATGGATAAAAAGGTCAAATTGTATGCTCTCAGCACCTGTATTTATTGCCAGAATACCAAAGCCTTCCTCAAGAGTCTGGGAATCGAGTACGATAGTATTGACGTAGATTTGTTAGACAAGGAACAAAAACTGGCAGTCATTAGGGAGATTCATAAATTAACACCGACAGTTGCTTTTCCAGTAATTGTCATCGGAGACAACGTTATTGTCGGCTATCGTCCGGAAGAAATCAAAAAGGCACTCGGATTATGAACACAGAACAGTTATTTGAATCGCTTCGCAAACTTCAGGAGCCGAAAGGCTATTTTTTCAATAAAGATCGTCAGCACGTTGACCGATTGCTGAATTCTTTATTGATTAACAAAGAACGTTATGGCTATATGGCTTGTCCATGTCGTCTGGCGGTCGGTGATCGCGAATCGGATCGCGATATCATTTGCCCATGCGTTTACCGCGAGCCGGATGTGAAGGAATACGGGCGTTGTTACTGCGGTTTGTATGTTTCTGCTGATTGGAATGCCGGTAAAATTCCTGACCAGTATGTACCGGAACGGCGGCCGATCGAAAAAATTCTGGGATTGTAAAGCGTTGATCATTATCCTCTGACCTTTTAAATTTCTGAAGATTAATTATTCGCCTTTTAGGTGAATTTTACGTAAAATAATCAGAGTTTTTAAACAAAACGAATAATATGGAAGTAAAAGAAACTCTATTTAATTATGTAAATCCTGCGATTGAATATCAAATTTTAAATGGGGATTCTTGTTATATCCTCCAAAATTTGCCAGACGGGAAATTCGATTTAATAATCACTTCTCCCCCTTATAATATTGGTAAGGAATATGAAACCAAAACCTGTATCGAGAAATATCTTGAAACGCAAGAAGAAATTATTAGACAGCTAATACGCGTTCTTTCTAACCAGGGGAGTCTTTGCTGGCAAGTAGGAAATTTTGTAGATAAGGGAGAAATATTTCCGCTTGATATTTACTATTATCCGATATTCAAGAAATATCAATTAAAACTTCGCAATCGTATTATCTGGCATTTTGAGCATGGATTGCATGCTTCCAAAAGATTTTCAGGAAGATACGAAACCATTCTGTGGTTTACCAAAACCGATAATTACATTTTTAATCTTGACGCCGTTAGAATTCCTGCAAAATATCCGGGCAAGTTACATTTTAAAGGACCTAACAAAGGAAAGCCTTCCGGAAATCCACTTGGGAAAAATCCTTCGGATATCTGGAAAATTGTTGTAGAAGATTGGGATAATGAAATATGGAATGTACCAAACGTTAAATCGAACCATCCGGAGAAAACAGAACATCCCTGCCAATTTCCGGTTGAACTAGTCGAGCGCTGTGTTTTAGCCTTAACTAATAAAAGTAGCTGGGTTCTTGATCCATATGCCGGTGTTGGTTCAACAATTATAGCTTCGATTAAAAACGAGCGCAATTGCATCGGTATTGAAAAAGAAGCCCATTATTGTAAAATCGCCCAAAATAGAATCGAAGCTTTGAAAGCAGGTAACTTAAAAGTGAGACCGATTAATAAACCTATTCACAAACCTTCTAAAAATGATAAAGTTGCGAATGTGCCGAATGAATGGCTAAAATTAAAATTTAACGGATATAGCAAATGAAAATAATTAAAAAATATTCGCATTTGAACGGCGAAGAATATTTGATTGTGCATCATAAAGATCTTTATAATGAAATCAAAAGTGTTATCAAGAACATAAATGCCGAGGGATTCAAAACAAAAGTCAGTAAGGAAAATAGAAAAGCGGGGACACAGTTATATAGTCCAATAGAACTAAACAAAGCATTTGACAGGGAATTTTCAAAAAGAAATTGGAACGAGAGTCGTTATAATTACTATATCACTCTAAATCGGGAACTGATGGAAAAAAGTTTATTAATGCCTGCAGGTGAACAAAAGAAATTTCTCATAGAACACGGAGAGAAAAACCCAATTTTTAGCTATAATCAGACAGATTTCGTCAAAAATAAAGTTGCTGTTGAAGTCCAATTTGGTAAATATGCTTTTGTTGCATATGATTTGTTTGTAAAGCACATGCTATTTTATTCAGGCGGCATGATAAACTTAGGCATAGAAATTCTTCCTACTAAGAATATGCAGTCCCAAATGTCAAGCGGAATTGCATATTACGAGGGAGAAGTCTATAATGTTATGAGACAAGGACGGAACAGCCCTCCTGTACCGCTTCTTATTCTCGGCATTGAACCTTAGAGATATAATCATTAATAAAACAACTCGGTTAATGCGTATATCTAATAGGGCAAACTGTTCAATAAAATTTCATTTTAAATTATTTTTAACGTGATGAAATCTATAACATCTTTTGTTTTCCGGTAATCCCCGATTGTCCTATGGCTCTGAATTTTCTGGAACGTTTTCCGCTACTTTATGATTGGCTTAAAGCGCATACGACTTTGTTGAAATACGCCGGTTTGATTTCTTTGATCACATTTTTTGGTACAATTCTTTTAATGGGGGTACTGATTCTGATGATTCCGACGGATTATTTTTCCAATCCCAAACGCCGTAAAAGCTTCTTGATTACCAAGCGACCGCTCTTGGGTGTAATATTACTGATAGTTAAAAACCTAATCGGACTTATTTTCCTGATAGTCGGATTTTTACTACTGTTTATCCCAGGGCAGGGTATCTTAACGATTTTGGTCGGTATAATTTTAATGAATTTTCCCGGTAAATACAGGCTCGAAAGAAAGTTAGTCCAAAGACCGGGCGTTTTGCAGGGCATCAATAAAATCCGAAAAAAATTTAATCGCCCCCTTCTCAGTTTTGAATAAATAACTATTTTGGATATTCCAGGTTTTTGTCTATCTTTAAGCAAAGTCGCAATTAGGAGGTGACTATGTTAAGACAATTCAAAGTCCTACTAATCTGGGGAATATTAATTGTCGGATTTATGGCCTGTATAGACAGCGAAAACGGACCGCAAACTGCCGCTATTCTTTCGTTATTACGAACCGAATACGGCGGATGTAATGAATACAAGGGGGGTGACATTTTACCAAAAGCGGCGATTCAAAATGATTCGCTAAGCTGGGAAATCAGCGACGATACGCTAAAGATTTTTACCGGCATTACCTACATTTGCTGTGCGCCGTTCGATGTCGAAAGTGAGCAGTCTGGTGACAGTCTCAAGATTATGATCAGAGATGTCTGTGGTATTTCCAGCGAACACTGCTATTGCAGATGTATTTGTCATTATACCTTTCTGACAATTTTTACTGGTTATTCCGGTGACCGCTATCATCTGGCGGTCTGGTTGCATAGTCCGCGCCTGGCGCAGGATTCTTTACTCTGGCAGGTGGAAATCCCATAGAGGGTTTGTCTTAAAAAACAGCACAATTTTTCTCGATTTAGATAGATCATAAAATCATTTCATTTCTCGGCAAAAAGACTTATTATTCGGTAGTATGGGAATTATTAATTTGATAATTACTTGTATTATCGAAATTGCCTAAAAACAGGAAAATAAAAATGAAAACCACCCGATTTTTTAGAAATACCATATTAATTATTCTGCTATTCAGCGAGTTCCTTTTCCCCAATATTTCCGCCAGTGCTCAATCTGTGGAGGAAGCCTGGCAAGCCTGGAACCGAAACGACCAGAAACTCGTCGAACAGAAATTTCAAGAAGCCATCCAAGCCAATCCTAACGACACGCGTGCTTACATCGGGTTAGCTTACCTTTATGAAATGCAATATAAATATCTGGAAGCCTGGCAAACCTACACCAAAGTCATTGACACCGAAGCCGATTTTGAACCTTATATTTTTGCCGCTATGATGGCGCCCCGATTAACCAACGCCGAGGAATATAAATCAGCTGGTATCCAGATGCTCTTCGATAATTTAGCGCGCACTGCTCGCCATTCTACGATGCGAATCAACGCCAATGAAAAGTTAGGGCACTACTATAACGAACATGCCAATCTGAAAAAGGCGCTATTTTACTTCGATAAAATTGACGCAATCACCGATTGGATGTTGATTGGCCCATTCGATAATATTTCGGCTTCTGGATATGATAAGGTCTATCCGCCAGAGACCGAATTCGATACGGCGGTAGTTTATCACGGACAAAATGATATTGCGATTAAGTGGTTCCGGATTCCGCAAGTGCGTTATGACAAATGGATTGATTTACGTCGGTACTTTGCCGATAACGATGCAGTTTTTTACGGCAATACTTTTATTTTTTCACCGCAGAAACAAACTATTCATTTGCGAGTCGGAACATCCGGTTCGTTGAAGGTTTTTCTAAATGACGAACTAATGATCGAATGCTTCGATGAGAATAACAATGGATTCGATACTTATAGCGTCGAAACTGAACTGCAAGCGGGTTGGAATCGTCTATTGATCAAGTGCGGATTTTCAGAGATTACGCAGTGCAACTTCGCGGCACGATTTACTGACCCGGCTGGCAATTCAGTGACCGACCTAAAAATTTCTGTGTTGACGCATTCCTATAAATCACACCCTGGTACCGTGAAAGAGCCCATCCCGAACTTCGCTGAGGAATTTTTTCTGACGAAAATTGCAGAACATCCCGACTATCTCGAAAACTATCTTCTGCTGGCGGAATGTTATGCTTTGAACGATAAAGCAGTCGAGTCCGAATTGATTTTGCGCGAGGCTCTGCGACGCGCTCCGACTAATGCTATGATTTATTTACATTTGATCGAGGCTTACTTGCGCGGCGAAAAATACGATGAAGCCAAGTCCGCTTATGAAAAAATTTACCAGCTCGATCCGGATATTCCAGGCGTTTTAGAATACCGAATCTCTGAGCTCCTCGCAAAGAAAAATTATGATGAAGCCAAGAATTTACTCGACCGACTGGCGCAATTGATACCGGATTCGCCCAATCTACAACTGCAATTGATTGACTATTATTCCAAACGCGGTCTGACCGAGAAGGTAATCGAGATTGCCAATACCGCTTACCATCAATTTCCGGATAACTGGAACATTGTCGAAACCAAAGCCAACCTCGAAGCTTACGTTAAACAAAATAACAAAGCCGCTATTCCCATTTTACGTAAATACGTGAAAAACCACACCGAGCAGACGGCTTTTCTCAAATTAGCCGATTATTATAAAAATGCCGCTGACCTTAAGAACTGGGAAAAAACCTATCGACAGGCGATTGAATATTATCCGGCTTCTCCAAGCCTTTTCTATCAAATGGCGCAAAATTTCTATAATAGGCATAACTATTCCACCGCTTTGGATTATATCGAGAAGGCTCTCCAAATCTGTCCGCAATGTGCCGGCTACTGGGGCACTCGCGCCGAAATCCAACGTTCGTCCGGCCAATTCGCCGCGGCTATTAAGTCCTACCAGCGAGCGCTGGAATTGAGTCCGACTTATTATGATGCGCGCGATAAATTAAGGCAATTGCAAGGACGCGCATCAATTTTTAACAATTTCGGTACGGTGGATATTGATAGTCTTTTTCACAATTGCCCATCGTCGGAGCAGTATCCCGGTGAAAAGGCGGTTATTCTATACAATGCCTGTCGGCGCGTCGTTTATGGTGGCGCAACTGAAATGAGCCAGGAAATTCTGGCGACGGTTTTTAATCTGGAAGGAATCGATGCTTTCAAAGAATACCGGATTCCTTATAACGCTTATAACGAAGAACTGATTGTCGAAAAGGCGCAAACTTTAAAAAAGGATGGCTCTAAAATTGATGCTGACGTTAGCTGGGGCTATATTGTGTTTAAATCACTCGAACCCGGCGACGCCGTTTACCTAAAATGGAAAATTCGCAATTATTACTCCGGCAAACTATCCCAGCATTTCTGGGACGATTTCAGTTTCAATACATTTTTTCCTGTGCGGGAAGTTTGCTATGCCTTATTGATTCCGCCGAATGTGAAATTTCAGTATAAAGGTCAATTTATGCCGGATGAACCTTCGGCTATCAAGGAAACGCCGGATGGAATTCTCTATGAATGGCGCCTGAACGACGTTCCCGCCATAAAAGAGGAATACAATATGCCTCCCCTAGCAGATATCGGAAAAATATTGCATATTTCCAGCATTCCGGACTGGGATTACATCGTGAACTGGTATATTGATCTGGCAGAAACCAGAACTCGTTCATGTTATGAGATTGACGAATTTCTCAAGACTTTATTACCGGAAAATGAACCGCTGACCGAACAGGAGAAAATTACCCGTATTTATAATTTTATCACCGAAAATATTCGCTATAGCAGTGTATCCTTCCGCCAGTCCGGTTTGATTCCTCAAAAAGCCCGCGATGTATTCGTAACCCGCATCGGTGATTGCAAGGATAAAGCCGCCCTCGGAATCGCTATGTTGCGCTCAACGGGATTCACAGCCAATTTCGTGTTGGTAAACGCTCGCTATGAAGGTTTGAATAAACACGTATTGCCTTCGATAGCCTTTAATCATGCCATCGTCAGCGTTGCCACTCAAGAGGGAACGCTCTATCTCGATTTGACAGCGCAGAATTTTCCGGTCGGTTCGGTGCCCTTGGCGGATCAAGGGGCTTTTGCGCTCGAAATCAAGAAGGGTTGCCAACCGTTTTATCTAACGCGCCACTTTTTTATGGGGAGTGTTCGGCAACGACGTACCAAAGTCGAGGTTCAAACCGATAATAGTATTCAGGTCGAGCTTCACACTACTCGTAAAGGTGCTCAGACAGCTGAAATTCGTGCGATTTACCGATTCAAGAGCCAAGCCGATCGCGACAAAGAATTAATCGAATCGTTGGCTCAAGATTTTCCCAATGTGGAACTGATTAGCTTTAATTTATTTGACATCGACTCAATTAAACCGACTTTGGATTATGAATACACTTTTAAGGTTCCAGATTATTTAACGGAAGCCGGAAAATTTCTCATTTTACGCATCCCCTGGGCTGATCGGCTTTCGCCAATTAGGGCGCTATCGTATGATAAAAGAAATTATCCGTTTACTTACTGGCCAAATGCCGATACGATTAGCGAAGAAATCACAATCACCTTCCCGGCTGGCTATCAACCGTTGGAATTTACTCCGTATTACGAATATTCCTGTCCGATTGCCGATTATCGGCTTACGCTGGATTATAATGATAGAATTTTAAAAGGCACTCGGCTAATGATAAATAAGGAATCCGAGGTTACGCCGGAAATTTATCCCGCATTCAAAGAATTTTATAATAAAGTTGTCAAAGCCGATGGCTATCAGATTCTGATAAAACGTATAGAATAGACCAACCTTGGCTCAGGCTTCTTTTTTATCGTTATCGTCTTTACAATAATTTGGATATAATTTTTTCATACAATCCGGGCAAATGCCGTGGGTAAATTCCACTTCGGCATGGTCTTTAATGTAGGACTCGACACTATTCCAATAGCCCTGGTCATCTCTGATTTTTTTACAGCAGGCGCAGATCGGGATTA
>Ga0116172_10004998_pt1 | contig 10641 bp, 10 predicted proteins | sample AD_UKC083_MetaG_FD_89799 | JGI IMG/M metagenome (GOLD analysis project Ga0116172, IMG submission 89799) | Active sludge microbial communities of municipal wastewater-treating anaerobic digesters from USA - AD_UKC083_MetaG | ecosystem: Engineered > Bioreactor > Anaerobic > Digestate | place: USA...
CGGTGAAGAAATCATTAATCTGGAAAAACAAACTACTTGCGTTAAATGTCAGGGCAGCGGCGCCAAGGCTGGCAGCTCGCCCAAAACTTGCCCAGATTGCCAAGGTCGAGGCGTGATTGATCAAATCCAACGAACCATGCTCGGCAATATTCGGACGCAAGCCGCTTGCCCTAAGTGCGGCGGCCAGGGGCAGATTATTGATCAACCCTGTCCGCATTGCCACGGCCAAGGCCGAACGGTGGAAAAAAAGCCGTTGACTATTAAAATTCCGGCCGGAGTAGCCAATGGACAGACCATTAAATTTACCGGCCAAGGCGAGGCTGGCCGGCGCGGCGCCAAAAGCGGCGACCTGTATGTCAATGTCCGCGTCCAGCCCCATTCTCAGCTCAAACGCGATGGCCACAATATCCACTCCATCGTCGGCCTGACTTTCCGCCAAGCCGCTCTGGGCGACAAGATTAAGATTGATACTGTTGATGGTCCAGCGACCTTAAAAATTCCGGCCGGCACGCAAAGCGGTCAGGTGATTATCTTGCGCGGCAAAGGCGTGCCCAAGCTCAACGGCTATGGCCGCGGCGACCATTTGGTTGAAGCTAAAGTACTAACACCGACCGGTTTGACCAAAAAACAGAAAGAGGCCTTAGAATTATTAGATTAATATGGGCCGGCTTTATCATATTACTACTATCGGCTGCGCCATGAATATCAGCGACAGCCAGCGTTTAGCTAGCCGCCTCAATGAACTGGGCTGGTCGGCTACTGATCAACGATCGCAAGCTGATTTAGCTATCCTGGTCACTTGCGGCGTCCGCCAAGGGGCCGAAGACCGCATTTATGGTCTAATCAAGCGCATCAAGCAAGACAACCCCCAAACAGCCGTCGCTTTGACCGGCTGTTTGTCGTATCGGCCGGATGTTCAAGCTAAAATCGGCCGGCAGGTGGACTATTGGTTCAATATCAACCAATTAACCGAGTTGGAACAAATTATTCCCAGCCCTCAGCCCAGCGGCAGTCTGGCTCACCTGAATGATTATCTGCAGATTAAGCCGCTTTATGCCTCCACAATCAGCGCCCTAGTGCCGATCGGCAACGGCTGCGATAATTTTTGCAGCTACTGCGTCGTCCCTTATGCCCGCGGCCGAGAGAAATATCGGCCGGCTGACGAAATTATTACCGAAGTCCAAAACTTGCTAACCGCCGGCACTCAAGAAATCACTATCATCGCTCAAAACGTTAATAGCTACCACGACCCAGTTAGCGGTCTGGATTTTGCCGGACTGCTGGAACAATTAGACAACTTGGGCGACTATTGGCTGCGTTTTGCCACCAGCCACCCCAAAGATATGAGCGCGGAACTAATCGCTTTTATGGGCCGCAGCCGCAACCTGATCCATCATCTGCATCTGCCGGTCCAATCGGGCAGCGACCGCATTTTACAATTAATGAATCGCCGCTATAGTAGTGACCATTACCGCCAATTGGTGGCCGCCGTCCGTCAAGTCTGGCCTGATGTCAGCTTGACGACCGATATTATTGTCGGTTTTCCCGGTGAAACTGCGGCTGATTTTCAAGCGACCGCCGAGTTAGTGGTCGCTAGCGGTTTTGATCAAGTCTATATCGCTCAATTCAGCCCACGACCGGGCACGGCCGCCGCCAAGTTGCCGGACGATGTGCCGACCGCCACCAAGAAACAGCGAGAAGTGGAGTTGGACCAGATTGTTAAAGCCGGAGCTTTTAAAAACCGCCAAGCGCAAATCGGCCAAACCGTTGAGGTTTTGCTAGAAGAACAGCGCGGCCATAAATATTTCGGCCGCACCAATCGCAATCAGCAGATTCTGCTAATACCCCAGACGGGTAATAATTATGTTTTAGGACAACGCTACTTAGCCCAAGTGACCGCTGCCCGCAATTTCAGCCTGGCCGGACAATTATTATAAAATAAATTATTTTTATGGCTCAACTCAAAGCGCTCGCCGTTATCGGACCAACCGCCGCCGGCAAAACCAAGTTGGCCATTGCTTTGGCTGATCGCTACAACGGCGAAATTATCAGTGCCGATAGCCGCCAAGTTTATCGCGGCATGGATATCGGCACCGGCAAAGACCTGCCTGATTACGCCAATAACGGCCGGCCGATCGCCCACCATCTGATTGACGTGGCCGATCCGCAACAAATTTTTGATCTGGCCACTTACCAAAAAATGGCACAACAGGCCCTATCAGATATCAGCCAGCGCCAAAAACTGCCGATTGTCGCCGGTGGCAGCGGCCTGTATTTGCAAGCCCTGATAGATAATTATCAATTAAGCGCCGTCAAGCCGGACAATCAGCGCCGGCAAGCTTTAGAAGAATTATCGGCCGAACAGCTCTATGAACAATTGCTGACAGCCGCGCCGGCTTTGGCACAGAAATTAAATAACAGCGACCGCCACAATCCGCGGCGCTTGATTCGCTATTTGGAAATCGCCACTGGAGCGACCAACCAACAGCCTCAGTCAGCTAGCGCCCAGCCAACCACAGACTGGCTAATTTTGGGTATTGATTATCCGATGGAAGTTTTAGAAAAACGGATGTATCAACGGCTGATTCAACGCCTAGAAAACGAAGACATGATTCAGGAGGTCCACAGGCTGCACGAGCAGGGGCTGGATTGGCCGCGACTGGAGTCATTCGGCTTGGAATACCGCTATATTAGCCGCTATCTCAGGGAGATGATTGATTATGACCAATTAGTTGAACAGCTGCATACGGCGATCCGTCAATTCGCCAAGCGCCAGAAAACTTGGTTCAAGCGCTGGGCTAAGCAAGGCCGGGAAATTCATTGGCTCAACACCGATAATCCGCTGAAGGAGGCCGAGGAGTTGGTTAAAAAATTATACAAAAATTTTAAAAAAGAAATAGATATACTATAATTAAATATATGACAATAACTGATTTAATTAAATTAAAAAATATTAGGGCATTGCTCGTTATATTCTTTAATCTAGCCAGCGATGATGAAAAATATTTCTATATAAAATCTGAATACAGAGAATCAAGCCTCTCTACTAAATCAGCAAATAATTACAGTCACACCGAATTGAATCAAAAATTAAGCACATATTTTGGTCTAAACTTTCAATCATCATCCTTTGGCAAGCATTTTTTAAAAATTCAAAAAACATCAACAATAAACACTGCTGATCAATTTTTATTAGAAATTTATAAACAAATTCAGCTGTTGAGTTTTGAGATTGAAACAGCTGAATACGAGAAAGCAATTTTATTGTCTTTATTTGTCCTACGAGGTAGTCCAGATTTCACAGCGCAATACTACGCTGTTGATATCTATAGAAAATATTCATCAAAAGAATATCTACGAAATATTTTTCAAATTATCTCTGGAACCACCGCAATTTCTCAGTTAAACCTAAACTTCAGAGAATTTCAACCTCAATTCACAGCCGGGAACAACTTACGCAACACCCAAATCCGCATAAAACTTGGGTGGTTTTGGAATGAATTTAAAGACGAATTAAAACAAATCAATGACTACAAGTACTCAATATTAAATAATAATACTGCAAAGATATCATTACCATCATTAAAAATAGGCAATTTTTCTGATAGATTAGTCGAATACTTAAAAAATGTACTTGGTGAAGAAAGCAATGCAGAAGAAATACGCAGAGAAAGACAGCGGCTTGGCCTTCATGCAAGCGGCACTGAAGCGAGAAACTACAACTTAAAAACAATTGCAAAAAATATTTTTCCCGATGAGTGCATGAGTTGCAAAAATAGATTTAGTAAAGAACAAAGAACCTTTAAGCTACGAGAACAAAACAAATATTATTTTGAATTACACCACATTATACCATTTAGCAGAGGGAAGGAGCATGATCAAATAGATAACCTAGCTAAGCTTTGTCCTGTTTGCCACAGAATTCTAACAAGAAACAGAGCTGAAGAGGTGTTGCAAAAACAAATTATAAAAGATATTTTAGAAAACTCCATAAATGCTCAAAAATATGTTAGCATTTTGGCTAGCAATACAAACATAAACTATTTAGTTAATTTTATATACGAAAAATTGGTATAGTTTTTTTTCTATTATGCTATTGCATTTTATATTTGGCATTAGTATAATAGATATTGAGGAACAAAAAATAATCCCCTCAATTAATAAAAACTATGACTTTTAGGGTTTTAGATTTATTTTCTGGTGCTGGCGGATTATCTCTTGGGCTAGAGATGAACACCAATTTTAAAACAGTTGTTGCGACCGATTTTTTTAAGAGTTCTCTTAACACTCTTAAAAAAAACATGCCGCACACAGAGATCGTTTTCGGTGATATTTTAAATAAAAATATAAAAAGAAGAATTATTGATGAATCCAAAAAGCAAAAAGTTAACATGGTGGTGGGTGGTCCACCATGCCAAGGATTCAGTAATAAAGGTAAAAAACTGGGTCTTCAAGACCCCAGAAACTTTTTGTTTCTAGAATATCTAGATATAGTAAAAGAGTTAAAACCAGAAATATTTATTATTGAAAACGTAAAAGCATTAACAACTGCATCAAATGGATATTTTATAAACGAAATACAAACAAGATTTAGCAATTTAGGCTATTTAGTTTCTTATAAAGTCTTAAAGGCGAGCGACTATGGCGTCCCCCAAAATCGCGAGAGAACCTTTATTATTGGCTCAAAAACCATATCTTTTAATTTTGACACGTTAAAAAAAGCTAATAAAATAATAACCATACGAGAAGCTATCTCTGACTTGTGCTTTTTAAACTCTGGTGATGGTGTTACGCCAACTGATTACATAAATGAACCGCAATCATTATATCAAAAAAATCTTCGTAGCGGCTCACAAAAGCTCTTTAATCATACTGCAACAAAGCATTCAAAAATAGCATTAAAAAAATTATCTTTAATACCACCAGAGAAAGGAAAAGAATTTTTACCTAAAGAGTTGCTTGGTAATCAAAAATTCAAAACAACATGGGGGCGCTTGGAGTGGAACAATGTCAGCCCCACAATAGATACTCGTTTTGATACTCCATCAAACGGTAAAAACTCACACCCCGAACTTAACCGTGCAATAACACCACGCGAAGCAGCAAGAATCCAAAGTTTTCCTGATAATTTTGAGTTCTTGGGAAGTAAAACGGAAATTTGTCGACAAATTGGCAATGCAGTACCCCCTCTTTTGGCAAGAGCAGTGGCCGATGGGCTTGAACTGCAGTATACAAAAAAAAGAAGCTTTGAAAATAAAAGATGCAAGATATACTGCGATGACGCTTACAACAAAATACATGAACTCTGTAGGGCCGGTATAATTGTTGACCACATTATAACTGATCCACCATATAACATATCACAAGACAATAACTTTTCCACAATGAAATCAGCGAAACGAAATGGTATTAATTTTGGTGGCTGGGATAAAAATTTTGATTTAATTGGCTGGATTAAAAATTACGAAAAAATCTTAAACAAAAATGGATCAATAATAATTTTCTGTTCTTATAGGTTCATTAGCGAAATCATTAGCGCCCTAGAAAAAAGCGGATTAATTGTGAAAGATATACTGGAGTGGCGAAAATCAAATCCGATGCCAAGAAATATTAACAGGAGATACGTCCAAGATACTGAGTTTGCCATTTGGTCTGTAAGAAAAAATGCAAAGTGGGTTTTTAATAAACCCGATAATGAGCCATATCTTCGATCTCAATTTATTGCACCAGTTGTAGCTGGTCGGGAACGCACAAAACATCCAACCCAAAAAAGTTTAACCGTTATGGAGCAAATAATAAAAATCCACACAAACCCTGGGGAAACAATTCTTGATCCATTTATGGGAAGTGGGACCACTGGAGTAGCAGCACTTAGGCATAGCCGTAATTTTATTGGGGTAGAATTAGACAATAATTATTTTGATTTGTGTTTAAAAAGATTGTCCGAGATAAAAACAGATAATACAATATTGAGATATTCCCACTAATAAGTTTGAGATATATCGGTAATCTCTTAAACTTGTTATCTAAATCTTAAACATCGCTAGTTTGACTTTCAGACTTGTCAGTGCTACAATATTCTTGGGTGGGGGAGACTAACTATAATCTTATGATCCCCAAATATCATACCATGATTAGAAACATTCGCCTGGAACGAGGCCTGTCCCAAGAAGAAGTCTGCCGCCGCTGCCACATCGGCCGGTCTTCGTATATCGCTTTTGAGCAGGGCAAGGTTGAGCTCAGCTTTTCCCAAACCGCTCAGCTGGCCAATCTCTTCGGCTTATCCTTAGAGCAAGTGGAGAGCGGCCTCAGGCCAAATTACAATAAATACAAGCAGATGATCTTGGCCTACTTGCGTTGCCGTCCTTCTAGCGACGGCAAGGTCGTCAAGACTAAGCTGGCCAAGCTATTATACTTGGCTGATTTTGCTTGGTTCTACGAGCACTTGGAGAGTATGAGTGGTATGCAATACCGCCGCCTGCCTTACGGACCGGTCCCTGACCAATATTTTCGGGCTATTGATGAGCTGCAAGAATCCGGTCAAATCAATATTGACCACAAATCAGACATACAACTAATCTCTGAAACTGATAGCTCTAAAAAACAGGCCTTGGCTGAATTATCTAAAGACGAATTAAGCCTGATCAAGAAAATCTGCCAAAAATGGAAATCTAAAAAGTCCACCGAGATAGTCCATTTCACTCACAATCAATTGCCTTACAAAATCTGCCAGCCTGATGAGATTATTCCTTACGAATTAATCACTCAAGAAGACCCGGGCTATATTTATTAACCCAGCTCTTTCTCCAGCACCTCCCGGGCCAACTGCGGATTGGCTTTGCCGGAGCTGCGGCGCATTAATTGACCGACAAAAAACTGCATCAGGGGAGTCTTGCCGGCGCGGTAGTCAGATACCTGTTGGGGGTATTCGGCGATAATAGCCCGAGCTAATTCGGCTAATTCATCACTATTGTCCACTTGTTCTAAATCTAATCTCTCAATAACTTCCGCCACGCTGAGGTTATTATTTTCAACCAATTCGGCTAGCACCGCTTGGCCGGCCGTGGAATTAATCTTCTTATCAGCAATAGCTATTGCCAAATCAACTAAGTGGCTGGGGCTAACTGGACCGTCAGCTAGATTATCTAAGCGGCAATGCTTGGCGACTTCGCTAGTTAGCCAATTGATAGCCGTTTTAACAATAATTACCGCCGCCTCTGGCCGATTCTTGGTGGCTAAGGTCAAAACCTGGTCAACATAAGCCGCCGTGGCCGGCCAACTGGTCAGTAAATCAGCGCTATCTCCTGGCAACTGATAATCCTTTTGCCAACGCTGAGCTTTAACTAAAGGCAATTCAATTTTTTCCACCTCGCTAGCGGCTGTTGCCAGCCAGTGATCATCCACCACCAGCGGGGGAATATCCGGTTCAGTGAAATAGCGGTAATCGGCCATCGTTTCTTTGACCCGCTGGGCCTTGGTGGCGTTGCCAGCTTCGTCCCAACCCCTGGTTTCAGCTGCTACCTGGCCGCCGCTAGTTAGCACTTCGCCTTGGCGCTTGATTTCATAATCAATAGCTCGCTCTAGGGCTTTGAACGAATTAAGATTCTTGACTTCTACCTTGTTATTTAGCTGATAACCAGCTAGACCAATGATAGTCGCGCCGTCAATCTGGTAGCGACCGGCTTCTTGCAGGCTGATATTGGCTTCGCAGCGCATCTCCGCCTTTTCCATATTGGCAGCGGAAATCCCCAGATAGCGCAATAATTTTTGAAATTCTTGACCAAAGCGCCGCGCCTCTTGCGCCGAGGTAATCACCGGCCCGGTAACCAATTCAATCAGGGGAGTGCCGGCCCGATTAAAATCAACCAAGCTATGCTGGTTATTTTTATCATGAGCCAGCTTGCCAGTGTCTTCTTCCAAATGAATGCGAGTAACGAAAATATCGCGGCCGTCAATTGACAATTTACCACTATACCCTAGTGGAGTATCTGATTGAGTTATCTGATACCCCTTGGGGAGGTCAGGATAAAAGTAGTTCTTGCGGGCGAAGCGACTGTGCTGATTTATCTGGCAATTCAAAGCTTTGGCCAAGAGCAGCCCGAAGTGGACCGCTTGCCGGTTAGGCCGCGGTAGAGTGCCGGGATGCCCTAGACAGATCGGACAAACCACAGTATTAGCCGCCTGCCCTTCGGCATTATTATCGCAACGGCAAAACATTTTGCTTTTGGTCTTCAATTCGGTATGGATTTCCAGGCCGATGACTGGGATTAATTGTTCCATAATAAAGCTTGAATTGTTTGGCTTAAAACAAAGCTTGAACCGCCCGCCACAATTGATCGTTGAGATTGTCGATAGGCTGATTAGCGTCAAAACGCGGCCAGCCATAACGCTCAGCTAGCTGCTGGTGGCATTCGCGGACTTTATCCATTAACTGATTATTATTTTCGTGCTTATGGCCTTGTTCAATACCGCTGACAAAGCGCTGGCCGTCCAGCCACAAGGCCAAATCCGGTTTTAATAAGCCGTCGTTGATTGCTTCTAAAAAATTAAGCTTAGCGCCGGCTCCCCAGCCCCAAGCCAAACCGGTGCCGGTATAATCTTCAGCGATAATCCATTCACCGGCGGCTAATTGCTTTTCCAGCTCCGGTTGGTATTGAAAACGATTTAAAGCATAGATAATCTGCGCTTCCCGCGGCGATAGCTGTAACGGATTGCCTTCCCGCAAATAGGCGTTAAGCAGCGGACCGCTCGGCGCCAGCTCATAAATCGGGTATTTCAAATAGGTAGTGGAATAACCGGCATCGCGCAAACGGTCAACCAGCAGCTTGGCCTGAGTGCTTTTGCCTAGATTATTAATACCGTAGAGAACGATTAATTTTCCGGCCATAAATTTAAGCTTAAGTTTTATCCGGCCAATTGCCGGTAAATATTTTCCGCCTGCTCATACAGAGCGGCTAAATCGCCATTATTATCTACTTGGAAGTCGGCTTCAGCGATTGCCTGCGGAATATCTTGCTCGGCCTCGCCTTGTTCATCGATTTTGAATTGCTCCAAAGTCTTGCTGGCGTCGTCCGGATTCTGGCCGCGCTTGGTTAAGCGCTGATGGCGCAGGCCCTGATCAGCCAAGACCGCCACTAAATGAAAATTAGGGAATTCGCGAAAAGCCACAAAATCACCATAGCGGCGCATACCCTCCAGGAGTATAAACGGACAGGGGTCATTTTGAACATCGCGCATAATCGCTTTCAAAATAATATCCTGACCGAATTGGCGCCTGAGGATTGATGACAGATTAGCCATGTTCTCTCTGGTCTGTGGCAGGGTCAGGCGATCAACGATATCGCGCAGAGGACCGGAAAAGCCATAGACCTTACCGCCATATTTTTCCGCCAAATACTTGGCAATAGTCGTCTTGCCGGCGGCTAATTGGCCGGTCAGACCGATAATCAACTTGTCCATAAATTCTTTCAATCAACGAATTAAGCTTGTTCTATATTAACGGCGGCGCCGTATTGTTCGCTATCGTCCAGCATGTCTTTTTCTTGCCAATCATTAACCCAATCGCTAATTTCATAGGTTTTAAAGCTGCCGTCGGCTTGGCGGCCGACCAGTTTTTCAATGCCGGCGTTGATAATCATTTTCTTGCAGATAAAACAGGGATAAGCATCTTGCGGTTTTTCCTGGCCGTCGCGAATAACTGTGGAATAGAGATATATGGTTGAGCCGAGCAGGCTGGCGCCGGCCCGAGCGGCGTTAATGATGGCATTTTGTTCAGCGTGGACGCTGCGGCACAATTCATAACGGTGGCCGTGCGGCACTTTAAGCATTGCCCTAAGGCAATTGCCGCGCTCCCAGCAATCTTTAGTCTTGCGCGGCGACCCTAGGTAGCCGGTGGAAATAATCTGATCGTCGCGAACAATAATGGCGCCATGTTTGGCCCGATAACAAGTGGATCGGCCGGCCACTTCGCCGGCAATATTCATATAATACTCCAATTTAGATGGTCTGCTTGGCATAAAATATTAATTTTAACTATTCTTTATAATCATTTTATCAGATAACAACGGCTTTCGGCAAGCCTGAAAAAATGCTATAATCTAACCATTATGAGCCGCCGCCTGATTCAGCGCAAGGTCAATAAATATCTGCAAGAGCCAGCTGCCAAACTGGATTTGCACGGCCACAGCCGCCGCGAAGCCGAAGTGGAGCTGATCAGCTTCTTTGACTACTGGATCAAGCAGGGTGGCGGCGTCAAACTACTGATTATTACCGGCCAAGGCTGGCATTCAGCTGACGGCCAGGGCGTGCTCAAAGATTTTACCGCCGCTTGGCTTAAGGCTCGAGGCTATCGTCAGCGAACCGCCAAGCCGCAATTTGGCGGCGCTGGAGCTATTGAAGTCGACTTGCCGATAACTTAAACAAAAAACCAATCCTTGAGGGGATTGGTTTTTCTATGGGGCGCTCCAATGACGGAGCAGCTGATAATTTTGGAATTATTGACCCAATGAAACTCGGATGCCCGGCCCCATTGACGAACAGATGGTTACACTTTTGATATAAGTACCCTTAGCTGCCGACGGTTTATTCTTCTTAACAATTTCTATTAAAGACTGAAAATTATCGGCTAGTTGTTCAACACTA
>Ga0116172_10005008_pt1 | contig 10630 bp, 9 predicted proteins | sample AD_UKC083_MetaG_FD_89799 | JGI IMG/M metagenome (GOLD analysis project Ga0116172, IMG submission 89799) | Active sludge microbial communities of municipal wastewater-treating anaerobic digesters from USA - AD_UKC083_MetaG | ecosystem: Engineered > Bioreactor > Anaerobic > Digestate | place: USA...
GCCGCCCGTTATGCGCCTGACGGTTTCAAAACCGTTTTGCTTTATAAAATCGTTATTCAATGTGGAGTTTTTTTGAAAATAACCAAAAGTCACGGCCGCGGGCGCAAATGAATAAAATCTCAGCGTTATGGGATATTCGGGCGTTTCGGCCGACTCATATTCTTTGAATACGGCTTCGTCGAGCGCCATCTGTTCAGCGCCGCAGGCGTTGGTAAACTCGGGTTTGTCGATCAGCCTTATTTTCATTATGAAAAAAAATCCTCCATATTTTTTGATATATTATAATAATCGGTTAAAAAATAAAAATTGATTAATAAAATATATTTACGCGGAGCGCTTAAAAAATATCTTTATACGAAACTCCGTGCAGGCCCGAGGATTGGCCCATATAAAGTTTATGCCATAATTCGAGGATGAAAAGATTGAAGAGCTGATACGAAAAATTTTGCATTCCGCTCTGATTGGTTTCGATCATGTGTTTAACGTAAGCGGCGTTAAGAAAATTTTTAACGAAAGAATTTTTCCCGGTGAGCGCGCGGCTTAAAAGCTCGCGGAGATCGCCTTTGAACCATTTATCCAGAGGCGGAGTGAAACCGGTTTTGGGCCTGTGAAGAATATAAAGCGGCAGGGTATCCTGCATCATAACTTTTAATATATTTTTCAAAGACAGGTTTTTTATTTTATAATCGACGGGCATTTTCATCGCGAGTTCGACTACTTTATAATCCAGAAAGGGGCTGCGGTTTTCTACTGAATTCGCTATGCCCATCCTTTCGTTTTTAACTATTACGCTGCCTTGAAGGTAATATTTAAAATCGCTGAAAAGAACTGCCGATAACCAATTTTCAAAATTGCCCTCGTTGAAATCCGTCTCGTATTTTTTTTCCGAAGCGAGTATGGCGGTTTTATTTTTTTCGAATTGCCCAACGACGGCCCTCAAACTTTCGCCGGAAAAATACGAAGCGAAAGAAAGATGCCTGTAATTAGGATCGTAAGCGCAGTATTCCATAAATCTTTTAAGCTTTCTGACGCCGTTTTCAAAAAAATTATTAGTTGACGAGGGGAATAATTTCATCGCTTTTTCAAAAAAGTTTTTTCTGAGCAGCTTCGGCACCCTGGTATAAACGCCGGCGATCGTTTCCCACAGGTATCTTTCATGGCCGCCGAAAAGCTCGTCGGCCCCTTCGCCGTTGAGTATAACCCGGGCGTGGTTTGAAACGACCCTGGCCGACTGGTAGGCCGGCAAAATCGAAGGGTCGCAGAGAGGTTCGTCGAAATAAGAGACTATATCGGGTAAAAGCTCTATCTCTCTGGACTTGATATTAAAAGCGTGATGGACCGTGTCGAACATTTCTGCCACTCTGGCGGCGAATTTAAGGTCGGACTGGCCGTCTTCGTCGAAACCTATCGTAAAGCTTTTAATTCTTATCGAAGATATCTTGCTCATCAGGGCCACTATAATGGAAGAATTGATGCCTCCCGAAAGGTAAGCGCCCATATCCACGTCGGCGTTCATGCGGTCTTTGACGGCGTTTTTAATGGTCGAGAGCAGTTCGTTGGCGAAAACCCCCGCGCTGCGGCCGTATTCGGGCGAATAACGGGCCTGCCAGTAAACCTGTTCATATTTTTCGCCGCCGCTCGAATAAACCGCCACATGGGCCGGCATGAATTTATTTATCTTTTGGAATATCGTGGCGGGCGCGCTGATATAACCGTATATCAGGTATTCGTAAAGCGCTTCTTCCGAAAGCGACTTCAGTTCGGGCTTAACGGCAAGAATAGCTTTTATTTCGGAAGCGAAATATAAAAAATTATCGTCTATCGCCGTAAACAAAGGTTTTACGCCGCAGCGGTCGCGGGTGAGCAAAAGCCTTTTTTCCTTCTGGTCGTAAACGGCCACGCTGAACATTCCGTTCATTTGAGAAGCGAAATCGGCGCCGTACGATTCGTAAAGGTGAACGATCGCTTCGGTGTCGGAAGACGTTTTAAATTTATGGCCGCGCGATTCGAGGTCTTTCCAGATGTGAGCGTAATTATATATTTCGCCGTCGAAAGAAACCCATATATCGTCGTCTTCATTCGAAGCCGGCTGTTTTCCGCCCGCCACGTCTATAACGGCCAATCTTTTATGGCCTAAAATACAATTGGCGTCAGGGCTCGAATAAATTCCGGAGCCGTCAGGCCCTCTATGGGAAAGCGTATCCATCATACGCTCCACCCGCCATGCGGCGTTTTTAAGGCGGCCCGCCCCGCTCATATCGAATATTCCGCATATACCGCACATTTTAATAATTCCTTGCCGCGGTCCGCTCAGTTTTTTAGCATTTATCCGGCGCAAAACAGGCGCGCGAACCGCTTCTTTTTTATCCGCGCAAAGGCGCGTGAAAATAGTATAGATAATTTAAGGACAATTGTCAAGAATAATTATCGCCGCGCATTTTTTGACAAAAAGTCAGGCGTATGGTATAATTAATGCGTAAGATTAAATTTCACATAAAAAGGCGGTAACTTATGAAACAAGCCCGTACGGCAAACCTTTTCAAACTATCATTTTCGATGGCAATAATTCTTTCCGTCGGTTTATTTTTAAGCGGCGCGGCAGGCGCGGCGCAGCTTGTAACTTATCTGGCCCCGCAATATCAGGACGTTCCGTTCAAGGCGGAGTCCGCGTTTTTCTCCGCCGCGCCCATGATGGACCCTAAAGGTAAAAAACCCGTCATGATAGAAGTAAGCGACAATTTTGAAAAACTCGAAGTCCCCATGTTAAAGGGATTTAAAATAGCGCCGTTCGAAGGCGGGCAAGGCGCTCCCGAAATAATCAACTACCTTAAAAGCTCCCCCGAAATGACGGATTCCGCCAAACTCCGCGTTATAGCGCGCATGAAAAAACTCGCGCTTATTTTAAAATCGGGCGATCAGGCGCGCGCCGAATTTTATAAAAAACAGGTTTCGGCCCCGCTGGTTTTATTCATAAACCTAAACATGGGAACCGGCCCCGCATGCGCCCCCGTGCCCCTTCATTTAGATCTCAAAGACGGCGGCAAGTTTTTCTTCAACACCGCCATTTTCATAGAAGACATACCCAAAGCCTTTTCAGTGGCGGACGCCATCAAAAACGACACATTCGACTTCGTAGTGGCGCATGAAAACGCTCACGGCATAATGTTCGACATGTACGGGCCGGCCATATCCAAAATCGACAAAAAAAGCAATCTCGGCCACGACGGCCCCGTTGTTTCAGACCGCGGCCTCGCTTTTATAGAAGGCTGGGCTGAAGCTTTCGAAGCTTTATACGGCCCGACCAACCCTCTTTTAAAGATTAAAGAATCAGAACGCGAACAATACAGGATTTCCGAATTCTTATTCACCCGCCAGGACCCGGTCCGCCGCGACAGATATATCTGGCAGAATTACAAAGGCCAGAAAACCGGCGTTCTTAAAAACGGCGCGCAGATACTTTCAACCGAAGGCGCCATCGCCGGAATATTCTACGACATACTCACTTCAAAAGCCATTAAAGACGCTTTCGGAAAATCGATCACCGTTATGTGCCTGCATCAGCCCAAAGATTTCGCAGAATTCTTAAAAGGCTGGGTAAAAGAATTTAACGAAGATAAACAGGTGCTTTACAGAATATTCCTCGAAGGCACCAATTACGCCACAGTTTCAAACGAAGCGCGCAAGTTATACTTCGACTACTATCAGGCCAAACTGAAATACGTGCAAAAACAGATGGACGAAAAAGCTTTCTATGCCGTAAAAACCAAATGGACCGCTTATAAAGAAAACCTTTTCAACGAAGTCATGAAATCTGAAAATCTCACATCGAACGTAAGCCGCGATCTCTGGGTAGAAGTCAAAGGCTTTAAAACATTGAGCCTGCAGGGCCTTCTTTCAAAAGTTCTCGGCATGAAACGCCCCTATTTAAATATAGCGAGCGTAACCGCCGGCCAGATCAAACAAATCCAGGAAATAGGCCTTATGAAAGATTTCGCCGACGAAGACATTCAGCTTTTGGTCAAAACCCGCGAGCAGATGGGCGTTATGCCTTATAAAACCGGCACCGAAGCCATCCGCGAAATCCTCGGCAAAGACAAAGCGAATAAGCTGATAAAAGAAAACAATATCACCGACGTTCAGTAAAATTAAATAATAAAAAACTATAAAAGGAGCTATCCAAAAATATAAACTTGGATAGCTCCTTTTTTAAGGAAGCGGTATAATGCTTATTAGATTCTTTTTTACTTACATAACGGTTTTAATGCTTATCTGTTTTTGCGGCATTTTTTCCGGCGCGCCCGGTGCGGCGGCCGAAAACAAAAGCCGGGCGGACGCGCTTTCGGGCCTTAAAGTTTTATATCTTCCGTCGAGCGATTACGCCGATAAAAAAAATTCGATAAAGGGCGAATTGAAAAACTACGATTCGGTTTTAATAAATATAAGCATCCCCGCGGATTTTAAAATATTTATAAAAAACAACGCCGATACGCTTTACGATTTCTGCCGCGAAAACGATTTCGGCGCGATATTGATCGAACTTCCGGAAATAGAGTGTAAAAAGCTCGATTGCTACGTTATAAGCGGCGAAGAAGACCCGCGCGACGCCCTGCGTGGAAGCGTTTATGATTCCGCGGCTATGCTGGGCCTCATCGAAAAAATAAGGATATTAAATGCCGAAAGTAAAAACGCACACAAAAAAATAAGATTTAAAAGCATTTACTGCGCAATAAACCGCGAAGACGCCGTCAAATTATCGAGACTCATAAAAAATTACGACGAAGAAGCCGCAAACGATATGCTATGGCTTATAAACCATTTAAGCGGCGGCTACGGCAAATTAAAAAAAGGCCAGAGAAAAGAATTAAACGAAAAAGCCGTTAAAATCGAAAAAGCGGCCGAAAAATATAAAGATAAAATCGAAACGGGCCTTTCGGCGAACGAATCCCAAAAAGCTTTACTGCAAACAAAAATCATTAAACTTTTAACCGTTTATAACGATAAAATTCTAGAATTTAAAACGAATATAGATTCCAAAAACGATATCGAAAAAATCAAAAACGAAATCATAAGCGCTTATATCGAATACAACGTTAATTACGATTTTTACAATAAAAAAACTATAATCTTCTGCGAGTCTATTTTATAGTCAATTTTTTTCGTTGGCGCTTTTAAAAAATATTTTTAAGGAGAAAAGATGAAAAGCTTCGCTAAAAAGATTATCGCCATTCTTTGTTTTATTATCATATCGTCCGTCCAGGCCCCCGCGCACGCCGGCGCGCCGCAGCAGCTTTCGCTGATCGACGATAATTCGAACGTTTCTTTTCAAATACGCCTCAGCGCGGCACATAAAAAATTATTAAACGATATGGCGGCTAAATTACTAAAAGACCCCGATTTGATTAAAAGCGTTCCGGAATTTAAAAGCGTATTAGAAAGCTCCATGGTCGAATTTTTCTTTAAAACAGCCTTCGAAGCGGTTTTAAAAGACCTTTCGCTGATTTCGTTTTCTTACGCGGCCGAAAGCGCCGGCAGCCAGGAATATTCGTCAAAACTGATATTCACCTTTGAAAATTCCGAAACGCCGCTTAAAATATATAACACCAATAAAGATATTTTTGATATTATTTACAGCGGCTCATCCGAAATAAAAGTCTCGGAAGAAAACCCGGCCGGTTTTAAAATAGCGACGGCGGCCCTCGGCGGCAAAGCCGCAGAAACTGCCATAATGGCCAAAGACAACCACCTCGCCGTTTTATTTTCGAACGCGCCTTCGAGAGAAAAACATATCGCGGCCGCCGGCGCCGCGGAAAAGCTTGTCTCGCGTTACGCGAAAAAAGAAAAAAGCCTGAAATACGGCGGCGAAGGCCTTTTAAAAGATTTCAACGAAGACGCCGGATTCTTTTTCAACGCGGACCTCAAAAATTTTGCGTCCGAAGACACCGCGGCCGCGGAACTTTTCAAAGAAATTTTCATAGGAGCTAAACTGGAAGACGATTTTTCCGTGCTCGACATAAGCTCTTTGCTTCGCTCCGTTAAAGCCGCCCCCGGCGCCGGCCGCGGGACTGCGCGCAAAACTTTCGAAGCGGCCCTTTCGCTTTTAAAAGCGGTCAGGCCGCCTTCGCCTTCGTTCGCTTCGCTTCTGCCCGAAGACATATCGCTTATGATCGGCTTCAACCTCAATTTCAGCGACGAATTCCTGGCCATAACCGACGTATTCGTCTTCAGGGGTCTTTTATTGACCGCCACCGGAATAGACTATAAAGACGATATGCTTTCCTGGTTCGACGGCGGCGCGTCTTACGCGCTCGGCAAAATAAATATAGGCCCCGAAGCTTTTTCCGGCGGGTCAAAAATAGAAATCCCGCAAATGTACCTCGGGCTTAAATCAAAAAATCAAGCGGCGGCGGAAAAATTCATAGAGAAAATATTGCGGATCATTGAAGAAAATATAGCCGGAATAAAGGTTTCGCAAGTAAAAAGCGAGGGCTTGAAAGCCTCGAAAATAAAAATCAGCGCGCCGCTTTTCAATGAATTCGATATAATATTCGGCCTGCGCGGGGATTATTTATTAATAACCACTTCCATGGACGCTTTTAAAAACGTCGCCGCCTCGGAAAAAAACGCAGCTAAAAGACTCGACCAGTCAGCTTATTTCAAAAGCGGCGGGGCCCCTCTAGAAGGGCATTTTTTCAGCCTTTATATCAACGGCAAAGCGGCCTTTTCCGCGTTCGACAATTTTTTAAAAATAAAGCCTGAGCTTAAATTAATAACGGCTTTCCCGATGGCTTCATATTCATCGAGCGCGGCGTTCACCGGCGAAGGCGACATAAAAACGAGAGCGCGGATTTCAATAGACGCGGAAAAGTTCAGCCTGATCATGTCAAAATTCAGCGTGGCTAATATCGTCAAATATTTTAACATGCTCGATAAGCTTTTAAAATAGTATAATTAATTTATTATATCGATATTTTAAGGTAATTACGGGCGAAAAGCGAAGCGAAATAAGTCGCGGTTATGTATCTATCGATTAAATCGACACTTACAAAACATATTTCCGCTTTTCCTTGACAATCCGGCCCAATTCGGTTAAAATATACCGAATTAGAAGGCGAAATTCTGCCGAATCAGCCAGAATCCGGCGAGCTGGCTATCAGCCCCGGAAGCCGATATAACGAACCAAGGAGCGTTGAAAATGCCAAAAGCGTTAAGCATAACGAAGCCCAACACGGTCGAAACCTTTATGAAAGCGAATACCGATCTGCGGATCGCCGCGGACGCCCTGAAGGAATTCCAGAAACAACTGGACACCCTGGCGCTCTCGATCACTAAAGAAGCCGCCAAACAGGCTCAGGCCACCGGCCGAACCACGATCATGGCCGCGGATGTAAAAGCCGCGATGACAGCCGTCACCGGCTCGACATCCGATCTGCCATATCTTTTCCGCCAACTTGAAAAGCTGACCGCTAAGGAAACCGCCGACCTTTCGACTCTGATCCAGAAATGGATATCAACCCACTGATGACCATGAAAAAAGCTGACATCATAAAAACACTCATCAAGAAACATGGCCTGGCCGTCCGCCTGGCCGGGGCGGTCCTTCAAACCTGTCTCGATGAAATATCGTCCGGCCTGGCTAAAGGCGAAGCCGTGGAGCTTCGCCGATTCGGCATATTCAAGACCAAAAAGCAAAAGGCCAGGACGATCATCCATCCAAAGACCGGAAAACCAATCAAGCGCCCGGCTCGAACGATAGTCTTATTCGAAGCCGGCTCCACTGTTAAGGCCGCCCTCAACAAACCTGGCCGAAAAAAATCAAAAAGATAATCCCAAGTTTGTTAAAGCCCCTAATAAATTAAACCCAGGCTTTTTTCTGTCTTGCCTGGAACGGCGAGCGCCGCCGCCTCGCCGATAAACCGGACCTTATGTAAACTTTCGCCCGTCCTGGCGGCCGGGCTCAGACGCTCGCCGCATCGTGCGGCTCGCTTTTACATAAGGTGGGTTTATCGTCGCGCGCCCTCCGTGGGCGCTAACGGCGGCGGCTTCGTTCTGGCCGTTCTGTCTAAGTGCGCGGGCGCGCTCGGTTGCACCTCGCACCGCCCGCCCCAAGTGGACCGCTCTGTATTGACTTTCGTTATTACTTGTGTTATAATATGTGTTATAACATAAACGAGGTGTCGCGATGACTCTATTCGAAAAATTATACGCAAAAAGGCTCGATTATGTTGGCAATATAGTTTTCAGCCTTCATTGCGTAACCGATAAAATGCCGCTTTATAATATCTATGAAGACGATATTATAAAAGCCTATAAAAATGGAAAACTTTATCTTGATAAATGTGAAAAACCGAACAAAATTGCCTTAAGTTGGTATGACGGAAAAAATAAAAAAACTATAGTATTGATCGTAACTCTAAACGAAGGTTATGCAAAGGTGGTGACGTTATGGGAACAAAAAGGAAGACTATGAAATGCGAATGCGGAGGAAAATTCGAGGAAAAAATGCAGGAAATACAGGGTATTAAATGCACCGTTATGGTTTGCGGTTCCTGCCAGGAAATTATTTTTACGTTAGAGCAGTCAAAAGCTTACCATAAATTAAGACAAATACAGGATGAATTATCTAAAGAGACTAAAAAAATAAGCAAAGTCGGCAATTCGATGGGAATAACGTTACCGGCAAAATTAAAAGAGCTTGGTTTTGACATTGGAAAAACTTTGGATATGCGAATCCTTGATTCAAGACATATCATCATCGAGCTTTTTACCTAAAATTTAAATTTTATAAAATTTCGAATGCGTATAACGCGTTTTAAGGGGCCTTCGATTCAACGGACGACTCAAACTACCTTTTAGTTTTTTGAGTTCGTTCTAGCTCCGCTTACGGCCTCGAAATTTGTTATTTTTTTGGGGAATAGAGAAAATGTTCTGTCTTGATTATAATTTTTGTCTCGAACGAACCCGGCCGCCCCGCGGCGACGGTTCCGCGGACAGCAGCAGGCTACTGCCCGCGATTGTCTTGAATGACGGCCGCTCTTCAGGCCGGCGACAAAGTTTCGCCGGCGCCGGGCGGCCTGGAGTTAACTTAGTTAAAAATTAAAGAAAAATTGTGATTAAATCATTTTAATCCGATTGATTTAATCTCCATCTTTGCTTTGATAACTGTTCTTTTCATGGCTTTCCATGTATAACTGAGCCATTTTTAATTCAACTATCGAATCACGAACAAAGAATGGGTTGCCTGGATTTTCTTTAGCATTGATCAGCCTGGCTTTTTCGTATAATGGCTCATACTGCTCGGGCGGGAGCGATCTGATAATTTCTAGTGCTGCTTCATCCTGCTTTTTCTGATCTTTATTAATCTGCACTGCTTGAACAGCTGCTTTTTTTTCACGTGTTCTCTTTTCTTCAATCTCTATATCAAAGCCAGCATAATTATTTTTTAAAGCATTTATAGCATAAAATAAAGGATTTTCTTTAGCCTTTTTAAAGGCATATCTCAGATTAAGCCTTATATAACTGGCGACCTTGCCTTCCTCGATCCGCTTAAAGATCTCGTCCAGCAAAGACTTTATCCTGTATTTTTCCGGTATCTCTTTTAAAATATCTTCTGGAATCCTAGCAATTTGGTTATCTTCTTCGAGTTTTTCGAAAAGATCACCGCTAAGGTCTGACTGATCAAGCTGCGATTTTTGATTTTTTTCATAGGTCAGGTTACCGGTTTTTTTATTTACAAAAAAGTGAATATGAGAGTATTTGTTTCTGATACCTCTTTCTTTAACCAATTCATAATGGCAGATAATATCTGTTTTTAAATTAACCTCTTCGATGGCCGGCGCCAACACATTTTTTTTAAAATCCGGAAAAGCCCTATACTTATTATCTCCTACTCCCATTAAATCTCTAAAATTTTCGATAGTAAGAACCGGGATTGAAGGCGCCGTTAAATAATCTCTTAAAAATTCATATAAAACAACCGCGTAAGAACATTTAAGCCCTGCAATCAAAATAATATTTAGTGGTGCATACATTGAAGGGTTTAATATTTTATTTTTTAATAAATTTGAAAATTCAAATTCAACTGTGCCATAGTTTGGAACTACAATAGCAGAAGCCAGTAATGAGGAAACACCCCAAACATCATGCTTGTCTTTATCAAGATAATTAAATTCTATGGTTATTTTAGCCAGGTCTTTGAGCTGCTCTTTAACCGAAATATTTTCAGTTGAAGGAAGGTTACAAACGTTTTTAACATCTGAAATTGTTGTTTTATAAAATTTTTGATCACCTGATTTCTGAGCAACGTAAATCAAAAAATTTATAAGTTTACGTTGGGTTAAAGTTAAATTACCAACACGAGTTTGAATCATAGAACTGTGTTTTCTTATCATTAATTCATTATTTTCTGGCATAACGCCTCCAAAATCTTACTTTATTAATATCATACACTAACATAGAGTTCTTGTCAACGTATTCCGTGTATGTTTTTCAAGAAAACTCCATGTTAGGTATTAAAAAACTCCATGTTAGGTATTAAAAAACTCCATGTTAGGTATTAAAAAACTCCATGTTAGGTATTAAAAAACTCCATGTTAGGTATTAAAAAACTCCATGTTAGGTATTAAAAAACTCC
>Ga0116172_10005009_pt1 | contig 10630 bp, 10 predicted proteins | sample AD_UKC083_MetaG_FD_89799 | JGI IMG/M metagenome (GOLD analysis project Ga0116172, IMG submission 89799) | Active sludge microbial communities of municipal wastewater-treating anaerobic digesters from USA - AD_UKC083_MetaG | ecosystem: Engineered > Bioreactor > Anaerobic > Digestate | place: USA...
AAAGCTTGTCCTGGAAAGGGGGGCCATCTCCGATCCAGGCCTGGCCCGCCTCTCAGAGATATCCTTCCTCCTCCTCTTCCTGCTCATCCTGGCAAAGGTCGGAGCTGTGCTGCTGGGGCAGGGAAGAGAGATTCATCTCACATACATCGCCGTGATCTCAGCCCTGCCAATACTGCTCTTCAGCGAGAGAAGGCTGGAGATCGCCAGGGACATAGACTGGCGCACCCTGATATTCTTTGCAGCCATGTTCGTTCTCATGGAGAGCGTCTGGCGGTCGGGGCTCATTCAGCAGGTCCTCGCCGGAGGGAAGGCGGACCTCGGCAGCATTCCGGTCATTTTGGCCTTCAGCGTGCTCTTGAGCCAGGTCATCTCCAATGTGCCATTTGTGGCCCTCTGCCAGCCGCTACTGGTCGATCCTTCGGCACAGGCCCTCATGGCACTGGCTGCGGGCTCGACCATCGCCGGAAACCTCTTCATCCTGGGGGCGGCGAGCAATGTTATCATAATACAGAATGCAGAGAATAGCGGCGAGACCATAACCTTCCTGGAGTTCGCCAGGGTGGGAGTTCCCCTGACGGCTTTAAACGCCCTGGTATACTGGGCGTTTTTGTGATGGTAGTGAGTCTCCAATCTGCTGTGTTGAGCAAGGAAGATAAATAGTTCGAATACATTTATAATATAATAAATGTGCATTGGTTGATGGCGAGAGGCGAATATGAAGATAAGCGAGATTGGCCCGAATACAATGAGAAGTTAGTGCGTCGCGGCGAGCTGTATTTCTCTTTTGAATTTTTAGATAGCTGGGCAGATGATCTCGCACAGCTGAACGAGGGCAAAGTAGGAAGGAGATACGTATTTCCAGAACTGTTCATCTGGCATTTGATGATGCTACATACTATTTCTTTAAAGGAATCCATTAGCTGATGGGCAAACGGAGGGTTTAAGAAATTAGTGGCTATTGCTGTCATGGTGGGGAGACAGGGCATATGCATCTCATAGTATATGAACTACGTGATTAAATGTGCCCTGCCACCATCACTAACGTATGCGATAGTGCCTAAAAAATACCCTGTTAAAATTGTTCGACACAGCACAGAGACAAAAAAAGTTTATAGAACCAGCCGGGCCTGCTGTGGCACGCTCACTCCAGCCAGCACCTTCAGACGGTAGTCCTGCTGCAGCGTGGCCTTCAGCTTGCCGGAATACACAGAGAGTGTGATCTCTTTTGTCCGGCCGTACCGGCCTTTGCTGATGACTATGGTATGCAGTATGCCCAGCATATCCAGCTCTGCAATGAGGTCGGTTATGCGGCGATGGGTTAGAGAGTCGGTCTCGACCAACGGACAGAGCTGTTTGTACATATTGTAGACGGCACTGGTGGTGATGTTCCTCGTGCCCTGCTCTTCGAGAAGAAGTATGCTATATAGAACCAGCTTGGACTGGGTGGGCAGGGTTTTTATCACCTCTTCCACCCGATCCTGCTCTATCTTTTCCCTGGCAGAGCGCACATGGTCCTCGGTCACATAGACGGACCGCTCTCTCTCTGCCAGCTCTCCGGATGTGCGCAGCAGGTCCAGGGCCTTCCTGGCGTCGCCGTGCTCCTGGGCGGCGAAGGCGGCGCAGAGGGGTATGACGTCCTCCTGGAGAACTCCTGGATTGAAGGAGAGACTGGCCCTCTGCTCCAGTATCTCTCTGATCTGCTCGGCATCGTAGGGCGGGAATATGATCTCGTCCTCGCCGAGAGAGCTTTTGACTCTGGGATCTAAAAATTCGGTGAATTTCAGGTCGTTGGAGATGCCTATGATGCTCACCCGCGAGCGAAGCAGATCGGAGTTAACACGGGAGAGATTGTACAGGACGTCATCCCCCTTTCGCACCAGCTTGTCCACCTCATCCAGCATTATGACAACCACCCTCTTCTCTTCATCCAGGGCGTTTCTGAACTCGGCATAGACCTGATCTGTTGGCCAGCCTGTCATGGGAATCTCTTTATCGAAATGCCTGGCCAGATGGGCCAGTATCCTGTACTGTGTATCTACGACCTCGCAGTTGATGTATATCACAGCACACTTCATATCTCCAAAGCTTGCCTGCTCCAGCTCCTTTCCTACATATTTGGCTACAGCAGTTTTGCCGGTACCGGTTTTCCCGTAAATGAGGATATTGGAGGGGGTCTCTCCCCTCAAGGCAGGGACCAGGATAGACGCCAGGCTGCCGATCTGCTCATCTCTGTGAGGCAGCTCGCTCGGCGTGTATGTCGGACGCAGAACGTCCCTGGACAGGAATATGCCTCCCTGCGCCAATAAATCAGCAAATAACCCTTTGGAGATAGACACCAGTATGACTCCCCTAAAACAGATTCTTATAGCCCTGTAGGATATTAAGAGTTATGGTGAACTCCCCTTTGCTTCCAGTGGAACTAAAGCCCGCAACCCCATGATTTCCGATGGAGAGGAAATAAAATGGTGTTTTGTCAATAGAAGATAATAAAATAAAACGGCCTTATAACTGTATACCACTTGCTTGTATTTAAGTTTTGGTATTTGATTTGAATAAAACCTGCCGCTCGAATAAAGCCCTCCCTCGCAGAGGATTAAGCCTGGTCTAATGTCGTGACTCCCCCGGCCATCAGTCAGGAAGATATGAAGCATCTGCCAGGCTGCCAGGGATGCCGCATGAATCGTGAGGATATAGAGACGACAATAAAAGCTTTGTATGTGTTTAGATCCATGAATTCAGCATCTATCGGCCAATTTCATGCCATTTTCTGTTGCCTTTTCATTTGGAGCCTTTTTGGTGAGCATAGTCTGACGGTATCGTTTATTTATTAGATACATGTCAATTCATATTAATCACGCCCGGACTGAATCAGCATCTACCGACCTACTCTCAAGCACCTAAACACATACAAAGCTTTAGTCCCCGCTGAACATCAGGCATCTGGGTTCGGCCTAGCACTTCGATTCATGCTGCGCACTCTCTCCAGTGGAAACCACACGGTCTCTCTCGTTCGGAGTGTTCCTCGATTACTGAGGAAATCTCGCGAAAGAAGTTCGCAGGGGCACGAATCCTCCAACCCGTCTTGAGGCTGCCCCGTCCTCGAACATAAAGAGATCCTGAACCGGTCTTATGCTACAGGTATGGTTTCAAGCTGGCTGGCCACATTCCAAATCAAAGTTCTGGTATGAAGAGGAATATTGGGATCGTTGCTTATCTCATCGAGTATGGAGATAGCAGATGCCGCCTTTATGGCTTCGCTTACGCTCTCATCCATGAGAATGGATTTAACATTCTCTGCTGAGCGCCTGATGTTCCTCGGGACGGCGTCATCGCACATGATACGCTCCAATACTTCAACGCATTGCTTAAGGATATTTTCTGCTGCCATAGGATCACCATCCATGTCTCTGGGAAAAAGGTTAATGATGATATTCGCATTATTGGTTAAGCAGTGATGATATGGTCGTGGTATTTAAACATATGTGGCTGGCAGGTGATAGTGCGTGGATGAGGATGCAGTACTATACAAGATAACCCGGCTTCTGGAGCAGGGCTGTACCATGCTGGCAACGCATCATGACTGCGGAGCGCCGCTCTTTCGCTGTAAAGGCGAGATAGTCTGTCCTGTCTGCTCCTTCCCCGAGCCGCCGGCAGCCTCAAATGAGCATCTTTCTGCGAGCACGCCCGCTCCGGATTCTCCCCGTACCGTCCGCAGCCCCTCACACCTGCGTTCAGCTGAGGTGGCGGAAGAGCCCTCCGGTCGCGCAGGGGATGAGCAGTGGCCGGATCTGGCGGCCCGGCTTCGCTCCAGCCTCCTGCGCAGGCTGCAGGAGCTGGCTCCTGCCATAGAGACGGAACAGGATCTGGAGAGGCTGAGACGGGAGCTGGATTGTGTGGAAGGGTTGCTGCGTGCCTTTAAAGCATTGCAGCAGTGATCCGTCATCCTTGTGGCAGAGGGGGAAAATGCGCGGCTTTCCACTGGAAATGAAGGGGTTGATCAAATGTTTATAAAAATTTTTAGTAAGTGTGGTATGACTTTATTTTTATTCCCTCTTTTGCTGGCGTTGTTCTGCATTGCAGGCTGCCTGGAAAGCCCGGCCGAACGGCCGTCGGCCTCTTTTTCTGCTAACGACAATTCCATAATGGAAGAGCAGGATAGCATCAGCTACAGTGAAAGGGATGGCCCCTCTCTTCAGTTGAACTTCGATGCAGAGTTGGGAAGCGACCTGCTGTCAGTCCGGGGCAGCCTCGTGCAGAGCAGACCCGTTCCCCTGGCCTATGTCATGCTCAATGCCACACTTCGCAGTGGAAATGATGTAAAATTTTATACAAAATACCTGCTCATGGATGTGGAGCCTGGGAGGGAATGCGGCTTTGAGATCTGCAAGAATGCCATTATCGCCCCAGGCGAGTACAACTGCACTCTTGAGGCTGTGGGCCCGGATGGCTCATTAGCATGTGAGTCCCGCAGGTGCAGCCTGAAGGAGGATGCTGCATCTTCGAAGGGAGATGGGGCGGCTGCAGGTGGATGGTCTGAGCTCAGGGAAAGGGCCTTCTGGGCGGAGATAGAGAGCGGCGCTCTGGAGGCGAAGGCCGCAATGGAGGAGAGCGGCGCAGGTGAGGCTGCGGGCGAGGAAGAGAGCGGGAGCGATGAGGAGAGTGATTTGCAGGCGGCTGGATCCGGCGGCGCATCATCAGAAGGCAGATTTGTCGCCAGCATATCGGGCAAGAAGTACCACCGCACTGACTGCCGCTATGCATCCAACATCAAGCCGGAAAACCGCATCTACTTCCAGAGCGCCGCCCAGGCGGAGGAGAAGGGGTACCTGCCCTGCAAGAGCTGCAATCCCTGATGGCGAAGCGTCCAATCTCCTGCCCTCAGACTTTCCCTGTCAAAGCCTGCCGATCATCACGCAGGAGAGTCCGGGAGCCTCGGGCGGATTGGCGGTGTCTCCCATCACCACCCTCTCCCCGGAATAGCCGAGGTCTCTGAAGGCGGCCACATCTCTGTGCAGCCCCCTCTCCTCGAGAATCCTGCACAGGCCATGGATATCTGTTCCGTCGTCGGTGAGCAGGAAGACGCACCTGTCCCTTGCGAGCTCAAAGGCTATGGGCTCCGCATCCAGGCTTCTGCCGTGCACTGTGATGGCAGTCACCAAAAGCTCGCTGATCTTGAGCCGGGCACAGGCCACCTGAAGGCTGGATATTCCGGGAATCACCTCTCCATCCAGATAGCCGAGGCCGGAGAGCATGGGGTCGCCAGTGCTCAGCACAACAGCCTCAGCAGGCAGCTCATTCAAGGCCCTGTAGTTTTCGATGACATTGACAGATGTCCCGGGGGCAATGTGCTCCCTGGCCAGATCGATGGCCCTATTCGATCCATATATGAGCCGGGCGCGGGCTATAGCTCTCCTCGCCTCTTCTGTGAGCATCAGCGGGCCGGCTCCCACTCCCACAATGATCATGATTTATCTCCTCCTGCCTCGGCCAGGATGCTGCCATCTTTATTGAGAAGCACAATGCGCGTTCCTGGCAGCCGCTGTGCAGCCATCTGCAGAGCCCTGCCGATATTCTCATGCTGCGGCTCCCTTTTCACCATCTCGGCCACTGTGCCGTAGCCAGTGTTCTCGAGGATCCCAGGCCATGCCCACCTGAGTATGAGGGCTGGCAGGCCGCAGAGTATGCTCTCCTGGCCCTTCTCAAAGGCCAGGCTGTCCAGGCGGCTTCCCATGAGCACGGCTTTATGGTACGGGAAGAGCATGCGGCTGAACCTCAGGCCGGTGCGGCCCGTGGTGACGACCACACGTGGGGCGTTCCTGATCTCCGCGGCCCGGTCCCCTGTGAAGTGGTCGTTCCAGGGCTCGACAAAGCCTGTGCTGCCCAGGATGGAGATGCCCCCGGCGATGCCCAGCCCAGGATTGAGCGTCTTTTTGGCCATCTCCTCCCCCCGCGGCACAGAGATCTCCACAGCTGCGCCAGCAAGGTCGGTCTCCTCCAGGGCTTCGCAGATGGCAGACATTATCTGGCGGCGGGCTGAGGGGCTGATGGCCGGCCGGCCCACATCGTCGCACAGGCCTGAGGCGGTGATCCTGCCGATGCCTTTTCCTGCAATCAGTGTCGTCTCGGCTGCTGGACTGGCGCAGGCAGCGATCTCCAGGCCTGCTGTGACATCGAACTGATGATCCCCTCCCTCCTTGACCGCCAGGCAGAATCCCCTGCCAGTAGCCACCGGCAGGCGGACTGGGATTCCTGCCGGGGTATTGACCTCCAGGCAGCCCACAGGCCCCTTGAGAGATAGCACTGCCCCCTTGCAGGCTGCGGCAGCTGTGGTCCCTGTGGTCAGGCCGCGCCTGATGAGAATGCCGCCGGACAGAATCGTCCACCTGCCGCTCTTGATCTTCTCCAGGGCGCCGGGATCGGGGCAGAGGCGGATCCAGGAGGCAGGGATGGCAAAGCCTGTAACCGGATCGATATAGCCCTGTTCGGTCTCGTTCTCCTCGAGAGTGCTCTGAGGGACTCCCTGGCTATTTTCTTGCTTTTGCATAGGCATTGATTATCTCATTGATGGCTGCGACGGCGATGGGCGTTCCTCCCCGTGTCCCTTCAGTTGATATGGAGGGGACATCCATCTCCCGCAGCCTCCTCTTGCTCTCAGCGGCATTGACAAAGCCTACGGGAACTCCCACCACCAGTCCGGGAACGGCCGCCCTTTCCTCAATCAGGTCGCAGAGTGTGAGAAGGGCGGATGGCGCATTTCCTATAACCACAATGGATCCGTTGAGCCTCTCTCCGAGGGCAATCACTCCTGCCGAGGTGCGGGTTATGCCCCTCTCCCCGGCCAGGGCGTCTCCTCTGCCCAGGATGGCCTCGACGGTGCTGTTGTGCCCCTTCTTCAAAACCCCTGCCAGCACCATGTTTATGTCCGCAAATATGGGCGCGCCCCTCTCCAGGGCTGCTATGCCTGCCCTGAAGGGCTCGCCCCTGAACCTGAGCAGCCCGGCCACGCAAATGTCGCCTGTTGCTATAACACACCTCTGCCTGATGCGGTCCTCGGGGCTCTCATCTCCGATCAGATCGGAGATCAGGCGCCGGCTCTTCCTGCTTATCTCCAGGGCTTCGGTGGTCGTCGCCCCAATATCCGTGTAGTCTTTCATCATGGGAAATCAGCTCTGAACGCGGCAATGGCTCTCTAGTAGCTGTATTTGCTTTCATATCCTCTTCTGGTGATTATCCTTCCCTCCCGGATGTGAGAGTTGCCGGAGGCTATGAGGAGGGTGAAGCGGTGGCCGGAAGGCCGGGCATCCAGCAGCTCTCCTGCGGAAAGGACGATCGTCCTCTCACCATTCCGGGCTGCATCCCGTGCCAGGACTGCGGGGCGGCCCGGCTCCATCCTCTCCAGGAGTGGAGCGATCTCCTCTCCCCTCACATTGTAAACAACCACTGCATAGCCGGCTGCCGCAAGGCGGGCAGCCTCATCGCAGGGCGAGGAGAGTAGGGCGAAGTCGCTTACCAGAGGCGCTCCCGCCCTCGCGGCGACCGTCGAAAAGGCGCTGACTCCCGGGCAGATATGCAGGGGAGCATCAGCTCCCTCCAGCACCCTCCAGCCGGAGCTGAATATGCTGGGGTCGCCGCCTGTTAGAATGCATGCCCTGCCACCCCTCCTGGCCACAGCCGCAGCTTCGGCCATCCGGGCGGCCATCCTCTCAGGGCAGGGGCCGCTGTGGGAGACCTTTTCGGCTGAACAGGCCCCTCCGATCAGATCCAGGTATCTGCCCGCCCCGAAGACCTTCTCTGAGGCCTGCAGGGTCTGCTCCGCCTCCAGTGTGAGGTGCTCCGGGCGGCCGGGTCCAATTCCCACAAGGCTCACCGCTGCCTGGCAGGAGGATGTCGTCTTTGCCTGAGCCAGGAAGGCCCCCCGGCCGGATAGAATGAGCAGGGTATTCATGTCGATCCTGCCCCGCAGGGACTCATCCTCCGCCAGCCTCTCAGATGTGCTCCAGAATATCTCCTCTCCCGCGCGGCCCACATTCCTGGCTATGAGAACATCCCTCTCTCCTGCCATCTCCAGGGCCCGCAGGAGCTGCCAGTCCCTCTTGCGGCTTTTCGGATTGTATAGAGCCACTGGCATGTTCATCTCCCCTGCCAGGCGCAGGCGCGCCTCGATATCAGGCCATGGGGTGAGCAGGTTGGATAGGCTGACCACAGCCACGCTCTCGCGGAAGAAGAGGCCGGCCCGGCAGGCTGCGGCTGTAAATGATGTGACTGCAGGTATGATCTGCACCTCGTCCGGCCTGGGGGCAATCTCCAGGCCGAGGCCAGCCATGCCGTAGACATTCGCATCACCGCTGCTCACCAGGGCAACAGAGCCCTTCTCCATCAGCTCTACAGCCGCCTTGACCCTATCCACCTCCCCTCCCATGCCGCTGGAGTAGACGGCCTTTCCCGGCAGGAGGTCGGATATCAGATCCAGATAGGGGCGGTAGCCGACCACATAGTCCGCGGAAAGGACGGCGGAGCAGGCTGCTCTCGTGCGCAGGTACGCCGGCCCCGGGCCGATGCCAACGATATAGAGAGATCCGGCTGGCGCAGCCTGCACTCTACTCGCCGATGGCAACTGTTACCCTCCCGTAGGCCCTCTTGGGCAGTATGAGCCTGGAGGAGAGTGCCAGGGCAGCCGGCTCGGCCACGCCCACAAGCCCGAGCTCTGCCGCCCGCGATGAAGTGGTGGGGCTCTGGCTGTTTAGGGTCCTCTCAGGCAGAAAGAGGATCTCCTTTCCGAGAATCCTCGCAGCCTCGATCAATCCGGGCTCGTTGCTCTTCAGCGAGGCCGATGCCAGGATGCCTATATCCTCTCTGCCTCGTCCCGCCTCCTTCAGGGCTCCGTCCACAGCGGCCAGCACCTCTGAGGCGGAGACGCCCCTCCGGGCGCCCAGCCCCACCACCAGGCCTCCTCTCTTCAGCACTGCCACATCCCCGTCCACCACCACGATCTTGGGCCCCGCCAGCCTCACTACGGGCACATCCTCCCGCAGGAAGGCCAGGTTGACGGCCAGGGAGGCCTGCCGGTTGACAGGAACGGCGCCAAGCCGGGCAGCCACCTCCTCCAGGCAGGGCCTGCCTGAGGAGTCGGTTGCGGTGGTGATGGCCGGAAAGAGCCCCAGCCGGGCCGAGAGAAGGCGGGCGAGGTCATTGGCGCCGTGATGGCCTCCCACAACCGGCACGGCGCATGTGAGGGAGCTGTCCACGGCCACAACCGGCCTGTCAGTCCACTTGTCCCTGATGTGGGGGCAGAGGCCTCTCACCACGATGCCCACTGCCATGACGGCAACCAGCTGGTCGTACCCCTCCAGAACAGATCCCAGGAAGGATGAGAGGCCAGATGCAGGCAGGGGCCCATGCCCTCTCTCCATGCCCTCTCTCTTTTCTATATCCACTTCTCTCTTCTCTTCATCCTTCAGATCTCCTTTCACCCCCTTCTTGTAAGGGATCACAGTTGGGCAGCAGTCCTCCCGCAGTGCCCGGGCTATCCTCTCCCCTTTATCCAGGTCGCGGGAAAATGTCAGAACAGCTACCGATCCCGGTATAGATGAGACCTCCCAAATCCCTCTCTCTTCAGGACACCGCCTATTAGGATGAGGGCGCTTCTCCTTATGCCCGCAGCCTCAACCTTGTCGGCTATGTCCGCTACCGTTCCTGCGAGGACAAGCTCGTCCGGCCAGGAGGCGTGGTAGACCACGGCTGCGGGGGTGTCAGCCGGCAGCTCCAGGCTCTTTACGACCTCCCGGATTTTGTCTGTGCCCAGGAAGACGGCCATTGTGGCGTTGTGGCGGCTCAGGTCTGCCAGCTCGTCCTTCTCCAATGTCGTGCCCGCTGGGCGGGTGATGATGAGCGACTCTGAAACGCCCTTGAGTGTTAGCTGGGTCTTCAGGGCGGCAGCCGAGGCGAAGAGGGAGGAGACGCCGGGCACCACCTCCACCTCCACACCCTCCTCCTCCAGGGGCTTCATCTGCTCCAGTATCGCCCCGTAGAGGGATGGATCGCCGCTATGCAGCCGCACCACCCTCTTTCCCAGCCGTAGAGCCTCCAGGATGCGGGAGCTGGTGCCCTCCAGGGACAGGCCGTTGCTGTCCACAGTCTCTGCTGAGATGCCCTCCAGAAGGGCGGGATTGACCAGCGAGCCTGCATAGACCACCAGGTCGGCCTCATCAAGCAGCCTTCTCCCCTTGACTGTGATCAGCTCCGGGTCTCCCGGCCCGGCTCCGACGAAGTACAGCTTCATACTCATCTGCTTCTCCCTCTCCTGGCCAGAAGGACTGAGAAGTAGCCGCTCCTCTCTGGAAGCTCGCCTCGAATGATCCTCTCCTCAGGTGTGCAGAGCATAGATCCCAGCACGAACTCCTCAAATCCACGCTTCCGCAGCTCGCCTGCCAGCTTCCTGGGCCGGGTGGCCTTGATGCGTATCACAGTGTCCAGGGGCGAGCCGTCAGAGACCTCAAAAGAGCCATCCAGCGGGGCGGCAAAGCGGGAGGCCAGGGCCGGAACAACTCCCACTCCGGGTATGGTCTGAATCTCTATATCACCGTAGTCCTCCCTGATCATCCTCTCCAGGTGGCTGAATGTGGAGAAGGTG
>Ga0116172_10005010_pt1 | contig 10630 bp, 5 predicted proteins | sample AD_UKC083_MetaG_FD_89799 | JGI IMG/M metagenome (GOLD analysis project Ga0116172, IMG submission 89799) | Active sludge microbial communities of municipal wastewater-treating anaerobic digesters from USA - AD_UKC083_MetaG | ecosystem: Engineered > Bioreactor > Anaerobic > Digestate | place: USA...
GCAAACAAGCTGATCATGGAGGTTATCCACATTCAAATCATCATGTCTCGATGGCTTTGGCTTTCCCAACAATTCTTGTGGCGGTTTGGGCAGATTTTCTGTCATTTTTTTGAGCAATTCTCCGATTTTTATGTCGCAGTTTTCGATTTGCTTTTGATAAAAACACCACGCATCGTAGGCCTGCTGCATCATAAAAATGTACTCCCGTTTGAAGTTTCCCTTAAGTGATTCCAGAACCTTTTCTTTTTTTTTCTTAAGAATTTGCTTGTTGCATAAAGCTGTAAGCTTTTCTGCATCATGTTCTCCAGCAAGAATTGCTTCAATAATACTTAATCCGGAAACGCCCATAATATCGCTAATCACGTTATGCAGCTTTATATTCATAAGCTCAAACGCTTTCTGAATATGCTGTATGTGCGATGCAGCAATATCTTTATTGTCTTCGCGCTGACGAATGTATATGCGCAATTCCCTGATTGCTTCGTCCGGAATAAACGAAGCTCGGACCAAGCCATATACATGCAACTTGTACAACCATCGGCAATCTGCCGGATCCGATTTCTGAGCCGGAACGTTTTTGGCGTGTGCTGCATTCACAAGGCAAACATTTATTCCAGCTGATTCAAGAATGTCGAATATCGGAACCCATAGAACTCCGGTAGCCTCCATCATAACCGTTGTTACACCATTGGCAATCAAATAGGTTTTTAAATCATGTAAATCTGATGTGAACGTGCCAAAAGCTTTAACCGTTTCTCCATCGGTCGAAACAAAAATCTGCTCAGTTCCCAGATCCATTCCGGCCGCATGCAAATTAATTTTTCCAAATTCTGTCATGATTTTTTGTTTTTTTAAATGCAAGGCTGTAAGTATATGGGTTTTGTATACTGCTAAGCGGGTAATTTGCTAAAAAGCAAACACTCCAATTCGGATTAGACTACTTACAGAACCAGTCTCAGGAGCGGGCAATAATGCACCAAGTGATCGCCGGCAATCTCCTTGCGAGCACAAAGTTGTTCATTTTTTATTTAGGTTGCAAAACGCGTTTTGCTGGTGGTCTCAGAATGACAGAGAAGACAACGGCAATTAAAAAACAAGTCCGTTGTATAGGATGATATCCCGGCACGAAGGCCGGGAACTTCAGTTGACTGTTTTATTGATTTTCGAAATATAAAGCACTCGTCACACCAGCACTCTTTGATTAACGAGCTGCACACAAACTACGAATACATCTTCTCCTGCAGCGCTTTCACACTTTTGTCCTCAAGGTATTCATCATACGTCATGAGTTTGTCGATGATGCCTTTTGGTGTCAGTTCAATGATTCGATTGGCAACAGTTTGTGTAAACTCATGATCGCGCGAGCTAAACAACGCCACATGTTTCCAATCCTTCAGCGCATTGTTGAATGCAGTGATGGTCTCCATGTCAAGATGGTTGGTGGGCTCATCAAGAATGAGGCAGTTGGCATTGGTGAGCATCATGCGCGAAACCATGCAGCGAACTTTTTCACCGCCTGATAAAACATTTGTTTTCTTAAGATATTCTTCACCCGAAAACAACATTTTACCAAGAAAACCTCGGATATATGAATCATCGTCTTCGACGGTCGAATACTGCTGCAGCCAGTCCATCAGCGTCATCGGATTTTTAAAATAAGGGTCGTTGTTGGCTGGTAAATATGATTTTGAAATCGTGCTCCCCCACTGAAATGCGCCGCTGTCAGCCGTTTCAAGCTCCATCAGAATATTGAAGAAAGCAGAAACCGCGTTGTGATTGCGCGATAAAACAGCCACTTTGTCGTCGCGGTTCAGCGTAAACGAAACGTTTGAAAACATCGTCAATCCTTCGTTTGATTGCTTTGATAAATTATCGGCATGCAAAATCTGGTCACCACATTCGCGATCGGCTTTAAAAATGATTCCCGGATACCGGCGTGTACTTGGCTTTATCTCATCAATAACCAGTTTCTCAAGAAGCTTTTTGCGACTCGTTGCCTGCTTCGATTTCGAAGCATTTGCACTGAAGCGGTTCACAAAGTCCTGCAATTCTTTACGCCGGTCTTCGGTTTTTTTATTCTGATCGGCACGCTGTCGCAAAGCCAGCTGACTCGACTCATACCAGAATGTGTAGTTGCCGGTGTACAAAGTAATTTTTCCGAAATCAATATCAGCTACATGCGTGCAAACCGCATCGAGAAAATGTCTGTCGTGAGAAACAACAATTACAGTGTTTCTGAAATTGATCAGAAATTCTTCCAGCCAGCTGATGGTCGCCACATCCAGATCATTGGTGGGTTCATCCAGCAATAGAATATCCGGGTTGCCAAACAAAGCATTGGCAAGCAGAACGCGCACCTTTTCTTTCGCAGGCATATGCTTCATGCGCTTGTCATGATCTTCTTCCTTCACCCCCAATGCGCTCAGCAAGCTGGCAGCATCACTTTCGGCATTCCAGCCGTCCATCTCGGCAAATTTGGTTTCAAGCTCTGCAGCCTTTACACCATCGGCATCGCTGAAATCCTCTTTTGCATACAGAATGTCTTTTTGCTGCATGATTTTCCACAGCGATTTGTTTCCCATAATCACTGTTTCAAGCACAGTGTAATTGTCAAATTCGTGATGATCCTGTTTGAGAACACTCATTCGCTCGCCCGGCGTAATGGAAATCTGTCCTGTTGGTGCATCAATTTCACCGGAAAGGATTTTCAGGAAAGTGGATTTGCCGGCGCCATTGGCACCAATAATGCCATAGCAATTGCCCGGAGTAAATTTTACACTTACTTCATCAAATAAAACACGTTTTCCATAGCGAATGGAAATATTCGAAGCTGCGATCATTTCGGAGTTTTTTAAAAAGATGCAAAGCTACGGTTTTTAAAAGGAGCAAAGCGTAATCGCTGATAAAATAACATTTGCACAACCTGAGTGACTCGCGAAGCGAGCTCTCTGCGTTGTGAAAATGTTCTGGTTCAATGCTTCTTTAAGCAACCATAGCGCGGTCCAGATAGTCATCGGAAGCTATCCGTGCTATGGAACACATGTCACGGATTATTCACGCATTATATAACGCTCAAATGAGCTCATGAGCTCAGCACTTCCAGTGCTTCGGTTTTCAAATCCGCGACATGTTAAAACGTTGTGCCTTGAGCGTTGAGCGTTGTGCCTACCCTGCAATCACTTTTTCCACCTGAGTCATGATCTCAGCTTCGAGTGTCAATGCGTCATCATGCACTTTCTGAGCTTTGGCAATGATGTCTGCAGCCCAGGCCTTGTCCTCGATTCCGCCGGCATTGATTTTTACATTCAGGAATGCACCACGTACACCTGCAGTGGCAGCCAATGCGCCAACACCTGCATCCGATACCGAATTCGGATTGCCGGTTTCCGCCATGGCTTTGCATAGCGGTAAAACTTCTGCAGCTTTCTGCATGGTCTTGAAAGGGACTTCAGTGGCATATTGTGTTGCGGCCTGCATGGCGGCTTTGCGCGCAGCTTTTTCTTCGGGAGTGCCTTTGGGTAATCCCAGCGCATCCATGATTTTATTGAAGGCGCGTGTGTCCTCATCAACCAGATGCATCAGCTCATCCTTGAGTTGCTGACCAGTTTCAGCATAACGGCTGAATTCTTCCCAGCGCTCATCCCATCCGGGTTTGTGCGAACTCAGGTTGGCCACCATGGTTCCGAGCGATGCACCAAGAACGGCCATGTAAGCCGAAATCGAGCCTCCGCCAGGTGCGGGTGACTCGCTGGCGGTTTCGTCGGCAAAACCAACACAGGTCATATCCACCAGTTTCTTTTCCTTCGATTCGGCTTCGAGCATATACTCGATGATTTTTTCCTGCGGATTGAATGGCTTCAGATCATCGAGGCCCATGCTTTTCACGGCGATTTTCACGAGTTCACTTTCCGAAATCCCCAATGAACGCTGCTGTTTGGCCAGGTAATGCTTGCCGGCATCGATCAGAACTTTCTTGGGAACAAGTCCTACAATTTCGCTTCCGGTTACACGAACACCGCGATCTGCCGCTTTGCTGCATACCTCATCAAAAGCCACATGAACGGGTGTTGTCGAAATGTTTGTAATGTTCATGCTCACCTGCGCAATGCCGTATTCATCGATGAACCAGCCAATGGCTTTGGTGGCTTTGAGCGTTCCGGGAATCATCACGTCGTTGCCTTTTTCATCTTTCACGACTTTTCCTGTAACAGGATTTCCATCGCGTTTCGGACGGCCTTTTTCGCGTACATCGAATGCGATGGCATTGGCACGGCGGGTGCTGGTGGTGTTCAGATTATAATTGATGGCAACCAGAAAATCGCGCGCACCGACAGCCGTTGCACCACTGCGCGAATTGAATTCGGCCGGGCCAAAGTCAGGTTTCCACTCAGGCTTCACGATTTTTTCCTTCAGGCCTTCATATTCGCCGGAGCGGCAGAAAGCCAGATTGCGTCTTTCTTTCGTAAATGCAGCATCTTCGTAGCAATACACCGGAATCTGCAGTTCTTCGCCGATGCGTTTTCCGAGTTTGCGGGCGTATTCAGCCACTTCTTCCATTGTGATGTTGGCAACAGGAACCAGCGGGCACACATCAGTGGCGCCAAAACGCGGATGCGCACCTGAATGTTTCGACATGTCGATGAGCGATGCCGCCTTTTTTACGGCCTGGAAAGCAGCCTCTATCACTTCGTCGGGCGTGCCGACAAAAGTGACCACCGTGCGGTTGGTGGCTGCACCCGGGTCTACATCGAGCAGACGGACGCCTTCGCATGATTCAATAACATCGGTGATTTGTTTTATGACCGTCAGATCGCGGCCTTCGCTGAAATTCGGAACACATTCAATGATCTGTTTCATTTCGGAAATTTTATTGTTTAGTATTTGGACGGGTCGAATAATTCACCATTGATGATAACCCGGTCGATTTTGTTGAAACCGTAGTAATAGGGCATAAATGCCAGCGACGGAATTTCTTTCGTAATAACGATATTGGCTATTTTGCCCGGGCAAATGCTGCCGTAATCATTCTGAATTTCCATTGCAAAAGCGCCGTTGATTGTAATGGCATGCAGTGCTTCTTCAGGCAGCATGCGGCCATAGATGCAGGCAAGCGACATGATGAACTGCATATTGCCGCTCGGACTCGAACCGGGATTGAAGTCAGAGGCCAGCACCACCGGCAGGCCCGAATCAACCATCTGGCGCACCGGAGCATAGGGAATCCGCAGAAAAAAGGAAGCGCCCGGAAGAGCCACCGGCATTGTACTGCTGGCAAGCAAAGCGTCGATTTCAGGTTTATCAACGCGCTCGAGATGATCAACAGAAACTGCATTGTGCGCAATGCCCAGCTGAACGCCTCCTGAATTGGCCATTTCGTTGGCATGCATTTTCGGCCTCAGACCGTATGTAGAAGCGGCTTTCAGAATAGCGTCCGTTTCTTCGATGGTAAAAAATCCTTCGTCGCAGAAAACATCAACATAATCGGCCAGCTTTTCATCGGCAACCTTAGGCAGCATCACGTCAATTATTTCGCGGATATAGGCCTGACGGTTATCGCGATAATGTTTCGGAATGGCATGAGCGCCGAGAAATGTACTCTTTATCGGAATCGGAAAATGCTCTTTCAATCGTTTGATGACACGGAGAATTTTGATTTCGCTTTCCGGAGTCAGCCCGTAACCACTCTTTATTTCAAGCGCAGTTGTGCCGTGCGAAATGACTTCAATAACACGTCTGCGCGCCGCTTCGAATAGTTCTTCCTCACTGGTCTGACCCAATCGCTCTGCACTGTTCAGAATACCTCCACCGCGTCTGGCAATGTCTTCGTATGACAGGCCGTTGATTTTATCCACAAATTCCGATTCGCGCGAGCCGGCAAACACAATGTGGGTATGCGAATCGCAAAAGCCGGGGATAACAAAACCGCCGGCAGCATCCATTTCTTCATCAATTGTGAATTTTTGCCGGATGGCAGGCACATCGTTCATACTGCCAAAGGAATGAATCCTGTTGCTGTCGATCAGCAAATATGCATTTTCAAGAACATTGAGCTGCTTCATCATGCTGCCACCAACGGGTATCCGCGAAGGGGCACTTTCAATAACAGCAACAGCGGCGGCATTGATAATCAGTTTCATTGTTTACGGCTCTGGGTGTTATTTTTTTGCGAAAGTAACTATTTTTTATCCTTGGCTGCAACAATTCTCAATTATTTTTGTCATTAGAATGAAATAAACCCACCAACGCTATTTTACATGAAAAAAGTTGCCCTACTCTGTCTTTTCGTTTTGATGATTTCCTCTGCTGCTCACGTTTTTGCACAAACAGTCTCTGAAAAAACGGCCCGAAACGCTGCATTCAGCATTCTCAATACAAAGAATGCGGTTTTGCCTTCGACGCCTGACGGACTTGAGTTTGTAGCTGTCCCGGGCACCTCCGCCTTAAATCCCGAAGTTTTCATTTACAATAATCCTTCAGGTGGTTTCGCTATTATTTCCGGCGACAAATCAGCCACTCCGGTCATCGGCTATAGCACAAGCGGCTCAATACCTCAGAATTCATGGAATTCAAATTTCGCATGGTGGATTCAGAATGCCATTGATCAGATTCAGTATTACCGTCAGAATACAACAAAATCGACCTCCGCAATTGATGATGAGTGGGCGTTTTTACTGTCCGGCAATACTTTGAACAATCCATATCATTCATCAAAGGCAATTCTGCCGTTTCTGCGCTCAATCTGGGGACAGGACGGTGTGTTCAACGACATGTGTCCCGAAGATGCCAATGGTGAAGCACTGGTTGGCTGCGTTGCAACCGCCATGGCACAGGTAATATACTATTATCAGTTTCCTCAGACCGGCTACGGAACGCATTCATACAATGCCTATGGCTATGGAACGCAATCGGTTAATTACGGAGCATCGACGTATAACTATTCGGAAATGGCCGGTGATCCGGGATTTCCGGTGCCCGAAGTGGCCGAGTTGTCATATCATTGTGCCGTATCAGTTGATATGAGCTTTGGCTATGACGGTTCCGGCGCCTATACATGGGATGTTCCCGACGCGCTCACAAGTCATTTCCGCTACGCCAGTGCAGAATACAGAAGCCGGATGACTTACAACTCAACAACCTGGGCCACCATGATGCGCAGCAACCTGGACCTCTACAGACCTGTAATTTATTCAGGATCCGGTTCTGGTGGCGGTCATGCCTTTGTAATGGACGGGTATGAAGGAACTGACTATTTTCATTTCAACTGGGGCTGGGACGGATATGCCGATGGATATTTTTATCTGAACGCTATGAATCCGGCCGGCAGCGATTTCAACGATGATCATCAGTGCGTTGAAAGCATTTATCCGCCTACGGCATCATATCCTTATGGCTGCACCGGAACAAAGACACTGACCTCCACTTTTGGCACCATAGAAGATGGCAGTGGACCGACAGAAAATTATGAAGCCAACTGCAACTGTTCATGGCTCATCAGCCCGGGCCCGCAATGCGATTATTTCAAAATCACCTTCGAAGAACTGGCCCTTGCTTCCGATGATTCTGTAAAAATATATGCAGGAGCCAATGCATCTGCTGCTGTGGCCGGGGCATTCTCAGGCAGCACTGTGCCGGCCTACTTCAACGTAAACAGTAGCCAGGTGTTTATTCAGTTTGTGTCCAACACAACCAATCATAGTAAGGGATTCCTGCTTAACTATTTTGGCCACATTCCTCTCGGTTGTTCGGGTATCACTTCCCTCACAAATCCAACAGACACATTTGAGGATGGCAGCGGAGCCAATACGTATGGAAATTCAAGCTTCTGCCGATGGAACATCCAGCCTGCCGGCGCAACTTCCATTTCGGTCCATTTCATTGATTTTGATATGGCCGATGATTACGATGTGGTTAAAGTCACCGATGCCATTACATCAACAGTTCTTGGTGAATATTACAAAGGCGACAACCCGACCGTTGTTACTGCGGCAACTTCGAAAATTCAGGTGTTGTTTCAATCAAATTCTTCAATCGTTGGAGATGGGTTTAAAGTGTTTTACACCACAACAACTGATTTAGAGGAACAACCTGAAGGATATTCAATGCTGGTTTATCCGAATCCGGCCAATGATATGCTTAACATTATACCAGGCAATATGGCCGACGGAGCATCCGTGGTGATTTTCGATTTCAGCGGCCGTTGCGTCTTTAATCAGAAATCTGATGGAAATACGATGATTGTTCCTGTTGGAAATCTTTCAGCGGGCCTGCACTCTGTCGGACTGATCTCCGAAAAAGGCAATGTCTGGCAGAAGGTGGTAATTGAATAATTTTGATTATCTTTACATTCCAATTGCTTTTTGAATGAACAAAGTTTTGACTTTTGCTCTTGTGCTGTTGTGGACTCTGTCTCTGACTTCAGCTCCCATCAACTATGAACAGGCTCAGACTGCCGCCATCAGTTTTCTTCATAAAAGCGGGCAGATTAACGAAAAATCAAAGCTGATTTATGTCAGCTTTGGTCAAAAAACGCAGAACCCGCTGATGTATATTTTCAATTTCGATGAAAAAGGATTTGTAATCATTGCCGGCGACGACAATGTGACTCCCGTTCTTGGATACTCAAACGAATCAGTTTTTTCGGGAGAAAATATGCCTGCTTCTTTTTCAGCGATGCTGAGTGGTTTCTCGCAGCAGATTTCATATGTCCGTGAAAATTCAGTACAGGCCAGTCCGATGATTGCAGCAGAATGGAACGCATTGCTTAAAGGCAACACCGGCGTGGAAAAAGGGTACTCTGTCAATCAGCTGCTCACCTGCCTCTGGGATCAGGGCTTGCCGTATAACGCGCTCTGTCCGTATGATCCTGCAGGACCGGGCAATCGGGTATATGCCGGTTGTGTTGCCACAGCCATGGCAATGACCATGTATTATTACCGGTATCCTGTTCAGCCAACCGGGTATCACAGCTACAATTCGGATTACGGCCCTCTCAGCGTCGACTTTACTCAGAGCAATTACAACTATGAGCAGATGCCGTACATGCTCACATCGGCCAATTACGATGCAGCCAAAATTCAGTACGACTGCGGCGTGGCCGTTGATATGATGTACAGTCCCAATGGCTCCGGTGCATATATGGACGATGCTCTCAATGCAATGAAAGAGCATTTCGGATACAATCCCGGTGCAACACTCGAATATAAAAACGACTACACGGAAGCCGACTGGATCAGTCTGCTGAAAGCTCAGCTCAGCGCCGGCCACCCACTGCCTTATGCCGGTTATGACATTAGTTCAGGCCATGCTTTTGTCTGCGATGGTTTCAGCGACAACATGTTCCATTTCAACTGGGGCTGGAGCGGATCCTACAATGGCTACTTCTATATCAACAATCTGAATCCGGGATATAATTTCTCAACCGGTCAGCAGGCATTTATCAACTGTTATCCTGCCGCTGTTACCTACCCTGCTTCGTGTGGCAACTATCAGATGACCTCACGCAGCGGAAGTCTCGAAGTGGGGCACGGACTGTCAGGATATGCCAACAATCAGAATTGCACCTGGCTTATTCAGCCCTCCGACAGTATTGAATATATTCTGGTTGAATTCCGCTACCTGAGGACAGAAACAGGAAATGATGTCGTTACCGTTTATCAGGGAACCGATGCATCTGCGCCAGTTTTCGGAACATACAGCGGAGTTTCGGGCGACTTCACGGCTCAGGTGCCAGGAAACCGCGTTTATATTACATTCCAGTCAAACAGTACTATCACCGATGGTGGATTTCATGCCGATTATTACGCCTACACGCCACCTTTTTGCGACATTCTTGATGTTCGAAGCGATTCAGCCGGTACTGTAAACGACGGCAGTCACAACTATCAGTACAATGACAATACTGTTTGCCGATGGAGAATTGAACCGGAAAATGCAGGTGGCATCATGATTGACTTTACGGAATTCAGTCTGGAACAAAGCAGTGACATTCTCTATTTTTATCAGTATCCTTCTTATATCCTGGTTGATTCTCTTTCCGGAAACTCATTGCCACAGTCATTTTTCATCAATTCGCCTAAAGCCATGGTGATTTTCAAAACCAATGAAGCCAATACCGATGCAGGTTTTACTTTCAATTACCACGGTGTGGCCACCGGCCTCGATGATTATCCCAATGCTTCAATGTATGTTTCAGTCAATGAAGCCAACTATCCTGTTTTAAATATCAGCCATTTCCCTTCAGGTGATTATTTGGTAGAACTCAGCGACATTACAGGGCGTGTGTTGTATGCAAACCGTAATAGTGTTTCGGGTGCAAGTGAACGCATCGGAATTCCGTATATCCCCGAAAATGAAGGTCTGTACCTGATTACACTGAAAGGCGATAACATCAGCCGGACTATGAAATATTTCGCCCGATAAAAACAAGTCAGTGCGGCTCGTCGACGGAGTTTATCCCGCCGCCTTCTTCGATACATTTGAAGTCCGTTGATATTTCAAAGTCGTCACTTCAAACACTGCTAATGACACACTTGTTTATACCACTAAAAATCAAACAAATAAGCAAAACCGATATTCCATCGTTCGGAGAGAATCGCAGAATATGGAATCGTCGGTTTTGCCGCAAACATAA
>Ga0116172_10005014_pt1 | contig 10628 bp, 10 predicted proteins | sample AD_UKC083_MetaG_FD_89799 | JGI IMG/M metagenome (GOLD analysis project Ga0116172, IMG submission 89799) | Active sludge microbial communities of municipal wastewater-treating anaerobic digesters from USA - AD_UKC083_MetaG | ecosystem: Engineered > Bioreactor > Anaerobic > Digestate | place: USA...
AAGCCGATGGCCAGCAGGAGCATGGGCCAGTGAAAAATAATGCCAGCCGTGTAATCATCAATCAGCCCCATGTTGCGCATCATCCACAACACGCCGGTGGCTATTACCAGTAATCCGAATACGACTCTCTTCATAGTCCTTTGTTTATACGTGCATTGCGTTTCCATTTTTTTGAGTTTTACAGGTTAGTGAAACAAAGGTAGGTTCACTTCACTGCGCCCGGAAACCCAAATCGGTCAATGGCCGTTTTTATCCGGTAAAGATACGAAGAGATGTAAAACAGATCAAAAAGTTTCGCCAATGCCTGGAGCAGAGCCAGCATGTTGGGTGCCAGACAGGCATTGCTCCGCCCGCCGCATGCAGCAAGCGCAAACGTCACCTTTCTAATTTAAAAACTTTACGAACTTTCAACTCTCCCTTACACTGGTCACGCGTCTCCGACGCGTGACCGTCCAACTCAAAGGTGCTTCGCGTCTTCTTGTCCCAGAGGCGGAGTTTATCCCGCTGTTCGCATTTCGACTCCGCTCAATGTGACAGCAAGCGGGGCCCAAGGCTAACATCTATAGCGTTGCCGGCGCATCGGATGGAGCTTCGCAGCTTTCTTTGATGCCTTCGGCATATTGTGCATTGTGCGTTGTGATTGCGCCGCATACAGCAAGCATATCCACATCCCCTACTCCAGACTCAGTCTGTATTTCAGTTTGTTCACGTAATAGCGGGCGGTTTTGTCGCGGTAATCCACGTAAGCCTTGTTGGCCCATTCATAGGCTGCTTGAAAATCGCCTTTCACCTCACAGGCCACAGCCATATTCAGACAGGCTCTGCCGGCCACTTTTCGCTTTGGGTGGTTTGTGAGTGGTTTCCAGATTTCCATGGCACCGGTCCAGTCGGCTGTTTCGGCATGACGGAAAGCGCGCAGGAACTGCTGTTTGGCATCGGCTTTACCGCGCTTGTACATATCGCGACGAACCACATAATAGCTTGGCAGAAAACGGCTGATATACTCAACTCCCGCAGCATAAGCCGTCTGAGGCAATGCCTCCGGTGGCGGAATCACCAACCCGTCGGGATTATCAAACATAATATAGGTCTGCGTCTGATACTGGTCAATGATCTTTTTGTCTTTCGGATCATACAGGCGCCAGTAGCTGATGACATTCATGCGGATCTGTCGCGGCACAACCGGCTGTGTCTGGCCTGCAATGACCGCTCCCACCTGATTGGTAACCGTTTGCGCCACCAGATCGGAATTGGAATCGAAATTTTCGAGCACAAGCAAAACATCGGCTTTATTGGCTACGCAAATGGCTATAACGGTGTCCCAGCTGAGCAGTTCAGGCGTTTCTCGGGTACCGGTGCCGTTCAGTCTTGTTTTTTCGGGAATGACAATACTGATGTCCGACCAGCCGTTCATGCGGTCGAACACCGCTTTGATGCATTCATCCGAAGCCAGTTTATCGGAGCCGGCCACTTCGGCCGAAGCCACTGTTTCGAGAATGTTTTTATTCTTGTCGTCTTGTTTCACCAGAGACCGGTTTACAATGGCGATGGTTTTAATATTGTCGGAAAGTGTAAACTGAGGCGGATTCGGATATTGCAGGGTGACCCAGCCCCATTTGCTGCAACCGCTCGACAAAACAATGATAATCAGCAGCGGGAGTAATAATTTCTTCATAAAAATCCGGATTTAATGGTTTTTTAGACCGTCGCCGCAGGCAAAAGTTGTACCGATGTGTTGCTAAAAACATTCATGTTTCTGCATATATCTGATAAACAAGTTGTAAATAATCGACCAGACATCGGATATTAAAACGAATGAGCTTCTAAAAGTAAGTGGCTTTGCGGCATTCAGTAATTAAAACATTAAAAATCAACATTAATATTGACTTTTTTAAGAACATCTTTTTCCGCCCGTATAGGAAATTCGATATACCTTTGCGCAATTTTAATAACCAACATATGACTGCACAAAATAACCGAAAAGTGGTTAACAAAGATGATGTTGTCATCAAGTTTGTCGGAGACTCCGGCGACGGGATGCAGCTTCTCGGAACCATTTTCTCTGAAACCATCGCTTTAGCTGGTGAAGATTTGTCAACATTTCCCGATTTCCCTGCCGAAATCAGGGCTCCGCGCAACACTGTTGCCGGCGTATCAGGATTTCAGGTACATTTCGGTTTCAAAAAAGTACTTACTCCGGGGGATCAATGTGATGTTCTAGTTGCTTTTAATCCGGCATCGCTGAAGGCCAACCTGAAAAACATTAAAAAAGGTGGCACCATCATTACCGATGAAGACAGCTTTGAAGAAAAGGTACTCACCACCCTTGGCTACACAACAAATCCGCTCTACGACGGAACTCTGGATGGATTCAATGTTATTCACCCACCCATCACTTCGCTGGCCAAAGGCAGTCTGAAAGACATGGGTATTGACAACAAAACGGCAGAGAAAACCAAAAACATGTTTGTGCTTGGTATGCTGTTCAACATGTTCAGTCTCGATCTGAAAGCAACCGACGACTATCTGCAGAAACGCTTCAAGAAAAAACCGGAACTGATTAAAATAAACGAAATCGTTATCAAAAACGGTTTTGAATTCGCCAATACCATCGAAGCCATTCCGAGTTTTGTTGTTCCAAAAACACAGCTGAAACCCGGCAAATACCGTAATATTCACGGAAACGAAGCCACCGCATGGGGACTCATGGCTGCTGCCGAAAAAGCCGGCCTGCAGTTGTTCCTTGGTTCATATCCCATCACCCCGGCTACCGAAGTTCTGATGGAACTGGCCAAACACCGCGAACTTGGTGTGAAAACTTTCCAGGCTGAAGATGAAATTGCCGGTATTTGTTCAACTATTGGTGCCAGCTTTGCAGGATCACTTGCATGTACATCAACTTCAGGCCCCGGTCTGTCGCTAAAATCAGAAGCTATGGGCCTGGCAGTCATTACCGAACTTCCGCTGGTTGTTGTCAACGTTCAGCGTGGTGGTCCTTCAACAGGTCTTCCCACCAAGAGCGAGCAGTCCGATCTTCTTCAAACACTGTATGGCCGAAACGGAGAAGCTCCGATGTTTGTCATCGCAGCATCGTCGCCTGCTGACTGTTTCTACGCAGCATACGAAGCTGCCAAATATTCGCTGGAACACATGACTCCGGCTGTCTGCCTTACTGATGGATATATCGGTTTTGGTTCCGAAGTCATTGAAATTCCAAAAATGGCTGAACTACCAACCATTACCCCACGCAAAGCCAAACCAAGAAAAGACGGTGAAGGTAAATTTATGCCTTATGAACGCGATCCTGAAACGCTTGCACGTGAATGGGGCGTACCGGGAACTGAAGGTCTGCGTCATCGCATCGGTGGCCTCGAAAAATCAAATGTGTATGGTGAAGTAACCACTGATCCTCTCAACCATGAACTGATGGTGAAACTGCGTGCAGAAAAAGTCGAACGCATCGCAAATCGTCTCCCACTGCAGGATTTCACAGGTCCGGCCGATGCCGATCTGCTGGTTGTCAGCTGGGGCGGTACCAAAGGGCAGGTGCAGGGTGCTGTCGAAGAAGCCAGAGCTCAGGGAATGAAAATTGCCCATGCGCACTTCCGCTACATCAATCCGCTGCCGAGAAACACCCGCGAAATGCTTGCTTCATTCAAGAAAATCGTGGTATGTGAACTCAGCATGGGACAGTTTGCCAGTTATCTGCGCATCAACTTCCCCGAAATTCCTTACCTGCAATACAACAAGGTACAGGGACAGCCTTTCACGGCTCACGAACTGGTCGAAAATTTCAGTCAAATCTTAAAAGCTTAATATTATGATGGGCGTTATCAGAAACAGCATAGAAAAATCACCGGTCCCATTGACAAAAGAAGATTTTGTCAGCGACCAGATGGTGAAATGGTGCCCTGGTTGTGGTGACCACAGCATCCTGAACGCAGTTGCCAAAGTGTTTCCGGAAATCGGTTACAAAAAGGAAAACTATGTGGTGGTATCCGGAATCGGCTGCTCATCACGTTTTCCGTATTATGTGAATTCCTACGGTTTTCACGGAATTCACGGCCGCGCGCATGCCATTGCATCGGGTGTGAAAATTGCCAATCCCGGCCTCAGTGTCTGGATTCCAACCGGCGACGGCGACTCACTTGCTATTGGCGGAAACCACTTCATTCACCTTATCCGTCGTAACATCGACGTAAATGTGATGCTCTTCAACAATCAGATTTATGGTCTCACCAAAGGACAGTACTCACCTACCAGCCCACTGGGAGCCCAGACCAAGACATCGCCTTACGGAACCATCGAGCATCCTTTCTCAGTGGGCGAACTCGTCATCGGAGCGCAGGGAACATTCTTCGCACGCGCCATTGACACTAACCCGCCGATGATGACCGAAATCATGTTCGAAGCTGCCAAGCACGATGGCACCTCGATTGTGGAAATTCTGCAAAACTGCGTTATTTTCAACGACAAGGCGCACGAGTACATCACTTCGAAAGAACACCGCGCCGATATGCAGCTGCATCTGAAACACGGCGAACGTATGATTTTCGGTGCAGAAAAAAACAAAGGTATCCGCCTGAACGGCCGCACACTTGAAGTAGTCACCATCGGTGAAAACGGAATTTCCGAAGAGGATATTCTGATTCACGACATGCACAATCCCGATCCGGGCATGCATCTGATGCTGGCCAAACTGTCGGGCCCGATTGCCTTTGGCGTGATCCGCGCTGCTGCCGCTCCCACCTACGACGACCTGATGGAAGAACAGATCAAAACCGTAAAAGCATCCAGCAAAATCAAATGCATGGATGACCTTTTCAACAGTGGCGAAACCTGGGAAATCAAATAATTGTCGCTATACAACACAAAGAAAAACCGGTCCATAAGGCCGGTTTTTTTATTTGCATCAATTATAATATTTCCCAATGATTATTATCTTTACCCTAAAATATTCAGTATGAATTTACTTCTCCTTTCCGCTGCGCCCGTTTTTCTGCTGGCTTTCTATCTTTATTACAGGGACAAATATGAAAAGGAACCCATCGGAATGCTCATCAAGGCTTTGGTTGCGGGAGCATTTATTGTAATTCCGATTCTGTTTGTTGAGATTTTTATTTCAAAATATGTGGATAAATATTCCGGTTCTACAGGGGCTTTTCTCGATGCCTTTGCTGTGGCCGGTTTCACCGAAGAAATTTTCAAATGGCTGGCGGTTTATTTGTTGTTTTTCCGCTCAAGACATTTCAACGAGCGCTTCGACGGTATTGTGTATGCGGGCATTGTGTCGCTCGGCTTTGCCCTTGTTGAGAATATAATGTATGTTGTCGGCAACCAGTCGGAATCGGTTGGCTACATGCGTGCAATCACGGCAGTTCCGGCACATATGCTGTTTGGTGTTGTGATGGGATATCGTTTCGGACTTGCAAAATTCTTACCTTCCAACAGGGGCTGGCATTTGTTCATGGCTTTTTTCATGCCTTTTCTCCTGCACGGAATCTACGATTTTCTGCTCATGCTCGAAAAAACATGGGCGCTGATATTGTTCTTCCCTTTTGTCGCGTTTATGTGGTATTTCGGGCTGGTGCGCATGAAGCGCCACTCACTCAACTCAGCTTTCAACAATGCTAAGTCCGGGGATCCCACTGGAGGTTCACCCCTTCAATAAATTTCACTAAATCGTCGATTCCCGCTCTGGTTTCCGAAGAAGTAATTACATGAGCCGGAAGCTCTTCCCAGTTTTCTGAAACTTTTTTTAGCACCGCATCAACATTCCGTTTGAGCTCATTCTTTGTACATTTATCGGCTTTGGTAAAAATAAGTGCAAGCGGTATGCTGTTCTCGCCCAGCCAGTCTATGAATTCCATATCTATTTTCTGCGGTTCAAGACGTGAATCGATCAGCACAAAAGTGGTCATCAGATTTTCGCGCCGGCGCAGGTATTCGCGTATCATTGGGCCCCACTTCTCTCTCGTTTTTTTTGAAATCTTTGCATACCCGTAGCCCGGGAGATCGGCCAGATACCAGCAATTGTCGATGATAAAATGATTAATTATCTGCGTTTTACCAGGCGTGGAGCTGATTTTAGCCAATTTATTTATTTCTGTCATTGCATTGATAAGCGAGGACTTACCAACATTGGAGCGCCCGGTAAACGCGTACTCAGGTAATTTAGCAGGGGGACACTTTGTCCAGGTTGTGCAACCGGCAATATATTTTGCAATCATGGTAAAAGAAACAATTATTCGCGGCCCTTATAGAAAGAAGCCAGGTGCCGATGCTTTTTCGATTCGTAAATATCAGCAATATTAACAAGTATGCCAATTTCCTCTACATCACCGAAAGTATCATTGAGCGAAGAACCGAATGTGCGCATTGAATTGGTAAGATTCATATAAGCATTCACCAGCGGTGGGAAAATCATTCCGCGGCTGCGTACAAAACGTAGGAGCAGTGTTTTGTCTTCCTCATAGGTCTTACCATGAAGAATGTTTTTGACAACATCATCCGTGGTGCGGATGGGGCGTGGAACATAGGCCCATACCAGATTGTCGCGGTCCGGAAAATATTTCATCAGAAACGACATGATGACATCGCGGGCGAACTGATCATATTTCAGATACATGGTCACCTTGCCGTAAAAATATTTTATGTCGGGGTGCATGATAATAAGCCCGCCAAGCCCGTCCCAGAGGTTATCAAGCGAAAATATTCCCTTGCGGCTGTCGCGCGATGGCTGATATTGAGGCTGAACAAATGATCGACCCAGCTCAATGGTATCATGAAAATAATCGTCCATGAATTTTTCAGAAAACCGGAACATATGTGTAGTGGCCAGGTGATAATGGCCATGCTCATCGGGATGCGTTTCTTTAAGCTTGATATAGCGGTAACCACCAATGATTTCCTGTTCAACCGGATTCCAGACTATAAGCTGAAAATAGGCATCAGGGCCCTTGTCAAACTCATCAATGTCAACAGATTCGCCGGTGCCGCCGCCTGCTTCGCGGAAAGCTATTTCACGCAGCCTTCCTATTTCGAGCATAACAGATGGCGCATCGTCGCCACGAAAAATATAGATTTCGTTGTGACCGAAATTGGTAAAACGGATAAAGCGCTCCGGGGTGAGTTCCTTGAGTAAATCTTCGCGTGAAACTTTGTCTATCAGCGGCTTCATAATATCCCTATCTGCAAAAAACAAAACAAGGCTGTAAAATTAATCATTTTGTGGCAGATTGTACACAATTTGTTTCACATATTCTGCCCACTCAATATCTTTTTTACTTTTATCAAAGAATGTGTACGAAATTGGTTTGCCAAAGGTTATGGTGATGGTTTGTCCTTTCTGCTTGTACATTTCATCTGCCAGATAAAGCATTTCGATGTTCACTTTTATGCGCAGCCTCTTTCGCCAGTTGGCAATTCGATAAAAACGTTTTGAGTTCTGTCCGCTTACATGCACTGGAATCACATTCCGCTGATGCTGACGTGCTTTCTGAACAAATGTTTTTTTCCATTCCAGATCAACGACTTTACCTTTGATCTTGCGCGAAGCAAGTCCTGACGGGAAATACAAAATATTATCGTCAGAAAGAAAAGCCGCTTCAAGTTCTTTCACACCTGCCGAAGACTGACTTCCGACCTTATTGATAGGAATGAACAACTCACGCATATTGGGCAGATACAGCAAAAAATCGTTTACCGGAAAACGAATAGGCGGCTTCACTCGTCCCACTGTCTCAATCAGCGCCAGTCCGTCGAGCCCTCCCAGGGGATGGTTGGCGGCAAGCAGGAAGCGGTTTTGTCCTTCAAGATTTTCTATTCCTTTCACCACTATGGTCGCCCCGAAATCGGACAAAACAGCGCTCACCATATCCACTCCATGCTTGTCACGGTTCCTGTACAGGTTTTCATTAACATCCTTTTCGTGCAGAATCCTGCGGAGATAGCGAATGATGCAACCCGGTAAAAGCCGCGCCAGACGCGGATTTTTATCCCGGATCAGCTGCTTCACATCAACGGTTCTTTCAGTGATTACCAGCGAGCCATTTTCAATTCGGTTACTCTGTATGTCCATAAATCCGGTTTTGTTATGCAAATGTAAGAACTTCCCACCAAATCAGCGTTTGAGTGAGTTATTCACCGTTTTACGACTTTCCCCACTTTCAGTCATTTTCTATATTACTGGTTTTCAATGTTTTAAAAATTCATCGTAACCTTTTTGCTCTAAATAAGTAAAAAGTTATCAACAAAGTGGGGGAAAGTGGCTTTTTGTGGGGAAGAAATCTTTACTTTTACGCATTAAAATCCTGAAATGGCAGCGTTTATCGGAGTATATGAAATAAAAGCAGATTCGAAGGGGCGGTTCGTATTTCCGGCCTCCCTGCGGAAGCAGCTTGCCGCTGAGGCCTCCGAGGCATTTGTCATGAAAAGGAGTGTGTTTTACAAGTGTATTGAGCTTTTCCCGCAATCAACCTGGGCCAGGGAAACCGAAGGAATTGCCCGGCTGAACCGCTTTGTGAAGAAAAACAATGACTTTATCCGATTGTTCATGTCCGGCTCGCGCGTTGTCAATATCGACGATGGCGGCCGTTTGCTGATTCCGAAAGACCTGATGGTTTTCAGCGGCATTTCGAAGGATATTGTTCTTGCATCGGCCATCGACCGGCTCGAAATCTGGTCGAAAGCCGATTACGAAGCGTTCATCGCCGGCGGATCCGCCGATTTTCCGACTCTGGCAGAGGATGTTATGGGAAATGCTGCCAGCAGCCCGGAATAAAAATGACGCATCACCAAAGTGTTTTACTCAAAGAAAGTGTTGAATACCTCGCCGTGAAAAACGACGGACGGTATGCCGATGCCACTTTTGGCGCCGGCGGTCATTCGCTGCTGATTGCAAAGCAGCTCAAAACCGGACAGGTATATGGATTCGACCAGGACGAAGATGCTATAAACGGCTTCCCGGGCCATCCCAACATAACAGTCATACGTTCGAATTTCAGGTTCCTCCGAAATTTCCTGCGCTACTACGATGCTTTGCCCGTGGATGGTATTCTGGCCGATCTCGGCATTTCGAGCCATCACATCGAAACACCCGAACGCGGTTTTTCATTCCGCTTCGATGCTCCGCTCGACATGCGCATGAATACAGCATCGGAATTCAACGCCCGTCAGCTCATTGCCGGATACAGCGTCGAAGATCTTACCCGCGTTTTCAGAAATTATGGCGAAGTGGATCAGGCCTGGAAAATTGCCAATGCCATAGAGAAAGCACGCAGCGAAAAACCGGTGGAGACTACTTTTCAGTTGGCCGATATCGTGAACAGATTTGCCAGGCCCGGACGCGAAAACAGTCTGATGGCGCAGGTTTTTCAGGCATTGCGCATCGAAGTGAATCACGAAATGGAAGCACTCGAAGAGTTTCTGAATCAAAGCTACGAGTGCCTCAAGCCAAGCGGGAGACTGGTTGTCATTTCATACCACTCGCTCGAAGACCGCATGGTGAAAGCGTTTTTCAAAGCGCAGAAATCAAACGATTCGTTTGCCGAAAACATCATGGGGCGCAAAGACCTGATGTGGAAAGATATTTCACGGGGCGCCATTGCTCCCTCGGAAGAAGAACTGGTAAAAAATCCGCGCAGCAGAAGTGCCAAAATGAGAGTTGCCGAAAAAATATGAAAGAGAAGAAAAACATATCGAATGAACTGAGGGAGAAGGAAGAACCCAAAGCCGCAGCACCAAAGGAACAGCGGAAAGGAAGGTTTGCACCGCGCTCCATCCTGACCGGAAGCTTTCTTGAAAAAGAAGGACTCATCCGTCAGTTGCCATTCATTCTATATGTATTCCTCCTGTTCCTTTTTTACATAGCCAATGCCTATTACGGCGAAAAGACGGTGTTCAGAATCGAGCAATACAAATCGGAAATGGTTGAGCTGCGCAGCGAATACATTTCTGCGAAAACACGACTGATGACCGGAACCAACATCAGCAAACTGAGCGAAAAACTAAAACCAGAAAACATATTCCCATCGCACACCCCTCCGGGAAAAATATTTGTTCAAAAGACGGAAGATGAGTAAAAAAGATACAACAGTAAACAAAACCGTTTTCAGCAGGGCATTTCTGATATATGCCCTGTCGGGGATTTTTACCATCGCCATCATATACAAACTGATTCAGATACAGTTTGTCGAAGGAGAAGAACTGCGCAAAAAAGCACAGAATCTTTCTGTGAAATTTGTTGACATCAAGGCGCGCCGTGGCAACATTCTCGCCGATGACGGAAGTCTGCTTGCAACCTCGGTTCCACGCTTCGATCTGTTTGTCGATCTGAGCCCAAAAACCATTGATGAGAAACTTTTTACCGACAGCGTTGCAGCGCTGAGCAAACATATGAGCGAATTCTTCAAGGACAGATCCGCCGATGAATACAAGAAAGTGCTGAAAAACGAAAGGGCGCAGAACAACCGCTATTTTCGCATTGCGAGAAACCTTGACTTTTTTGACATGAAAGAAGTCGCATCATTCCCAATCTTCAATACCGGCAGATATCGCGGAGGACTGATTGTGGTGCAGAACGACCGTCGCGAAATGCCATTCGGTTTCCTTGCAAAACGTACCATCGG
>Ga0116172_10005015_pt1 | contig 10628 bp, 8 predicted proteins | sample AD_UKC083_MetaG_FD_89799 | JGI IMG/M metagenome (GOLD analysis project Ga0116172, IMG submission 89799) | Active sludge microbial communities of municipal wastewater-treating anaerobic digesters from USA - AD_UKC083_MetaG | ecosystem: Engineered > Bioreactor > Anaerobic > Digestate | place: USA...
CAAGTCCTATCATTGTTCGATACATTTGAATCTGAACCTCGTAAGGCAGAGAAGTTGACATTCCCTGTATATACATTTCTTTTGTATCAAGACCTTCAGGCTCCACAAAAAGTTGATGTTTTTCCTTGTCTGAAAATTTAACTACCTTATCTTCCAATGATGGGCAGTACCTTGGTCCCACACTTTTTATAACACCGCCGTAAAGCGGCGACCTGTCTAAATTATTCCTTATTAATTCATGAGTCTGTTGGGTAGTGTAGGTAATATAGCACGGAACCTGCTCAATGTTTATTTCATCATTCATAAATGAGAAAGGTATTATTTCATCATCACCGGTCTGTATTGTCATTTTTTCATAATTAATGGAATCCTTGTGTATTCTTGCAGGTGTTCCCGTTTTAAACTTTATAAGCTCAATTCCTAAGTCCATCAATGAATCGGACAATTCATTTGCAGGAGCCAAACCATCAGGTCCCGATGAATAGTTCAATTCACCCATATAAATTCTTCCCTTTAAATACGTGCCTGTAGTAACTATAACCGCTCTTGCCCTGTAGTATGCTCCAAGCTTGGTATATACATTAAAGCTCTTATCTTCATTTACTTTTATCTTAGTTGCTTCTGTTTGTATTACCCTTAAATTTTTCTGATTTTCTATTACCTTTTTCATTTCCCTATGATACTTTTTTTTGTCGGCTTGGGCTCTTAAGGAATGAACCGCAGGTCCTTTTGAGCGGTTCAACATCTTACATTGTATCATAGTTTTATCTATATTTAAAGCCATTTCTCCGCCAAGAGCATCAATTTCCCTGACCAAGTGTCCTTTTGCCGTCCCCCCGATATTGGGATTGCATGGCATCATCGCTATTGAATCAAGGCTTAAAGTCAGCATTATTGTTTTTAAACCAAGACGTGCAGTCGCCAAGGATGCTTCACATCCTGCATGACCTGCACCAATTACTAACACATCAATGCTCTCCTCGAGAAATTCTCTTACTCTGTCTTCCATTGTTGTTCCTTTCCTATTTTCCTATGCAAAATTCATCGAATATTTTGTCAATTAAATCATCGCTGACCGATTTACCTACAATCAATCCCAAATTTTCCATTGCTTGCATTAAATCTATCTCGATAAAATCAATGGGCATATTGTTTTCAATTGATTTTAACACTTCTTCAATGTTGTTTTTTGCTTTTATCAATAAATTCTTATGTCTTACGTTGTTAATAATAAGCTCATCCCTTATATCTAACCGGCCTTTAAAAAATAAAGAGTAAATTTTATTAATGATATCATCCAGCCCTTGATTTTGTAAAATAGATACATTGATAATCTCTTCTTCTATTTTTTTATAAGAAGACAAATCCAGCCTGCTTTCCAAATCAGTTTTATTCCTTATATATATAACCTTTTTATCTTTAATATAATCTAATATACTTTCATCCTCTTTTTCAAGCTCTTTTGATGAATCAAAAATCATTATTACAAGGTCGGCTTCCTTTACCTTTTCTAAAGCTTTTTCAACACCTATTCTTTCTACCATATCATCGGTTTCTCTTATACCTGCAGTATCGATTATTCTTAACGGCACGCCCTTAATATTCACGTATTCCTCTATAGTATCCCTTGTTGTTCCCGGTACTTCGGTAACAATTGCACGATTTTCATTCAAAAGAAAATTCATAAGAGACGATTTTCCTACATTCGGTTTTCCAAGTATTACTGTTTTTATACCTTCCTTGATTACTTTTCCGGTATCAGCCGTATTTATAAGTTTATCCAACTCAGGTACTAAGTTATGACATAAAGCTTTAACTTTTTCAATAGTTATTTCATCCTCGTCATATTCGGGAAAATCAATATTAACTTCAATGTTGGCCAACAATTCCATTATTTGGTCTATAACTGCATTAATTTGTTTTGAAAGTCTGCCTTCCAGATGTTTTATTGAAATTTCATGACTTGATTCGGTCTTGGAATTTATTATGTCAATTACTGCTTCTGCCTGAGTTAAATCAATTCTGCCGTTAAGAAAAGCTCTTTTTGTAAATTCTCCTCTTTCAGCTGTTCTGCAGCCATAATGAAGGACAGTATCCAGTATTTTTTTTGCGGAAATAATCCCCCCATGACAGTTGATTTCAATAATATCTTCCCTGGTATATGTGTTAGGAGCCTTCATGTAAGATAAGAGTACTTCATCTATAACCTTTTTATCTTTATCCACAATAAACCCGTAATGAAGGTATCTTGGCTTTAAATTATCCGGTTTCCGTTTATTTTTATCAACGAAAATTTTATATGCAATATCCAATGCATCATTTCCGCTTAATCTTATTATATTAATTCCTGCATTGCCGGGAAATGTTGCAATTGCAGCAATAGTATCGCTAAACATATCTTCATCTTACCTTTCCGTGTCTTCATACCTTATAATATTTTACCTTAATTTTATATAAATGTACATATTTTTCTATCTTGAATTACTGTAACCAAGAAAATATAAAATAACCCTTTTTCAGGGTTATAAGTGGTTGGAATTTTGTTATTTTTGGTCTATTACTACTTTCCTGTATGGCTCTTCTCCTTCGGAATAAGTAATAATACCTTTTACGTCCTGTAATGTTGAATGTATTATTCTTCTTTCATAAGGATTCATAGGCTCAAGTTTTACCTTGCGATTGTAATATCTGCATTTGTCTGCCATTTTAAGAGCTAATCTTTTTAAAGTTTCTTCCCTCTTTGCTCTGTAATCTTCAACATTGAAAATTACTCGCACATAGTTTTCTCTTCCCTTATTTACCATTAGATTCAAGAGAAACTGAATTTCATCTAAATTTTTACCTCTTTTGCCGATAACTATTCCCTTATCGTCTTCTCCGATTTTTACAATGTCAACATTTAAAATATTGTCAGAATAATTAACCTCATAATCAGCTTCTATGCTCATTTTTTTAAGCAAAATGTCAATAAATTTTCTTGCTCTCTCTTCAGGACCATTGGTAATAGTAACTTTTACCTTTGCATCCTTGCTGCCTAAACCGAAAAAACCTTTTGAAGGCTCATTGATTATTTCAATTTCAACTTCATTATTCTCGGCGCGGAGTTCTTTAAGTGCTGCGGCTATAGCTTCTTCAACGGTAGGTTTCTCAATTGTTACATTTCTCATCTATTATAATTCCTCCTTCGGATTTTTGGACGAATTTAAAACAATAAATTGCTGCACTAACTGGAATAGATTTGATATAACCCAATATAATGCCAATCCTGCAGGAAATTGTATGGAAAATACAAATATCATTATAGGCATCATCATATTCATGGTTTTCTGAGTTGAGGCTTGCTGTTCATTTATGGAGGGTTGCGCCGTCATTTTTGTGGTAAGGTATGTTATAATACCTGTAATTACAGCCAATACCGGAAGTGCAGATCCCAAAAAAGGAAGAGTCATGCCGCCCATTGACAATCCGTTAACCATGATATCTTGAGCATTTAATACTTCCATAACTTGATTTAAATGCATGCTTGAACTTATACTAAACTCTTCTTTTATAGCATTTGTCAATACAATCCAATCGTTATTCTTTAAAAACCATACTGTATTTTCATTAACATTTAAATCTTTAATCCATAAAAAAGCCCTGTTGATGGAATCATAAAATGCTTGATCTCCAAAAACGTATTTTACCGGTTCTCGAATTACATAAAAAAATGCAATAAGTATTGGGAATTGAATTAATAAAGGCAAACATCCGGAAAACGGACTGTAATTTGCTTCTTTATATAATTCCATTTGTTTTCTCTGTAAAGTTTGCGGATCCTTTCCGTACTTTTGCTGTAACTCCTGAATTTTTGGACTTAGTTCCTGCATTTTTTTCATAGATTTACTTTGCTTTAATGTTAAAGGCAATACTATTAATTTAAATAATATGGTGGAAATTATAATTGCTATGGAATAAGCAGATAAATACTTAGAGTCAACAACAGAAACCATATTATATACAAGTTTAACAAGCATGCCCATAGGCACTGCTATAAAATCTAAATTCATTTTTACCCTCCTATTTTAAAGGATCATATCCTCCGGGGTTAAACGGATGACATTTTAATATCCTTCGTATACCTAAATATGAACCTTTTAAAAAACCGTATTTTTGTAGTGCTTCAACAAAATATTGCGAGCAAGTGGGATAAAACCTGCAATGTCTTACTGCAGACTTTGAAGAAAACTTCTGATATATTCGTATAATAAAAATTAATACTTTACTCAAATTGTGTACCTATATATATTTTTTCTTTTCATCAGTTTAATGAAAGAGCTTTCAAGGCTTTTATAATCGGAGTCAACGGCATTAATCCTTGCCATTAGTACAAAATCATAGCCTTCTTTTAAATAATGCTCGTTTGCTCTTACTATTTCTTTTAGTCTTCTTCTTATAACATTTCGATGTACTGCTTTTTTAATTTTTTTTGCTGTAGTAAAGCCGAATCTGTTATAGTTGTAATTATTTTTTTTTATAAATAATACGAGATTATTATCAGATATTGAATTATTGCAATTATATACAGCTTTGTAATCATTATTCTTCTTAATTATTATCATTTCGTTACCTTATTGCGATTACATGGAATAAAAGGCCACATATGCGGCCTTATGCTGACAGTTTTTTTCTACCCCTTGCCCTTCTTCTCTTTATTACATTCCTTCCGGATTTTGTACTCATTCTCTTTAAAAATCCATGCTCACTGCTTCTTTGTTTTCTCTTCGGCTGATAAGTTCTTTTCATTGAAACACCTCCTTGTTACCAATCTATACATAAATTATCATATCAGTAGATTATATTATCATTAAATACTTGTGTCAACACTGAAATTATGGACATTCTCCTGACTGCAAAGACTCTTGCTCGAGGACATTTCCTCATTCCCGCAGAGAGTAGATGGCGTCTCCGTTGACTATTGTAATATACTATATTTTTAAATATATTGCAAATATTTTTTAAAATATTTAAAATTGAATTGAATTTGTGGATAAAAAATGATAGTATGGTAAGTGTCTGTGGATAACTTTTTTTATCAACATTTAAAATGGACAACTTATTATCAACCATTACAAATATTAAATATTCAATTACTTTTATGTTCATATTTTTATACACAACTGTTTATACCCATAATATTATCAATATATAAGATATTAATCAACCTATTGTTAATTTTTTTTATCAATACCGGAGGCAATTATGAATTTTGAAGAATTATGGAATGAAGTACTTGAAATAGTAAAAGAAGATACTAATCAAGTAAGTTTTAACACCTGGTTTAAACCTCTTAAAATAGTAGCATATAAAAACAATACAATTTATTTGGAAACTGCCGACGATTTTTTAAGAAATACAATCAAAAAAAGGCATTATAATTTTCTTAAAAATGCATTTAACTATGTCCTAAAAAAAGAAATTGATATTATATTTACTATTCCGGGAGAAAACATTGATAAGGAAGAAAGCAAGAAATATAACACAAATAGTTTAGACGATACGGATGCAATATATAACGGAAGAATATTAAATCCAAAATACAGATTTGATAACTTTATAATAGGAAACAGCAATCGTTTCGCTCATGCTGCTTCCTTAGCTGTTGCGGAAGCACCTTCAACAGCATACAATCCCTTGTTTATATATGGGGGCGTAGGTCTTGGAAAAACTCATTTAATGCATGCAATTGGACATTACATATTAGATAATAATCCCGACACTTATGTTCTGTATGTAACCAGCGAGAAGTTTACAAATGATCTTATTAATTCAATTAAAGACGGCACTAATGAAGAATTTAGAAATACCTACAGAAAAGCCGATGTATTATTGGTAGACGATATTCAGTTTATTGCAGGAAAAGAAAGTACCCAGGAAGAATTCTTCCACACCTTTAATGCTTTACATGAAGCAAATAAACAAATTATTGTATCGAGCGATAATCCGCCTTCTGAAATACCCACTTTGGAAGACAGGCTGCGCTCACGTTTTGAATGGGGTTTAATTGCAGATATTCAGCCGCCGGATTATGAAACGAGAATTGCAATATTAAGAAAAAAGGCTGAAGCAGAAAATTATAATATTCCTGATGAAGTAATTACATATATCGCCCAGCATATACAATCAAATATTCGTAAGCTTGAAGGAGCACTAATTCGTATTTATGCTTATGCTTCCTTAACGAACAAAAACGAAGTATCTCTTGAATTAGCTCAGGAAGCATTAAAGCACCTGATATCAAAAAATAAAAAAGTATCGGCATCTGATATTAAAGAAGTTGTTGCTAATTATTTTAATATTTCGATTGATGAAATAGAATCCAAAAAGAAAACCAAAAATATTGCATATCCAAGGCAAATTGCCATGTATATAGCAAGAAAACTGACTGATTTATCTCTGCCTAAAATAGGTGAAGAATTTGGAGGCAGAGACCATTCAACGGTTCTCCACGCCTTCAATAAAGTTGAAGAAGATATGGAAAACAGTCAAGAAGTGAAAAAAAATATAGAAGATTTAATTTCAATGCTTAATAATTAACTTTAAAATGTTGATAAACTGTTTGTAATTATTTATGAAAACATAAAGATTTTATATGTCTTGGATAAATAATAAAACAATCAACAGTATAAATTTTTTATAATCTTGAAAATACAAACTTTTATATAGTTTTCAACAAATTAACAATACCTACTAATATTACTTATTATTATTATATTTTTCTACTATGGCAAGCAAAATTATTTTATCAACAATAAATATTATTACTAAGGAGTCTATTATGAAATTAAAAATTAACCAAAATGAACTTAATAAAGCTATCAATATTGTACAAAAGGCTGTATCTTCAAGAACCCCTCTTCCTATTTTGTCAGGAATACTTATTGAAGCAAAGGATAATATTCTAACTTTAACAGCAACAGATTTAGAATTAGGAATAAAAACATATTTCCCCTGTGAAATTGAAGAAGAAGGTTCAATTGTAGTACAGTCAAGATTAATAGGAGATTTTGTCAGAAAACTTCCATCAAATACATATGTGTTTATTGAAACCATGGGAAACAATAATATGGAAATAAAATGCTTAAATTCTGAAATTAATATACTTGGAAATTCAGCAGACGAATATCCTAACAATACATTCGATAATGAAGGAGAAACTTTTAAGATAAAATCCGAAGTACTTAAAAATTTAATAAAACATACATATTTTGCTGCAGCAATAGAAAACATAAAACCGATATTTACAGGTTGTCTTATTGAAATAAAAAATAATTTGTGTACCGTTGTAGCTCTTGACGGGTACAGGATGGCTGTAAAAAAGGAAAAAATCGATTATAAGGGAGATATTTCAATAGTTATACCTTCTAAGACATTGTTTGAAATACTGAGGATTATTGAAGAAAATAAAGATGAAACAGAAATAACGGTGTCTGAAAGTCATATTTCCTTTAAAGTTGAAAATACAATTATTATTTCAAACCTTCTGGAAGGAAAATTCATAGACTATGAAGGAATTATTAAAGACAATTATGTAACTGTTGTAAAAGTAAATACCGAAGATATGAGAGACAGTATTGAAAGAGCTTCGCTTCTTGCAAGAGAAGATAAAAATAATTTGATTATTATGGATATTAAAGATTTCAATATGCAGATAAATTCTGCCTCCGAATACGGCAATGTTGAAGAAAATATATCAATTGATAAAGAAGGGGAAGATATAAAAATAGGTTTTAATTCAAAATATATTTTAGATTATTTGAAAGTAATAGACAGTGAAATGATTTCATTGAATTTAATAGGAAAAAATAATCCATGTTTTATAAAAGAAGAAAATGAAGAAAATAAGGATAATTATATTTACATGGTTCTGCCGGTGAGAATCAGTTAACAGGTTTCCTGTTTGTCATCCTGAGCGTAGCGAGGGATTTCATGAGATTCTACAGGCTAGCCTTCAGAATAATTAGAAAGGGTATTGTATGGAAAAAATAAACATTAATACGGAATATATTAAATTAGACCAGCTGTTAAAATATACAAATGCCGTTGAAGGGGGAGGTATGGCTAAAAATGTCATATTGGACGGATTAGTGAAGGTTAACGGAGAGGTTGTTCTGCAAAGAGGAAAAAAGTTAAGAGAAGGAGATATAATTGAATTCAATAATGAAAAGTATTTAATTGAGCGTTATTAGGTATAGGTACATACCAAGCAAGTTATGGGGATACTGATGAGGAAGAATGATAGTAAAAAAACTTATAATTAAAAATTACAGGAATTTTAAAGAAGCTGAAGCAGAATTAAATAATTCCCTTAATATTTTTATCGGAGACAACGGACAAGGTAAGACTAATCTTATGGAGGCAATTTATATTGCTTCCATAGGGAGAACTTTCAGATTGAACAGCGAAAATGAATTGATTAACTTTTTTGAAAACAAAAGTTCAGTTGAAATTTATATTGAAAAAAATAATTACAAGATCAAAATAGAAATATTATTGGAAAAAAATAAAAAGAAACAAGTTATTATAAATGGTGTAAAGCTTGAAAAAACATCTGAAATGATAGGTATTTTAAATAATGTTATTTTTACGCCCGACGATATGAAAATTATAAAGGGAAGTCCTGTTGAAAGACGCAGATTCATTAATATTGATATTTCACAAATCAAGCCTAAATATAAATATTTGCTTAACAAATATAAAAAAGTTACCACTGAAAGAAATCTATTGTTAAAAAACTACTATACAAAATGTGAAAATAAGGATATTATTAGTATTTGGAACGATTACCTGGTGAATACGGGTACGGAAATATCGCTTTACAGAAATGAATACATAAATAAATTAAAAAAAGCAGCAACGGATATATATTCAAGTATATCGGGAAACAAGGAAAAATTGGACATATTATATTTAAGCAACATTGGATGTATTACGGACAGAGATGAAGTAAAGAAAATATTTTATGATAAAATCAACAAAAATTTTAACAATGAAATTTTAAAGGGAATATCCCTTTACGGTCCTCATAAGGACGATTTAATTATAAAAATCAACGGTAAGGAATGTAAATACTTTGGCTCTCAAGGGCAGCAGCGCTCTGTAATATTAGCATTAAAGCTTGCCGAAATCGAAATAATAAAGGAAGAAACAGGCGAATATCCTATTTTATTATTGGATGATGTATTATCTGAACTTGACAATAAAAGAAAGAGCTATCTTATTGAGCATATTAAAGATATACAAACAATAATAACAAGTACTGATGAGCACGAGCTAAATATTTTAACTAAAAATTTCGATAAAAAAATGTTTTATATAAACGAAGGAAAAATTAGTAACATTTCAAATTAGAGGAGAAATAAATGGCGACAGATAAAAATAACAATCATTACAGCGCAGATCAAATTCAGGTTCTTGAAGGTTTGGAGCCTGTAAGAAAAAGACCCGGAATGTATATCGGCTCTACGGGAGAAAGAGGACTTCACCAGCTGGTTTATGAAGTAGTAGACAACAGCATAGATGAAGCAATGGCCGGGTATTGCGATACCATTAAATTAACAATTAATGAAGATAATTCAGTTGTGGTTGTAGACAATGGGAGAGGCATCCCTATCGAAACAAATAAAAAGACAGGCAAATCAACCTTGGAAACTGTTTTGACAGTACTTCATGCAGGCGGTAAATTTGACAATGATGCTTATAAAGTATCGGGAGGACTTCATGGAGTTGGTGTTTCATGCGTAAATGCTCTATCTGAATATTTGGTTGCTGAAGTAAATTGGGACGGCAAAAAGTACAGGCAAAGGTATGAAAGAGGTATTGCAAAAACAGAGGTTGAATTTATAGGTAATACAAATAAAACCGGAACAAGTATTACATTTGCTCCTGACCCTACAATTTTTGATACAACAGTATTTAATTATACAACTATTAAGCATAGAATGAGAGAGTTGGCATTTTTAAATAAGGGAATAAAAATAATCCTTGAAGATAAAAGACAAAAAATTAAGAATGAGTTCCATTATGAAGGAGGAATCAGGGAGTTTGTACAATTTTTAAACAGCAAGAAGGAACCTCTTCACAACGATGTTATTTATACCGAGGGAACAAAGGATAAAGTAAATGTAGAGATTGCAATTCAATATACCGATTCCTATAATGAAAATATATTTTCATTTGTAAACAATATTAATACAATTGAAGGGGGAACTCATTTAGTAGGTTTTAAAACTGCCCTTACACGCGTTATAAATGATTATGCAAAAAAAGCAAATTTAATAAAAGAAAATGAAGTAGGAATTACCGGTGAAGATATAAGAGAGGGTATTACTGCAATATTGTCGATTAAAATAACAAATCCCCAATTTGAAGGTCAGACAAAGACCAAGCTGGGAAACAGCGAAACAAGAGGAATAGTTGACAGTATTACGGGAGAGGCTTTAAGCATATATTGCGAAGAAAATCCTAAAACAGCTAAAGCAATAGTAGAAAAAGCTTTAAAATCCGCACGGGCAAGAGAAGCTGCAAGAAAAGCAAGAGACTTGGTAAGAAGAAAGGGCGCTCTTGATAGTATGGCACTACCGGGTAAA
>Ga0116172_10005018_pt1 | contig 10625 bp, 12 predicted proteins | sample AD_UKC083_MetaG_FD_89799 | JGI IMG/M metagenome (GOLD analysis project Ga0116172, IMG submission 89799) | Active sludge microbial communities of municipal wastewater-treating anaerobic digesters from USA - AD_UKC083_MetaG | ecosystem: Engineered > Bioreactor > Anaerobic > Digestate | place: USA...
AATATTCTTTTCTTTGTATCATTATAAACACCTCTCTTAAAATGAGTATAACAAAAAAATACCGAAAAGCAAAGTTTTTTCTGAAGTAAGAAAAAAGTATCATAATTCGACAAGTTTTTTCTGATAATTAAATCTTTAATAAGGCTGTTTATTCGAGTTAATAGATGCTCTTGCAGGATATATCAGACTTTTCTAGAATTAATCCGTATCAATTATTGAATACCTGAGAAAGGGGTACTATGATGAGCAAGAAGAATTATAAAATGATCGGCATACTGATTTGCATTGCAGCAATCGGATTCGGGGTCTTTTATTTTACCAATATTGCACCGGCCAATAAGGTTTTGTATGAAGTAAGAAATGCTGAAATAAAAGATATTGACTTGAACGAAATCGCTGACGGCAAATATACCGGAGAATTCAGCTATAATAAAACACGCTGCAAGGTTGAGGTTATAGTAAATAATCACAGGATAGAGGCAATAAATGTCCTGGAATGCGGTACTCCTGAATATGCAAGGAAAGCTGAGGCTGTAATTGATAGAATTATTGATAAGCAGAGAACCAATGTTGATGCAGTATCAGGGGCAACTACGACAAGCAAAGCCCTGCTTAAGGCGGTTGAGTCGGCGTTAAGCAAGTAAATGTCAGGAGCTGTAAAGGGGGCAGGCAATATGCCGGATACATCAAAGCTGTCGGCAGTATCAGAGTCACTTTTTATTCCATTATATTGCCGTGCAATGGAAACTGAATCGGAGCGCCCAATTATACGCGATAGTAAAGCATTGGAGATAGTTCGCCGGCTTGACCCGCAGTTCAAAGAATCGGAAAGAAAGCTTCACAGGATTCTTGCGGAGCGTAAGCTGCATAAGAAGCTTCCTGTTACAATGGGCCTTAGGACAAGAAGATTTGATGAGTATGTTAAGGATTACATAAAGAGAAAGGAAAATGTAGTTATTGTAAATATGGGCTGCGGTTTCGACACGCGCTTCGGGCGGATTGATGACGGTAAGCTGCTTTGGTATGACCTGGATTTTCCTGAGGTTATTGAAGCCAAGGAAATGTTTATTCAGGAAAGTGAAAGATACCGCTTCATAAGGTCTTCGGTGCTGGATTCCGGCTGGATGGAGGGCTTGCCTGAAGCGAAAACCCATAGCTTTATTTTCCTTGCCGAGGGGCTTTTTATGTACTTGAAGCCTGAGGAAGTAAAGCACCTGGTGCTGGAGCTGCAATCAAGGTTCCCGGGTTCAGAGCTGGTATGCGAGGTTACAAATGAATACTGGGTTAAGAAGATGCAGAAGGGATATTACAGGAGAAAATTCCAAAGGCAGCTGCATCTCAGCGGAGATGCGGTATTCCGGTTTGGGATTTCCAAAAGCAGAGACATGGAGGAATGGGGCAGGGGCATTAAGTTTCTGGATGATTGGACATATTTTGATGAGGATGAGCCTAAGCTCGGCTGGTTCAGGCTGTTTAAGAATGTTGAGCTTTTCAGGAAGGTACAATGGATCGTTCATTATAGATTAGGTTATTGAAGTTTCTGTGCCGGTCTGTCAACTAAGTTGGCAGACCGGCATTATCACACTATCACATCTGTTTGGTTCAAGCAGATTCATTATTATCGCAGATTTGCCCATTTGATTCTTCAGTTATGCTGCTGTCGGACTCTTTTTTCTTTTTTCCTTTGAACCATCTGAACACTACCATAGCTGAGGATATGAAAGCCATAGCCGAACCGCCCCAATACTTAATCTTGTCAAGAAGCTCCATTGTAAAAATAGGATTGTTGCGATTCATATAAGCAATAGTACCCGGGGAGAGTGGGAAATCAGAAAAAGAGCTTCCGCTTTCTTCCTCAAGGCTCTGCTTTGTTATGTTCTCAATTGATGAATTATAGAGTACTCCCAGAAGCTTTGAAATTGCATTCGGATTCACGTTTGAGTTTGCTACAAGTTCAAGTTCCACTCCGATAGTGTTCATATCCTCTTCGGGTACAACAGGGCTGACACTATAAGTACTCATGAGGATCTGGCTCTCTTCTGCCCATAAATATCTAAAACTGAAGGATTGGGGGTTAGGTATATCTAAAATCCTGTAACCGCGCTCCTGGACAAAATAATCGGCTAAATATGACGGCATATATGAAATTGACACAATTGCATCGGGCAAGTATTCAGGGGTCATGTCCAAAAGCTCTTCATCGCTGTAATTCGTCTCAATATAATCACTGCCTTCTTTTAATTCAATGAAGTCCAGGATGTTTTTAGCGACAATTCTGGTTCCTCCGCCAATGGAACTCATATTGATTACTTTTCCTTTAAGATCTTCAATATTTACAATATCCGGTTTTACCAGTATATGTACTGTTTCGGGAGGCAGCACTGCGACATGATCGACATTCGGAATTTTCCTTGAAAGGCCTCCCTGTACAAGTGCCAGATCCAATTCTCCCTGGCTTACAGCTCTTAATGTTTCGACAGAGCCGTGAATAGGTTTTATTTCCAGCGTTATGCCGCTTTTTTGTGCTTCTGCCTGTAGAACTTTTACCAGGTGGTGACGGTTGGTAAGAATACCGCCTCCGCTTATTGAAAGTGTATATTTTTTTGGCAGCAGGCTATATAAGAAGAATACAGCTGAAGCAGCCAGTATGATTATCAAGGATATTGCCAGAGTACTTCTGACTTTATCATTGTTCTGAATTCTATCAAGAATGTTATTTAGAATATCCCAAGCGTCATTATTATTTCCCATCATAATAGCCTCCTGATTTTGAATTTCAGGCTCTGTTAAACAAGCCCTGTTCAATAAACTGCTATTGCGCCATGTTTTTCAATTATTTCCTGCCCTTCTGCACTCCGGGCAAAATCTATAAAGCTCATAACGGCTTCAATTTTTAATTGGTGTACTTTATCGTTGTCCATTGTGAAAGCCCCCAAAATTCTATCAAGAAAATCACTTTGATTTTTATTCCTCATCAAATTATCGGGTTTATCATAAACAGTGAAGTAGAATGAACGGCTTATTGGGTATCTGTCGGTAAGTATGGTTTCTCTGCTGATATGAACTCCGTTTATATCAAGGACCTTTACACTATCATCCAAATCTCTTAGAGCAAGAAAGCCTATTGCATCAGGATTTGAAACAATTTCATCCAATATTTTCTCTGCAGAGTCAGCAATAATTGCATTTTCCTTAAATTTTGCACCATTCAATACTATGTCGGCAAGTCCTTTGTAAGTAATGGATTCGGGATCACTTCCGACAACTGTTATATTTGAATTACTTCCGCCTAAAACACTCCAATTATCAACAGCACCTGAAAAAATGTCACTTACTTGTTCAACCGTAAGATTGGACACTGGATTTGAAGGATGAACTATAATGCCCAATCCGTCTTTCCCTATAAGATAATTCTTGATATATTTATCATCTTCATCATCCTCTAAATCCCGTGACATGACAGCAATATCGATGGCTCCGTTTTTAACGGCGATAAGTCCCGGAGTCGAACCGCCGCTTTCACAGTATATGCTTGTCTCTTCGTTGTCTTTCATGAATTCTTCGGCAAGCGCCAGTGTATAGTTATGTACTGTTGTAGAACCTCCAACCAGTATTGAACTGTGATAGTTATTAAGACTCGATAAAAAATATGCTCCCCATAAAAGCAGAATAAACATAATTGATAAAGTTATGGGCAAAATCTTCCTTTTCCCTATTGCCAATATTCCCGCCCCCTATAGAGTTTGTATGTTATTTTGTTAATTAATTTATCGGGAATACTCCCGCAGCTTCAGCAAATTTTGGAGTTGCTTCTTTAACGTATTCAATAAAATTAATTATTTCGGCAGAAGCATCCTCCCTTGTGTATAGAATGAGTTCTCTCTTAAGAGGGTATTTGCCGCTCTTAATAGATTCGTAACTGGCCAGGATGCCGTTTACAGCCAGGGGCTTTATTGAATTGTCAATATAACTGAAGGCGAAATATCCTATTGCGTCAGGATTTTCCGAGATGTATTTTCTAAGAGGCCTGCTTTCCATAGGAATTGCCCGGGGGGACATTACTGCTTCCTTTCCGATGACAAGATGCTTCCAGCCCTCATATGTTCCTGAACCGAGGTTGCGTGTTGTTAAGTCAATAGGTAAGTCTTTTCCTGAGACTTCCTTCCAGTTTGTAATTCCGGAGGTATATATTTTTCTCAGTTGTTCTTTTGACAGGCTGGAAACAGGGTTGTCCGGATTAACAACCGGTACAATTGCATCATAAGCAACTGCGTGTTTGACAAGTGTAACGCCCTTCTCCTCTGCAAACAGGAGAAGCTCTTCATTTATCTCTGAAGAAGCCATAGCAATCTGTGAGGTTCCGTCAATCAAAGACTTTATACCTCTGTCAGTGCCGCCCCCTGATACTGATATGATGACATTGGGATTTTCCGACATGTATTCTTCCGCACTATATTGAATAAGGCTCATTACAGTTCCGGCTCCCCTGATATGTACACTGCTTCTGCCGGCGGCAGGTTCTCCGGAGCTTGCCGGTAATAATGGGAGAGCAGTCATGATAATTGAAACAGCCAATAAGAATATTTTTCTCTTCAAGTTAACCCTCCTTGTATATGTTTTGCTTGTAATGTGCATTTTTCAAAGTTTGAAAGGCTCTGCCAATGCTTGATATTTTTGTCTTATTTATATAGATAGTTTCTACATAATCTGCTATAATTCCTTTAGATAATACAACAATTATTATTATTTTACAATCTTTATCAGAAAAGAAAGGATAAGTAAATGCTGATTGGTATTACATATGACCTTCGTGAAGATTACCTTGAAATGGGTTTTTCTGAAGAAGAAACAGCGGAGCTTGAAAGTATAGAAACAATTGAGGCAATAGAGTTTGTGCTCAAAAAAATGGGATATGAAACTGAAAGGATAGGCAGTGTAAAAAATCTGGTAAGCATGCTTGCCCAGGGAATAAGATGGGATATGGTATTCAATATTTCCGAAGGGATTAATGGAATCAGCAGAGAATCGCAGGTGCCGGCATTATTGGATGCTTACTGCATACCATATACTTTTTCTGATCCTCTGGTATTGTCTTTAGCCCTTCATAAGGGTATGGCTAAAAGCGTGATAAGAGATCTGGGAATTCCTACACCAAGGTTTGCTGTCATTAGTGAAATAGAAAATATATATGGAATTAATCTGGCATATCCTCTATTTGTAAAGCCGGTTGCTGAAGGGACAAGCAAAGGTATTGACAGAACATCGAAGGTGCATGATGCAGAAGAACTGGAAAAGGTTTGCACCAGGCTTCTTGAAAAATTCAGGCAGCCGGTTCTGGTTGAGGAATATCTGTCCGGGAGAGAATTCACAGTTGGAATTATTGGAACCGGAAGGGCTTCAAAAATTACCGGAGTAATGGAAATAATTATTAAAGGGCCGGAAAAAGCCGAAGAGTACTCATACAATAACAAGATAAATTATATGGAGACAGTAGAATATAGGACTGTAAACGGAAGTGTCGGAGACAAGTGCAGCGAAACAGCCTTGAGGGTATGGAGGGGTTTGGGCTGTATGGACGGCGGCAGGGTGGATCTAAAGATGGATTCCAATGGAATTCCGAATTTTATGGAGGTAAATCCGCTGGCAGGCTTAAATCCGGCTGTTTCAGACTTTCCTATTCTTTCGGCATTGTACGGAATGACCTATGAAGAGCTAATCAGAAGCATAATGAAATCATCACTAAAAAAATTAAGCCGGAGGACAGATTAATATGACTTCAAAAGGCATAATTCCTGTTTTGTATAACGAAGTATCTGAAAAAGCTTCGAAAGCTGAGATAGATGTAATTTATCAGGTTGATGCCGTAGCTGCTGCACTTGAAAAGCTCGGGTTTACAGTATCCAGACATGAATTTCCGGGAAATATGACAGAAACGGTTGAGACTCTTAAAGAAATGAAGCCTTTGTTAGTTTTCAACCTGGTTGAAGCCGTATTGGGGCAAGACAGACTCAGTTATTTGGCTCCTTCAATGCTTGAGGCCCTAAGTATTAAATATACCGGCTGCCCGGCAGAGGCAGTTCTTTTAACTACAAATAAGGTTGTTACAAAAAAGCTGCTCAGGTCCTGCGGCGTTCCAACGCCTCCATGGATTACAGTCCATGACGGAGGAGTTATTGCCCAAGGCGAAAAGTACATTATAAAAGCTGTCTATGAGGATGGCTCGGTTGATTTGCATCAGGATTCTGTCGTTGCTATGGAAAACACAAGCCAAATAAGAGAGCTTCTGGAGTCAATGAATAAAAAGGCAGGAAAAGAGTTTTTCGCCGAAAAATACATAGAAGGCAGAGAAATAAATATTTCAATGCTGGGGGAGAAGGGCAGGCCAACGGTTCTGCCTCCCAGTGAAGTAAAGTTTATTGGTTATAAGGAAAAGAACATGGAGGAAATACTCGATTACCGTTCTAAATGGGAAGAAGACAGCTTTGAATATAAAAACACATTCTCATCAACAAGTTTTGACAGCAAGGACTATGAATTGCTTAAGGCGCTTGGAGAAATTTCAATTGAGTGCTGGCGTGAATTTAATCTTAAGGGTTATGCAAGAGTTGACTTCAGAGTTGACAGAGAGGGAAGGCCATGGGTGCTGGAAATAAACTCAAATCCATGTATTACTCCCGGAGGGAGTGGATTTATAAATTCGGCGCTGCAAGGAGGTTTGGATTTCAAAGCTGTAATTGAAAGAATAATTTCTGAAGTATGAAACGGAGGCGCATTATGTCAACTTATGTAAAACTTATAGAAGGTAAAGGCAGGGGTGTCTTTACAGACAAAAAGATAAGTGCCGGCGATATTATAGAAAGCTCACCTGTAATTGAATTCCCTGAAGGAGAATGGGATCACGTTGCGGAAACAGTTATGAGTTATTATTGCTACCTTTGGGGGGAAGATTTGAAAATCGGGGCGCTGGCTTTGGGGTATGGTTCATTATATAACCATTCATATAAACCCAATGCAATATATATCCGCAAGGTTAGTGAAAAAGTTATAGATTTCGTTGCAATAAGGGATATTGAAGCGGGGGAAGAAATTACGATAAACTATAACGGAGTTTCCGATAGTAATCAACCGGTATGGTTTGATGTCGTTGAATAAGCATACAGCGGTAGTCTTATACAATAAAATTCTTAAAACCTCTCCCGAAGATGTTATTGATAACCGTACCCAGGCGGAATGGATTTCAGAAGAGCTTGAAGAGCTTGGCTTCAATGTGATAAAAATGCAATTTGAGGCGGATTGTATCAGTATACTGGAAAATTACAAGAAAACAAACAAGAACCTCATAGTTATTAATCTTGTAGATTCCGCTCCCGGAGAAGAAAGCCTGGCGTATCTTGTTCCTGCAATATTGGATTATATTAAAATAAAATATACAGGTTGTTCGCATGAAGCTCTTTTCTTAACCACAAACAAGGTATATACAAAAAAAATACTCCACAGCAATTTCATAAATACGCCTGAATGGATTTGCGGTAAAGAAAACTGCGGATTTTCTCCCAATAATAAATATATTATAAAAGCATTATGTGAAGATGCCTCAGTAGGCTTGTGTGATGAATCGGTCTTTATGGCAAAAAGCCTGGAAGAACTTACAAGGTCCGTTATAAGCAGGGAAAACAAGGAAGGAAAACCGTTCTTCGCAGAGCGATATATTGAGGGCAGGGAGTTCAATGTATGTATTTATGGGGATCAATCGAACCCAATAATACTTCCGCCCTATGAGTGGACCTTTGACAGGTTTGAGGAAAAAGGCAAGGTGAAAATAATCAACTATGATGCAAAGTGGACTGAAAATACTTATGAATATGATCATGTAAATGCAGTATACGACTTACCAAAAGAGGACAACTGCATGCTTGAAGAGCTCAAAGCCGTATCAAAGGCCTGCTGGGAAATATTTAAACTCAAAGGATATGCACGAGTAGACTTCAGAGCCGATCTTGAAGGAAATCTCTGGGTTCTTGAGATAAACTGCAACCCAAGCTTTTATGGCTTTTATAATATTGCCAAGAATAAAGGGCTGAACTTCAAGGAAATTCTTAGAAGGATCGTTGAGGCAGTTTAGGAGTTGGATGAATTGGATCATAACAGCTTATTTCTGCGGTTTGATTTAAAACCGGGGGAAAATAAAAGAATAAGGGAAATTACAGAGTCTGTCGGCGTTTTTTATCCGCATGAGACAGATATTGCTGAAGAACTGGCAATAGAGAATATAGAAAAAGGGCCTGATATCAGCGGTTATAATTATATCCTGTGTGAATATGATTCTGAAATTATTGGATATACCTGTTATGGAGAAATTCCATGCACTAAGGACAGGTATGATTTATACTGGATAGTCGTTGACAATAGATTCAGAAGGATGAATGTTGGCAAAAGGCTGATTCAGGCGGCAGAGGAGGAAATATTGAAGCGGGGCGGAAAGAAGCTGTATATTGAGACATCCTCACGAGAACCGTACTATTACACAAGGAAATTCTACATGGACTGCGGCTACAATGAAGCGGCCGTACTTAAGGATTATTATGATGATGGGGACGACAAAATCATCTATATGAAGGATTTAGAATGATAGAATTTAAAAAAATTTTCATAGAATACTATTGACCTGAAAAAAATAAAGTGCTACAATATGAATGAATAAAAAAATTATTCATTCGGGAAATGGAGGCAGGTTACTTGACAGATAAAAAAGCAGATATATTTAATGCCGGAAGAGAGTTGTTCTGCTCAAAAGGATTCAAAGACACAAATGTTTCAGAAATAGCAAAGCTTGCCGGGATCGGAGTCGGTACCTTTTATAACTACTATTCTTCGAAAGAGGAGCTTTTTCTTGAGGTTTTCCTCAAGGAGAACGAGGATCTGAAAAAGCGCTTATATGAATCCGTTGACTTGAATGATGATCCCGTAACCTTCGTCACAAAATTTTTGACAAAGAACATAACCGAAATGAACTCAAATCTGATACTGAAGGAATGGTACAACAAAGAGTTCTTCAGCAAATTGGAGCAGTATTTTTATGAACAGGATGGTTTGAGCAGTATCGATGAATTAATGAAAAGCGGCAGGCTGGAGTTAGTGAGGCAGTGGAAAGCCGAGGGGAAGATGAGAAATGACATAGATGATGAAATGATATGCGCCATTTTTGATTCTATACCTTACATCGATATTCATAAATTTGATATTGGGATTCAGTATTATCCGCAGATTCTGTACTATATAACGGAATTCATAATGAAAGGTTTAACTGATTGCCCGAAAAAGGTATAAATATGGGCAGTTATTTTTTGCTCAAACATGAATGAATATAAAAAATATTCATTCGGGCAAGGAAGGGATTAGTAATTGATAAAATATGATTTCACTAAGAGGAATTGTAAAAGGGGAGCGCGACCGGACAGTACAGAAGGTGTCCAATCAATGAACTTTGGGATGAACACAGTGATGACACACTGGGCTTTTGGAAGGCATGCGGAGAAATCTCTTAAAGCAGTCTGCAAGGAGGCTGCAAAATTGGAAAGAGAGCTTAGCCGTTTCATACCGGCCAGCGAGATAAGCGGGATCAACAGGTCCGCAGGTGTGGGCTCAGAAAGGCTGAGCGGTGATACATATGAGGTATTGTCCCGTGCCGTTGAATTCTCAAGATGCTGCCAAGGCCTTTTCGATGTGACCATTGGGCCTTTAGTAACCTTATGGAACGGCAGCAAGAGCACATGTAAGCCCCCGGAGGATTCAAGGATAAAGCAGGTTCTTCCTTTGATAGACTACACCGGCCTGCAGCTGTATCCCGGCGAAAAGTCTTCCGGACTTCAAAGGGTAGGACAGTCCATTGACTTGGGAGGTATAGGAAAAGGGTTTGCCGGTGACAAGTTTTTGGAGGTATTCAGCAAATATGGTGTAAAATCAGCCTTTACAAATATCGGGGGAAATGTTGCGGCTTTAGGAACAAAGCCTGATGGTTCCCCATGGCGCGTGGGTATCCGGCACCCCAGGCAGGAGAACAGCCTGATAGGCCTTGTTTCTGTAGCTGACAAAGCAGTGGTTACATCCGGGGATTACCAACGGTACTTTATTGGAAGTGACGGTAAAAGATATCATCATATACTGGACCCGTCCACCGGGTATCCCGTGGAGTCAGGGTTGGCAAGCGTAACTGTCGTGGCAGACAGCTCAATGGATGCCGATGCATTATCCACTATATTGTTTGTATCCGGGATGAATAAGGGAATGGAACTTCTGAAAGGATTTCCCGGAGCCGAAGCAGTCTTTATTGATATGAACTTGACAGTATACATTACACGGGGGCTCAAGAGCTGCTTTCAGGCTGATGAAGAAATAAACGCAGAAGTTCTGACTTGATGAAAGGAGAATTTAAAGTGAGAAGAAAGGGGAAGTTCAGAATGATGATAATTATACCGGCGGCATTGGTAACGATAGTTGGATTAGTATTAGGAGGCGGGATACTTTTTACTGCGGGAGAACGACGGGAAGCCAAAAATCTTCCTATCGCCGTTATAGATTTTAAAAAAATTAATGACGGCACATATATCGGAGAATATGAAGGCGGG
>Ga0116172_10005030_pt1 | contig 10606 bp, 6 predicted proteins | sample AD_UKC083_MetaG_FD_89799 | JGI IMG/M metagenome (GOLD analysis project Ga0116172, IMG submission 89799) | Active sludge microbial communities of municipal wastewater-treating anaerobic digesters from USA - AD_UKC083_MetaG | ecosystem: Engineered > Bioreactor > Anaerobic > Digestate | place: USA...
CCCTCTTGTAGTCGCCGAGCATGTTGGAGCCCGGACGACGCGGGATCTCCCGGCGCGCGAGCACTCGCAGGAGCCCCTGGACGTTGTTGTCGCTGCCGGTCCACTGGAGGTCAGCGGAGGGGAGGTGCCGGATGAGGTCGCGCTTCGAATGGAAGGCCGACAGGGGAAGCCGAAGCGGCGCCACCGTCGTGCCCTTGTCGGTGTGCGCCTCGCCGAGGATCAGCTCGCCCTCCTCGGTCACGACCCGCATGGTGGGCACGAGGGCGAACGAGGAAACAACCCTGGTTTCCCCTCGGACGGTGAGCACGTAGTAGAAGCGCGCGTCCTCGTAGATCTCACCCTCGAAGGCATCATCGGGAGGCTGCTGACCCGGGGGAGGTTCCGGCTCGTCCCGAGGAGGCGCGGTCGAGGCCTGACGAACGGTCTTGCGCAGGTCCCTGAGCTTGAGCTCGAAGCGCTTCTCGATGAGTCCCAGGTACTTCCCGTGCACGGCTGGATCGCGATGCGAGACCGCGTCCAGGATGGGCTTCAAGCGGTATTCGAGCTCACGCGCGGGGGTGTCATCCGGCACCGTCTCGATGGCCTTCTCAATGTCGAAGACGACGTCGTACAGATCGCAACGAGCGCCCGGCTCGCGGTTCACCCGGCAGTAGCCGAGCTTCTGCAGGGCGTGGCACGGGGGCGCGATCGCGCCGTCCTCGCGCGCGGTTGCCAGCACCTTCTCGTAGGCCCGCTTGACGTACTCGGCGCCGTCGCGACCAGTGAGCTTGCCCAGGCCGCGGCGATCGTACTCGATGACGAGCTCCGTCAGCTCTGCGAGCCCCAGCCCCTTGTGGGCGAAGAACCGCACCATATTGAAGATCGCGAGGCTGCGGTCGTCGGCGCCTTGGTCCCAGAGGCGTTGCACCGGGCCGCACATCTCGACCGGGTGTTGCCAGTCGTACCCGCCGTCCGGGCTACGGGCCGCGTTGCTTGGTATGGGAGCGGAGACGCTTGGCATGGTCGGCAGCAAGACACGCGCCGCCGACGCTTCGACCGGGAGCTGCGCCGGGCGATCGAGCCGCTCCGCGAGCTTCGCATCCTCGACCCGCTCGAAGCCCGCGAGCGCCGCGCTCACCCGGTGGGGGCGATCGCCCAGCCCGTCGCCCTTCTGGCTGACGGTGCCGACGACCTTGATGATCCGCGCGACGTCGTGGATGGAATCGACGTGGACCAGCCCGGTCTGCGCGCGCAGCCGGATCGCCGCCTCGAAGTCCTTGAGCCCGGCCTGAATGCGCTCGCGACGAGCTCCTTTCAGCTCGATCGGTGGAAGCGCGAACCAGAGCTGCGCCCCGTTGCCGCTCATCATCAGCCGTGGGCGAACGAGTCCCTCGGCCTCGCACCAGGCGGACGCCGCCTCGGCAGCATCAAGGGCCGATTGTAGCTCCTGCTCGGTCGCGGCTGTGTCCTTGGGCCTGACTGGATCGATATCGATGACAGTGGCGGTGACGAACTCGATATCCTTGCGGGCCGCGCCATTGCGCAGCGGTCGCACCGCGTTGGGCGCGCGGGCAAGCAGGCGCCGGGGTCGCGGCTGGATACCCACGTAAACACTCCCCGCGCCATTCGTGCGCACGCATTCGCTGACGAAGGCGTCTTCGTCGTCGAAGAAGCCGATTCCGACGATACCCCCGCCAGGGCGAATGACGCGGACCTCGGACACGCCGTACTGGCCGTGGGCGAGCCAACGCCACGTGGCCCTGATCGCGTCGGCGTTCGGCTCGGGAATGCTCATGCGAGGGCTGCCCCCTCGACCCGCTCGATGCGGAGCCGCGAGGCGGGAAGGCCAAGGACTTCTGCATAGAGCTTGCGACGCTCCAGGTGCTGGCGGCGCAGAATAGGGACTTTGCGATCGACGAAGTCGAAGAGCACGGCGTCGGGTTTGTCGGGATGCGGTCGCATGAGCCGGCCGAGGCGTTGTGCCGTGCGCCCTCGAGCCCGGCTCGGGAACGCGAGGAAGACCCGCGACAAGCGCGGAAGGTCAAGCCCCTCGTCCGCAAGGCTGGTGGCCACCAGCACGGGGACCTTCCCTGCACGCGCCCCGTCGAGAAGCGACGCACGTCGCTTTCGTCCCACGCGGCCGGTCAGAACGGCGGCGTCCGCGCCCCGCTCGACAATCGCTGCCGCCAGCAGCTCGCAGTGGCCGACGCGTCCGGACAGGACAAGGCAGGTGTGCCCGGCGATGGCGTGCTCTGCCACCCGATCGGCGATCAACGCGTTGCGCGCCTCGTCCTGCGCAAGCGCCGTCAGCATCGACGCAAAGTCCGCGGCGCTTTCGTACGGATAATCGAAGTCGGTCTCGACGGAGCGGATCTCGGGGACTGAGAGGACGCCGGCGGCCACAAGCTCGTCGTGCGACACGAGCACCAGCCGCTGCCCGAGGAACAGCTCGATCAGCGGGGTGAGCCCATCCTCGCGCTCGGGCGTCGCCGTGAGGCCGAGCCGGTACTTCGCGGGGCAGCGATCGATGACCTGCCGGAACGTGCTCGCGGGCGTGTGGTGAGCCTCGTCGATGATCATCAACCCGAACGTCGCGAGAAAAGCGTCGAGCTTGTTCGGACCCCAGCGGACCAGCGCCTGGACGATCGCAACCGTGACGGGCGCCACCCGCTCCGTTCCATCGCCAATCAGCCCGGCTTCAATGCCGAGCTTGTCTCGCAGCTCGCCCAGCCACTGCTCCGCGAGGTCCAGCGTGTGCACCAGGATCAACGTCGGGGTGCGCAGCCTTGAGATAGCGCCCATCCCCACTCGCGTCTTGCCGCCTCCGCACGGGATGACGACGATGCCTTGCGTGACCCGCACGAGCTTGTCGACGGCTCGAGCCTGGTAGTCGCGCAGCGGAAGCTCACCCCGTTGCTCGAGCAGAGCGGTAGGGAAGGTACGTGCGTCCTCGCACGCGACAGCCACGGCATCGGCCGCCGCGCGCCTGAGCTCATGGATTGCGCCTCGGGGAACGCGCACCACGCCTTCGCGCTCTTCCAGCAGGCTGAGCGTTTCGGGCTCGGCGCCGACCGGCAGACCCATGCGGACCCGCTCCAGGTAGGCAGGGTTCGGGAAGGTCAGGGCAAGGCGCAGGCGCTCCACGACCTTGGCAGAGACCTCGCCGACCGGGAAGGTGATGGCCGCATCAACTCGCGCGCGCATTCGCTGCCTCCCCGAGAAAACGGGCGATGTTCGAGACGCGGCGGGTCGAGAGCATCCGCGGCAAGCTCGCGAGAAAGCGCTTGCCGTAGCCCTTCTCCGCGATCCGCTTGTCGAGGATCACGACGACGCCGAAGTCGGTCTTGCTCCGAATGAGCCGCCCTACTCCCTGGCGCAGCGCGATGATGGCGCGGGGGACAAGGTAATTGTCGAAGGCGCGCGGGTCGCGCTCGCAGATGGCTTCGATCACCGGGTCATCGGGTGAAGGGAAGGGCAGCTTGTCGATGACGAGCCCGGTAAGCGCCTCGCCTGCTACGTCGATTCCCGTCCAGAAGCTCTCGGTACCGAGCAGGACAGAGGAAACGTCCTGCGCGAATCGTCTGGTGAGCTCCGGCCGCGGAAGGTCGCCCTGCCGCAGGATGCGGTGACGCCCGCCAACAACGCGCTCGTAGACGGCGTTGAGGTTTCGGTACGAGGTGAACAGGCCGAGCGTACGACCATCGCACAGGTCGAGCACGTCCCGGAACACCGAGGAGATGGCGTCCACGAACTCGGGGTCGCGCGGGTCTGGCAGCTGTTCGGGCACGACCAGCAGGGCCTGGGACTCGAAGTCGAACGGCGTCGCAGCCACCAGCTCGATCGCGTTCTCCGGCACGCCGAGCTCGCGCCGGACGAATTCGAACGTGTTCGCTGTCGTGAGCGTGGCGGACATCAGCGCTACGGAGGGGCACTTGTCGAACAGCTCGGTGCGGAGCAAGGGCCCGACGTCAATCCGCTTGGCGCGGAGCTTCGGTCGGCCTTTGGGATCGACTTCGATCCAGTAGACCTTCCCGCTGTCGGAGAGCTCGACAGCCTCGTTGAGTCGCTCGCATGCCACGCCCGCGTTTCGCGCGACGTTGCGCGCGGTCGCGCGGGCCTTGTTCGGGAACGAGTCATCCTCGGCCTTGTGATTCGCGAGCGCGATCAAGCTCTGCAGGCAGCGAGTCAGTCCGGCGGCCGAGGCGAATCCCGGCGAACCCAGCCGCCTGGAAGAGCGGGGGGACCTTGAAGCCGCCCCGACTTGTTCGAAGAGCTTCTGGGCCTCCTGACGCAGCTCAGCAGCTAGCCTGCGATTCCCGAGCTCCGCCGCTGCTGACGCGAGCCGCAGGAAGGTGTGCTCGGACAGGCTGAAGCCGAAGAACTCACGCGCAATGTCCGCCGCCTCGTGAGCCTCGTCGAGGATGAGGAAGTCGTACGGCGGGAGCACGAGCTCCTGGCCCGTCGCCTGCCGCACCGCGATGTGGGCGAAGAGCAGGTGGTAGTTGGTGACGACGATATCGGCGTCCTGCGCGGCGAGTCGCGCGCGCTCGGAGAAACACTGGTCGCGGAACTGGCACCTATCCGACTTGCAGTCGTCCGAGCTCACCGCGAGCTTCGACCAGACCTGGGGCGCGGGGATGAAGGGCAATTCCGAGACATCGCCAGTGGCCGTCGAATTGGCCCACGAGAGGGCGTCGTCCAACTGGCCTTGGAAGTCGTGATCGAAGAGCCCGTGCAGCTCGCCGCGCGCCTCGGATTCGGCGAGCCGGTCCAAGCAGACGTAGTTGTTGCGGCCCTTGAGAAGCGCGAAGGAGAACTTCCAGGGCAGCACGCTCGCAAGCATCGGGAGGTCCTTGCGAACGAGCTGCTCCTGGAGGGCGATATTCGCCGTGGCGATGACGACGCGTTTCTTCTCTACGTGGGAGTGCCAGATGGCCGGGACCGCGTAGGCGATGCTCTTGCCCGTGCCGCAAGGCCCCTCACCGAGAACGTGGCGCCCGCTGCGCATCCCTTCGTCGACCGCACGCGCGAGGGCCACCTGCCCGTCGCGCGCTTCGTAGCCGGGGAACCGCAAGGCGAAGAGCCCGCCGTGGTCGAAGACCTGGGAGATGTAGTCCTGCATGGGAGGCTCCTCGCGCACGCGGCTCAAGCGAAGGGGTCTACGTCGGTGCTGGCCGCCGCAGGGGGAGCGAACTCGGTCTGGAGCTGATCGACGAAGGCTTGCGCCTTGTCGGCGAGAGCTGCTGGGAGATCCTTGATGCGCTGCACGCCGAACTTCTGCAGGAAGCGCTCGACGGCCTCGCGCGGGAGGGCCTTGAGTTGGGCGGTGATCGCCTGGGCGACCTTGGGGTCGACCGTGGCGTCGGCCTTCTGATCGTAGCTGCCAAGCGGCGCTGCCCCGGCGCCGTCGGCCTCCTCCGTGTAGAGGCGTGCCAGGTCGTGAAGCGGAAGGGCTTGGAACGCCTTCTGCTGCTCGGTGGTGAGCTGGTGTTCGGGCAGGATCGAGTAGCTGGTCTTCGGGTCCTTCGCGGCGCCGTGACGCTGGACCTCGAAAGCCCACTTCTCGAGGCCGTACTTCTCCCGCACACGCACCAGGTCCTTGAAGAACACCACCCCCTGCTCGAGCACCTTCACTTCCTTGGTGTCGAACACGGCCACGTTCAGAGCCACGCGAAGCGAGGGCTTGAGCCCCTGCGCCTTGAGCTTGTCGTCGATCGGAACGTACTTGCCGTCGACGAAGCAGACCTCGCGCGGGTGAGGCTCGCCGAGGAACACGACGACCGCCTTGTCGCCGTCGTTTTGTAGCTTGAGCCAGAGGCTGCCCCCCTGGTCGTGCTTCTTCGCCAACTCTTCGGTCTGCTGCCACATGTTGGGTGCCATCGGTCACTGCTCCTTGTTGCGGTTCGTGTTGCGCTCGCGCCGGTACACGGCGAAGAGCTGGGTTCCATCGCAGGCGGTGCCAGCCTTTTGCGGTGATGCTCGCTCCAACGCGCCCGCCCCCTCACAGCTGGGACACGCCGGTCTTGAGATATTCGCGAAGGCGCACGAGCGCCCTCTGGAAGCGCTTGCGCGCTGCGTCGTGGGACAGGCCGAGGCGCTGGCCCGCTTCGCGCTGCGTCTCCTCGAGGACTAGGACGGCCACGAGCAGGTCAGCGTCTTCGCCGACGGCGGGCTCGAGACAAGCTCGCAGGGCGGCAACCTCGTGATCGAAGCCCAGGCCCGGAAGCAGCCCGAGGACCGACTCCGCGCGCGGTGTCGTCCAATGATCCAACGCCACGTTGCCGATCTCGGTGCCTTGGATGAACTCGTCGAAAGTCCGGGGCTCGGCCTTGTCCTCGCGGATCCGAGCGCTCTCGGCCCACACCTTGCGCCGGCGCTCCATGACGTCCCGCTCGGTGTTGCGCACCAGAGTGGCGGCCACGCGGTTCACCGTTTCGAAACTGATCCGCTGGATGTGTGCGGTGAACGCGTCGGCGATTTCTGCGACCAACTCTTGAGGCTGCGACGCGAAATGCTTGACCCTCCGTCCGTAGGCGGCGTTGAGCCCCGGCCACAGTCCGAGCCACAGCAGAGTGGAGGCAAGTCCTCTGTGCTCGCGCCGCTGAACCATGGTGACCAGCGTCGCGAGGATCCGGTCCTTTTCATCGAGGTCCCCCTGATCGCTGTTGAGGAACGCGACGAGCAAGACCGCCTCTGCGAACGGCGCCAGCGTCTTGTGGACCTCCCTTGCCTGTGCGAACGCTTCCTGTGCCTGCGAAGTACGAATCCTGAGAGCAAGGCTCTCGTGGAGAGCCTCCCAATGCGCGCGCATACGCCCGCCTTCCCGGCCGGCGTCATGCGCTCACGTTGGGCCCTCTAATTTGGCTTCAAGAGCTCTGGTTCAGATGTTCTGGTCATCCGGACCGACCATCGATCCGCTGACCCACTACTGCCTGTACAAAGGCGAAATGCGATCTCAGGGGTCCAAATGGGACACCCCCTTGGATCTCGATGACGATTTCTCTTCCGGCTCGCCTGGCCGGTCGCTTCGCCCCGCCATCTCGATGGTGTTGAGTCGGCGACAGCCGTAGCAAACGAAGCTCGCCCAGGTGGTGCCTGCCACCAGGACTTCGAGACCGCTTCGTTGGATACGGAGTCCGGCGCGCTCCGTTGTGGCGAGCAGGGCGCCGCAGAACGCGCAGCGCACGGGCTCGCCGGTGGCGATCGTTTCGGGACGTCGTTCGTTGGGTGCGGGTTGTCGGTGCATCACGCGAAGAGCATCCGACGAGGCGAGGAGCTTTTGGTCGCCAGCGGGTCGTTTATTGGTCGCCGAAAGGTCACTTATTTCGGCGACCGCTAGCTACGCGGAAGTGCTTCGGATTTTCGAGGCGAGCCCGCGCGACGAGGACAGCGTTCGGCTGCGAATTTCGTCGAACGCGGAGAAGCAGGCGCTCGTCGAGGCGATGCACATCTCGCCGCGCTCTTGGTCGCCGAAAGGTCGTTTTTCGGTCGCCGAAGGGTCACTTTTTTCGGCGACCGCCCGGCCCGCGATCAGCGCATCAGTGGAGGTCGTCGCGAGAGAACGCCTCGACTGGCGCTGGCTCCATGGGCCCCTCGGCCCACTCCGTCTCCTGCCAGTTGTGGATCAGCGCCTCCTCGTGACCGCACACGGGCACCTCGCGAGGATGGAGTCGTCCTCGGTCTTGACCACCCACATGAGCCCCAGGCACGGCTTGCCGGATGGACGCTTGGCGCACGGCAGCAGGGTTTCTCGAGTAGTGAGCTTGGGGAGAGTCGCTGCGGCCTCGATGAACTGCGCCACGCGCAGGGCGAGCTTGCGCAGGCGCGGGTTCGAGATCGGCAGCGAGCCGTCCTTCTGAAGCCAATGCCAGGGGTCAACAACGAGCATCCCGGCGACGTATCACAGCCGGTTGCAGGCGGAAGGTCCTACGCTGCGGTGGCAACGCGAACGCGGACGAGCTGCGCGGCGACGGTCAAGCGCACGCCGACGCCAGCAACGTTCTCGACGAGCCCGTCGATCTCCTCGTCCGGAACGCTTCCGGCGAGGGCCTTCTTGAAGGGCCGGAGCAGCTTGTACCTCAAATCTTTGGGCTCGGGAGTCAGCGGTCGCTTCTTCATCCCACCTAGCGCCGCCATTTGCTCCGCCAGCTCCGCCATCCTCACGACCTGCCCTGGCCTCGACGCCAGCACGGCGAGCGCCAGAAGCGGCTGCCTCTGCAGGTTGTTCGGCGGGCGCGTCGGGATCTCGTGGCCTCGGTAGATCACACGCCGATCTCTCAGGTCCACGATGAGCGCTGCATCGTCGTCGGCGACCGCAGTCGGCGCCGGCGGCTCGGCCGCGATCAACACCGGGGGCTCCGCGACCGGCGGATAGGGTGTCGCCTTCTTGAGCCCGGGCTTGCTGTCCGTGAGTTTCTTCCACAGCCGGTCGAAGGCGCCACGGTGGTTCACCGCCTTCCGAACGAGGTCGGGCCCCGCGGCGCGCATCGCGTCAGCGTTCGCGAACCCGGCATCCACAACCCGGCGCATCAGAACACGCCCAAGCCCGGGCACCCGGAGCTTCGCCACCAGGATCGCGTCGGCGCGCACGCCGAACATGAGCCGCTCCGAGAGCTGGGCGAACTCGGTCTTGCGCGATTCGGGCCATCCGCAGGCCTGCGCGATCGCCCCCAAGGCCTCGATGATCCACGCGAAGTCCTCGCCGACGCGGCGGATCGCGCCCGCCCAGACCTGGTAGCGGCGCTCGATCTCCTTCGTCGGCACCTCCGCGATCCAGTCGCAGAGCATCAGCGCTTTCTTGAACGCCCGGGAATCGTCGTAGCTGGCCGCGTACTCGTTCGTGGTGTGCGGTGTGAAGACGGCGCGGTCGATGATGCCATCGTCCGTGGCGCGCTGCAGAAGCTGGGCCCGGTACTCCATCTTCCAACGCTCGTTCTTCGGCATACTCACGTAGACGTCGGAGCCTGCTGGCGACTGCGCCGCGACCGTTAGCGCCTCGAGCTCGCGGAGCGCTCCCTTGCTCGCACGCGCCCATAGCGCCAGCGCAACCGTGGTTCTGACCCCGATGCCCTTGGCAGCACACGCGTGCCCGAGGTCGGAGATGCGCAGCTGCCCCTGCACGCGCTCCGCCAGCCCACCCTCGACGCAAACGCCGATCGCTTGGTCCAGCGCGCGGTCGAGCTCGTCCTTGGACATCTTCTGGGTCCACCAGGTCGCGCCGGTGAAGCTCGACATGAGCAGCTCGCGGAGGCTGGTGTCGGGGCCGACCATACCCGACGCGAGCAGGTCGACGACCAGATCCTCCATCGGGGCTTCCTTCAACGTCGGCACGATCTCCTCGAAGTCGCCCTCGACGTACTTCTGCAGCCACGCCTCGGCTTGGAAGGGCGACTTGGTGACCAGGATCGAGCGCCCGAATTCCTTCGACAGTCCGAGTCGACCAGCGCGACCGGACATGTTTTCGTACTCCGAACGACTCAGGGGTTCCCGGCCCCACTGGTGGCACCACTTCGCGTAGCCCCACTTCTGGGCTTCGAGAACGACGTTCTTCACGGGTAGGTTCATTCCCATCGCGAGCGTGGAGGTGGAGAACAGCGCGCGAATTCCACCCGAACGAAAGTACTTCTCGACCAGGGCTCGCTCTTCCGGAGACAGGTCGGCGTTGTGGAACGCGATCGAGCTGTTCAGCGACACGCGCAGGGCCTCCTGAGCGTGGGTTTCCTCGTGCTCGAGCAGCTCCTCGATAGCGTCGTTGAGCGACGGCAGGCTCACCCGGTCTGCCAGCACCTGCGCGCACAGCACCGTCGATGCGCGGTCGGCAACGAACACCAGTACCTGCTCGCCCCGCCGCACGATGTCCTCCGCGGCGGCCAGCAGCAGCTCCTGCGGCAGCTCGCCGCCCATGTCGGCGAATTCCTCGGTGCCCCGCGCACCCGAATTGTGTTCACGGTACGTGAACGCGCCGCGGCACAGAACGCCCTTGCGCAGCTCGACCGGCCTCCGAACGTCGACAAGCAGCTTCGCGCCGAGCCAGTCCGCGAGAAGCTGGGCCTTGCCCAGCACCGCCGAGAGCCCGACGATGCGAGGCTTCGACGGCAACATCTTGAGCTTGGTCAACAACAGCTCCAGCGCGGGTCCCCGCGTCTCGTCGGTGATGAGCTGCAGTTCGTCGACAACGACCAGACCCACGCTTCCGAGCAGCTTTGGGCAGGCCACGAGCATCGCGCTCAGCTTCTCGAACACGACCACCGCGATGTGGAACCTCCCCTCTGCGATCGCGTCGTCGAACTCGCGGCGGTCGCGCGAGGAGACAACGACCTCGATGCCAGAGCCTGCGTAGCGCGCACGCAGCCCTTCGTACTTCTCCACAGCCAGGGCCTTCTGCGGCACCAGGTAGAACACCTTGGTGTCGCTTCGCGCGGCCCTGACCGCCGCCATCTCGCCGACGAACGTCTTGCCGGAAGACGTGGGCGAGAAGACGATGAGGTTCGCGTCGCCGAACAGCCCGAATTCCTTGACCGCCCGTTCCTGCACGGGCAGCAGATTCTCGCCCACGCTCTCGCGCCAGATGGCGAGGATGTCCTGCGGAACGTTGTAGGCTTCGAGAGTATCGACGCGCATCGGTTAC
>Ga0116172_10005038_pt1 | contig 10596 bp, 11 predicted proteins | sample AD_UKC083_MetaG_FD_89799 | JGI IMG/M metagenome (GOLD analysis project Ga0116172, IMG submission 89799) | Active sludge microbial communities of municipal wastewater-treating anaerobic digesters from USA - AD_UKC083_MetaG | ecosystem: Engineered > Bioreactor > Anaerobic > Digestate | place: USA...
CGAGCCGGGTACGAGTCTGACCCTGGCTACGGAGCACTTTCTCCTGCCTGTTCCGCTGTACTGCACAACTGCCATAGGTTCGATCTCCTTTCCTGCCCGGCCTAAGCCTTGATTTCAAGGGGTTCCGGCTTCTGCGCTGCGTGAGGGTGTTCGGGCCCCTTGTATACCTTGAGTTTCATTCCAATCTTATGCCCCAGCGTGTTATGGGGTATCATACCTTTGATGGTCCTCTCGACGGCCCTTTCGGGCTGGGTCTCCAGGAGCTTCCCGTAAGGGACTTCCCTCAGTCCGCCGGGGAACATGGTATGCCTGTAGTAAATCTTGTCGGTCATCTTCTTGCCGGTAAGCACAACCTTCTCCGCATTGATGACTATGACGAAATCGCCGCAGTCCACGTTCGGAGTGTAGGTCGGCTTGTGTTTTCCTCTGAGTATCGAAGCGACCTGGCTTGCCAGACGTCCGAGGGTCTTGCCTTCGGCGTCCACGACATACCACTTGCGCTCTATCTCATCGGGCTTAGCCATGAATGAGCGGTACATCTTGTCCCTCCCAGTAGTTCTGCCTACTAAGTCGAATTAAGGTGTCCGGGAAAACTCCTCGCTCCGACCATAATAATGCTCGAGCCTGCTAAGTGACTCGCTTTATTATTTTATCCCCTGGGGCATTGGTTGTCAAATGAAAAGAAGGATGTCCGGGGCTGCGGTTTACATGGAAGGGGCCTGCTCCTTCGACGCGGCTTCGTCCGAGGTCAGGTGAGACTCAATGCCGCAGGCCCACCAAGGGCCTGCGGCCGTGGACCGATCCGCCCTTACCTGTTCACGACTTCCTTCCTTACGAAGATCACCGTCTTGAACGGCACCCCCTCGATATAGTTCGGGTAGATGAATAGAGCGTGCATCGGGCTCGGGAGCCTTCCTGAGAACACGAACACCCAGCCGTCCTCGTCGACCTCCGGCTTCAGCTTCATCTCCTCGCTGTAGAGCCTCATAGCTTCGTAAGGGTCGATGTCCCAGTAGAAGGTGTACATCGGCTCTCCGTCCATCATGAACATCGCGGTCGTGTACGGGTCGAACATCATGTCCTTGTGGATCGGGACGTCCAGCATCTGCGAAGTAGGCGGCGTCTGCATGAGCATCTGCGCGTAGCCTTCGACGTCCTTCATCCATGCCTCGTATTCGGGGTCGTACCCCTCCTGGGGAAGCTGCTCGGCCACAAAAGGCTCGTAGACCTCCCAGGAGATGACCACTGCAGTCTTCTTCGCATAGGTCATGGCCTCGAAGTCGAACCCCGCGTCGACTATGAAGAGCATGACGTCGGTCACGGAGTTGTCCATGTCCTTGAAGTACCATCCGAAGGTCGATGCCCTCAGGATAGCCCCTCTCATCCATGTCTTCCTGGTTGCGGCAAGCTGTTCCGTTACGAAAGCCCCCGGCCAGATGAGCCTCCCGTAGTCGTCGTAGCCGTTAGTGTCGGGGAAGTTGTAATAGTCGAACATGTAGTAGATGGGGCTCTCCCCTCCGGGGCCGATGCCCGGGAGCATCCCGAGGTCGTCCAGGGTCAGGCTCGGGTATCCGAGCGACTTTTCGTACCACCTGGTGACATCGTCGACGAACTGGTCTACGAAGAACACCGCTGTTATGCGCTTCCTCAACGTGCCGACCACGCCGTGGTCGATATCCAGCTCTTCCAACAGGCTCATCGCCGCCCGGTCGTCCAGGTATGCGCCCGCTATCACGGGCACCTGGTTGATGTCCCTGATCGCCTTGTATTCAGGCTCCCCTGCCAGCGCAGGGCCGCATGCGGCCGCAAGGGCCAGGGCCAAAGCCAATGCTAGGACGGGTCTCGTCAACCTTAATGCTGTCCTCATGAAAGCGCCCCCATCATCGTACGTCGAACCAGAATATCCCGCTTTCGCTAACCAGGTATGCCCCGCCTGCCGCCTGCAGGATCCTGCCCGATACTGCAATCGCCTCTACAGCTATGAAACCGGTTTCAGCAAGGTCGTCGTCCAGCACCGCTATGCCCCCGGTCACAGGCACGTAGAATTTTCCTGAAATGTAGACCGGATTTCCCAGGGCCGTCCTTTCGAGGAAGGAGCCGGATACCGGCGCACCTTTGTCTATGTCGAGTAGCTGAAGCCCGCGACCGTCCCTCGATACGGTGATGGCCCTGCCCTTTGGGCCGACGGCCATGAACATAGGCGCATCGGATCTGTACCTCCAGTCCTCGCCGTACATGTCCCTGGTGTTCCACCTGACGACGCCGGCATATTCCGCCGACACCAAGACAGCCTCCGGGTTCACCTTCACGACCTGGGTTACCTCCAGCGGCTTGATCATCTCGAACTGTCTGTCTGTCGTGCCGTCGTCCGTATCCACCACGTTTATGTAATCAAGCCCGTTTACCGGCATGACGTGGCCAAGCTCGTAGACTTCCCCCAGGATAAGCAACCTGCCCGGTCCAAGAGGCATGAGGGACCTGACCGGCCCCGGCACCTTGGGCACTCAGGTATCGCATTCCTCATGCGCGTAATGGTCCCAGGACGGTTCCCCGTCCTCACGGAAGCACAGGACCCCGCGGCTGTAGCCGAGGACGGGCCTTCCGTCCGGCAGCACCTCAAGCGAGTAGGCCATCTCGCCGAAAGTACCCTGCGTCCAGGCTTCCTTCCCATGCTCGTCCAGCTTGGTGAGGGAAGTCCCGTAGGCTGCGTACAGTTCGCCCTTGCTTCCGAAAGCCAGGTGCCTTACTGAGGCGACGGCCTTCCACTCCCATAATTTGCCTCCGTCCTTGGAGAAAGCCATGACGGTGTCGCCGACAGCCACCGCTATGATGCCGTCGCCAGATGCCGATGAGACGGATATCCCAGGGCCTCCGGTCTTCCATACCGTGACTGCGCTGCCTGCGGCGGAAGCACCTGTCGCAACAAACGCCATCAACAGCGCCAATATCATCATCGTCCTTGCCAACGTCTTACCTCCGCTTCGTCTGTTCATTCATAGAACGGGAATGCGGCCTGCGCCGTCCCCCCAGGGATTATGCACGTTCTGCATTATTTATCATCGTCCGGCCGCTTTGTCGCGGACGACTCGTCGGGTCAGGACCTCCGTAGCGGTGCCTGAGCCGCAGAAAATTTTCTCCCGATGCCCAAAGCCTCTGCCCGATGCGCCCAATGATGGTATTATTATACTCAGATAGTGCAACGCCTAACAACTGCCCTTGGCTGCACGGCACACAAGCTTGCATCCATCGGGGGTGGATGCATCTCAACATGGAGGTTTGACGTGGGGAAGAATCGGAAGACCAACCTGGTGCGCTGGGTCGCACTGATCATCATCCTGGCGGCCGCTGTAGCTTTCATAGTACTGGGCCAGCAGCATGAGCCCGGCATGACGGTGGTCGCCACCGTCAAAGGCAACCCCATCTACCTGTTCGAACTGGAACGCGAGATCAAGAACCAGTACGACCAGATGGGCGGCAACGCCAGCATCAGCGACGACAACATCGACGAACTGAGGGTGGCGGTGCTCGACATGCTCATAGAACAGAAGACGGTGCTGTTGGACGCCGCGGCTAATGGTTATAAGCCGAACACCGCAGAGGTGGACGCCTCCCTCGCCGAGCAGAAGAAGCAGGCAGGTTCGCTTGCGGCATGGGAGGCCTTCCTGTCGTCCTGGGGTTTCACGGAGGCGACGTTCAGGCAATACCTTATAGACATGTATACGATCGACAACTACCCCAAGACAAGGTGGAACGTCGCCGAAGTGACCGAGGAGATGCTCTACCAGGAGTACCTGAGGCGCAAGGAGAGCTCCCCTAACCTGGTCTACGAGGAGGCCAAGGACTTCATAAGGACCACCATGGAGATCGACGCCGAGCTCAGGGCCTCTACGGAATGGTTCAAGGCGCTGAAGGGCAGCACACCGGTCAAGATAAACGACCAGAGGTACTACGGCAGGAGGGCATTCTACGAGAAGGACTACAAATCGGCCATAAGCCACTACATGAAGGCCAGGAAGTCCGACAGGCTGGACCCATACATAGATATCACGCTGGCGAAGTCCTATGCGGCGCTGGACGATATGAAGAACGCCGTTAAGTATTTCGAAAGCGCAGTGAAGAAAGATGATCAGAACGAGTTCCTGTACATGGCGATGGCCAGGATCTACTTCGACAAGGGCATGAAGGACGAGGCGGCCGCGCAGCTCAGGAAGGCCATCGCCACCGTTGACGCAACAAACCTGGCCCTGTTGGAGCGGGTCGAGGAGATAGCGCTGGACCTGGACATGGACGCGGAGGCAGACCAGCTTGATGCGATGATAAGGAAGCTGATGCTTCCCTCCTGGGGCGAAAACTGAGGGCTGGATGCGAACATGCGGCGCGCAAAGCCCGTCTTAAGAGCGAACCCTGGGATATGCATATAATTGTATGAATATCCGTTATCGTTTGACTTTGGGCCTGCAACGGGTATAGAAACGAATCGAGAAGCATCCGTCTTTGAGCATAAGTAGGCAGATTAACATAAAGGAGGAAGAGAGATGTCCGGAAAGAACCGCGTTGTACTCATCCTGGCAGTCGCCGTCTTGGTTGCGGCGATGATGATGCCCATGGCGGCATCGGCCGCGGTGCCGTTCACCGCAGAGCTGCCCGTCCTGATGCACTGCGCAGGCCAGAGCGGCGGGATTTTCACCGTGGAGGCCCTGATGAACAGGGGCAAGATCCCCTTCGACTGGTCTGACATCCCCAAGGCGACCGACGTCGCGGCGGGAGTGGGCCTGCCGACCATGAAGAGCAAGGAAGACGGCGGGGACGGCGACGCCTACGTGAGGCTCAACTCCACCGCCCCTAAGGGCACCCCCTATAAGACTGTAGTATTCGTAATCGGCTACAGCCTGAAGGGCATGGGCGCGTCCGGCCTGACCATGGACACAGAACTGAAGAGGATCAACGGAATCATAGACTACTGCGTGAAGAACAAGATAAAGATGATCGGCATCCACATCGAAGGCCAGCCCATGAGGGGCAAGCCCGGCTCCGAGTTCGAGCAGATCATCGAAGCGGTCGCCCCCAAGATGAACGCCCTCATCGTAGCCGAGGAATCCAACACCGACGGCAAGTTCACCGACATAGCGAAAAAGGCCAACATCCCGCTGCTCACGCTGCCCAAGGCGACCAACGACAAGATTGCCGCGTTCAAGGAGATATTCGGCGTAAAGTAGTCCAAGCTCCGATCCCATATAGCCCGGAGCGGTCCCGCAATCAAGCCATCTCCGGGCTATATTCATTTAAGTCAGGCAACTGACCGCGAAAGGGGTAATTGCATGTTCACTCTTACATTGGCTATCCTTGCGGTCATGGTGGTGGTGTACGTACTGGCAAGCACGAAGCTTAGGCTGAGCGTAGAGCTAAGCATGTTCGTGACTGCGATAGTGGCATCCGTAGTGGGAGGAATCATCCTACCCGACGTGAACCGCTTCGAGCTCCTGCTGCCTTTCAGGCACATCGCCGAAGGCGCGGCCACCTACATCGACCTAATACTCATCTTCTTCTTCGCCACCTTCTTCATGAACGTAATAAAGGAATCCGGCGGGCTCACCCTCATGGCCAACGCCATTCTGGGCATCGCCGGGATCAGGCCGCTTGCCCTGCTTCTGGTAATGGTCCTGATGCTGATACCGGGGGCCATCACTGGTGCCGGCAGCGTCTCGGTCCTGGTCTCGGGGTCGACCGCAGCCCTGGTGCTTTCCAGGATAGGAGTATCCAAGGACAGGGCTGCCGCCATGATATTCTTCCTGGCTGGCCTCGCCGCCGTCTGCCCGCCCGTATCAATCTGGGCGATGCTCATCTGCGGAGGCACGGGCGTACCTTACGTAGGCTTCGAGCTGCCACTGCTGTGGCCTGTGCTCGTATCGGGCGTCTTCGTGGCGCTCTGGCTCGGCCTTAAGAGGACCGCCGACGTACAGGCCGCGGAGAAGATGCCCGAGGTTCCGAAGGGCATGAACGCAGTCAGGCTCATCGTACCGTTTTTGGTGCTCGTGGTGCTGTTCATGGCGCCCAGGCTGGTCAAGTTCGTGATACCCACGCTGGGGCTTCCCCTCGTGTTCTTCATAAGCGCTGTCGTGGCGCTCCTGTGCGCCCCGAAGGCGGCCAAGATTGACGTGCTTAAGCTGGCAGAGAGCACCCTTACACAGCTGCTGCCGCTTATGACGACCATGATAGTCGTTGGCGTGTTCATCCAGATACTTTCCGCGACGGGAGTAAGGGGCCTGGTGTCGTTCGCGATAATTGCCCTGCCGATAGAGATAATGCTGGTGAGCCTGCTTGTAGTCAACCCTGTGACCGAGGGCGTGCTGGGATTCGGCGGGGCGGCCGTCATCGGCATACCGCTGGTCTGGACGCTTTCCTCGAGGGGTTACAACCAGGCGCTGCCGCTTGTGATATCAGGCCTTTCGCTTCTGTGGGCGCTGGGCGACGCGCTGCCGCCTACAGCCATCATCTACCGCATGACCAGGCAGACTACCAACTACACCGGCACGTACGGCCAGTTCATGAAGAGGTCGGCGGTGCCGTGGGTGTTCATCACCGCGATAGCCTTCGTCCTGGTCTACTTCGGCGGCGCCATAGTCAACTGGCCGATATGGTAAGGAAGGATAGGAGGTCCTAAAATGGCCAACATCATCAACGCATTCTACTATGTGATGGCTGCGGCCCTGGCTGTGCTCATTGTGAACAACTTCCTCAAGACGAAGAAGATACAGGACGCGGCCATGTACGTGATAATCCTGATACCCCTTGTGCTAAGGCTTCTCAGGTTCAAATAGGCCGGAATGGAGGGCAATCATATGAAGATAGGTACTACTAAGGCAATATTGGCCCTTGCGGCCGTAGCGGTCATAGCCGTCGGCGGCGGAAGCCTGTACGCCCACAGGAACTACAAGGAGACAGTTGTCCTGGGCCCGGGTGTAACACGGGTGACGATGCTGTCGGAATACTTCGACAAGATAAAGGGCACTGCGATGGACACGAAGGTGTTCATCCTCGAGGGCGAGGAGCCGGGAGGAGGCGTCCTGATGTTCGGAGGCGCCCACGCATGCGAACCTTCCGGGGTCGTAGCTGCAGTGGTCGCCATCGAGAGCATGGACGTAACCAAGGGGAAAGTAGTCGTGATACCACATGTCAACAGGAGCGGGTCCACGACCACCCAGGCATCCGGCGGGTTCCCCCTCTTCTTCAACATCGAGACCAAATACGGCCCCAGGAAGTTCAGGATGGGCGACAGGAACTCCTCTGCTGTCGACCAGTGGCCTGACCCCGAGATCCAGTTCCACTACCCCACCGGGCAGTCGCAGTCATACGTCGAAGCGAGGAACATCAACCGCTGCTTCCCCGGCAACCCCAACGGGAACCTGACCGAGCAGGCTGCGTACGCCGTCATGCAGCTGATTGAGAAGGAGAACCTCGACATTGTGATGGACATGCACGAAGCGGAGCTGTTCTACCCCGTCACGAACTGCATAGTGGCCCCGGACAAGAGCATGGACATCGCGGCCTTTGCTCTATTATCCGCCCCGTTCGAGATCGTCACATTCCGTTCGCCTCAGCTGGCAAGGGGCTTCTCCCATAGGGAGATCGGCGACCCGGCCACAGGCAACGCAGCCGTCTATCCCTTCCTGTTCGAGGCCCCCGAGCCCTTCCTGGACCAGCCTACCGGGCCTAAGACCGAGAAGCTGCTGCTCGACGGCAAGGACCAGTTCCTGGGCAAGCTGGGAGACCTGGGCCTCTTGTTCTGCCCCTACGACCCCGAAGAGGGCAAGACCATGGACAACAGGGTCGGACGCCATTTCTCGACCGCGATGCTCATACTTGAGGAGTGGTCGTATACTTATGAGGACAAGCAGATAACCTTCGACGCCCCTACCTATGACGACATCATGGCAAACGGGCTGAAAGAGTACTTCTTGGATCCCAACGCCGAAGGCGCGAAGATTGAAGAGATGTAAATAATTATTGACCTGATGGCTTTGGGTATGTAATCTAATATGCAAAGGACGGAAGGAGGTGCGGAGATGAAGGCAATGCGCATGCGCGCAAATGACAGGCCCGTTAATTCCGCACTGAATTGCGTCGGATGTCTGAAGGCCGCGCTGCTGCGCGGCCTTCATCATTTCAGCTTCATCTTTTGGGGCGCGCCCCTTTATTTCGGATTCTTTTATTATCCCTGCGCCGAAAGTTGAATAGCCTGCCTGTAAGGCCACATATAGGTAGGGACCCGGCTTATGTGGCCGGGTCCTTCATTTGTATCCATATCAACTGAAGGAGGAAGAAGATGATGAGAAACAGGACTATTTCCCTGACCGCGGCGGTGATCATGGTGCTGGCGCTCGTGACCGTGTCGTCTGCCTGCACATCGATCATGGTTCCGGCTTCGAGCTCCGCATCCGGCAGCACGTCGGTGACCCACACATGCGACGCGGGAGGCGCCCCCTGGGAGCTCTACAAGGTGGACGCCAAGACCTACCCTGCGGGAACCATGTACGACCTGCCGCTGATGCTGCAGATGCTGACGAACGTGCAGTTCAGCGACCCTAAGAGCGGGCAGGGCAAGCCGACGGGCCATCTTATCCCCCAGGTCGAGAAGACCAACGCTTATATAATGAGCGGGAGCTTCGGCCTCATGAACGACAAGCAGGTCGGTATCGGCGAGTCCACCACAACTGCAAGAAGGGAGTTCAGGAACAGCAACGGCTGGCTGAACATCCAGCTCCTGTCCATACTCGCGCTGGAGAGGGCATCTACGGCGCGCGAGGCGGTCCAGATAATGGGGGCCCTGGCCGAGAAGTACGGCTACAACGAAGGCTCCGAGATGCTGGCGGTAGGCGACGAGACCGAGGCCTGGTCCTTCGAGATAGTAGGCCCTGGCGCGCTATGGCAGCAGGGAGACCCTGAACCAGGGGCGTTCTGGGTCGCAAAGAGGGTGCCGGACGGACACATCTCGGCCACTGCCAACGCGTCGACGGTAGACCAGCTGGAGCTCGACAACCCCGACTGGTTCATGTGCTCGAAGGGCATCAAGGAATTCGCCATAGCCAACAAGTGGTACGATCCTGCCTCCGGCGTCTCGTTCAGCTGGAGGGTCCACTTCACAGCTGCGCAGAGGACGGAATACTCAGGCCGCAGGATATGGAGGATATTCAGCCTTGTGAACCCGGCGCTCGAAGACAAGCTGGACGAGGCGAACCTGCCCTTCTCGGTGCCTGTGGCAAAGAAGCTCGAGCTGAGGGACGTCATGAACCTCCACAGGGACCACTTCGAAGGGACCGATTTCGACATGACGGTCGGCTTGAGCGCGGGCCCCTGGAACGATCCTAGGAGATACCGCGGGCTGTCGTTCAAGGCGGATGGGAAGACCTACTCTTGGCAGAGGGGCATCTCGCAGGTACAGACCGAGTACTCTCTGGTGACCCAGAGCAGGGCCTCGGTTCCGGACGAGCTGGGCTGCTTCTGGTTCGGGCCAGCCAATCCCGACCTTACATGCCATGTCCCCCTCTACCCTTCTATGAGCAAGCTCTCATCGTCAATAAGCGGTCCGGGAGCCGGGTCCCACAGCAACTTCACCAGGGAATCCTTCAGATGGGCCATATCCTCCGTAAGCACATACGCGGACCTCAAGTGGTCGTACATAAGCAAGGACGTCATGGCGGAAATCGACAAGTACGAAGGCAACGCCCTGCTGCTGCAGGATGCGGTCGAAGCCAAGATACTCGAGGTCATGAAGCGTGACAGGGCGGCAGGCATAAAACTGCTGACAGACTACGCAAACAACAACGTCGAGGCCGTGACCGACGCATGGTGGGCGCTGCTTGACAGGCTGATGTGGAAGTATGACGCCGGGTTCGTCTTCAACGAGCAGACCGGCAAGAAGACCAGCGTAAGCTACCCCGAAGCATGGCTCAAGAAGGTAGTCGAGAGCAAGGATCCCGCCGTCATCTACCCCAAGTAGGCTTTGTGAAATAGCTGTTCATAGAATATATATCCATGGAGGGCCGCGCCGAGCGTCCCTCCCCTGTTTTTTTATGTACTTTTTAACAGCTCGGAGCACATTTCATATATAATATCAATGAGGTATATATATACCTGACCGTCATGCAAATCTAAGAGGAAGGGAGCAGGAAAGGATTTCGCTATTCCCAACTTGGTAATCCCAACTTGGTAAGTAGGAGGTAAAGAATCGATGAAGAGATTCATGATTGCTGCAGCCGTGTCCGCTCTGTTGATCGCGCTGCTCTCGGTAGGGGCCTGGGCCTGCACGTCGGTAGTGCTGCCGCCGGGTTCGACCGTGGAAGGCTTTTCGTCAGTGACGCACACGTGCGACTCGGGCAATTCACCCTACGAGTTCTACAAGGTGCCCGCCAGGAACTGGCCCCGCGGCTCGATGGTGGATGTGCTGAACATCCCACAGACGACGTCCGGAAACCAGCTGCACGTAGTAGCGGGCCAACCCACAGGCAACAAGATACCGCAGGTGCCGCACACCTACGGATATCTCACCTCCGCCATCTTCGGCTACATGAACGAGCAGCAGGTGGCAATCGGCGAGAC
>Ga0116172_10005040_pt1 | contig 10592 bp, 8 predicted proteins | sample AD_UKC083_MetaG_FD_89799 | JGI IMG/M metagenome (GOLD analysis project Ga0116172, IMG submission 89799) | Active sludge microbial communities of municipal wastewater-treating anaerobic digesters from USA - AD_UKC083_MetaG | ecosystem: Engineered > Bioreactor > Anaerobic > Digestate | place: USA...
ATGAGCAGAGCCTTGCCGCTCAAGGTGATGGAATACCTGGCAGCAGGACTGCCGGTAGTAACCACCAAGACCCCGTTGATGAGTGCTCTGATCGAGAAGAATGGTCTGGGCGCATGCGCTGCCTATCGCTCTGTGGATATCGCGACAGCTATCAAGAAGTTACTGGCGCTTAAGGAAGAGGATTACCAAAAGCTGAGCCGGCACTGCTTGGAACAGGCGGAGCAGCGTTTCAACTGGGAAGCTCTGGAACCTGAACTCCTGGCTGCGGTCACAGCTCTGAGACCCGTCAAGAACTGATGCGCATCCTCTATATCAGCTATTTCTTCCCGCCTTTGGGTGGCCCGGCCGTCCTGAGAAACCTCAAGATCGTGAAGTATCTCTGCCGTCAGGGTGCCGAGATCGATCTGATTACGGTGAAAGACATAGAATATTTCTATTATGATGAATCCCTGCTCACGGAGATTCCGGGGCTCAGGGTCTTCCGCACCGCTTCGCTGGATCCCATGGCTATCCTGCGTAAACTGCGGGGTAAAGAGACCGGCGGCAGCGGAGAACTATACAAGAACACACCGGAACGGCTCAAGCTCATGATTCGCAGGCTCTATCCTCTGGACGACAAGATCGGCTGGTTGCCCTTCCTGATCCGCCAGGGAAAAGAGCTTCTGAAGCAGCAGAGCTACGACCTGATCTTCGTTTCCTGCGGGCCGTTCTCTTCCGCGCTGGGAGCTTTGGCGCTCTCTCGCGGCAGTGGCATCCCGCTGGTCTATGATGCACGGGATTATTGGACCCTGCTTTCGGATTACGATCTGCAGGGTTGGTGGCAGAGGAAGCTGGCCAGACGTTGCGAGACCAAGGTATTGGAGCACTGCAGCCTCTTTATTGCAGCCACGGAAGGCATCCGGCAGGACTGCATTAGCTTCTTTGGCAAGGGTTTGGCAGAACGTTCGCTCACCGTGTATAACGGTTGGGACGAGGAAGATTTTACAGCTCTGGAGAGCACGGATCAGGATACAGAAGGATTTGAACTGGCATATTTTGGCAGTATCTATGCCCGACGCAGCCTAAAACACTTTTACCGGGCAGTGCGAGAGCTGCGGAAAGAAAACCTCCTGCCTCCGGGAACCCGGATCAGGCTCTATGGCTCTTACACCCGGGAGACCCTGGAAGAGATTGAGCAGAGCGGTATTAAAGAACTGGTGAGCGTGGTTCCCAGCCTGCCGCATCGTGAAGCACTGGCTGCCATGCAGAAAGCGGATCTGCTTCTGCTACTGATCAATAGCAGCAGTCCCCGGGGAACTCTCACCTCCAAGCTCTTTGAATATCACCGCAGCGGCAAGCCCATCCTGGCCATGGTGCCCTCCGCTTATGAAGCCGCTGAACTCCTGAGGAACTGGGGACAGGATTACATCTGCGCCATGGAATCTTCCGCTTCCATCTATCTCTGTCTGAAGCGTTTGATCTCGGAGCGTGACAGCCGTAATGCTTATCCCATCCAGGCAGAATACAGCCGGGAAGCCCAGATAAAGAGCTTGCATTCTGCTTTGCTGGGCTTGATAGGTAAAACATGATTTTCTTGACAGATAGCTTTGGCTGGGGAGCTTGGGACGCCTAGATTAATGAGCCCTTGGGGCCTGATATAAATGAGGAAACAATGAAAGAAGGTTTCATACCTAAAAACGACCGACGATCGATATTTTTTGCAGACAGAGCTGAAGAAAGCCTGTCTGGTATAAAGTCACTATTCCTGCACCATCTGGAGTTTTCCCAGGTCAAAGATGTCACCACGGTGCAGCCCTGGGATGTTTACTACGCTCTGGCTATCTCTTTGCGCAGCAAGCTGATTGAACGCTGGCTACGCACTCAGCACGAGTATCGCAAACGCAATGTGAAGAAGGTGCACTTCCTCTCCATGGAGTTCCTGATGGGCAGGCTGCTCAGCAACACTCTGATCAATCTGGGTATGTACGACAAAAGCTACGACATGCTTAAAGAGCTGGGTTACGCCCTGGAGGACATCACAGAGCTGGAGCCCGATATGGGCTTGGGCAATGGCGGTTTGGGGCGCCTGGCGGCTTGTTTCCTGGACTCTCTGGCCACTCTGGAGTATCCTGCCTATGGCTATGGTATCCGCTATGAATTCGGCATCTTCAAACAGGAGATCGTCAAAGGCTATCAGGTGGAAGAGCCGGATCACTGGCTGCAGAAGGGCTGTCCCTGGGAGATTCAGAGGCCGGATATTCGCTACCGGGTGCGCTTTGGCGGCAAGGTGATCACGGAAGAGCTTCACGATGGCACCTACAAGTATAACTGGCTGGAGACGCAGGACGTTATGGCCGTAGCTTGGGACGTTCCCATCCCGGGATACAAGGTGGATACGGTTAATAATCTCCGTCTCTGGCAATCCGTTCCTACCGATGAATTTGATTTTGACTATTTCAATAGCGGCGACTACGTGAAAGCCGTGGAGCAGAAGAATCTCTCCGAAAACATCTCCAAAGTGCTATACCCCAACGACAACATCGCCTTGGGCAAGATCCTGCGGCTCAAGCAGGAATACTTCTTTGTTTCCGCCACTCTGCAGGATATCGTGAAGCACTGGACTTCGGACGAGGATAGCTTCAAAGGTTTTGCCGATAAAGTGGCGATTCAGCTTAATGACACACATCCTGCCCTGGCCATTCCGGAGCTGCTTCGCATCCTGATAGATGATCATCAGATGAGCTTTGAGAAGGCCTGGAACCTCACCAAAAAGGTCTTTAGCTACACCAATCACACCATTCTTCCGGAAGCCCTGGAAAAGTGGTCTGTGGCGCTGATGCATGAGCTTCTGCCCCGGCATCTGATGCTGATCTATCAGATAAACAACCAGGTTTTGGGCGAAGTGAATAAGAAGTACCCCGGGGATTTTACCAAGCTGCGCAGCATGAGCGTGATTGAAGAAGCCCAGGAGAAACATATTCGCATGGCGCAGCTTTCCATCCACGGCAGCCACACAGTCAACGGCGTGGCAGCCCTGCATACCAAGATCCTCAAAGACAAGATCTTCCCGGATTTTGTGGAACAGTATCCCGATAAGTTCCAATCCAAAACGAACGGCATCACCCAGCGCCTTTGGCTAAAGACCTGCAATCCCCATCTGGCGGGGCTGATCACCGAACACATCGGCGAAAGCTGGGTGAGCGATCTCTCTGCCATCCGCGGAATAGAACAATACATTGACGATCCCGGCTTCCTGGCCAGCTTCATGGAAGTGAAGAAGATCAATAAAGACAAGCTGGCCAAACACATCTTTAGAAGCACCGGAGTGCGGGTGAGCAGCGATATGCTCTTTGATGTGCAGATCAAGCGCCTGCACGAATATAAACGCCAGCTCCTGAACGTCCTTGGCACCATTGCCCGCTACTGGCAGATCAAGGATAATCCCGGGGCCAACTATGTGCCGCGCCTGGTGATCTTTGCCGGAAAGGCCGCTCCGGGTTACTTCCTGGCCAAGCGTATCATCAAGCTGATCAACAATCTGGGCGATGTGATCAACAAGGATCCGGAAGTGCGTGACCGCCTGAAAGTGATCTTCCTGCCCAATTACTGCGTGTCCCTGGCTGAAAAGATCATCCCCGCAGCAGATATCTCGGAGCAGATCTCCACCGCCGGCTATGAAGCCTCCGGCACCGGGAACATGAAGTTTGCCCTCAACGGCGCCCTCACACTGGGCACTCTGGACGGAGCAAACGTGGAGATGGCAGAGGAGATAGGCGAGGAAAACATGTTTATCTTCGGCCTCAAAGCCGAGGAAGTGGTGAGCCTGAAAGAAAAAGGCTACAACCCCTTTAGCTATTACCAGAAGGATCCCGTGCTTAAGCGGGTGATAGATTCCCTGCAGGACGACAGCTTCTGCAAAGATGAGCCTTCCATCTTCGACCCAATTGTTCAAACCCTCTTGGAACAAGGAGATACTTATCTGCATCTGGCAGATTTCCGCAGCTTTATCGAAGCTTCTGCCCGAATAGACGAACTCTATCTCAAGCCTGAGGAATGGGCCAAAAAAGCTCTGATCAACGTGGCACGAATCGGCAAATTCTCCAGCGACCGCACCATCCGGGAGTATGCCAATCAGATCTGGGAGATAGAGCCGACATCGGTTAAACTTCACTGATATGCTGCGTTTGTGGCTGTTGGCTGGCTTTATCTTACTGGTAACGGCAATGCCGGCAGCCGTGGTGATCAATGAACTGCTCTACGACCCCGAAGGGGACGACACCGGCAAGGAATGGATCGAGCTCTATAATAACGGAGAGCAATCTGTGAACCTGCAGGGAGCCCGGCTGGAAGTGGGCGGCAGCAGCTTCACGGACGTCTTTACCCTGCCCTATTTCATCCTGCGGCCGGGACGTTATCTGCTCATTGGAGGCAGCTTGGTGCCGGAAGCCACGTTTCAAACCAATCTAGCTCTGCAGAATGGCGGTTCTGAAACAGATGGAGTCCGCTACGTGGCTCCCGATGGAATTTATACCGATACAGTGCTTTATGACAGCCCGAACAGCAATCAGCTCCCGGACGACACCGGTCTGCCGGGGCTTAGTTTTGCTCCGGACGTCTCAGCAGGATACTCCCTGGCCCGAGTTCTGAACGGGCTGGATACCGATGCCTCTGAAATGGATTTCCTGCCCTGCCAGCAGCCCAGTCCGGGCTTGCCCAATCCTGTATCCTGCGATTATGCCATAATCGGGGCGGAAGTCTCACCCTATTCCCAAGCCTTTAGCACCGTGGAAGTCCTGGTGAAGAATCTCTCCGGCATCAGTCCGGTGCACCCCGCCGAACTGCGTTTCTATTTGGATGATCTGCTTCAGGAGAGCCGGGAGATCGCTCCTCTGGCTCCCGGTGACTCACTGTTCTGCAGCTTGGATTTCGTGGCTCCTCTGACAGAAGACCACAGCCTGGAATTTGTCTTGGAGCTTCCGGGCGATCCCAACCCGGAGAACAACCGGCAGACTCTTGATTTATGGGGTCTGGCAACCTATGTGTTTCTTTCTGAGCTGATGTATTATCCACAAGTGGGCAAGCCCGAGTGGGTGGAGCTGGAACTCGATGGCCCCAGTCCCAGAGCTGGTAACTACCTTCTGGAAGATGCTTCCGGGAACACTTGCGAGTTTTCTGTGCCCAATGGCAGAGGATACTACGTTCTGGTGAGTGATAGCACCGCTTTCGTAAATGCTCATCCGGATTGCCCTTCCGAAAGAATTATCCGCACCAATCTACCCAGCCTAAATAACGATGGCGATTGCCTCCGTCTCTATCAATGCCGCTCAGACAGTCTGATCCTGATAGATTCCTTCACCTACAGCGCCGGTTCCACCCTCCAGGGATATTCTCTGGAACGAGTGGAGGGCTCCGATTACTGGCGTCAATCCACCTCTGAAACAGGCTCCAGTCCTGGAAGAGAGAACCAGTCAGCCCAGCCTCCCCCACCGGAGATCTCCGGACGCCTGGCCATTCTGGGCAGCCCCTTCCGAGCCCGGGCGGGAGAGCAGCTCCAGATCGTTTATGATCTACCCGGGGAAAACAACTCCGCCAATTGTTTCATCTACGATCAAGCCGGCAGACGCAAACGCATCCTGGCAGGAAACTTGGCTATCCCTCCCAAAGGCTATCTGCTCTGGGACGGCCGGGATCAGGAAGGCCGCTATCTGCCTTCCGGCTTGTATTTTATCCTCTGGGAATCACGTGCCTCCACAGGTAGAATCTATCGGCGGCAGACCACAGCCATCCTGAGTGACTGACCCTCTAGTCACTCGTCACTCGTTACTTGTCACTCTCTGTTCACTGTTCACTGTTCACTCACTCGTCCCGGACTCTTCACCGTGTCTTCCCCGACTCTTCCCGAACACTTTGCTCGGGAAGAGTCGGCCAAGAGTCGACGAAGACTCGGCGACGCATTGGGGACAGAAGATGGACGATATGGACACGATGGACGATATGGACACGATCCTAGACCTAAATCCCAGTAATAGAATCTCTTTTACTTTTTTCCTCTGTTTTAGTAAAAAAAGGTCATATCCCAATATACTGGGTAAATCAGATCATTGCCTCTCCGTCATTTCTGCGAAGGAGACTGTGTGAAAAGTCTGGAATTCAGGAGAAGAGTCCCGCATTTACGACAGACCATAGCGAGGGTGCGAAGCGAAGCTCTTGTCACTTGTTACTCGTTACTCGTCACTTGCACTTGTTACTCGTCACTCCCTACTCATACCTGCAGAGATAGGCGCTTTGCTCTTCCAGCACCAGAGAAAACTTCTGGTCTTTGGCCACGATGAAGGTTTCGCCTTTGGTAAAGGTTTTCCACTCGGTTTCACCCGGCAGGAGGACTTTCATGGCACCGCTGACCACGGTCATATACTCCACTGTGGAGGTGCCGAAAGTGTAATCTCCGGCTTCCATCACGCCCACTGTGCTGTGTCCTTCCTTGTTATCCAAACCGATGGACATCACCTTGCCTTCAAAATAGGAATTGGTTGTTAACATCTTATGCTCCTTTATGATATATCTTTCTGCCTTTCTCCCGTTTTCCTGCTTTTATGTAAAGCTCTTTTTATCCGGCATAATGGAACCGGTTTTGCAACAGTATCTATCAGGCATAGTTACCGGCAATAGCTTAGCTTGAACGTTGCCGGAGAAAACGAGATTTGCCTGGCGAGGAGAGATCATGCGCAACACTCTGTTGGTCATAGTATTTACACTGGCCTGTTTCTGCCTGATGGCAGAGCCGGTTCCAGAGGGAGCTATCCGTCATTTTGATAGTGATTCCCTTCTGGTAGAACCCGCGGTTCTGGATTCGATCCCGGAGAGCGACTGGGCTGTGAGTGCGGGGATTGTGCCGATGTTTACTCATGTGGAAAGCAGCGGGAAAAATTGGAGACAGAAGGTTTGTATCAGTTACAATCTGCGCTTGTTCTACCGCTTCCCCGGCCCTTTTGAACTACAAACCGGCATCAGCATGCAGAACATGGGTTCAAAGGGCTACTTTGAGCATCCGGAACCTTATGTCCTAAACTACATTCTGGATGTCAAAGACGAGAGCCTGCGGGTGCCACTGATTCTGAACTGGAACTTTCGTGATCTGCCTGGTAAATCCCAGCTCTACCTCGGTTTCGGCGCTTATATGGATTGGGTCTACGACGCCAATATGCAGATCAGCAGAGAGTATGTGACCGGAGTGGAGCATTCCCTGCGAGACCCTCGGGATGAAATGGGCGAGTATATCCCCGGCCTCCAGTTACAGGTAGGAAGCAGAGCAGGAAGCGGACGAATTGAGCTGGTCTATTGGAGAGATGCTCAAAGCTTCAACCTGCAGGAACGCGGCTCGGAAAAGCTCCGCCGCAGCGGAATCATGCTCTCATACAGTTTGGACTTTGTGTCGTTCTGATTCTAAAGCGGATACTTACTGTTTACCCACTCCTTATAGGTAACCCAAGCCACCACATCCTTCCCATCCCAGGAAGGAGCTATGGCATCTATCCTGGTGATTTTCCTGCCTTGCAGAGAGCTGGTGAAGACTGTGCTCAACTCCCCGGTGGCCAGTTCAGTCTTGAAGAGTGAACCATCACTTCCTGTATAGACGATATTAGCGCCCCGGCATAGCTTGTGCTGCCCGGTTTCACTCAAAGTGTTCCAGGTCATCGTTTGATTGTCACGATATGATAACTGGAGACCGAGGAAATATGAATCTAGACAGAGCAGGAATCTGCCGTCGAAGCTCTCCTGGGCAGAACAAACCTGATCCCGGATCAGTATCCGGTTGCCACCTTGTAAATCCATAACCATCAGACCCGTATCGGCAATAAAATAGACCAAGTCCCCGCTCATTGCTTTCCAAGCATGGGTGATGGCATCGTCCCAGGAATGATCAGCCGAGTTTAGGCATGTATAAGTCCCTGTGAGCATATCCATTACTATAGGATAACCTCCATTGTGGGTTGTGGCATAGATATTCTGATTACTGTGCAGATAGGTGAGATACCTGCCATCGCGGGAGATCACCGGCCGCACAAAAGTAGTATCGCTGCCCACGGCCAGGACTTCCGAGCTAAAGTTCTGCAGGTTCAAACGCCGGATCGAGCCCAAATTTTGGTGATAGAGCCAAATGCCATCCGGACTGAGATCATGCGCCGGAGGAGAAAAGTAGCTGTAATGACCAGAAGGTGTGATATCAGTGAGTTCTTGGGTATCAGGATTGTAAATATGAAGCGAGTTGCCAATCATCAGTATACGCCCGTCCGGAAGCCGTTCAACGCTAAGCTTGGTGCGTGAGACTGCCGGTTCGGGGAGGAACTCAATCTGCCCCAGAGAATCCACATGCACCAATCCATGAGTATAGACTGATTGTTGACCGTAATCAAGATTGGGCATGCAAGCGCTAAGCAGCAGCAAGGGTAATAACCAAAGCCAGACTTGTTTATTCATCACAATCCTCACAGCCCAGAGATTTTGTTCTGATTCTTGGAATTCCTGAAGGCCTTATAACCTGTGAAGAAGATGTGAGCGTTATCTGCCCTGGGATAAATCTTGGTCAGAGAGCTGGAATAGGCTGTCTGAGAGTAGTAGCCATCCCAGATCAGGGAGTGATTCCCCGTCTCCAGATCTTGATACTTCAGATCTGCCAAACCCTTGTATTTACGCGAATAAAAGAGCTTGGGCTCCGAGAGGGAAAAGCTGTAGGCATGAACATTGGAGATGGTGCTGACCTGGTTTGTGATGCGGTCGTAGAGTTTCAGATCACCGGCTACAGTGCCATACCAATCACTGGCGTTTTGGTGAATAGCAAAGAAACGTCTGTCCCGGCTCAAGCCAAGATTCAACTGGCAATCATCAAGATCATTGGTTAACTGCATAATCTCCGTGATATTCGAGCTTGCAACTTCCCAGCTCCATAAAGCCTTGTCTCCTTCGACAGAAGCACCGGTAAAGTAGTAATATGTGTCATTCTGGCTGATGAAAACAGCGTATTCTACTTCGAACGGAACCGGAGAGTTTTCCCAGATGCCCGTCTGCAGGTTCAGGCGGATAATCTTCCCGTCCCGGAGCGCAGTGAGGTAGTTTCCGCAATCAGAGAGCACCGGGCAATAGAGAGAACCAACCTCAGCAGTACTCAGATCAGTGACTTGGCTGCCATCAAGCTTGATCCGGTAGATATGGTGATTGATGGCAATATAGAGCATTTGATTTGCCAAATCCAGCTCGTAGGACTCCTGATCGGTTACCTCAAGATTATCCGGAATCAATTGCCTCACTGTGCTGGATCCCAATGCCCGACTGTAAACTTTGTTGCCAATATGCAGAACCTGGTCTTCCGAGATATAGACCGGATTACCCCAGATGCTGCTGCAAAGCCTTAGATCACTGTGTCTGATGCCACTGCCATCGGTATACACGCTGCCTTTGACCCCCTGTACCACAGGCATGTAATCATCACTCCAGCATGCGCTGAGCAGCAGCAGAACTGCCAGAAGCGCCAGCATTAAAAGTCTCGTTCTCATCTTAAACCCCCATCAACTATGTGGTTAATATCTGCTTGTGCTCCAAAGTAATCCGGCCGGGACATCCCTTTGCTTTCCGGTATAGACGGGATTCCTGCTGGACTGCTTTGCAGCTCCGATATACAGGGTAATAGGCTTATAGCTGTTCAATAGACGGGCAAATTCTGTTCCAAAATGACGAAGAAAAGAGGAATATCTATCTCCGTGTTTTGATAAGATTGGAAAAGGCATAATTGTAATTGACAAGAATTGCGTTTCGCTTAAAAGAGTTAACAGCGTATAGGGATATAAAAACTTTTGGGGATTTGTGCACCCGACTCGTCTTTTGAAACAGAGATCGCATGAGGAGCAACGATGACTTTGTGCCCGGATAAGACCAGCAGGTATTGGGAAGATTTCAGCGAGGGGGAGGTATATCTTCATGCCTTGTCGCACACCATCACCCGGCAGGAAAACAGAGACTTCTGCCTGCTGACCGAGAATCCCCATCCCCTGCATCTGGATGATAGCTATGCGGTTGGGACCAGATACGGCAAGATCGTGGTTGCGGGCACTTTTGTGTTGTCTTTGGCAGTGGGATTGAGCGTGCCCGATATTAGCATCTCCGCCATTGCCAATTTGGAGTATGACCGCGTGATCCATCACCGGCCTGTGTTTATCGGCGATACTATACACGCTCAAAGCCAGATTCTACAGATCACGGCATCCACTCACAACAAACCGCAGGGTGTGATAACGGTGGAAACCCTCGCCTTCAATCAGAAAGATGAGCTGGTGCTTTCCTTCATCCGTAAAGTGCTTTTACCCAAAAGAACGGAAAGGACCCTATGATCCTGCGTTCACTGCTGTTCGTTCCCGGTCACAACGCTGCATATTTACGCAAGGCAGCAGGCAGTGATGCGGACGCAGTTATAGTCGATCTGGAAGATTCCGTGGCCGGGAGGGAGAACAAGATACTGGCACGCCGGATCAGCCGTGAATTGATCGATGCGGGAATCTTTACCAGGCAAAGGGTGTTTGTTCGCTTGAATGCTCTGGATTCGGGTTTGCTTGAGGAGGACG
>Ga0116172_10005051_pt1 | contig 10574 bp, 12 predicted proteins | sample AD_UKC083_MetaG_FD_89799 | JGI IMG/M metagenome (GOLD analysis project Ga0116172, IMG submission 89799) | Active sludge microbial communities of municipal wastewater-treating anaerobic digesters from USA - AD_UKC083_MetaG | ecosystem: Engineered > Bioreactor > Anaerobic > Digestate | place: USA...
AACCCCTGGAACTGCTGGACGAGCTGGTGGCCTTTTTCGCCCCCAAGCTGCTGTCCGGCCGCAAGGTGCTGGTCACGGCCGGCCCGACCTTCGAGGCGATCGATCCGGTGCGCGGCATCACCAACCTGTCGAGCGGCAAGATGGGCTTTGCCATTGCGCGCGCGGCCCGCGAGGCGGGCGCCGAGGTCACCTTGGTGGCGGGGCCGGTGCATCTGCCCACGCCGCGGGGCGTGCACCGCGTGGATGTGCAATCGGCACAGGAAATGCTCGCAGCCGTTGAAAAACGTGCACAGATAGCTTCTGTTTTCATAGCAACAGCGGCAGTGGCCGACTGGCGGCCTGCCATGCCATCGACCCAGAAGATCAAGAAGGATGGCTCGGGCCAGATGCCGGTGCTGGGTTTTGTCGAAAACACCGACATCCTGGCCACGGTTGCCCAGTCGCCGCATGCGCTGGTGGGAGACCTGTTCTGTGTGGGTTTCGCTGCCGAAAGCCACGACCTGCTGCAGCATGCCACGGCCAAGCGCCTGCGCAAGGGCGTGCCGCTGCTGGTGGGCAATATTGGCCCTGCCACCTTCGGGCAGGACGACAACGCCCTGTTGCTGGTGGATGCGCAGGGGCATCGCGAGCTGCCCCGGGCATCCAAGCGCGTGCTGGCCCAGCAGCTGATCGCCGATATTGCCCGGCGCCTGCCTCCCGCGTGAGCGGGGCCGGCTCGGTATGCCGGGCTGCCCGTCCTGCGCGCGCCGGCGATGCGCACTCTGCAAGGGGGGCTTTCTCCCCGCGGTGGGTGCTCTCTTGGGGGGGGGCATGCCTTCCCGGTTTCACGACCCGAAGCCGCGCGATCGTTCCCATGCTGGAGGGGCTGTTCTTTCCCGCTACACATCAGAAAGCAAGAAGTGAAGATTGACGTCAAGATTCTCGACCCGCGCATGGCGGATCAATTGCCCGCCTATGCCACGCCGGGCAGCGCGGGGCTGGATCTGCGGGCCTGCATCGATGCGCCTTTGGAGTTGGCGCCCAATGCCTGGCACCTGGTGCCCACGGGCATCGCCATGTTCATCAAAGACCCCGGGTACGCTGCGCTCATCCTGCCCCGTTCGGGGCTGGGGCACAAGCACGGCATCGTGCTGGGCAACCTCGTGGGCCTGATCGACAGCGATTACCAGGGGCAGCTCATGGTCAGTGCCTGGAATCGCAGCACCGTGCCTTTCACGCTGCAGCCCCTGGAGCGGCTGGCCCAACTGGTGATCGTTCCCGTGCTGCAGGCGCAGTTCAACGTGGTGACCGAGTTCGAAGCCACAGAGCGTGGGGAAGGCGGCTACGGCTCCACAGGAAAGGGGTAGGCGGCGGTTGTTGGCCGCAGCGCCCGTTTCCCAATTGCGGTGTGAGCGCATTCCTACGCGGCGCAGCGCCCCCAGCCGACCCGGACGTTCGTGCTGCGCTGGCCTGGAGCGCCTTGCGCCCATGCTGGAATCGACGCATGGGAGGACGGAGTGGGTGATTTCGCCCTGACCTCACCCCCACCGAACTATTCAAGGAGAACTGCCATGCGTCAGATCACAAGTTCCGCCACCCTGCTCGGCTCTGTTCTTTTGCTGGGAACCCTGGCCGCATGCGCGCCGCAGCAGCCCTACCCGGCACAGTACCCCGCGGGCGGCTATTCCTCTGGCGGTTACCAGAGCAATGCACCGGTGTATGTGAACCAACCCATGGGCACCGAATATGGCCGTGTTGCCAATATCGAGGTGCTGCAGGGGCGCAGCCAGGGGCAGACCACCGGGGCAGGTGCCGTGCTGGGCGCTGTGGTAGGTGGCGTGCTGGGCAACCAGGTGGGCGGGGGCTCGGGCCGCACGGCAGCGACGGCGGTGGGCGTGATCGGCGGAGCGTTGGCAGGCAACGCCATTGAAGGACGCAACAGCACCAGCGGCGGGGGCGAGGTGCAGGGCTATCGCATCTCGATCCAGCTCGACCAGGGGGGCTACCGTTCCTACGTCGTGAGCCATCCAGGTGACCTGCGTCCAGGCGACCGGGTGCGCCTGTACAACGGACAGATCTCTCGCCAGTAACTGGCCTGCGCAAGACGGCGGCCCTGGCGGGGGGGGCAGCCAGGTCAATGCAGCAACGAGCTGCCGGGTGCCTGGGGCTGGATGCGGAAGAAGCCGGTGCCGGCCGTGCCTTTGCCAATCTCGTCTTCCGTGGCTTCGCGCACGCTCTGCACTGTCAGTTGCAGCCGCAGGGCGATGCCGGCCAGCGGGTGGTTGGCGTCCAGCACCACATGTTCTGGATAGATTTCCGTGACGGTGTACAGCCCGCTGCGGGGTGCAGAGGGATTGACGCCTTGCGGCAATGCGCTGCCATCGAACGTCATGCCTTCCTCGAGCTCGGCAGGAAAGAGGCTGCGCGGTTCCAGAAACAGCAATTGGTCGTCGAAGTCGCCAAAGGCATCTTCGGGTTCGAGGTGCAGCGCCAGCGTTGCACCCGGGCCATGGCCCTGCAGGGCTTCCTCGATGCGGCGCAGCAGATCGTTGCCGCCCACCAGGAATTCGACAGGGTCATCGAGCACGTCCAGCTCTTCACCCAGGGTGTCTTTCAGGGTCCAGGTCAGTGCGACCACGCATTGTTCGGTAATTTCCATAGGAGAATTGTCGCAGTTTGATCAATGGCCCTTCATGGGGCGGACAGGTTTTCATGGACATCCAGCAACCCCTCTCCCTGCTCGGCGGCCTCACCCCCGCGCAATTCATGCGTCGGCACTGGCAGAAAAAGCCCTTGCTGGTGCGCCAGGCCATTCCCCAGTTCACGCCGCCGGTGTCACGTGCCGGGCTGTTTGCGTTGGCCGCCCAGGAGGGCGTGGAGTCCAGGCTGGTGCAGCAGGTCAAGGATGTCTGGAAGCTGTGCCATGGTCCCTTCTCGCGCCGGGCACTGCCTGCGCTGCAGCAGCCCGACTGGACCTTGCTGGTCCAGGGCGTTGACCTGCACAACGACCAGGTGCACGCCCTCATGCAGCAATTCCGTTTTGTTCCCGAGGCGCGGCTGGATGACCTGATGATCAGCTATGCCAGTGATGGCGGCGGCGTGGGCCCGCATTTCGACAGTTACGATGTGTTTTTGCTGCAGGCCCACGGGCGCCGCCGCTGGCGCATCGGTCGACAAAAAGACCTGAGCCTGCGGGACGATATTCCGTTGAAGGTGCTGGCGCAGTTCGAGCCCGAAGAAGAGTTCGTGCTGGAGCCCGGCGACATGCTGTACCTGCCGCCGCGTTATGCCCACGATGGCGTGGCCGAGGGGGAGTGCATGACCTACTCGATCGGTTTCCGGGCGCCAGCGCGCGCCGAACTGGCGCAGGAGCTCCTGATGCGCGTGGCAGAAGATGCAGGTGAAGACGACGCGCCTGTGCTGTACCGCGACGCGGGCCAGGACGCCGTGGAGCAGCCCGCAGCCATCCCGCAGCGGCTGCACGATTTTGCCCGCGAGGCATTGCAACGGGCGTTGAGCGAGCCCTTGGTGCTGGAGCGCGCGCTCGGTGAATACCTGACCGAGCCCAAGCCCAGCGTGTGGTTTGAGCCCCATGACGCAGGCGTGATGCTGGAGGGTGTGGTGCTGGATCGGCGCACCCGCATGATGTACGACACGCAGCATGTGTTCATCAACGGCGAAAGCTACCGCGCGGCAGGCCGCGATGCGACGCTGATGCGGCGCCTGGCGGATGAGCGCCGCTTGCGCAGCCGCGACCTGGCGCGTGCGAGTGACGATGCCCTGGAGTTGTTGTCTGCCTGGTGCGACGCCGGCTGGGCCCATGTCTGCAAAGATGACATCCCATGACAGACACGCCCCCCGCAGCCCCGCCGTTGCCCGACTTGCCTTGCGGCCGGTTCAGTGGCCGCGACGCGTTCATGCAGCTGGTGCGTGATGGCCTGGCCACGGCGGCCCGTGATGGCTGGTCAGAGATCGTGGTGAGTGACGCCAATTTCTATGACTGGCCGCTGGGTGAGCTTGCCGTGATCGAGTCGTTGCAGCAGTGGGCGCACAGCGGCCGGCGTTTCACCATGTTGGCCTGCACGTTCGATGAGGTGATTCGGCGGCACGCGCGTTTTGTGCGCTGGCGTGGCACCTGGGATCACATCATCACCTGCCGGCGCAGCCCGTCGGCAGACCCGCTGGACCTTCCCAGCGCGTTGTGGTCCCCCGCCTGGGTGCTGCACCGCGTCGATCCTTTGCGTTGTGTGGGGGTCACTGGCGTCGAGCCGGAGCGCCGCGTTTTGCTGCGCGAAACGCTCAATGAATGGCTGCGCGGTAAAAGTTCTCCCGGGTTCCCGTCAACCACCTTGGGGTTGTAGCGTTAATAGTGCTTCGATGCATGAAAAATGCGGTGGAGGTCATCTGTTAGGGTTAGTCAGGATTGATGAATTCCCAATATAATCCGCGACTGCGCTCCAACGCATGCCATTGCATTCCGCCAACGCGTCAACGGCTCCAGAAGCTGGTCGTAGTGGCAATTCCGGTTTTTTGTCTGTTCAACTAGGAAAATTGAAATGAATAAGTCCCTCGTTCTGGCTACCCTGATCGCTGCTGCCGCCCTCGCCGCTTGCGGCAAGAAGGAAGAGCCTGTTGCTGCTCCTGCACCAGCGCCTGTGGAAGCACCCGCTGCCGCTCCCGCCCCTGCTGCTGCCCCCGCCGCTGACGCAGCTGCCCCTGCTGCTGCCCCCGCCGCTGACGCAGCTGCTCCTGCTGCCGACGCTGCCAAGGCTGCTGCCGACGCTGCTGCCGCTGCTGCTACCAGCGCCGCATCTGCTGCGAAGTAAAGCCAGAACAAATTTCAGGACTCGCCAGCCAGGCTGGAGTTTCTGAAGTTTGAAAAAAGCCCCGGCCTGGCACAGGTACGGGGCTTTTTTGTGCTTGGTGACTGCGCCAGCGTATGCGGTTACTGCGGCAGAGCCACGTCGATCCAGTCCGTTCCTGTGGCGGCCGAGGCGATGTCCACAGCGTGAATAGGCCATTTCAGGGCGTGTGCCAGCGCCTCTTGTGCCAGCCAGGGCTGGTTGTTCTGTGCGCTGAGGTGGGCTGCCACCACGCGGTGAAGGCCTGCATGCTGCACGGCCTTCAGGATGCCGGCGGCGGCATGGTTGGCGAGATGTCCATGCTCCCCCCCAATGCGCCGCTTGAGAAAAGTGGGGTAGCTGGAGGCGGCGAGCAAGTCCGGATCGTGGTTGGCCTCCAGCAGCAGCGCATGGCAGCCTTGCAGTTGTTGCAACACATGGCTGCTGGCGTGCCCTAGATCGGTGAGCAGACCCAGGTGCGATGCACCATCGGTGCAGCGCAATTGCAGCGGTTCCCGTGCATCATGCGGCACGGTGAACGGCAGAACGCACAACGGGCCGAGATGGATCGGCTCCATGTCATGGGCCACCCGCAGCAGCCCTTGCAGATCGGGGGTGCCCAGCGCCGCATGGGTTCCGTAGCTCATCCACAAAGGGATGCGGTGCCGCAAGGCCGCAGTGGGGCCACACCCAACATGGTCGGCGTGTTCGTGCGTGATGAAAATGGCATCGATCTGGTCGATGCCCAACCCCGCGGCACCCAGCCGCGCAGCCAGTTGCCGGATACCGAAGCCGCAGTCCACCAACAGGCGACGGACCTGTGATCCGTCGCCGGCCTCCACCACGGTGGCGTTGCCTGAGCTACCGCTGCCCAAGCTGCGAAAGCGCAGCATCGGGAGGTCGGCTTATTTCAGGTCGTCTGCCAGTACGCGCAGGATACGTTCGGCGTTGGCGGAAGATTCGGCAGCGCCGGCCTCGTTGAGCACGGACACCGTGGTGGCCTCGCCCTGGCTGCGTACCACCACACGGTATTTCAGCGGCGGTGTGGCGGCAGATCCGCCACCGAGCAGCTTGCTGAAGAAGCCGGGTTCTTTCTTGTCGGTGCCGGGCGCCACATACCGCACAAAATACAGGCCTTCATTGCGGTTGCGGTCTTCCACGGTGAAGCCGGTGCGGTCCAGGGCCAGGCCGACACGGCGCCATGCACGATCAAAACCTTCATCCATCTGTACCACGGGAACGCTGTTCACCGACGTCATGCGCACCTTGGCAGCCTGCAATGCTGGCGCTGCCACCACGGCCCGGGACTGTTCCTGGCTTACGCCGAGCTTGACCATGAGCCGGCGCAGGAATTCGGTTTCGAGTTCCGGGTCGGTGGCGCGGGGCTGCCAGATGGTGCTGTCCTTGGAGGTGGTGGTGTAGACCTCGACCATGCCGCGGTGGGTGACATAGATTTCGGTGCCGCCAGCCGCATTGCGCTCCAGGCGCGTGCGGAACTTGTCACGTTCGCCTGTGGAGTACAGCGATTCAAAAACCTTGCCGATGGTGGAGCGGATGATGTCCTGGGGCAGCTTGGCACGGTTTTCGGCCCACTCGGTCTCCAGGATGCCCAGATCGGGCTGATCGATGGCCAGGTTGAAGCCGTTTTCCAGCCAGTATTCCCGCACCGGCTCCCACAGTTTGTCGGCGGGTCGGTCGATCACCAGCCAGCGCTGGTTGCCATTGCGCTCGATGCGGACATCACCGATGCGGTTGGCTGCGGCGCTGGCGGTGGCGGACGTCTTCTGGTTCTGACCCGCCTGGAACGCTGCAGCCGACACCGCGCTGCCGGGGACGGCATAGCGGTTTTCGCGCGACAGCTGCGTCAGGTCGGGCGGCACTTCCAGTGTGCTTCCCCGGACGGCACTCTTGTAATCAATCTTGTCGTTTTCCAGAACGGAGCAGGCGGACAGCGCCATGGCAAGGCCCAGCAGGCCCAATCGTGCAGTGTGATTCACGCAGAAATCCTCAGAGTGTCTCGGGTGTCGGTGCGGTCGATTTACAGCAGGCCGCTGGCGCGCAGGGACGCTTCGACCGTGGACTCGTAGCCTTGACTCAGGGGCGTCATGGGCAGGCGCATGGTGCCTTCGCACAGACCCATGCGGGCCATGGCCCACTTGACGGGAATGGGGTTGGCTTCGATGAAAAGATTCTTGTGCACCGGCATCAGCTGGAACTGGATTTCCATGGCGCGCCGCGCATTGCCGGCCAGCGCGGCCACGCACAGTTCATGCATCAGGCGGGGGGCCACGTTGGCGGTCACGCTGATGTTGCCATGTCCACCGCACAGCATCAGGGCCACGGCAGTGGGGTCGTCGCCCGAATACACGGCAAAGCCCTGGGGCACATCGCGGATCAGCCATTGGGCGCGCTCGATGTTGCCGCTGGCTTCCTTGATGCCGATGATGCCGGGCACCTGGGCCAGGCGCAGCACGGTGTCGTGCTGCATGTCGGCCACTGAACGGCCGGGCACGTTGTACAGCACGGTAGGCAGGTCGCCCGTAGCCTCGGCAATCGCCTTGAAGTGCTGGTACTGGCCCTCTTGCGTGGGCTTGTTGTAGTAGGGCACTACCTGCAATTGCGTGTCTGCGCCCACCTTCTTGGCGAACCTGGCCAACTCAATGGCCTCTGCCGTGGAGTTGGCACCGCAGCCGGCCATGATGGGCACGCGCTTGGCGGCCTGCTCCACGGACACGCGGATGATCTCGCAATGTTCTTCGACATTGACCGTGGGCGATTCGCCCGTGGTGCCCACCACGCCGATGCAGTCAGTGCCCTCGGCGATGTGCCAGTCGATCAGTTTGCGCAGGGCCGGGTAGTCCACGCTACCGTCTTCGTGCATGGGGGTGACGAGGGCAACAATGCTGCCGGTGAGAGAGACGCTGGAAGAGGTCATGTCCGCAATTGAAAACGGTAAAAGGGCATTCTAACTAGACCGCAGGCCCCAGGTGGTATCGCAGGGGCTGGCGGGGGTGGGTGGTTTCGCGCACGGCCGCAATGCGCTGCACGAAACGTGCGGGCGACTCCAGAAACCCGTCTTCGTAAGCCACGGTGCGCAGTGCTGCGCAGGCGGCCAGCAGTTCGCCGGGCTGCAGCAGAAAGTCGGCTCGCGCGGGGCGTCCCACGGTCTCGTTGCCGCTGCCGAAGGTTTCATAGATCAGCACGCCGCCGGGCGCCACACTGTTGATCAAGGTGGGCAGCAGCGGGCGCCACAGGTAGTTGGTGACGATCACCGCGCCAAACTGCCGGCCGGCAAAGGGCCAGGGGCCTTCTTCAATGTCGGCGCAGTGGATTTCACCCCAGGCGGCGCAGGCGGCCACGGCATCGGCACAGCGGTCCACGCCCACCGTGGGATGGCCGCGTTCATGCATCCAGCGCAGGTGGCGCCCCGCGCCACAGGCCACGTCCAGCACGGTGCTGCCCGGCGGTGCCAGGGGTGACCAGCGGCGTACCCAGTTGGAAGGTGCTTCGGTGCCGTGCATGGGATTTATTTTGCTCTTAAATATGTAGCTTTAAGCGCTTTATTTATGAGCGTTATAGGCCAAAAGTACTTAAGATTTTTAGAAGCAGGCCCATACTTGGTCTGCCAGCATCACCATGAACCCTGGCGCGGTGTAGAGCGCAAACACCGCCAGCAGGATCAGTACGGCGGCCACCCAGCCCAGCAGCCGGGCAGGGCGGGACAGATGGCGCGGTGGGGTGCTGTGCATGGCCGTTGTGGGGGGCGTGAGGGGGGTCAGGCGGGCTGCGGTGCGGCGCGCTGGATGGGGGCTTCCTTGATGGGCAGATTCACCAGCCCGGCAAAGATGCCCAGCCCGATCGAGAGATACCAGACCCCATCGTAGCTGCCCGTGCGGTCGTACAAGTAGCCGCCCAGCCACACCCCCATGAAGCTGCCGAGCTGGTGGCTGAAGAAAACAAAGCCGCCCAGCATCGACAGGTGCTGCACACCAAAAATCTGCGCAATCGTGGCATTGGTGGGGGGGACGGTGGACAGCCACAGCGCCCCGATGACGGCAGAAAACACATAGACCGACAGCGGCGACAGGGGCACGACCAGAAAAACGGCGATGGCCACCGCCCGTGCAAAGTAGATGAAGGCCAAGATGCTGCGCTTCGGCATGCGCTGGCCCAGCGTGCCCGCGATATAGGTGCCGAACACATTGAACAGCCCGATCAGCGCCAGCGCGTAGCTGGCCACCTGGGGTGAAAGGCCGTGGTCGCGCAGGTAGCTGGGCATGTGCACGCCGATGAACACCACCTGGAAGCCGCAGACAAAATACCCTGCCGTCAGCAGCAGGAAGCTGGGGTAGCGGAAGGCTTCACCGAGCGCCTGCGCAATCGACTGGTCGCGTTGCACCGGGGTGGATGCGTGGAACCCGGGCTCGCGCAGTCCGAAGGCCAGCGGAACAATCAGCAGCACCATCAGCGACAGCGCCAGCAGCGCCTGTTGCCAGCCCAAACTGCTGATCAGCCAGCCCTCTACCGGCACCATCAGAAACTGGCCAAACGAGCCGGCCGCCGCCGCCACACCCATAGCCCACGAGCGTCTTTCGGGCGCAATCTGTCGGCCCAGCACGCCGTAGATCACGGCATAGGTGGTTCCGGCCTGGGCCGCGCCAATCAGCACACCCGCCGTGAGTGCAAACAGGGTGGGCGTAGGTGACAGCGCCATGCCAGCCAGCCCCAGGCCATAGAGCACTGCGCCGCCTATCAGCACGCGAAACGCGCCAAACCGGTCGGCCACCATGCCGACAAAAATGCCGATCACGCCCCACGAGAGGTTCTGGATGGCAATCGCCAGGGCAAACGACTGGCGTGTCCAGCCCATCTCCTGGGTGATGGGTTGCAACCACAGCCCGAAGCCGTGGCGGATGCCCATGGACAAGGTCACGATGGCGGCACCGCACGCCAGCACCTGGAACATGGACAATTTTTGGGGATTCGTGTGCATGCAAGGAATGTAGCCAATCCGGCGTGCATTTGCCTGACGCCTGCACGACGCGCGGCGCGCCATCGTGCTGCAGGCTGGGTATTTATCCAGTCCCAACAGCGCTGCGGCACTACAATCCGCCCCATGTCTGCCAAACCGTCATCAGTGTCCGCCAGCGAATATTCCGAGGGTTCCATCCGTGTGCTCAAGGGCCTGGAGCCCGTCAAGCAGCGCCCGGGCATGTACACCCGCACCGACAACCCGCTGCACGTCATTCAGGAAGTGCTGGACAACGCCGCCGACGAGGCACTGGCGGGCTACGGCAAGAAAATAAAGGTCACGCTCCATGCCGACGGCTCGGTCAGTATCGAAGACGACGGGCGCGGCATTCCCTTCGGCCTGCACCCCGAGGAAAAGGCCCCGGTGATCGAACTGGTGTTCACCCGTCTGCACGCGGGCGGCAAGTTCGACAAGGGCAAGGGCGGGGCCTACAGCTTCTCGGGCGGCCTGCACGGTGTGGGCGTGAGCGTGACCAACGCGCTGGCCACCCGGCTGGAAGCCACCAGCTACCGCGAGGGGCAATCGGCCCGGCTGGTGTTCTCGGCGGGCGATGTGATCGAGCCCCTGGTGGCGCGCCCCCTGGAGGCCGGTGAGCGCAAGCAGGGCACCACGGTGCGAGTTTGGCCCGACGCCAAATACTTCGAATCGAGCGCCTTGCCGCTGGGCGACCTCACCCACCTGCTGCGCAGCAAGGCGGTGCTGATGCCGGGCGTGTCGGTCTC
>Ga0116172_10005054_pt1 | contig 10573 bp, 8 predicted proteins | sample AD_UKC083_MetaG_FD_89799 | JGI IMG/M metagenome (GOLD analysis project Ga0116172, IMG submission 89799) | Active sludge microbial communities of municipal wastewater-treating anaerobic digesters from USA - AD_UKC083_MetaG | ecosystem: Engineered > Bioreactor > Anaerobic > Digestate | place: USA...
CCAGCGTGGACACAATCCAACCAATCGGACCCTTCATTTTTATGACTTTCATTATGTCCGATTTATTGATTACTTTTGTTCTATCCATCGGCCGGCATTAGGTTTTAGTTTGCCACAAATATACATATTTTGCTCATATCTTGCTCAAAAAATGGAAGTAAGGAATAAAATAGAATTTCTTCCGCAAAATCCGGGTGTTTACAGATACCTCGATTCAGAAGGGGTCATCATCTATGTAGGCAAAGCAAAGAACCTGAAGAAAAGGGTTTCCCAGTATTTTGCACCGCCGGAATCCCTCGATCGCAAGACACGGGTTATGGTCTCCAAAATCGCGGATCTGGAGTATACCGTAGTTGGAAGCGAACAGGATGCCCTCCTGCTCGAAAATTTACTAATCAAGGAATTCCAGCCCAAATACAATATTCTCCTGAAAGATGGAAAAACCTACCCGTGGATCTGCATCCGCAATGAACCTTTTCCGAGAATAACCACCACCAGAAGATATGTAAAGGATGGATCCCTCTATTTCGGACCCTACAGTTCGGCTTATCACGCAAATCAGTTGATCCTGTTGATTTCCGGTCTCTACAAATTACGCGATTGTAAGCTTTCGCTTACTCCTGAAAAAATTTCCTCCGGCAAATACCGTCCCTGCCTCAACTACCATCTCGGTAAATGTGCCGCCCCTTGTGTGGGATTGATGAAAGAGGAGGAGTACAACCGTCAGATTGAGGGTATTACTTCTTTGCTCAAAGGAGATTTTTCCGCACTTAAGCGGGAATTCAAAGAGAAAATGAACCTCCATTCGCAACGTATGGAGTTCGAGAAGGCGCAGGAATACAAAGAAAAACTCCAATTGCTCGAGCAATATTATAGCAAATCGGTTATAGTGGGCTTCGGAGGTCGGGATATTGATGCAATTTCATTTGTAGAAGAGGGGAACGACATTTTTTCAAATTTTATCCGAGTCCGTCAGGGTGCCATTGTACATTCCTTCAATATGGAGCTCAAGGTGCGTATAGAGCAAAGCAGAGAGGAGATCCTGAGCGAGATAATTGCAGAAATAATCTCCAGATTCGGAGAACTCTCCCCGGAGGTGCTGGTACCTTTCCTGCCCGACCAGGAGTTTGAGGGAAAGAACCTCCATATCCCCATGAAAGGTGACAAAAAGTCATTGCTCGAGCTCAGCCGCAAAAATGCAGCCCAGATGAAGATCAACCGACTCAAACAGGAGGAGGCTCTTCGACCCGATGAGCACCGTGAACGTATAGTTGCCAATCTCAAGAAGGATCTGAGGCTTGACAAACTTCCCGTTCATATCGAATGTTTAGACAACTCCAATATTCAGGGTACGGATCCCGTTGCAGCATGTGTAGTTTTCAGAGATGGCGTTCCAAGCAAAAAGGAGTACCGTCATTTCAATATCAAGAGCGTGGTCGGGGCCAATGACTTCGCCTCAATGAAAGAGGTAGTCAATCGTCGCTACTCGCGTATGATTGCCGAAGGGGAATCTTTGCCGCAACTTGTAATCATAGACGGAGGTCGCGGACAGGTCAACTTTGCTTATGAGGCGCTGGAAGAGCTGGGAGTTGCCCGTGAAGTGGCACTTGCAGGTATTGCCGAGCGACTTGAGGAAATCATAATCCCCGGAGACCCTACACCGCTTTGGCTTGATAAAAACTCTACATCACTGCGTCTGCTGATGCAATTGCGTGACGAAGCACACAGATTCGGCCTGACTCATCACAGGGGCAAACGCAGCAAACGTCAAATTCGCAGCGAACTTTCACAGATCAAAGGGGTGGGAGAGGCCACTCAGACAAAACTCCTCAAACGATTCAGAAGTGTGGTACGCATACGTCAAGCCTCATTTGAAGAGTTAAAGGAGTGCGTCGGGCCTCATCTTGCCAAGGTCATTTCCGACTATTTTCACTCTTCTCAAGACGGTTCCACTGAATGAGGCCGTAGATGGCATTAGCCGTGAAAAAGAGAAACATTATCAGCATCATTGCAGCATGTTCTCCCCCTCTGATGGTCTCGACAAGCCATTTAATACTCTGAATCACATCAAGCACGAGCCAGATGTACCATTGTTCCACATAGGCTTTAACCATCATATACATCGCTATTATTGAAGCCACGGTAGTGGCGGAATCGGCCCACGGCTGGGCATCTCCGATGGCGGGCAATGAGAGGATCCATGCAAATAACGGAACAAGCACAGCGGCTATAGCCAAGAGCAGGGCAGCACTCTTCAGGGTGAGGCGTCCGGTGATTACCGCTCCACTCTCTTTGCTTTGGTTTTTCTTCCAGTTTGCCCATCCCACAAACTGCATCGGCAGATAGTAGAGCATATAGATGGCCGAATCGGCATAGAGTTTTGTGGAAAATGCTACATAGACATAGAGTGCATTGTATATGATGCCGAAAAAGTAATTTATCAGATTGCCTTTGGCACAAAGTACCAGATTGATGATGCCTGTAATATTGATTATAAGGCCCAGCCAATCGAAATGCTCCGCAAATGCAGATGTGATGATGCTCGTGACTGTGACTCCTCCTATAAGGAACCAGTCAAACCAGGATAATTTGAGTGCAGGTGTGTCGTTCATCGGGGAGAGTTTCAAAAGAGGCCCGTACTGAAGAGTGCATTCCAGTAATTAGTGCCGATACTTGTTCTTGCATATCGAAATCCAAATGAAAGTTCACTGCCGATACGCAGGAGGTGTGCGTTGACCAGCACATCCACTCCGTAGGAATAGAGATATTTTTGGTCAATGGGTTTGATAACTCCGTTCTGAGGATGCCAGGATGCTCTGTTGATGGCAAAATCCCCAAAAGGTATTATCTGTAGGCGTTTGAGATAGTAGAGCCAGGGCCAGGTGACATCCCCGAGATAGATTGGGATGGCATAGTCAGCGGTGAATTTTGCATAATCCATCAGAACTATGCTGCTGAAACCTCTCGGCATTGAAGCGAGGTTAGGGAGATATCCGAAGGCTCTTTTATTAAACTGTTTCTGGTATGCGGCCGAGAGTTTGATGCCCTGGTTATTAAAAATGCCGGGGAGGTATCCGTATGTATAGATGTATGCAATATTGCCGGAAGAGTTGTGTGGTCCGTAAGAATAGGCCCCGCTGAGTTCTACGCCGAAACCCCATTTTGGGAAAAGGCGGCTCTTGGGATTGGGGAGCATCTTATAGTAGCGCACTCCGTAGGTCAGACTGTGGCGATAGATGCTCTTGTGTCCGAAAAGGGAGTATTTATCGTTACTGAAATCGTATCTCAACTGGGGTATCAGACCGCTGTTCCATCCGGATTTGCTGAGATTTAGGGGGACGTAAGTTCTCAAAGAGACATCCCAGGAGGGGATGTCCGTGCTATCAATGGTATATCTGATCGGATATATCTCCCCGGAGATAGGTCCCTCATCGTCTAATTCGGTGATTTGGCTTTGGAGATTGTGGTGTACCTCCTCGATTGTGGTGTTGGTGCGATATCTGTCATTGTAATCCACTGCCACTTCTAATACAGGATATAATCCTGAATAGTTGAAGTTGAGGTGTCCGGAGTGGAATCCCTTGTGATATGAATATCCCAGCTGCATTGTTGCCGTGCTCAGATCGTTCTGAGAAATGACTGTTGCACCGGCTGAAACCAGTTGATAGAAGTGCTCGTAGCTCATATTCATAATCCTGTTTATATTGGCGTAGAAAGGCGCCCAGGAGTGAATTCTGAGTAGGTGCGGTAATTTCCTGTATTTTTGTGCGGGTATGGAATCTATCTTAGCCTTGAGTGCGGCATCCTCCTCTTCGGATAAGGGTTTGGTATTGAGTCTTGCCTGGCGTGAGAGATGTTCGGCAACACCATTTACGAAGGGTTTATCGAAGCCGGCTATCCTCCAGTCGAGGGAATCCAGCGGAGCCGACACGGGATGATAGCCTTTCAGTCCGAAGTCGGCCCAGTATAGACGTCCGGAGTCATTGTCTATATGCGGATATTTGGCACCGAAACGCGAGTTTGTGAGTTTGCGCATCAGTTTGAAGTCGGGGTAGTAGATATAACTGTTGACAAGGCCATCCAGATCGGATGTAAAGCAGAGGTTTTTGCCATTAACGGTCAGGTTCTGAATGTATTTATGCTGGTCAGGAATTTCGTTGTGCCAGATACCGTCGCCTTTTAAGATCTCGGTTCTATAGAGCCCCATTCCGGAGTCTGTAATAATCAGTGCAAAAAGCGAGTCACCGATTTGTGCTACTTCTGTAATCTGGCCTCCGGGCGGCGCGGGGATTTTTTTTGTCACATACCCCTCTTTTTTGTCCAACTGCACCAGACGGGAGCCGCCTTCGATGGGATATTCCACGGCATAGAGAGATTGCCCGTCAGCAGAGAGTGCCGGGTTGAAGTATTTGGTGCGGGAGGTAATATCCTTCGTTTTTCCGGTATTGAGGTCGTAACTGCGTATGATGGAGTAGCTTTGCAGTTCCCAGCGCAGATCGGGTACTGTCTCCGCCCAGAAAAGGGTGCTCTCCCTATCGGATATGATACTGCTGGTGGTGTATGCGAAGGGTCTTATCCTGCGTTCTTTACCGAGAGAGTCTATCGACACAAGCGTCCTGGAATCGTGGTATCCGCTTTTGGTAGCAATAATACCCTTTTGAGTCGGGAGAATATCGGTATAATCGGTGTATATGCGAGGTTTTTTGGCAAGTAATGGCTCAGCTATATGATAGGGTCCTCTTCTAAGATAATCCTCTTGCCATATATCACTCATGAATGAGACTACCAGGCGCCAATTTTTTCGCGGTGTACGTCCCGTTGCCCTGATAAAGCTGGTGTTCCATACGCCGAAGAAGTCCCACCACCTTTTGACCTGGATCGACATTGCATCGCCGGTAGCATGATAATTACCGGAGGCATATCTCATCATACTTGTCAGCATATAGCCGAAGGCATATTTGTTTGGGGCATAATGGCGGTATGAACCATACCTCCAGTGGTCATATGAACGGATGTCATCTTGCAGAAATGCCGTTCTGTAGTACATCAAAAATTCCCCGCTGCGACCGCGGCCGGCATTGGAAAAGTCAGTCTCGTTGAGGACTGCATCGCCTTCGAGAAGCCATACCGATGGATAAAATCCTACGCCCAGCGCTATTGACTGCTCTCCGAATAGTATATTGAAAAAACTGAATACACCCTTTGTGTAGTGCTGCATTTGCCCGAGATGTCGTCCTTCGTGAAGGGCAAGCTGAGTTTCCCAGTTCTGGGCATATCCTCCTGTTGCAGGTGGCGAGGTGAATATTTCCATTCGTCTTGGTGCCCATACTACGGTAGCATTGCTCGTCGTGGTGTAAGGATGCAGGATTATGGGCATTTTGGGTGATTCAATCTTGAGTCCGGCGAGGTTGGTGTGCTGAAGTTTTTCGAAAAGATAGAGATATCTCCTTGCCAGAGAATCGGTCTGTTGAGGATATATCACCTTGTATGTATCTCCCTGAATAATGGACCACTTTGCACTTGCGGGGTCGTTACCTAGCGTATAATACTGCGCCGCAGCCCGATTTTGTGACAACAAAAGGACTGTGATGAGTAGTGCCGCGAGGGCAAAACGGCCGACTGGGAATGTGATTCTCATAAATAAGGGCTCAAAGATAGTAATTTTGTGATAAATAGTTGAAAAACCGGTCCTAGTCCGCCATCCTGATCAGCCGGGAGATAATCTTCTCGGGTGGAGCATCCTTGAAAATGACATTTTTGTCTTTATCAAGAAGATAGAGTGATGGTATTGCGCGGATGTTATAGATGGTTTGCATATTTAGTGCCAGATCCTGATCATAGCCGTTTATCCAGTTCTCGGGATAGTTCGGCAGATAATCGTACCATTCGGCAAGGTCGGCATCAGGATAGATATTGAGTATGGCAAGCCTCTTTTGTTGGATGAGTTGTGATAATTCGGGAGAAGTGGCGAGGGCATCAATTATTTCCTTGCAGTTTTGACACTCCGGATTGCTGAAAAAAAGCAGTACATACTCGGCTTTAATCCGATGCAGAGTGCCTGTCCGGCCATTCTTAAGCGTATATTTGAAGTCTGCCGCCGGTGTGCCTATCCGGTTATAGGAGCATAGGCGGTGTAAGTGGATGTAATGTGTTTTCTTTTCATCGGTGGTGAAAGGAGACTCTATAAGATGAGTCAGTACGGGAAGAAACATCTCTTCGTTTCTGTAGGGCGAATTTGGATCGTAGAGATATTTCTCGGAGAGTTCGATGATGGTTTCCCATATTTTGCTCTCCGGATGGGAGAGTTGGTATCCGGTTGCGCGGGTAAGCATTGTGTCCTGAGCATCTTTCATTACGGGGAGGGTCACATTGTCCAGAGCTGTAAGATATGTGGCGAAGGCCTCTTCAAAATCATCGGGAGTGATACCCATCACCAGAGAAGTATCTTTGGAATATTCAATTCCGGGGGCGTATAGTTTGTCCCAGAAATGCAGGGAGATATACTGGAATGCCTGCTGCAGATTGCTTCCGAGCATCGCAGGTACTTGAGGAGTAGGAAATGGTCTGGCCGGCTCTTCATTTCCATTTTTGCAGGCGGAAACCAGCAGTAATGATGCAAGAAAGAGGGATATCCATGATTGTTTTGTCATCGTATAACAATTTTTCTGCAAATGTATGGAAAATAGTGTGACAAATTGGCAGAAATGTGCCGATGGCATTTATTTTGCCGAAATTAAAGCACAAGATTTTAAAAATTTAAACATTTCATATTATGAATATCAAACCATTGGCAGACAGAGTTCTGATTGAACCAAAAGAGGCGGAAACCAAGACCGCAGGCGGATTGTTCATTCCGGACACCGCAAAAGAAAAGCCCCAGCAGGGTGTTGTAGTAGCCGTAGGTAACGGCAAAAAAGATGAACCCATGGAGCTCAAAACAGGAGATACCGTATTGTACGGCAAATATGCCGGCACCGAAATCAGTGTTGACGGTAAAGATTATCTAATAATGCGTCAGTCAGACGTAGTCGCAGTACTCAAATAATTAAAGAAATTTCCATATTATGGCAAAAGAAATCAAATTTGACATAGAAGCTCGCAATCTCATTAAAGAAGGTGCAGATGCTTTGGCCAACGCAGTGAAGGTCACTCTCGGACCTAAAGGCCGCAACGTAGTTATTGACAAGAAATACGGCGCTCCTCAAGTAACAAAGGATGGAGTTACCGTAGCTAAAGAAATTGAACTCGAGGACAGATTCGCCAATATGGGCGCACAGATGGTTAAAGAGGTAGCCTCCCAAACCAACGACCAGGCAGGTGACGGTACCACTACCGCTACGGTTCTCGCACAGTCCATCATCAACGTAGGACTCAAGAATGTTACCGCAGGTGCCAACCCCATGGACCTCAAGCGCGGTATAGACAAAGCAGTTGCCGTTGTTGTGGAGAGTCTCAAGTCGCAGACCACTCCCGTAGGTGACGACTACTCTAAGATCGAGCAGGTTGGAACCATCTCCGCCAACAATGACAACGCCATTGGCAAGCTCATCGCAGATGCCATGTCCAAAGTTAAGAAAGATGGCGTCATTACAGTTGAGGAGGCAAAAGGTACCACTACCGAGGTAAAATTGGTAGAGGGAATGCAATTTGACAGAGGCTATATTTCAGCCTACTTCATGACCAACCCCGATAAGATGGAGGCAGTGCTTGAGAATCCCTACGTTCTCATTACCGATAAGAAGATTTCCACTATGAAGGATCTCCTTCCCGTGCTCGAGCCCATAGCAAGAGATGGCAAATCCCTGCTCATCATAGCAGAGGATGTGGAAGGCGAAGCACTCACCACGCTCGTAGTAAACAGGCTCCGCGGTACCATCAAGATTGCTGCAGTGAAGGCGCCGGGTTTCGGTGACCGTCGCAAAGAGATGCTCCAGGATATAGCAATCCTCACAGGAGGAACCGTAATCTCCGAGGAGAGAGGATTTACCCTCGAGAACGCAACCGTGGCAATGCTCGGACAGGCAGAAAAAATAGTAATCGACAAGGAGAACACTACCATTGTCAATGGCGCCGGCAAGAAAGAGCAGATCGATGACCGCGCCAATCAGATACGTAAGCAGATTTCAACCACGACATCCGATTATGACCGTGAAAAGCTCCAGGAGCGTCTGGGCAAGCTTGCAGGTGGAGTAGCAGTCCTCTATGTGGGTGCCGCCACCGAAGTTGAGATGAAGGAGAAGAAAGATAGAGTTGAAGATGCGTTAAATGCTACCCGCGCTGCAGTTGAAGAGGGTATCATCCCCGGCGGTGGCGTAGCCTTCATCAGGGCCACTTCAGCACTTAAAGGCCTCAAGGGTGACAACGATGACGAGACCACGGGTATCAATATCATTGCACGTGCCATTGAGGAGCCCATCAGAATGATTTGTGAAAATGCAGGCAAAGAGGGCAGCGTGATTGTACAGAAGGTTAAGGAAGGTAAGGGCGACTACGGTTATAATGCTCACACCGACACTTTCGAGAACTTCTTCAGTACAGGTGTAATTGACCCCACCAAGGTAATGCGCATTGCTCTTGAAAATGCAGCTTCAGTAGCCGGAATGTTGCTTACTACCGAGTGTGCACTCGCTGATATCAAGGAGGAAATGCCTCCGATGCCGATGGGCGGTGGTGCCCCCGGTATGGGTATGATGTAGTCCCGCACGTCGGACAGTGACAATATGGATGTTTTTGGGGAGCTTTCGCAAGCGCGATTGCTCCCCTTTTTTATTTGTTTCCGGAGAATGGATAATATGTGGTAATAATAGGGATTAAATTTTTTTATCCCCTAAAAAATCAGTAATTTTGGACACTGACATATGCTGTAGTGCCGGCCTGGGCATAATTTGAGCCTATTGTTTATTGAGCCGGCTATCACAAAACAGGATGGCATCCAAATTTTTGTATTCAAGTACCTTGCTTATTAACATGATTTTAAACCAAAACATCTAACATAAAAAAAGAGAAAATAATGAGATTAACGAAAAAAGTTTTACAACCGCTTATAGCACTTTTCTTAGTTATGGTGCTATCTGTTTCTTGCGACTGGCTCTTTGGCTCAGGCAAATCCGGTAAATCGGGTAAATCAAATGAGATGACCTTTATAGGTACAATAGGAGAGAAAGAAGATGGTGGTGTGGGACAATATACACAAACCCCCTGCTACATACATTGGGAAAAAGGCAAACAACCCATTATAGAACCTATAGAGGGTATAACCCTGGGATATGGTGATCATCCCACAAGATCGGGACAAGCAGGAAACCATATGTTGATCAGCTCCGGCAAGGAGTCCGTACGTAGAGAATATCATAAAGATGGTTGGACCGGTGGCCCCGTTCCTTATCTTATCGATCTCAAAACGCGTGAATGGATATATATGCCGCATATTAAGGGAAGTAAAGAGAATGGATTCCTTTCCATGAGCAGTTTCTTTGTAGCGCCCAATGGAAAGGAAGTCTATTATACATATGTCCGTTATGTCTACGACGATTATGCTGCCGACGATGGACTGATCGTTTACAACATGAATTCCGGGGAGACCGGTAAAGTCGAGCTCCAAGGATTACTGGATGTGGTAGGATTCATTCCTACCTATACTGATGGGTATGGTATGAAAAGGTCCCATGGCTGGTCTTTGGCTATTAATTGTATTACACCTGACAGTCAAACGTTGATCGGAACCATCAGATACAATCTTGCCTACGGGGGGTTTGGCGGCAGGCAAGGTGGAGCAACGAAAATTTTCCGTTACGATATCCCTACGGGTAAGTTCGATGAGATAGTAGGTGACAGCGAAGGAACCCCCTCATTTATAACTATTCTAAATGATAACGAAACACTCTATTTCTGTAACTATGGCTATGGCTTCAGTCACCATTTTAAATATAATCTCAAAACCAGAAAAGTAACTCGCTTACCGAGTGATTTTGGAGGCTTGTCCGGTCTATCTATGAACAATCATATAAGGCTTGACAATCAAGGTCTCCTCCAGGCGGGTGGAACAAATAACAATTTCTATCACAAAGAAGTGAATGGTAAATTGGAAGTGATTAAGTTCAAGAATCTCCCCTACGAACACCAAAATAGCTTACAGTTCAATAAGTCGCGAACGAAAGTGTACGCTCTTAAAACCGGCAGGGATAAGAATTATTATGTAGAGTTGAAGAGCCTCGATGCCGAAGCTCCGGTAGATACCCTGTTTGCACTTCCTCCCAACGTGGGTAACCTGATGCAGATTTGGTAGGGGTAGAAGTTGTATGGGTATGTAGTAGTTCCTATATTGGATAGAAATACTATATTTGCGGGGGCAACCGTACGAGGTTGCTCCCCTTTTTGTTTCTTTTTAAATGATGGATGATAAAAAATATATGCGCGAAGCGCTCAAAGAGGCAGCAGTAGCCCTAAAACAGGCAGAAGTGCCTATAGGAGGGATTGTAGTATGTAAGGGTCACATAATTGCGCGTGGTCACAATCTTACCGAGCTTCTTAGAGATCCTACCGCCCATGCGGAGATGCAGCTGATAACCATGGC